>Ga0099364_10001710_pt1 | contig 35912 bp, 32 predicted proteins | sample TergutTh196P3_FD_73070 | JGI IMG/M metagenome (GOLD analysis project Ga0099364, IMG submission 73070) | Microcerotermes parvus P3 segment gut microbial communities from Pointe-Noire, Republic of the Congo - Th196 P3 | ecosystem: Host-associated > Arthropoda: Insects > Digestive system > Gut ... | reverse complement strand
TAGGCTCACAGCCTATTGCTGTGCTTAACCCGCTCACCCCCGGCTCAAACTCTGCCCCACACCACTGGGCCTTCGTGATGATGTTTGACAGGCTGGTCGAGGTGGATCACTGGAACAACACCGTGGCCCCCGCCCTTGCGACGGATTGGGACATATCGGATGACTATACGAGCTTTACATTCAACCTGCGTGAGGACGTCGTCTTCCATAACGGCGATAAGTTCACGGCGCAGGACGTGGCGGATACCATCCGCATGGCGATGAGACCGCTTGAGACGCAAGGGCCATCGGGCGAAATCAGGCCGTTCGGAACGCTGGCACGTGAGTTATGGTCCGTGGTGGCGGAAGCCAACGTCCTTGGCGATTACCGGATCGAGCTTAAGCTTGCCGAGCCCGACACTGACTTTATTCTGGATCTCGGGCATACTGCCGGGAGCATTTTGAACATGGCGGCGATCATTGAAAACGATCAGACCGGACCTATGGTCGGAACCGGCGCATATAAGGTCGTGGGGTTTGAATCCAATAACTCCGTCGAGTTTCTCCGCAACGACGATTATTGGGGCGTAATGCCGCTGACCGAGCGGCAGATATGGCGCTTTACCCCCGAAATGTCCGTCCGCACGATCATGATGCAAAACGGGGAGAGCCACTTTGCACAGAGCCTACCCGTGACCGATACCGAGACTATTTTCGAACAGGATCCGGCTTACGGGCTTATGTCGAACCTGCTGGGCGGCGGATTCGGGATATTCTTTAACCTCAGCGACCCGATCACGGGCGACGTCAACTTCAGAAAAGCCGTAGCCGCCGCAGTTGACAGAGCTCCTATAGGCATGTTTGTCGAAGGTGGCGGACGCTGGGCCATATTGGAAGAGACGGGGACGTTTTGGGGTATGCGTACGCGTTATCGCAACAACGACATCCCGATAATCCCGCGCAACCTTGACGCCGCGAAGGCGTATCTTGCGGAGTCCAACTACAACGGCGAGACAGTCTCGATGGCGGCCGCGACCATCCACCAGGTACAGATGGCCAACATCCTACAGGAACAGCTGCGTGAAATCGGGATCACCATTAGTATCGACCAAATGGAAATGCTTGCCATGAACGACCTTATGGCATACGGCAACAACGCCGGGCAAATGGCCGTTATGATGGGCCAGATGAAAGCGACTGCCAACTCGTCCAAGGGGTCGCTCTATCCGGAAGCCGGCAACAACAAGGTCAACTACAACAACCCCGCAGTCACAGCCCTGTTTGACCGCGCCGTGGTATCTACCGATCAAGCCGAACGCGAGAGGCTGTTTAAGGAGATACAGGTACTCGTGGCTGAGGATGTGCCGGTCGTTATGCTGTACTACAGGGATAACCCCATAGTGTTCGTATCGGGGCTCGGGGGAGTGGTTCCGCCGTATGAGTCCGATGGCTGGGATCTCAGAAACGTCTACGTAGTCGTAGAGTAAAAATAAACGGCAGTTCCATGGCGGGAGCCGGGCCTTCGGCTCGCTCCCGCCAATCATGCAATATGAGAGGGGAAATGAACACATGCTTCTGTTTGTGGTAAAGCGGTTCATATGGATGATCCCGGTCATAATAGTCGTGTCACTGCTCGTGTTTGGCTTGATGGAGCTCGCGCCGGGATCCGTTGTGAGCATTATCCTTGAGGATGTAGATTCTCCCGAGGAAGCGCAGATGCTGATTGAGATGTATGACCTGGACAAGCCCATGATATACCGGTACGGTAAATATATGCTCAAGCTCATTCAGGGGGATATGGGTGTGGGCGACCTCACAGGCGCCCCCGTATGGACCACGTTCATTTCAAGATTGCCGAATACGCTGCTGCTGTCTCTATCCGCCATTGCAATAGCGTCGTCGGTCGGTATACCCGTCGGAATATTCGCCGCCAGGCGCGCCGGCAGAGCGGCGGACACGGTGGCGTCCGCCGCGACCATGATCCTCATGTCGATGCCACAGTTTTGGACGGGCCTTTTGCTTATCCTCCTGTTTTCGTCAACGCTGAAATGGCTGCCCTCGCAGGGTGCGGGCGGTATTCGCAACCTTATACTGCCGGCTATAACCACCGGCGCCATACTGATGGGTACATGCACAAGACAGACACGTTCCAGCATGCTCGAGGTTCTGCGGGCGGACTATCTGCGCACCGCGAGGGCGAAGGGTGTGCCGGAAAACGCCGTTATCAGGAAGCACGCCCTAAGAAACGCGTGGATACCGATCCTGACAACCATCGGGACCGCGCTCATCATATCTTTTGTGGGCGCTGTTGTTGTAGAAACTGTTTTTGCCTGGCCGGGGATAGGAAGAATGGCCGCGACCGCCATTTTTGAGCGTGATGTGACGACGCTCACAGGCGTCGTCACGATGACGGCCATCCTGTGCATGCTGGTGCAGCTTATCGTTGATTTGCTCTATGCGCTTGTAGACCCTAGGATAAAGGCAAAGTTTATTAAATCCGGCAAAAAAAGGAGGCGGGCGGCATGACGGAGCAAACGAAAATAACAGAGCTTGTTTCAAAAAAGTATAAAAAGCAAAGCCGGACGACCCATATATTCCGCAGCCTGATACGAAGCAAAAGCTCTATGGCAGGGCTGATCATCTTTGCGCTCATGTTCGTGGCATTCATAGCTTCGCTGCTGATAAGCTGGGATTCGATAGTCAGAATGAACCCGATGGCTATGTACGCAAAGCCGAGCTGGGAATTTCCTTTCGGCGCCGACAATTTCGGGCGCAATTTATTCCTCCGTGTAATTTACGGTACCCGTTACACTTTCGCTATCGGACTGGGCGCTGTTAGCATTGCCGGGCTGATAGGGATATCGGTCGGCAGCTTCGCCGGTTTTTACGGCGGAAGAGTGGAGGACGTCATCATGCGATGTACGGACGCCCTTTCCGCGATCCCCGGAATACTGTTGGGCATGGTTATTGTAACGGTGTTGGGGCAGAGCCTGCAAAACCTGATAATAGCGGTAGGGATCCAGGCGACGCCCATATATATACGAATGACGAGGGCGTCGGTAAGCACCGTGAGGAACGCGGAATTTGTAGAGTCCGCCAAAGCGGTCGGGTTTTCCGACTTGCGCATCATATTCACAAAAGTCCTACCCAACGGCCTGGCGCCGATCATTGTGACCGCGACCACCAACCTGGGCGCGGTGATACTGGTGGCGTCGTCGCTCTCTTTCCTCGGCCTGGGCGTACCTTACCCGCATCCGGAATGGGGTTTTCTGACAGCCGATGCGAGGCTGTACTCCATACACGCGCCGCACCTTATGATGTTCCCGGGATTGTTTATCATGCTGACGGTCCTGGCGTTCAACATGCTTGGCGACGGGCTCCGCGACGCGCTTGACCCCAAAATGAAACGATAGGAGGGGCAGAGATGACAGACAACGAGAATGTATTGGACACGGCGTCTCCCGTCCCGCCGGACCGTGCCCCGGAGCATGGCCGCGGACATGACCGCCGTGATCACGACCACAAGAGCGGCCGCGGTCACGGCAAAGGCCGCGACCACAAGAGGGATCACAACCATAGCAAAGGCCACGGCCACGACCACAAGCGGGGCCACGGTCATGGTAAAGGCCACGGCCACAAGCAAGGGCGCGACCACAAGCGCGACCGCGATTTTGACAGCGAGTTTGCCCTTGACGTCCAGGATCTGGTCGTCAATTACATCCTGGAGAATGAGACTGTCGAGGCAGTCAACGGAGTGACGCTGCGCCTGAAAAAAGGGCAGACGCTTGGGCTGGTGGGGGAAACCGGCGCCGGCAAGACTTCGACTGCCCTTGCCATACTTAACCTTATACCAACCCCTCCGGGAGTGATAAAAAGCGGCGCCGTGAATGTTTGCGGCAATGACATCCTGAGCATGACCGCAAAGCAGCTTGAGAGGGTCAGGGGCAAAGACGTGTCAATGATCTTTCAGGATCCTATGACCGCGCTGAATCCTGTTATGACGGTCGGCGAGCAGATAGCCGAGAGCATCAGATATCATGAAGGACTGTCACAGAAGGCTTCGATGGAAAAGGCGGCCGATTTGCTTGAACTCGTAGGGATACCCGGGGTGCGCGGGGCTGAGTTCCCGCATCAGTTCTCCGGCGGGATGAAACAGCGAGTGGTCATTGCCATAGCGCTTGCCTGCAGCCCTCAGGTGCTTCTAGCCGACGAGCCCACATCCGCCCTGGATGTGACGATCCAGGCGCAGGTGCTTGACATGATGCATGACCTTAAAAAGAAATTTGATATGGCGCTCGTCATGATAACCCACGACCTCGGAGTCGTGGCTAAGGTATGCGATCTGGTTGCTGTGATGTACGCGGGGAAGATAGTTGAATACGGAACGCTCAGGGATGTGTTTAACAACCCCCTGCACCCGTACACGGAAGGGCTTTTCAACTCACTGCCAAATGTGCGTGACAGAAAAGCCAAACTTATCCCCATCCCCGGGCTCATGCCCGACCCGACTAAGCTGCCGCCCGGATGCGCGTTTCAGCCCCGGTGCAAATACGCGACCGATGTGTGCAGGGAGCCGTGCGCGATAAAATCTGTAAGCGATACGCACTCCCTGCTGTGTGCGCGTTACGGAGAACCGGATTTCCGGATCGAACTAAAGCAAGGGGGGCAGCAAAATGGTTGATACATTACTTGAGGTGAGGGATCTGAACACGCACTTCAAAGCCCCCGGCGGCACGGTCCATGCGGTGGACGGAGTATCTTTTACGCTCAACAGGGGGGAGACGCTGGGGATCGTCGGAGAATCCGGCTGCGGAAAAACAACGTTGGGGAGATCTGTCATCCGGCTGATCGAGCCGACTTCCGGCGAGGTTCTGCTAAAAGGTCGCGACATCCTTAAAATGGACAGGCGCGAACTAAAAAGGGCTCGCAAGGATATGCAAATGATTTTTCAGGATCCGTTTTCCTCGCTCGACCCCAGAAGCACCGTTTTTGAGGCAATAGCGGAGCCGATCAAGCATCATAAGATCATACCCGGCGCAACCAGGCCGGATATTGAAAGAAGGGTCCTGGAACTGATGGAAACGGTCGGGCTTGCCGAGCGCCTCATCAACACATACCCGCACGAGCTTGACGGCGGACGCCGCCAGAGGATAGGCATAGCGAGGGCGCTTGCGGTCGAGCCTAAGTTCATTGTATGTGATGAGCCGGTATCAGCGCTTGACGTTTCCATTCAAGCTCAGATACTCAACCTTTTGAAAGAGTTGCAGGAGGAGAAGAACCTCACATTTATTTTCATCACCCATGACCTATCCGTGGTGAATCATTTTTCGGATACTATCATCGTGATGTATCTTGGACTGGCGGTTGAAAAGGCTCCGGCGGAGGAACTGTTTAACAATCCGTTGCACCCGTACACGAAAGCGCTGCTGTCCGCCATCCTCGTACCTGAGGCGGACGCGAACCTTGACAGGATACAACTGCGCGGCGAGGTCACGTCACCGATCGACCCGCCGCCTGAATGCCGGTTTGCCAAACGCTGCAACTATTATCAGGAAGTGTGCGACGAGGGTACCCCCCCGCTTGTTGAGGTGTCCCCCGGTCATTTTGTCGCAAAGTGCCACACTCTCGGACTGGATTAATGATATGAACATTAAAAGCTTAACGGCGTCCGCCGCGGGCATATTTGCGAAAGCGGTCGCTTTTGTGTTCTCGGCGCAACCGAACCTGAGCGCCTATTACGGTATGACATGGAATATTAGCTGCCAAAAAGCAGGCACACAAGAACTGGCGCAAACACAATATATTGGAGGAATAGAAGAATATGATTATTGACATCAACATGCACCATCTACCGGAAGATTTATTTGACAACGAAGAGATCCTGAATGGCTTTCTGTCGACGGCGCCGCGCGGTTATGGCGAAATCGCGTATATGGGAAAAACGGAGTCGGGCGCGCGGCAGATCATTGTGGAAAAACCGAAAGGCTACCAAAACCTCAACTATGTGGAGGGCGATTACTCGCTCGAAATGAAGCTGAAGGCCATGGACGATAACGGAGTGGACATTGCCATACTGCGTACGCCCGTCTGGCAGGAATGGCTGCGCATTGATACTTGCAAGGCTGTAAACGACAGATTTGCCGACATTTGCAAACGATCGGGCGGCCGTCTCTTCGCCACCGCTTGCGTACCTCCCTGGGGCGGCAAAGAGAATATCTATGAACTCGAACGCTGCGTCAAGGAGCTCGGCATGGTCGGTGTCCAACTGGCATGCCATTACGGCAAACTCTACCTCGACGACGAGGTCTTCAAGCCGTATCTCAAGGTCATAAACGATATGGGAATCCCCGTCGTCGTGCATCACACTCCGGGCCCGGTAAACTGGGAGCCGATATACGAATACACTAACGTGCGCCGGGAGTTGGGACGCATCACCGATCAGGCCACCGCCGTGGCACGTGAGCTATACAGCGGCATGTTCGGGGAGTTCCCGAACTTGAAATTCATCCATACCATGTTGGGCGGAAACTGGTTCGGCCTCGCTAGTCTCATAAATCCGAAAAAAGGCAAGAAAAAGGAAGCTATGCAGCGTCTGGATACGAGCGAATCCGAACGTGTCCAGGGTTATATGAAAAACAACCTCTTCTTCGACACGACTCATCCGGCTTCCTGGGGTAAAGACGTAGTCGAATGCGCTATCAAGGTCTGCGGTGCCGACCACATTCTTTTCAGTTCATCGTTTCCCGTATTTTACAACTGGATGTCAGACGGAGTCGAGTGCATGAAGACGCTGGATATCTCAGACGAAGACCGCAGCCTCGTTATGAGCGGCAACGCCATACGTCTGTTTAATTTGAAGGTATAAATAAATATTAGGAGGAACTTATTATGGCAATTCAAGTTGGAATCCCGGAAGCGGCAATGATCACCCTGACCGATCTGGTTGACAGTTGCGCGGGGGCGGACAATTACGCAGGGGCGAATAACCCGAAGCTCAAAGAGCCGCTGATCGCGCCGGGCAAAGAGGTTCTCATAGTCGCGCATAAGGACGGGATCTACGGCGGCGAAAACCTCATAGACGAGGAGGCTGTCTCATGGCTGTCTTCCGTCATTACCTCACGCGGTGCGCGATGCTCTATCCTGTGGGTCGACGATCCGCAAAAGCCCCACGAGTGGCGTTATCCCCCCGTCGTAAAAGCGGCTATCGCCGGCGCGGACTTGATCATAAACACATCGTTTCAAATGGCGGTCGAGGAAATAGCCGAATTCCGCAACCACATAGAAGAAGTGGACACATGGATGATCCGGTTATTCCCCGTGACTAAGGAACTGCTTATGACAGAATGGGCGCAGACGCCCTATGAACTCACGAAGATGATGCGCCATGTCGCGTCCAGGGCATTTCAGGGTAAAGAGGGCGACGAGTTTAAGTTTATAATGACCGACCCCAACGGTACGCATATCGAGGGCAACACGGTTCAGCCCGTGCAGCGCCCGGGGATCCCGGGCCACGGCTACGCATCATGGCGCAGGGACTCAAGCCACTATCTCCCCTTCCCGGAGTGGGTGCATCCCCCGATAAACTGCAAAAATGTAAACGGCACTTTTGTTTTTAACTGCATGCTCAGTTGGTGGTCGCCCGCAATAGGGATCGACCCCGAGTGGGAAACCCCCATCAAGATCGATGTGGAAAACTGCAAAATGGTAAACATAACCGGCGGAGTTGAAGCCGCAAAGCTCAACCGCTTTCTCAAGGCAATGGTCGGCAAAGTCGGCGACGGCATCTATAACTTTGACACATTCCACTTTGGCATCCACCCGAACGCCAAGGTCACGAAGTATCAATGCCCGCATGACCTTTACAGGCGCATAGTTGACCATATGCACACATCAAACCTGCACTTCCACATCGGCTCGGCGCCGGCAAACCCGAACTACAACTTTTATCCGCACATCACCGGTGACATACGCAACGCCACGCTTATAGTCAACGATAAGACGGTCTACGACAAAGGCTGGTTATGCTGCCAGGATGACCCGGACGTGCAGGCGGTAGCAGCCAAGTACCCCGGCCGCCCCGGAACCCCCGAAAGACTGTAAATAAAGAAGAGGAGATTTAGATGAGTAGATTAATTGCCTATGTAGGGCGAAGCCATGTTGCCGGTTTTAAGGGCGGCGGTATAGACGTCTTTGAAATAAGCGGGGACGGGGCGAAAATCACCCCGCTCGGCAACGGGAGCAAAGAAGAACCCAAGTATGCCGGTTTTCTCGCATACGCGCCAAAATCCGGCGTCCTCTACGCCGTAGACGAAAGAAAGGACGACGGGCGCGGGCCGATTACACCTGCTTCCACGATCATGTCGTTCATGGTTGACAAAAAAACAGCGGCGCTGAGCCTGATCAATAAACAGCCGGCTATAGGCGCCAATCCCGCCTCCGTTTGCGTAGGACCTGATGAGAAATACCTGTTTACGGCAAACCACGGTAAGTTTGACGTCATCATCAAGGCCGTCGAGGCCTCAGACGGCAAATGGGTAAACACCTTTGTCTATGACGACTCGACCGTCGTCCAGTACCCGCTTAACGCGGACGGCTCTATAGATCCGGCCTGTGACTGCTTTGTTCTCACCGGTCACGGCAGGGATCCGAACAGTTCCCCGCAGGGCGGAGGCCATTCCCAGGCGAGCCCGCATGCGCACATCGTCGTCGTCGATCCTTCGGGCAAGTTCCTGTTAGTCTGTGAAAAGGCGAGCGAAAAGGTTTATGTATTCCGCCTCGGCAGCGATAGGCTTGTTTTGGCTTCTATTTACCAGTGCCCGCTGGGAACAGGCCCGAGACACTGCGCCTTCGACAAGAACGGACACATGTTCATGACCAGCGAATTCTCGTCCGAGATATGGGCTTTCGGACTGGATACCGAAACAGGCGTCCTGAGGTTCATCGACAAGCAGCCCACGGTCGCCCCGGAGTTCAGCGGCCGTAACGAACTGGCGACTGTTCAGGTCCATCCGAACGGCAATCTCGTATACGTCAACAATCGCGGCGAAGACACGATCGTCTGTTTCAAAATCGCGGTGGACGGCAAGCTGGCGAAGTCGTTCTCCCTGCCCGTCGGTGAGTGCCCGGCGGACCCGAAAGACGCGATCCGCGACATGCAGCTTTCCCCGGACGGCGCGTTCATGCTTGTGCCTGTACGCCCCGACGACGTGCTGCGCTCCTACGCTGTCAATCAAACCACTGGTGAACTGACGACGATAACCGAAACCCCGGTTGAAAATCCCGTATATATCTGCCTGGCGGAGATATAAAATTATTGTAGAAAGAGGTAGCTGCAATGAAAAGACTTATAACCGTTTTTTTGGTGCTCGTGTTGGCACTCGGCGTTCTCGGCATCACGGCATCGGCGTCAGATTATGACGTGTGCGCCGACGAGTTGAAGAACCTGGGGCTCTTCATGGGGAGAGATACCGGGTATGATCTTGATTCGTCGCTGACAAGGGCGGAGGCGCTTGTCATGCAGATCAGGTTGTTCGGATTGGAAGAAGAGGCGCAGGAGGCCGAGGGGAGTATCCCGTTCACGGATGTTCCGCAGTGGGCGGAGCATTATGTGGTTTTCGCTTACCAGAACGGCCTTACTAACGGTATTTCCGCGACGGAATTTGGCTCCGATCTTCCTTGCGACGCGAAAACATATGTTACGTTTGTGTTGCGCGCACTTGGGTATAGCGACTCCGGCGGCGACTTCACTTGGGAGGAAGCCGTAAGCTTTGGCAGAGAGTTGGGTATTGTAACAGACGCTCTTGCGTCCAATGAGTTTTTGCGCAACAAGATGGTCGCAATCTCCTACCTGAGCCTTGCCGCCGCGCCGAAGGACGGGGATAACGATAGTCTGCTTGCGAAGCTTGTCGCAGACGGCGCCGTAGACGCAGACGTTGCAGCTCCGATACTCGACCAGATCGCGAACGGAAAGGTGACCGGTACGGAAACCCAGGATATAGTTATGTATGCCATGGGACCATCCAAAAACTCAGATAACTTCGACCTTAGCAAAGGCGGCGCATATGATACATACCAAGCTGTGGTAGACGGAATAGTTGTTACGGTAGAGGCTGTTCCATCATGGGATCCGGGCATGGGCTTCAACGCGATTACGCGCAGTGTTACCAGGAATAGTAACGGACTTATCACTGAGTCGGTAAGTATGCGAGCCCCCGGCACTCCAGACGGGGTTTATGCCGGAAGCTGCCCACTTCTTGATAACAACATGGAGATTGACACCACAACCGGCATTGCTTTCTTCCATGGCAACACGAGCAATAATCCGGCAGAGCCTAACAGCCTTAATGATGAAGACCCAACACACACAATAGTTGATCATGTGTACTCTTTCAACGCCGACACACGGTTCTTCCGGTTTGTGCCTCGAGGTGAAAACCAAGGTATTCATCCGATGACGGCTGCTGAAGTTGAAGCTGCTATGGAAAACCCGGAAAGAGGTTGGAATCCAAGACATGTAAACTACGTGGCAATAGACGGTATACTTACTCTGGTGTGCTTCATCTCAAACAATTAACCGCGACTTCGGTATAATAAATCACTTGATGTGAAAAAAACATGTGTTCCCGACTAACACAGTCGGGAACACAATGTTATAAGCATACCCCCTATGATAAGTACGCTGTAGTAGGAGCGGAAATATGCAGGAATAATTGAGGTGTATTCCCATGAAGTCACTATTAATAGACATTAACAAATGTAACGGGTGTTATAACTGCCAGATAGCGTGCAAAGATGAGCATGTGGCAAACGATTGGACGCCTATTGCCAAACCGCAACCGGATACGGGGCACTTCTGGCTGAAGGTCACCGATGTTGTGCAGGGCAGCGTACCCAAGGTTCGCGTACGCTATATGATCGACATATGTCAGCACTGCGACGACACCCCGTGTATGAAGGCGTGCAAATCAAATGCGGTTTACAAGCGGGAGGACGGCATAGTTGTCATTGACCCGGGGAAATGCACGGGCAGTCGTAACTGCCTTGACGCCTGTCCTTATAAGGCTGTTTACTTTAATTCCGATCTCAACATCGCGCAGAAGTGTACAATGTGTGCCCATCTTCTGGATGAAGGCTGGAAAGAACCGCGCTGTGTGGACGCTTGTCCCACAGAGGCTCTTCAGTTTGGAGAAGAACGAGATTTAAAAGACCTGCTTGCGGATGCCGAGCTGCTTCATCCCGAATACGGTACTTATCCCCGTGTATACTACAAAGGCTTGCTCAACAAGTATTTTATAGCCGGCGCAGTATATGATCCCGATGAGGATGAAGTCCTGGAAGGCGCTGATGTAACACTGACCAACAAAGCGGCCGGCGTCTCAACTAAGCTGGCTACCGACACGTTCGGAGATTTCTGGTTTGAACGGCAAGAGCCGGGCGCGTACAGGCTTAAAATTGAGATGGCCGGGTATGCTCCCGTGGTTGTAGAGGATATTGAACTGACAAAAGATCTCAACATTGGGGATTTTGAGATGCGGAAGGGATGAAAGATGGACAAGAATGGTTACCGGCCACTGACCACTGCTAAAGCGCTCCTACGCAGTAAATCAAACCACCGGGGAACTGACGATGATAACCGAAACTCCGGTTTAAAAACCCCGTATATATCTGCCTGGCGGAGATTTAAGATTTTTACAATAATCGCTATGCTCCCAGACATATCAGCCGGGAGCATAGCGGTTAAGTCCGCAATGCAATGAATGCAGAGAATACTCTACTACTATGACAAGTACGCTGTGGTGGGAGCCATGATATGAACCGGAATTGAAGCTGGAGATAGAATCAGCACGGCAATGCCTGTGCCTGTGAATGAATTGGCTGATAAAATCTTTGAAAACTCCAATATCGTACCGTCATCAAAAGTCAGCTTTCTATACTTACCGAACCATTTCCTAATACCATCAGGACTCATTGAATCCCATTCGGGCATGTGGCAATACGCAAACTCCCCCCATTTATCCTCTTTGTCGGTCTTCAGGACAGTTATCTCTTTCAGCATTTTATTACTCCCATCTGCTCACAATACGCTCAATAATACCGCTGATAATCGTTTTTGTAAAGAAAAAGACTGTAAATAGATTGACACAATTGTTATTGTTGCAAAATAAAATAAGGATTGGATTTTTTAAGAATTTAGGTTAGAATGTATGCGGCAATGTCATTTATACTGACTTTAGGATGGTTATGATGGGTAATATGGACAGCATAAAAAACAATTCAATCAATTTGGCAGATTTGTTGGCGGAAACTGAAAAGGTAACCGGCGAACTGATTGGAATAGAGCATGTAGATGATGAAGATACCGATATTGTAGAAAAGCCTTATGATCCTGATGATATAAGGATTAACCCCAAATTTTTTTCAGTTTCTGACATATGCAGATGGATGGGTGCGGATCCGCCAACCATCACTGTTAAACCTAGTTTCCAAAGAAACCTCGTATGGAACATACGAAAGAAGTCGCTACTTATAGAGTCTCTTATGCTTCGTATACCAATTCCATCATTTTATTTTTATGAAGACGATGACGAACACAAAAGTGTCATTGATGGTTTGCAAAGGCTGTCGACAATTTATGACTATGTCAATGGAGAGTTTGCCCTAAGCGGTTTGCAATACCTTGGCGAAAAGTGCGGTGGCAAAAAGTTTAATGAACTTGATCAAAAATATATCTCGCGTATTGAAGAAACGCAACTCTCTATCAATATCCTGGATAACAGAACACCGGAATTAGTGAAATTTGACGTATTTACACGAATTAATACCGGAGGAGTACCGCTTAACCCGCAAGAGATAAGAAATGCGCTGGCTTATACTAAAACAACGGATTTATTATTGAAAATGTCTAAGTCAAATGTATTCATAGAAGCCACCCGCGGCACAATCAAAGATGTAAGAATGGATGCACAGGAGCTTTGCTTGAGATTCATAACTTTCTACAGAGCGTATAACACGAGCAAGAAGATTCCTTTAAAAGATAAACCTATTGCAAAAATGCTCGATGAATGTGTCGTCCATCTGAACTCTTGCGACAGCAAAACGCTGCAAGGTTATTATGAAGTATTTGAAACAGCCATGACAAAATCTATCGCCGCTTTTGGTCAACACGCTTTCGTTAAACCGGATACCCGTATGATAAACAAACTTTTATTTACGTCTTGGGCAGTGACGCTGGTACATTCCACTTGCACATGTGAAATATTGACTAAAAATCAAGCGGCAATAATTAAACGCTTATCAACAGCAATTAATACCGATAAGGAGTATTTCAACGCGATAACCACATCTACGGCATCAAGAAAAAACATTGAGAAGCAGTTTTTAACGGCATATGAATTATTGGAGGAAATCGAGCATGCTTACCAGTCTTAAATTACGAAACTTTAAGTGCTTTGATGAAGCAAAAATAGATTTCAGCAACCTTACAATACTGGCCGGCGGCAACGCTGCCGGTAAGTCAAGCGTCATTCAAGCTCTATTGTTTTATGCGTATGCTATAGCGCAAAGCGAAAAAAGTGTTGACATTCGTAAAATATTTGAATTGGATTTAGGCGTCGCTAGATCGCTGTTTTCCCAGAATCCAACGGGAACTGGTAATTCCATTGAAATTGAAGCAGTTAAAGGTGATAGTTCAGCCGGTATATTGTTCAGCGCTTCTGATAAATCACCTTACGCGATGGAGCTTTCAAGCTCCACGCCCAGCCTTAGTGAGCTTAATATTAAGTATCTAAAAGCCGAACGCATGGGGCCGCGTACGACTACGCAAATCAGCGGGTCACCGGAAGATTTAGGGTATTCAGGTGAGTATACCCCATCAGTTATAGAAAATGCCGACAACAAGGGTATAAAAATACACGAAAAACTTTCGGGCGGTAAGAACAAAGATAAATTTTCCGTTCAGGTGGAAAGATGGATGAGCGCGATATTAGGCAACATGGAAATTGACATTACCACCGACAATACCAAGGGGTTCACAGATACAAAAATTAAAAACGCTGCAACAGACTTTGGGGTGATCCCTACATTAACAGGATTTGGGATCACTTATGCAATGCCTATTGTAGTGGCAAGTCTTTTGTGTTCGGCTTATCCCGAATCGATTCTGGTAGCAGAGAATCCTGAAGCGCACCTACACCCCATGGCTCAGAGCAACATTGGCAAGTTTTTGGCCATTCTCTCACAATGCGGCGTTCAGGTAATAATTGAAACCCATAGCGAGCATGTCGTGGATGGGGCGCGCTTGCAACTGAGGAACGACATGCAGACTGATAAGATGATAATAAACTTCTTTGAACTTCAAAAACTGAAAATCGCGGTAACGCCTATTACTTTGAAAAGCAACGGCGAGTTGGCATATTGGCCTAAAGGGTTCTTTGATCAGAAGCAAACGGATTTAAGGGAGCTGTTGTCTCGATGATTATAAACAATAAGCTTTTAGAAGAAAGCTTTAACTACAAGTATAATTTACATGGCAGCGATTTAAACGAATGTATCGTATCAATCGATGAGATATATCTCTACGTGTCGAATGTCGGAGAACGGTTGTATTTTGACATGGGGAGCATATATATGCAGGAGATAAGAGAAGGCATATCTTTGGCTGATTGGCTCTGGAGTAGCTCCCATGAGAGCAATGATAAGGAGTTAAAAGATATGCTTGTTCAGATTTTAACAAAGCCTATGGGAAAAGAAGAGTCTGTTTTCGATGATAATATTGAAGTCTGCTTTTATCCTGATAATAGTCATGTTTCAACGTTGGGGCAATATGTGACACAAAGAAGGAATATACTATCAAAAGTCACCGACAAAAGCGAATTCTGTAATTTCATGCCAAGCTGCTTTGTAGACAGTGCGTTTTCTACCCAGATTAAAAACGGACTGAACCCGATATCAAATTTTAGTATTTATACGGCGGAAATCGTAAAAAACTTATCTGTGCTAAACGATGAAGCGCTTGATATCTACCGTGAGAATAAGTCCAATTTACGTGTAGCTTATAGAATAATTTCGTCAAAGCTATTGGAGTGCTCAACTGATCCGGAAAATGTTAAGCACTTAAGGTTTGAGTTTATTAGTGATAAGGGCGATATTGAGATTGTTGAATGCTCCCCGCATACAAAGCTTGTTAGGGAGGATTCTAACCTCAGAATTTATTTTTACTGGTGTCATGAGAATATAAGCAGCGGACAGAAGGTTTTAATTGGAAGAATAGGAACGCACCCATATTAAGCGGACATTAAGACCACTGCTAAAGCGCTTCAATGATTGTTGTTTGGCCCATGCCGCCGGCTACGCATAGGGTGGCGAGGCCGTATTTATTTCCTCTGCGGCGCAGTTCATGCAGGAGCGTTACCATGATGCGGCAGCCTGATGAGCCGACAGGGTGGCCCAGCGCTATGGCGCCGCCGTTGACATTTACTATGTCTTCGTTCAGGCCGAGTTCGCGTATGCAGCCTACCGCTTGGGCGGCGAAGGCTTCGTTGAGTTCTATAAGCTCGATCCGGTCAAGGGTCAGCCTTGCTCCGGCCAGGGCTTTTTTTGTAGCTTCTACGGGGCCGAGGCCCATTATGCGGGGGTCGATAGCGCTTGCCGCATGGCTGACAAAGCGGGCCAGCGGCTTTAGCCCGAGGGAGGCGGCTTTTTCTTCAGACATAATAAGCATGGCCGAAGCGCCGTCATTACGTCCACTCGCGTTTCCTGCCGTGACCGTTCCGTCTTTTTTAAACGCGGGCTTTAGTTTTGCGAGCTTCTCCGGGCTTGTTTGCCTGGGGTACTCATCGATATCGAATTTGACCGGGTCTCCCTTGCGTTGCGGGATCATGACCGGGACGATCTCATCGATGAACTTGCCGTCGGCTATTGCCTTTAGGGCGCGCTGCTGGCTCTGAAACGCGAACTTATCCTGATCTAAGCGTGAAATATCCAGTTTCTCAGATACATTATCGGCGGTGTCGCCCATATTGAAAACGCCATAAATCTCCTGGGGCTGGCTCTGAAACTGGCCTTCGGTCAGCGAATCGACGAAAGCGGTATTTCCTGTGCCCACACCGAACCGCGCCCCACGTACGTAAAATACCGCGGTACTCATGCTTTCGGTACCGCCGGCCAGGACGACGTCGTTTATTCCGCATTGGATGCTCATCACGCCATTTGTGACCGCAGTCATGCCTGAGGCGCACTGACGCATCACCGTGTATGCGGGGGTTCCCTCCGGTATGCCGCTGCGCAGCGCGGCGAGGCGCGCGACATTCGGATTATCAGACGACTGGCGGCAATGACCGAGTATGACCTCATCTATCTCTTTAGGATCAATGCCGGTACGGTCGAGGACGCCACTTACGACGACTCGCGCCAGTTCCTCAGCCTGAATATCTTTTAATGTGCCGCCGATATTGCCTACGGCCGTGCGGCACGCGTCTACTATCACTACTTCACGCATGGTCATTCTCCTCATAACGGCATATTGCCGTGTTTTTTTGCCGGTATGGGCGCCGTTTTCTTGCCTTCCAGCGCTGACAGGGCCTCATAAACCCTCCGGCGGGTCTCGCAGGGCATGATTATATCGTCCACATACCCCATGGACGCGGCTATATAGGGGTTGACTATCGCCTCGTTGTACTCGGCTATTTTTTCGGCGCGTTTTTGATCGGGATTTTCGGAGTTTTTTATCTCGCTTGAAAAGATTATGTTAGCCGCTCCGTCCGCACCCATGACGGCGATCTCCGCAGACGGCCACGCAAGCACCATGTCCGCGCCCAATGACTTTGAGCACATGCTGACGTACGCCCCGCCGTATGCCTTGCGCGTTATGACCGTCACTTTAGGGACGATCGCCTCGCTGTAAGCGTACAGCAGCTTTGCCCCGTGCCTGATGATCCCGCCAAACTCCTGCTGTGTACCCGGGAGGTAGCCGGGAACGTCTATCAGAGTCAACAGCGGAACATTGAAGGAGTCGCAGGTGCGGACAAACCGCGACGCTTTGTCCGAAGCGTTGATGTCCAAACAGCCAGCCATCATCATTGGCTGGTTTGCTATGACGCCCACGCTTTTGCCGCCGATGCGGATAAACCCGCACAGTATATTTTTTGCAAAATGCTCCTGATATTCTAAAAAGTCTTCGTCATCCGCGACTGAGCGTATGATTGCGCACATGTCATAAGGCTTGTTCGCGCTTTCCGGTATCCAGTTGTTTAAGAACTCATCCGCGCGGCAGACATCGTCTTCACATGCGTAAGCGGGCGGCTGGTCCCGGTAACTGCCCGGAAGGAATGATAAGAGGCGCTGAATTTGCCAAATGCACGACTGCTCGTCAGCGGCGAAAAAATGCGCGTTGCCGCTCACGGAGTTATTCGCGGCTGCCCCGCCCAGGGTCTCGGAATCGATATCCTCCCCCGTCACCGACTTGATGACCTGTGGCCCCGTGATGAACATCTGCGCCGTGCCATCCACCATAAACACGAAGTCGGTCAGAGCCGGGGAATAAGCCGCGCCCCCTGCGCACGGTCCCATGACCACGGATATCTGCGGAATCGCCCCAGACGCCAGCGCGTTGTTATAAAAGACCCTGCCATAGCTCTCCAGAGACGCCACTCCCTCTTGAATACGGGCCCCGCCGGAGTCGTTTATGCAAATAAACGGAGTGCCTGTCCGCAGCGCTGCTTCCTGCATGGCTGTGATCTTCAGACCGTGCATCTCGCCAAGAGAACCGCCCAGCACAGTAAAATCCTGCGACGCCGCGTACACAAGCCTGCCGTTTATCATGCCGCGCCCTGTAATCACCCCGTCAGCCGCAGCTTCCTTTTCCGCCATGCCGAAACTTGTCCCCCGGTGACGCACGAACATGCCTGTCTCCGTAAAACTGCCCTCATCGAACAGCATAGCCAGACGCTCCCGCGCAGTATGTTTTCCAGCCGCGTGCTGTCTTTCTATGGCTTTTTCCCCGCCACCCTGAAGCAGACTGTTCTTTATGCGCAGCAGGTTTTCCTGTTTCTCGTTCATCTATTTAGTTCCTTTCACACAGTTCCAGCAATACGCCGTTTGTCGACTTTGGATGGACAAACGCTATGCGCGCGCCGCCCGCCCCGTATCGCGGCGTCTCGTCTATCATCCGCACGCCCCTGTTTTTGAGCTGTGATATCGCGGAATCAATGTCATCCACCCTCACGGCGATGTGCTGAACGCCTTCCCCAAATTTCTCAATGAATACGGCTACGGGCCCGTCTTCGGAGGTTGACTCCAGCAACTCAAACTCGCAATCACCGCAGGGCAGAAACATCACCTTTACCTTTTGCTCATCGACTTCTTCTATCCCCGCGCTCTTGATCCCAAGAATATCTGTATACAGTTTGGCTGCTTCTTCAAGATTTTTTACCGCGACCCCTATATGGTCAATGTTTAAGCATTTCATTCCTATTGCTCCTCCCGCAAAAATAAGAGTTGAGCGGTGTGCGCCCGCAACGCGCATCATTCTGCGGGCATTGATATCGCCGCTGCTCTTTAAGGCTTTATAACGCCCGTCCAATACTTCGATAAGGTCACTCAGGCCACTGTTTGTCTCAGCGCTGACCATGACCACCGGGGTCTTATCCCCTTTTCCGTCCGGCGCCGGGAACAGGCCCGATTTCAGTTCGGTGGCGACCCTGTCTCCGCCGGGAAGGTCGCACTTGTTTACAACAATAATGTCGCCAATCTCCAACAGCCCCGCCTTGATAGACTGGATATCGTCGCCCAGTCCGGGGACTGCCAGCAACAGTACAATGTCCGCCAGATTGACGATCTCTATCTCACTCTGGCCGACTCCCACGGTCTCGACGATAATCACATCAAAACCGCAAGAATCCAAAATGTTCACGGCCCCTCGGGCAGCTTCCGATAATCCGCCCAAGACCCCGCGCGTCCCCATCGAGCGAAAAAAGACGCCCTCATCCGGGTCTCCGGTCATACGCACCCTGTCGCCCAGGATCGCACCGCCCGTGAACATGCTCGAAGGGTCTACGGCTATAACGCCCACACGCTCGCCGCGTTCCCTGTACAGTAAAACAAGCTTGTTTACCAGAGTTGACTTGCCCGCTCCTGGGGGCCCGGTTATTCCGATCACCCGCGCCTTCCCTGTTTTGCCTTGCATGTGAAAAGACAGCGCGGCGGCGTCCGTCCCGCCGCGCTCGACCGCGCTTATAAGCTTGGATATGGCGCGTTTATCCCCGGTTTGCGCGGTTTTAAGAAGGTTTTCCGGTCGTTCCATTGTCAGTCGATATTTTTGCGCAGGAAATCCACTACAGTTGACGTTGGCGTCCCCGGTGTGAAGACAGCGGAGATTCCCGCTTCCAACAAGCCGGGGATGTCCGGCTCCGGGATCACGCCCCCTCCAAATACCAAAACGTCATCGGCGCCCTGCTCCCGGAGGAGATTTATAATGCGCCTGAACAAAGTATTGTGGGCCCCTGATAAAAGAGACAGGCCAACGGCGTCTACGTCTTCTTCGATCGCCGCGGTCACTATTTGTTCCGGAGTTTGGCGGAGCCCTGTGTAGATGACCTCAAATCCCGCGTCCCGCAAGGCTCTTGCAACTACCTTGACGCCCCGGTCATGGCCGTCAAGCCCGGGCTTTGCCAAAAGGACTCTGATTCTTTGTTCCATTGCTAAAGCACCTCCATAGGACGGTATTCGCCAAAGACCCCGCGTAATGTGTTCGTTATCTCCCCGATCGTGCAGTAGGCCCTTGCGCAGTCTATTATCAGCGGGATGAGGTTCCCTTCGCCGCCGGCGACTTTCTCTAACGCATCAAGCGTAAGCTCCGCTTTTTTCTGATCGCGCTTTGATCTGAGCTTTGCGAGTTTTTCCCTCTGCTGAACCTCGGCGGCGGAGTCGATAATCATCAGACCTGACGCGGCTTCCTCAGATTGTGTGAACTTGTTTACGCCCACGACGATCCGGCTGCCGTCTTCGATCTCCATTTGGCTGCGATAAGCGCTGTCCGATATCTCCCGCTGTATGTATCCGGCCTCTATCGCCTTTACGGCGCCGCCCATACCATCTATTTTTTTTATATATTCCCATGCCTGTTTCTCAAGGCCGTCGGTCAGGCTCTCCACATAGTAGCTGCCGGCCAGCGGATCAATGGTGTTCGTGACGCCGCTCTCATAAGCGACGATCTGCTGCGTGCGCAGGGCTAGTCTCACGGAGTCTTCCGAAGGCAGTGCAAGAGCCTCGTCGCGGCTGTTTGTGTGCAGGCTCTGCGTGCCGCCCAGCACAGCCGCCAGAGTTTGTATCGCGACACGGATCACGTTGTTGTCCGGCTGCTGCGCCGTCAGGGTCGAACCCGCTGTTTGAGTATGAAAGCGAAGCATCATTGAGCGGTCCTTTTTTACGCCGAAACGCTTGCTCATTATCTCAGCCCACATGCGGCGGGCGGCGCGGAATTTTGCAGCCTCCTCAAACAAGTCGTTATGCGCGTTAAAGAAAAAGCTCAGCCTCCCGGCAAACATGTCTGCATCCAGCCCCGCTTTAACGGCTGCATCGACATAGGCGATCCCGTCCGCGAGCGTAAAGGCTATTTCCTGCGCCGCCGTACAGCCGGCCTCGCGCATATGGTATCCTGATATGGAAATGGTGTTCCAGTCGGGGACCTCTTTTGAGCAGTACTCAAAAATATCCGTCGTCAGGCGCATGGACGGCCCCGGCGGGAAAATGTAGGTCCCGCGCGCCGAATATTCTTTCAGTATGTCGTTTTGAATGGTGCCTTTCAACGCGGAGGGGGGAACCCCCTGTTTTTCCGCCGCAACTATGTAAAATGCCAGCAGTATAGCCGCTGTAGAGTTGATCGTCATCGAGGTTGACACCTTGTCAAGCGGGATGCCGTTGAACAGCGTCTCTACGTCCTCAAGCGAGTCTATGGCGACGCCGACCTTCCCTACCTCCGACGACGCGATATCATCGTCGGAGTCATAACCCATTTGCGTGGGGAGGTCGAACGCCACCGACAAGCCGGTCTGGCCCTGCTCAAGCAGATATTTATATCTGGCGTTTGACTCCTCTGCCGTCGCAAATCCCGCGTATTGCCGCATTGTCCACAGGCGCCCGCTGTACATTGTGGGTTGGATGCCGCGGGTAAAAGGGTATTTACCGGGATACCCCAGTTTACCTTCATAATCTAAATGCGCCGTATCTTCCGGCGTATACAATATCTTACACATGTTTTTTAAGCCCCAGTATCTCACGCGCTTCCGCCGCGCTTGCTACGCTGCGTCCGACGACCTCACCAAGCTTAACTGCGCGCTCGACCAGTGAGGCATTAGTCGCGTAGACGCCCTTTTCCATAAATACATTGTCCTCCAGCCCGACGCGCAGGCCGTCGCAGCCTTCGGAAAGGCCCGCGAGCATCATGGGTACATGCGTACGCCCGATGCCTGTTATCGACCATGTCGATCCCGGCTGCATCTTAGGCAGCAGAAAACTCAGGCTGTCTATGTTGCCGTCCATGCCGCCGGGTACGCCAAGGACAAACTGATAATGAAGCGGCCCTTTTAAGAAGCCTTTTTTCACGTAATAGTCCACATTGCCCATCATACCGCCGTCAAAAATCTCGAGCTCGGGTTTTATTTCAAGCTCCTGACTAAGCGTTCCCAGGCGCTCAAGGAAAGCTGGGGTGTTCAAAAACACATAGGAGTTAGCCCAATTCATGGTGCCGGGGTCATATGAGCACATTTCGGGTTTAAGTACAGGCAGATGCGCCACGCGCATATCCTCGGGAAACACCGAGCCGGAAGTGGTAAGATTGAAAACAATATCCACGCCCGCTTTGGCGCACTCCTCCCGGACAAACTCTATCACACTGATAAAGCGTTTGGGTTCCATCGTGTTTTTGCCCTGTTCGTCGCGCACATGGAAATGCACTACCGCGGCGCCGGCTTTCGCGCAGGCGATGGCGTCCGCCGCGATCTCCACCGGTGAGACCGGAACATTAGGCGTCTGCTCTTTAGTAGTTCCCGCCCCGCAAAGAGCGGCGGTTATAATAAGTTTCTTCCCCATATATCAAGTATCCTCTCTCATTCCATAATTCTGCATTAAAGCAGTGGTCAGTGGTCAGTCCGCAAGCTTAGTAATTCCGCATTCCGCATTAATTCTGCATTCCGCATTCTGCATTCTGCATTGCGCTCCGCAGAGCGCATCAGCCTACCGCTGTCTGGCCGCCGTCCGGGTACAGGGTGCTTCCGGTCATAAAGTCCGATGCGTCAGAGGCCAGAAATACTGCCGTGCCTACGCAATCTTCGGGTTTTGCCATCCGCTGCATCGGGAGTCCGGCGCCTACGGACTTGCGATAGGCGTCCCCGCCGCGCTGTTCGATTACCGCTGCCATCATAGGCGTTTCTGTTATCGGCGGCCCAATGGCGTTGACCGTGATGCCATACCGCCCGAATTCCGCGGCAAGCTGCTTTGTAAGCATATCGACGGCGCCTTTTGAGGCGCAGTACGCGGAGTTGCCCGCGCCCATCATGGCTATCTTGCCCCGGACTGAACTGAGCATGATCATCTTGCCGCCGCCTTTTTCGATCATGTGCTTCCCAAAGTGTTTGCAGCACGTCATTACCCCCACGACATTGACTTCCAGCATACGGCGAAAATCGTCCATGGGAAAATCTTCAGCCGGGGACTTTATGTTAAGGCCCTGCGCACAAAGAAGAATATCTACCCTGCCGAGGTCGTCGGCAGCTTTCGTGACCAGAGCTTTTACGCTTTCCTCGTCCGTGGCGTCGACCGTCGCATAGCCGACGTCTATACCGCAAGCGGCCCGTATTTCACTTTGTGCGCGTTTGAGGGAGCCTTCGTTTCTGCCGGCAATCATAATGCTCGCTCCGGCCTCGGCGAAGCCTTGTGCAATCGCCTGTCCCAGACCGCCGGCGCCGCCGATCACGACGGCATTTTTCTCATTTAAGCTGATAATACCCATTTAACACCTCTACATTCCTGTTTCAAAACGGAAATCACCTTCAGGGTCGGTTAGCGCAAGCACGCGGATCACGCAGCCGTCGCCGCCTTTCCAACGCCACGGAAAAGCCATGAAAAAGCATCTTTTTCCTGTTACGTCGTCAATCCGGCCGCCAATGTTCTCGATCCCGGGGATCCCGCCCTTGACCATAAGGTTCTTGTGGGCGTCTTCCCAAAGAGGGAAGTCCGCTTTGGCGTCGCGGCCTGTGAAGTCCTTATACTCTTGTATAAGATGCGGCTGCGTCGGGCCGAGACCGTGGTCGACAAGCTTTGTGGCGATAGGGTGATCGTTTGCCTGGCAACTGTACCCCACCATCTTGACCTTCTTCTCAACCAACCAGTTTGCACCCGCGCCGTTTATGCCGCAACCATATGCAAAATAATCATCGCAGTCCGCATACTTGTGATGAAAGCCTGTGTTTATCATTACGATATCGCCTTCTTGAATCTTTGGCGTCGCCGCTTCCAAATCCTCGGGCGTGATGATTCCCCATTTCTCCTTTGGGATGCTCACGCATACTCCGGTCCCAAAAAGCCTCCAAAGCGGATAAGCCATGATATCGGGCGTGTTCTCGGTGACATGCAGCGGAGCGTCCATATGGGTGCCCCTGTGCATGATCCCTTCCCAGTTCAGCTCATATACGCCGTCTTTTGCGTGAAACTTTACGATGTCTATGTCAATGCCGGGCATAGAAGGCCATTCAGGCGCGAACTGCGTGTATATGTGCGTCAGATCAAATACCTTTACCATTAGTCCTCCTCCTTCCCGCTGTTGATACGGACTTTTCCGCCGGGATCCGTTATCGCTACAAATCTGATCTGACAGGCGTCGCCATGCTTGAATCGCCACGGAGCGGCGGCAAAAGTAGCGCGCTTTCCCGATAACTCGTCAACATCCCCGCCAACCTGTTCGATCGTGGGTATGCCAGCGGCGGAAAGTGTTTTTGCGGCAATGTACCATTTGCCGTGTTCCGCTTTCGCATCTTTGCCTGTGGCGGCTTCATACTCACCCGTCAGACGCCTCATATGGGGGCCGCCCCGGTGATTGCCCATTGACGTCGCGAGCGGATGGTCGATAAAGGGCATGTCAACTGCGACCAGTTTTACGTTTTTTGCGATCAGCCACTTTGCGGCGCATTCTGTCAGGCCGGGCGCCTCGCCGTAATACTCAAGGGAATCGGAGTACCTGCGATGCCAACCGGTGTTAATGACCACTATATCCCCGTTCCCGACCTCTTGCGCTTTTTCCAGGTCGGCGGCTGTAACGGTCTCATAGCTGCCCTTGGGGATATCCAGGACGACGCCGTTTCCGAAGAGCCTTTCGGGCGGGATCGCCGCGATGTCGTCAGTTTTTTGCACCATGTGTAAAGGCGCATTCATATGTGTGCCGGTATGCATCGATGTGCTTGTCCTCCACGCCAGAACGCCGTGCTGAGCGTGCTTGACCCCACGTTTCATCGACACATCCGCCTGCCCGGGGTATGAAGGGGCTTCACTGTTCCATACATGGCTCAGTTCATAGAACCGGAGCCCGCTGTACGGGTCAATTGTATATGGCATGATTCCATCCTCACTCTCTTTGTAACATATTATGTTATTCCTCACCGGTTCTGAGTAGTTACGAGCTTCGCGCACTGATGACGCCGGCTAATGCTATGCAGGTCAGGCGCTCCCGTGCGGGGGCGGCTCTTGACGTCATAACGATCGGTATACGCGCGCCCGAAACGTAGCTCGCCATTTCAACATCTGGCAGGCATTCAAGGCATTTGCCTAAAATATTGCCGGCATGTATGTTTGGCGAGATCAGAATATCAAAATCGCCCGCGTAGGGGCATTCGTATTTTTTGATCTCCGCGCGACGGCGGCTTGTTGCGAGGTCGTAGGATATGGGACCCACTACGGCGCAGTCGCCCAACTCGCCCCTTTGGGACATTTGCATCAGTTCGAGCGCTTCCATAGTCTCGGGCATGTTTTTGTCAGGCGTCTCCTTACAGCAGAGGACGGCGACTTTAGGTGTTTTATATCCCAGCAGATGCAGGGCTTCAACGGCGTTCAGTATTATGTCCTTTTTCATTGCGAGATCGGGGTATGCGCATATTCCGCCGTCTGTGGTGATGATAAGCTTATGATAAAACGGAAGATGATAGAAGGCCACATGGGATATGGTGCGCCCGGTGCGCAGGCCGTTTTCCTTTTTTACCACCGGGCGGAAAAGGTCGCTGGTCTCAACGGAACCTTTCATGAGAAAGTCTGCGCCCCCGGTTTTGATTATATCGACCGCCGTCTCCGCCGGGGTTTGGCCGTCGACGGTATTTACGATATTGAAGCGTTCGGGATCATGGCCGTTGAGGCTCAGAAGCCGGCGTATATTGTCGGGCTGTCCCACTAAAACAGGCTCGGCAAGATCATTTTCGACAGCTTCTATCACAGCCTCGATAACAGATGCGCTGTCGGCGCCGGCTACGGCCATGACACTCTTTTTACTGCTTTTTTTGGACATTCCAAGAATTTCGTCAAAGTTTGTGAGTTCCATATTGTCTTCTCCTACCTATTCAGTACACCGTATGTGTGCGCTTTTTCTTCGCCGGTCTCTACACGCAGAGCGCCTTCGGCCAGCGCCTGCATTTCGTTCTCTCCGGGGCGGGTGTGGACGGGGACTCCCGTATACGCCAGCCGGTCTTTTATGTCGTTTACTAGCCTCTCCCAGTTAGCCCCTCCTCCGGTGAGGATTATTGCGTCAACTTTGCCACCGACCGTGGGGAAAAGGGACGCTATGGATCTTGACAGTTGATATGCCATAGCTTGCTCGCAGAGCAGGGCGTACTCATCGCCCGCGGCGATCTTCTCTTCAACCTCCCTCAAATCGTTGGTCCCTAATAATGAAACCATACCGCCTTTTCCGTGGAACCAGCCTGTAACGGTTTTGAAATCATACTTTTGACACAATTGGGCAAGCTTTTCCCCGCGAAGAAACCCGCAGCGTTCCGCCGAGAAAGCTCCGGCGTCGCCCGGCACCACATCGTGCAGCAGGCCATTATGCCAGCAAGCTACAGAGTTCCCGCCGCCAAAGTGGGCCACGATGAAGGTCATTTCATCGAAAGCGCCCCTGCTCTCCTTAGCCACGGCTATGGCCATCGCCCTTGTGTTCAGCACATGGCACATGCTCTCATGCTCCATACCCTTGACGCCGAACACCCTCGCAAGGGGATTGAGTTCATCTGCGGTGATCGGGTCATATATGTATGAAGGGATTTTATTGTCCTGCGCTATGCGCCACGCGATCACGGGTCCTACGCAGGCGGGGTGCGGCTCTTTGGGCCTCTCACGCAAGGCTGTGATCAGGGCGTCGTTTATCGCCGTTGCTCCGGAACGCGCATCGGGAGGGGAGCCCCCACGGGACACAACACAGTCAAGCTGATCGGGCCTTAAGCCTATCTCATCTAAAAAACCCATAACAAGGTCGTACCGGAAATCATACTGATCCATGATGGTCGCGTACCGCGCCAACTCATCCTTTGAGTGGGTGAGGGTCTTTTTTTGCAGTTCGGCAGTGTCTTCGAATACGGCGACCTTAGTTGATGTGGATCCCGGGTTAATTACAAGTGTAATCATAGTTGCAAGCCTCCTATAGTAAGCCGTGAAGGCGCAAATACTCGACAAGGATGTCGTCCCTCCATTTTTCGATGGACGGAATGTCGTTGCCGGTGTTTTCCGGCCTGTTCGCTATAGCCTCTGTCAAGCCGGTTTCGGCTTGAGACGTCCACTCCGGCGGATAGGTCGTCCAGCGCGGCATGTCGCTGAGGCGAGGGTCGGGTTTTGAAACGTCTATGCCGTATTTTTTGTTAAAGCCGCCTATCCCTTCAGGTGCCGCGCCAAGGTGCATTGTTATGAACTGGCCGAGTATGCCCCAGCGCATTCCTACGCTGTAGACCAACGCCTTGTCGGCGTCTTCCACGGAACAGACGCCGTTTTCGACAAGATCGACAGCCTCCCTGTGGATCGCGCTCTGGTAGCGGTTTGCGATGAAGCCGATCGTCTCTTTGTTCAAGACCACGGGGACCTTGCCCATGCTTTCATAGATTTTTTTGGCGGCGGCGACAAAGCTTTCAGACGTTTTCGCGCCTTTGGTTATCTCGACAAGGGGGATCAGGTAAGACGGGTTGTAAGGATGTCCGCCCATTCCGCGCTCAGGTTTCTTAGCGTGCTCGAAAACCGCTGTTATCGAGCGGTTCGAGGTGCTGGTCGCAATAATGGCGTCTTCGGGCGCGTAAGCCTCGATCTTTGATATAAGCTCATGTTTGATTTCCAGGGCGTCCGGGCCGGACTCCTGTATCAAAACGGCGTCCGCAACGGCTTCTTCTATCGAAGTCGTAATGGTGACAAGGGCGGCGGCATTTTTCGCCTCATCTTTTGTGATGATCCCTTTTTCGACAAAATAACCGAGGCCGCTGTCTATTCTGTTTTTACACAGTTCGGTTTGCTTTCTTGTCTGCAGCGCCGCAGGCATGCCGCGCGTGATACAGTTAAGCGCAAGCCCGCTGCCTATGAGGCCGGCGCCAACGAATGCGATTTTGCCATGCTTCATAACACGCCCCCCTTTAGCGCTTGCCGAGCCCGAGTATCTCGCGCGCGTCGGCGGTCGTTGCGACTTCATTGCCAAACTCTTTTATTACACGGCCTGCCCTCTCTACAAGCATTACGTTCGTGGCGAGAACGCCCCTGCCGTAATATATCGCATCCTCAAGGCCGACCCTGACATGTCCGCCGCTTGCAACGGTCGTATACATAATGGGCATATGCGCGTTTCCCGTGCCGAAAGCGGACCATGTGGTTTTTGCGGGCAATTTGCTCCTCATGTATAAAAGATTCTCGGGTGTTGCGGGCGCGCCCGAGAAACCGAACCCGAGAACGATTTGATAATGGACGGGCTGCTGCAATACGCCTGCCGACAGGAAGTACTCGGCTGCGGATATCCAGCCCAGGTCCATGATTTCCACTTCAGGCTTGACCCCGCATTCTATGCATAGCTTGCCGAGCTTCGTAAGAAAACCAATGCTGTTTTCAAAAATGCCGTCGCCGGCATTGATGGTGCCTGCGTCAAAGGTAGCCATTTCTGTCTTTAACTCGGCGATGTGCGCCACACGGCGCTCATCATCGACGCCCAGCTCGCCGGAGGACGTAAGATTCAAAATCGCATCGCACTCCCCGCGAAGGATGTTGACCGTTTCGCGGAAGCGGGCTAAGTCCATAGTGCCGAAAAATTGATCGTCCCGCATATGCAGATGTAGGATCGACGCGCCGGCCTTCCAGCAGCGCACGCCGTCCTCGGCGATCTCTTTAGGTGTGCACGGGATGCTCGGGTTCTTTGCTTTTGGCGTGACTGCGCCCGTAAGGGCTGCGGTGATGATAGTTTTCATATAACAGTCCTCCTTAAAATAATTACGGTTTTTCAAACATAGCCGAAACGCCGAGGCCGCCGCCTACGCAGAAAGTCACCAGTCCGCGGTTGGCGTCACGCCGGCGCATTTCGTGTACTAATTTTGTGACGAGTATCGTACCTGTCGCCGCGAAGGGATGCCCCAGCGCGATAGCGCCGCCGTTGACGTTCAGCCTGGCGGGGTCCATGTTAAGCTCTGCGGCGCAGCAAATTGACTGTGATGCAAACGCTTCGTTCATCTCTATGAGGTCAAAGTCGCCTAATGTAAGGCCGGTTTTGGAGAGGAGCTTTCTTGTGGCATGAATCGGCCCCTCACCCATAACCATGGGTTCGCAGCCGGCGTCCGCAAAACCCGTCAAAAGAGCAAGGATATCAAGCCCCAGGGATTCGGCTTTACCGCGTTCCATAAGGATGACGCAAGAAGCCCCGTCTGTCAGCGGGGAGCTGTTGCCGGCGGTGCAGACGCCGTCTTTTGAGAAAGAGGGCCTTAGTTTTAAAAGATCATCTATCGTGCAGTTGTCGCGCACAGGTTCATCGCGGTCGAATATAAAGGTCTTGCCGCCTTTCTGCGGTATCTCTACCGGGAGTATCTGATCCGTAAAATACCCGTTTTTATAGGCGAGCGCACCCTTTCGATGGCTCTCTACGGAAAACTCGTCACATTGCTCACGGGTTATGTTATACCTGCGGGCAATTTCTTCGGCTGTTTGTCCGTTTGACAGATTGCCATAAGGGTCCTTCGGCGAGAAAATCGGCTCCGCCCAGCTCATTGGCATTACCGAATAAGCCCTTGAGGGTTTGTTCATGAGATATGGGGCCATTGTGGTGCTCTCAGCTCCGCCGCACACTATGGTATCGGCATATCCCGTTTGTATCATCATGGCGCCGTCCCACAGGGCTGTGAGCGAAGACGCGCACCCGCGCTGCACCTGATATGCCGGAATCGTGTACGGCAAACCGGCTTCAAGCATTATGACCCTGCCTGCGATTTTCAGATCCTCGTTGTCGCAGGAGCAAAATATGACCTCGTCAATAATCTTCTTATCTATTCCGGCGCGTTTGACAGCTTCTCTTATGATCATACCGCCGAGTTTTTCCGGACGAAAGCCCGACAGCGCACCGCCTAACCTGCCCACAGGCAAGCGTACGGCCGAAACGATAGCAGCTTGTTTCATTACTATAAAACCCCCTATTGCAAAGTTGAGAGCCCGCCGTCGGGGTAAATGATCTGACCGGTGATAAACTCCGCCGCGTCTGAGGCGAGGAATATGGCCACGCCCGCGCAGTCTTCCGGTTTTCCGATCCGCCCTATGGGGACTCTGGCTACGGTCCCGCTGAGGAGCTCGGGGTTTTTTTCAAATATGGGCTTCATCATTTCTGTTTCGGTCATTATCGGCCCGATACAGTTGACTGTTATGCCGTATTCCCCAAGGCCTGCCGCCAGATTGACGGAGTAGGCGTTTACGGCACCTTTGGTGGAGCTGTAACACACGGAGATATCACTTTGCTTGGAAAGTATCGCGCCGATGGAACTGACGTTTATGATCCGGCCGCAGCGCTGTTCTTTCATATATCTGGCAAAGTATTTGCACGTAAGCATGACGCTTTTTACGTTGGCGTCATACATCTCGTCCCATTCTGCGACAGGGTGTTCAAGTGCGGAAAACTTTTTGTTCACCCCCTGTGAGTTGACGAGTATGTCAACACCGCCGAATGCGGAACAAACGTCTGCATAAAGCTTCGCAACGGACTCATCGTCACTGCAGTCAGCCGCGAAGCATTCTACTGCGGCGCCGCAGTTTGACTTAATAGCGTCAGCCTGTTTTTTAAGCCTTTCCAAGCTCCTTCCTACAATTGCCGTCTTGGCGCCTAATGCCGCAAACCCTTCGGCGATAGCCCCTCCGATGCCGCCGCCCCCGCCGATAACGACCGCGCGCTTACCCTGAATGCTGAACAGTTTTTTGTAATCAGTCATAACCGTTTCCCTCTTAAAAAAATGATTTTTTCACATGACGCCGTATATTGGTTTCAAGGATATCATTTTTTTTATAACCCTCAAATGCGGTAGAATTTGGATTATGTGGGATAGTTTTTAGTTGATTCCGCTGCAACAACTCCTACTGCAGTTGTTGTTGCGGTAGAATCTAAATTCAATCCCATCTAATCCAAATTAACGCATATTGCGAACATACCGAAAGACTGATACTTTTATTGCAGAAAGCAACCCGTGAGGTATTAATAAAAGGAGGTTTTTTTATGGCCATACAGCCCTGGATAAAAGTGGAGACTTTTGAAGAATACAAGGAACGTTTTAAAGATTTTGCCTACATGGAGAGGACGGACGACGGTATACTGCTTGTAAAGCTGCATTGGAAAGGCGGCCCCGTCCTGTGGAGCTATCAGACACAGAACGCGTACGCGGAGTTGTGGACGGCGATAGGCCACGACAAGAAAAACGAGATAATGATCCTTACCTGTCAGGATCCCTACTGGCTGACACAGGAAAGCGATCCGACATCATTTCAGGAAGTGGAGTGGTCTAAAGACACCGATATAAAGTTTGACGTTAATATTCCCGATACGATGAATTTCGTGGAGAACTTCATAAATGACATTGAGATCCCGACAATTGCCGCCATAAACGGCATAGGCCAACATTATGAGTTCGCGCTCATGTCGGATATTACGCTGAGTGTCCCGGACTTTTACTTCTCCGACGCGCACTTTTCCCATGACATAGTCGCGGGCGACGGTATGAACTTCAGTTATCGCAACTGCGCCGGAATAAAACGCGGCACATATATGATGTACATGGAACCGAAAATCAGCGCCCAGACGGCGTTGGAGTGGGGCATTATCCATGAAATCCATCCCCGCGAAAAGATCATCGGACGCGCGTACGAGATATCCAAACACATCATGAAGAGCAACAGGGCAGTGCGCCGTCTAATGCATGAATTGGCCATCCGCCCGTGGAAGCGTGCCCTTCAGGACGACCAGCGAGTCCACGTCCTTGCCGAGATGTACGCAGTCCAGCTCCTGCGTACGGAGCACAACTTCGACAAGATCGCCGAGGACTTCATCGGCAGCCGCGAGCAACTAAATGACGGCGGATAAGCGGGCGTAAAAACAAAGGCCCCCGGTAGAGTTGATGCCGGGAGGATCGGACATATATTAAGATCACAGGTTCACGCCTGTTAAAAATACGGAGGAGCAAATTGCGAGAGGTATATGTGGTAAATTGCTGCAGGACGGCAATCGGTTCTTTTGGCGGTTCGCTGAAAGATGTCTGCGCTACGGATTTGGGTTCGTACGTAGTTAAGGACGCGCTTATAAGAGCAGGGGTAAAAGGCGACGACGTCGGTGAGGTCGTATTTGGCTGTTCGCTGACTGCCGGGCTTGGGCAAAATGTCGCGCGGCAATCAGCAGTGAAGGCGGGCATACCGGTGAAAGTTCCCGCATTCACGATCGGCATGGTATGCGGGTCGGGCATGAAGAGCGTGATCGAAGGCGCTCGCTCAATAATGCTCGGTGACAATGAAATAGTCGTGACCGGCGGAACTGAGAATATGTCCTGCGCCCCGTATCTCCTTGCCAACACACGCTGGGGGGCGAGGATGTTCGATGTGAACGCCGTAGATTCAATGGTTATGGATAGTTTAACGGATGCCTTTAACAACTATCATATGGGCGTCACCGCTGAAAACATTTGCGACAAGTGGGACATAACCCGTGAGGAGCTTGACGCTTTCGCGTTCTCAAGTCAGGAGAAGGCGGAACTTGCGATAGCGTCGGGGAAATTTATAGACGAAATAGTGCCGATTCAGATAAAAGAAAAGAAACAGCTTGTTGAGTTTAAGTGCGACGAGCATCCCCGAAAAACAAGCGCTGAAGCCTTAGCTAAGCTCAGACCGGTGTTCAAACCCGAAGGAGGCAGGGTTACGGCAGGTAATTCTTCGGGAGTGAACGACGGTGCGGCGGCGTTGGTTTTGGCTTCAGCCAAAGCGGTTGAAAAGTTCGGTCTCAAACCGATGGCTAAACTGATATCATACGGACATGGCGGCGTCGATCCGAAGATCATGGGGGTGGGCCCCGTTCCGGCTTCGATGGAAGCGCTCAACCGCGCAAATATGACGATAGATGATATTGACCTCGTGGAAACAAACGAGGCCTTTGCGGCTCAATCGATAGCGGTGGCACGTGAAATTGGTTTCGATATGTCGAAGGTGAATGTCAATGGTGGCGCAATAGCACTTGGACATCCTGTCGGCGCATCGGGTGCGCGAATAATTGTGACGTTACTGCATGAGATGCAGAAACGTCACGATGCAAACCGCGGTCTTGCCACGATATGTATAGGCGGAGGCATGGGCGTTGCGACGATCTTTGAAAAGGTTTAGCGCTTAATGCGGGAAAGCCGCATTATTTCCGGAGCACCCTTTCAAGGACCAGACCGGAAGCCTGGTCATAGGGTTTGCAAAAGACCTCCGGGTGTTTTCTGCGCAGCTTATCCAAATCGGCTTTCTCCACTTCGACCAGAAAACCGCTGCATACCATGCCCGCGCAGTTTTTTGAGGTGGTTTTGCGGGGCGAGATAAGGTTTATCGCTCCGCCGCGGTCAAGCTCTCCCGGAACGATGAAGTCCGCCCTTGCGCCGTGATCCACATATGCGACGCCGGGCATGATGCGCTCGGTAACATATGCGCCTGCCAGCACGCCTCCCCTCTCGTTGAAAACCTTGCAGATATCGCCGTCGGCGATATCTCTTTTTTCCGCCTCGGAGGGATGCAGCCATACGGGCTCATAGAGGTAACCGTCCGGTCCGCGCACCTTGCAGGTTGCGATCTCGCGGAACCAGTTGTTATCGTCAAGATTGGCGTGTACCCTGTGGCGCGGGTGATTGCTGACTACCAGTAGCGGATAGGATTTTGCCCTCTCGCCGGATATCCGCTCGTCATGAAACTCACTTTTTTCCACCCAACGCGGCACCGGGGGCCTCTCTGTGTCTTCGGGAAAAAACTTTTTTAGGTTCTGCGATTCAAACTCCAGAAGCCCGGAAGGGGTGGAGAGGGGGTTGCTTGCCGGGTCGTCGCAGAACTTGCGCATCCCGGCGGGATATGTATCCCACTTAGGGTCGACAGGCGCTACCCAGTATTGTTTCTCCTTGAACTCCTCCCACGTCAGGAGACCTTTACCCGGGGCTCCGCAATTGTCAAATCCGTATCTTATCCATTCCTCTACCGACTTGCCCTCCGTGTATTCTTCAAGCAGGCCGAACCTCTCGGCTACCATACACACGATCTCGTAGTCGCTCTTAGACTCACCCAGCGGCTCTATGCATTTTTTCTCAAGATACACCATCTCATATGCCGCGCTCTCGTTGTCGTCCCCTATGTCTTCTTCTTCGAACTTTGTGTTGACCGGCAGGATCAGGTCTGCAAACAGGCAGTCGTTTTCCAGCCAGGGGTGCTGCACCATAAAGAACTCTATTGACTCATGCCGGAATGCCTCTGCCATCTTGTTTGAATCGTTCCAGCAGGTAAGCAGGCATGGTGTGTCGGACCATATCATGTGGATGGGCGAGCATCCTTCCGCGGGGTATCGGTACTTGACAAACTGTTCCGAAGCAGGGGTGACTTGCAGAGAAGACCCGTATATCTCGAAATGCCCGTTCAGTATGGCGTCGTGCACCATGGTTTTGGGGATGATCTGTTTAGGGAGGCCCTGCCAGGGGAACGGGTTATAACCACGGTATGCCGCCCGGACATTCATCTGCGGATTGTTCATGATACTGCCCGGCGTAGGCGGATAAGCGGGGTGATCCTCCGAGCCGAATACCGCCCGGTTCATAATGGAAAAGGAATGCTGACCCGGTTTTCCGATTCCCTGCATTGCCAAAAGTGCGGCTTCGGTTCTGGCCGGTTCATGTGAGTAAGGCCCCCTTATAGACGGGCCGCCGAAACCGTGTACCACAGAGGTACGCTTTCGAGCCCACTCCCTTGCCAGGGCTTTGATCAGCCGTGACGGGACCCCGCACTTCTCCGAGGCCCATTTGGGCGTCTTGGGCACGCCGTCTTCCCTGCCCGTGACATAGTCTGCAAACTTCTCAAATCCCACGCTGTGCGTGGCAATATAGCCTTTATCCCAAGTGTCATTTAATATCCACTGATATGCGATCGCCAGATGCAAGGCAGCGTCGGTGTTCGGCAGGATTGGAACCCATTTGTCCGCAAAAACAGCCGCGCCATAGTTTAGATCCGGACATATATAAACCTGCCTAATCCCGAGTTCCTTAAAGAAAAAACAGAAACGGCTGACATGATCGCCGCTGTTGAAGCCCCGTGTCGCCGTACATGGGTCGCAACCTTCAAACAGCAGCATTTCGCTGTGCTTGCATACGTCTAAGTACAGGTTTGTCGGATCGGGCATGAGCCCGAAGGGCTCCCCGCCCCAGAAGTGTTTGGTTCCCCAGTACCAACCTTCCCAACTGTCCGCATTACGCACCTGGATGGTTGCGCCGCCCAGAAGCTCCAGCAGTTTGAAATGACATCCGTGCGGGCCATGGACGATCTTGGTCTCGCCATGCCCGTCGCCCTGGGCAAAAATTGACCAGGAGCCGTATTTGTCTATGATCCGCCTTATCTCGCTTTCTATGATATCGAGGGCTTCATCCCATGATATACGGACATATCCGCTCTCGCCCCTGTTTTGCGTGTTTCTCGCCCCTTTTGGATCCCAGTCTTTCCTCTTTAACGGGTATGGTATGCGATTGGGCGAGTATATGCTCTTTTTATAGCCGAGACCGAAGGGCCCCACAGCGGTCTTAACGGGAGCATGAAGCGTTTTCCCGCGCGCTTCTATCTTCCACGGCCCGATGTGGTTATGGTCGTACTTCCAGTCATAGCGGAATGGCCGTATCCTTAATATCTTTCCGTCTTTTACATCGACAGCGGCCACATGCGACCCATTGGCAAACGCCGAGTACCCCGTACTTTTGAAATAGGTCTTTTCATTGTCAGCCATTACGTTCGCCTCTCTTTCAGCAATTTACGTTAATCATAACATCGTTTGATTGCAATGAACAGGGGGCGCTTTTTGTTTTTGAGGCGCTTACTTCAGGCTGTGTTACAAATCGCCCCCCTTTAAGAAGCGTGAAAAAATCCCCTCTAATTCTAAATATACACTCCTTGAAAATGTAGCCGCAATAATGCTATTTTTCAATTGTGCATCTTGTAAGATGTCAGATTTCATAGAAAAGCCGGTTAGCTGCATAAGAGCCACATTTATTCTTCCTGTCATTAACAAACAATCTCTTTTCTAATCTTTTCTCTAGCGTGAGTTTACAAGTTACAACCCGATAATTCTAAAAGCCCTTGCGAAGTGGAGGTTTGTGGGAGCAAAACGTATTACCTAACTATATATGGTAGATAACACTTGACAATAAAGGCTGTATATG
>Ga0099364_10001709_pt1 | contig 35914 bp, 33 predicted proteins | sample TergutTh196P3_FD_73070 | JGI IMG/M metagenome (GOLD analysis project Ga0099364, IMG submission 73070) | Microcerotermes parvus P3 segment gut microbial communities from Pointe-Noire, Republic of the Congo - Th196 P3 | ecosystem: Host-associated > Arthropoda: Insects > Digestive system > Gut ... | reverse complement strand
TACGTTGAACGAAACGAAGACTTGCGCCTTGAATTTCGAGAAACCGTTGAAAGTTATCCGCCGCATAAGCTGTATTACATTGATGAATGCGGCTTAGATAGTTATTTGCACTGTGAATACGCCTACTCGCCAGTGGGCGTGCCGGTTGCGGGAAAAACCAGTGGCAGGAAATTCAAGCGCACAAATATCGTTGCAGCGAAATGCTGCGATAGAATTGTTGCGCCGATGGTTTATGACGGCACAACTGATCGTGTTCTTTTTGAATATTGGTTTGAAAATATGCTTTTAAAATCCATACCAAGACATTCAGTAATAATTTTAGACAACGCTTCTTTACACAGAAAGGCAAAACTGCGTGAGTTGGCAGAAAAAGCAGGGTGCGATGTATTGTTTTTACCGTCTTATTCGCCTGACCTTAATCCGATCGAGAAGTTTTGGGCTTGGTTGAAGTGTAGATTGCGTTGCGTACTGCCAGAATATGACTGTTTTCACGATGCTGTCATAGACTGCTTTCAATTCAAATGACTATATGTAATTTTTAGTCGTTTTATATATCTATTTGTCGTCACGCAAAATAAACCGATACCCCACATCCCTCACATTTTCAATGTAATCTCTGCCTGATATTTTTATTAACTTTTCCCGAAGCCTGCTTATATGATTTCGTATATTACTGTGCGGCGAATCTTGATATTCAGCGCCCCGTATTTTTCGATATATCTGCCTGAATGTTAATACCCGCCCGCGATTGGACATAAGGTAATAAAGCAGATTAAATTCGGTTTTCGTAAGGTCGATTTCCGTATCATTATAGAATGCCTTGCGAAAAGATGGCAATACAAAGATATTTTCATGCAGTATGACTTCCGGCAGTCTTTTTGATTGCCGGTTTCTCTCATTGCATTTCTGCAATAAGGCCAGCGCGGAATCAATACTTTCATTTACATTATCATAAAACGGAGCATATCCATCAGCGCCATGCTGAAACGCTTCAGTTTGGTCGCATACCGTAAAATTTGAGGTCATGATAAAAATTGGCGTAGGCGATATATCCGCCATTATTCTCAACAGCGGTAAATAGTTTGTGTTATCAGCGTTTATGGCAGTAAACAGGAATGATTTTCTGCCGAGCTTTTCTATGGCTTCCTGCATAGTATCAACGCGGACAGTAGAGATCCCGCGTTTAAGCCATTCAGCCTGTATTTTCAGAGAAAACCCAACGTTTTTATCTACTACGAGCATTGGTAAAATCATGCATAGCCACCTTTCATTTTATCATTTCATGTCAAACCGCCGCCGTATGCGTTCATAACGGCGGCGGTCACATATCTACGCATACTACATTGAATAGCTTTGTCAACACAGATTATAACTTTTTAACGCCATGCTCCGTATGTAGCAGTTCATGTGATTTATGCGACAACGGCTTTTCAAAGAATTCCTCATAAGCCTTTAATACGGATGGATTCTCATGCGAAAACCTTATTTTGGAGTTTTTATCAAGCCCGTACAACACGGGTGCACGCTCGGTGCCAAGCTCGCAGCCGTCCTTGATTGGCTGTCCGCCGCCGCCGACGCAGCCGCCGGGACAAGCCATGATTTCGATAAAATCGTATTCGACCTCGCAGCTTCTGATTTTTTCAATAAGCTCCCGCGCGTTCGCAAGCCCGCTCGCAACAGCCGCGCGAACCGTTGTCCCGTCAATGTCAACGGCAGCTTCGCGGCATCCGTTCATGCCCCGAACCGCCGAGAAAGAATCGGGCTCAGGATTTTTGCCTGTCGCGAGATAGTATGCCGAGCGCAAAGCCGCCTCCATTACGCCGCCGGTCGCGCCGAAAATCACGGCCGCGCCTGTGCCCTCGCCGAGTATGTCGTCGAATTGTTCCTCCTCAAGCTCTTGTGCGTTGATGTGACAGGCTTTCAGCATACGCGCAAGCTCCCTGCTCGTAATTACAACGTCAACATCCTGACCTGTTCCAGTACCGGACATATTGGGCAGCGTACATTCGTTTTTCTTAGCCATGCAGGGCATAACGGAAACGCAGAAGATTTTTGCGGGGTCGATATTCGTCCGTTTCGCGAACCATGTCTTTGCCGCCGCTCCGAACATCTGCTGTGGGGATTTCGCAGTGGAAAGATTCGGCAGCATGTCGGGGTACTGCGATTTTACGAAACTAACCCAGCCGGGACAGCAGGATGTAAACATAGGCCAGTTGCGTTTCTCCTTGCCAGTCAATCTTTGCAATAATTCCGAGCCCTCCTCCATAATCGTGAGGTCGGCGGAGAAGTTGGTATCGAATACATAATCCGCGCCAAGCGCTCGAACGGCGGCGACCATTCGCCCGACTGTGGCCTCGTCGCGGCTGAGACCCAGACCCTCGCCCCACGCCGCGCGAACAGCCGGAGCAAGCTGCACGATGACAATTTTGTCGGGGTCTGATAGTGCGTCAAAGACCTTTTCGGTGTCGTCGCGGGCACTCAAGGCCCCCACAGGGCAGTGGGTGACGCATTGCCCGCACAGTACGCAGACACTTTCATCTATGCTTTCTCCGCTGGCAACATCTACAGTCAGGCGAGAGGCCGAGCCGCGCGTATCCCACACGCCAAGCGACTGTACCGTTTCACAAATGGAAATACAGCGCATACATTTTACGCATTTTGATTCATCACGAATCAGCGGATAATCTTGCGACCATTCTTTCGAGGTTATTTTTTTATCGTAGGGGTCTTCTGGGATATTTAAATCTTCCGCGAGGGATTGCAGCGAGCAGTTCCCGCCACGAACGCAGGATGTGCAATTGTTGTTGTGTCCCGACAGAATCAGCTCGACATTAATTCGCCTTGCTTCCCGTACACGGCGGCTGTTCGTATAGACGACCATGCCGTCCTCCGCTCCGGTATTACAGGCGGCGGAAAGCTTTGCGTCGCCCTCGATTTCTACCACACAAACACGACAAGCGCCAATCTCGCATAGATCCTTGAGATAACACAGCGTCGGGATTTTTATGCCGGCGGAAGCCGCCGCTTCAAGTATTGTCGTGCCGTCTTCGATAGTTACAGTCTTGTTATCTATTGTTAAACTTACCATTTCAAAGACCTCCCGCCTTTAAACGCGCCTAATCCGTGTTCATCGCAACGCAGACATCTTGAACATTCCTGAGCCGTTTCCTCGTCGGAAATTGGCAGCTCAACGAGCTCAAAGTCATGCTTTCGCGAAAGAGCCCCGCGCTCGGTATTTGTCACACGCCCACACATGGCTTTATGGCTGTGACCGACGTGAGGAATTTCAACGCCTGCCTCAATTTGATGCGAGTATCCGAGATACGCGTCAATGTTCGCCGCCGATACCTTGCCCGCCTCGATTGCGCGTATAACCGTCGCAGGACCGAACGTGCAGTCGCCACCCGCGAAAACCCCGGGCATACCGGGAATTTCGCAGCTCAAATCAGTTTTAAGCATATCCCAACGAAGCTCAATCCCGCAAGCCCTAAAGTATTCGGATTCAATCGCCTGACCGATTGCCACCACTACAATGTCGCAGGCTATGCGCACCTCGGGGAGCTTTGCGTTTCGCGGAGCAGGGCGACCGCCGCGATACTCACCGATAATTTGCGGTTGGAAAATCACGCCTGTAACCTTGCCTTCGCCGTCGCATTCAACGTGAGCGGGCGCCAAAAGTGGTATGATTTCCGCGCCCTCTGCGATTGCACCCTCGATTTCGTCGGGCAGGGCTGTCATATCCGCAACACGGCGGCGGTAGACGCACCGTACTGTTTTCGCGCCGAGACGTATGCTCGTTCTTGTCGCGTCCATAGCGACGTTGCCGCCGCCGATTACGACGATGTTTTTGTTTTTAAAATCAGGTGGATTGCCGTCGCCCATGTTGGAGAGCAGCTTAACGGCTGACAAAACGCCATTACTGTCCTCACCCGTTATACCAAGCGTCTTTTCTCCGTGCGCTCCTATTGTAATTAGCACGCTGTCATATTTTTCGCGCAGCTCGTCAAAGGAAATGTCTTTTCCGATTTCGGCTTCCGTTACGGTTTCGACGTTTGTTGCTATAATAGCGTCTATATCCGCATCAAGGTATTTGTCAGGCAGCCTGTAAAGAGGAATACCGTAGCGAAGCATACCGCCTAGCCGCTTACGCTTTTCGTAAACCGTGACGCCGTGACCCATGCGGGCGAGATAATACGTAGCCGTAAGCCCTGCCGGACCTCCGCCAATCACAGCGACCTTTTTGCCTGTTTTCGGCGCGCATAAATCAGGCGATACTTCGCCCGCCTTTTCGATTACGGCGCGTTTTATGGCGCGGATATTGACAGCGTCGTCCATGATTCCCCGGCGGCAATATTCCTCGCAGGGATGCTCACAGATTAACGCGCATGTGCTCGGCAGGGGGTTGTCTTTTCTGATTAGGCGAACGGCGTCAGCGTAACGACCGCTTTCGCAAAGGGCTATATAGCCGGGAATATCCACATCGGCGGGGCAGTTATACTTGCAGCTCACAGCCTGACCCGCCGCGATGCACGAACCGTTGTTTACATGCGCGTCAAAGTCTTTTTTGTATGTATCCAAGCCTTTGAGCACCGTGTCGGCGGCTTCAAAGCCGACGGCGCAGTCGGCTGAATCCGCGACTGCAGCGGCAGTTCTGCGAATAAGCTCCAAATTCTTCGGGTTGCCGTTACCGGCGAGAATATTTTCAAGCAAATCCGCGATTTTGCCGAGCCCGACCCTGCACGGCGTGCATTTTCCGCAGCTTTGAGCCTGACATAACCGCAAAAAAGTCACCGTCAATTCGACCGGACATACTCCGCGCTCGCCGGACGCGGCTCTACGGCTGAATCCCGCGTATATATCGTCGACGGTTTTGCGGCTCGGTAAGGCAGTTTTTAAAAGAAGCCTACTCAAAGAAAAAATCCTCCTCGTATGTTTATTTCCACACACTTCATAAATGAATACATGCTTGCCATATTTTTCAAATATATTATAGAAAATTTCTATTGAAAGAGATTAAAATGTGTTGTCTTTCAAACCGAATTTCGCTTCGTATTGATTAATAGTATGCTTTATTATTTCAATGACATCTCGCGGGCCTTTTACCTCGTTTACAGCGGTCTCCTTGTTTTCCAGTTCTTTATATACTTTAAAAAATGACGCATTTCAGAAAAAGTATGAGACGGCAATGCTTCAATACTGCGGTAAACATTATATGTAGGGTCTTCAAACGGAATGGTAATAATTTTTTCATCGTTCGCGCCATTGTCAAGCATTGTAATGACCCCAATAGGGTAAGCTCGTACCAACGTGAGCGGCGCTATAGGCTCAGAACATAGTATGAGAACATCAAGTGGATCGCCGTCATCTGCATAAGTATGTGGTATGAAGCCGTAGCTTGCAGGATAATGTGTGGATGTATATAAAATACGATCAAGAATAATCATGCCTGTTTCTTTATCTAACTCATATTTTATTTTACTGCCTTTTTCAATCTCAATAACAGCTAAAAAATCCTCTGGCTTGACGCGTTCCGATTGTATATCATGCCAAATGTTCATATGTGTTTTTTCTCCTTATAGACCTTGTCTCTATGAACTACTATTTATACGATACATACACAGGGCTTTACATTATGGATATTTATTATATCCCTGCGAATTTCGCAATGTAAAGCCCTGTAATTCCGTCATTGATTCAAGTCACTCGGCTGTATGCAGAGTACCTGAAAACTCCTTACTTCCATTTCCCCAACCCCAAGTATTTATTTGTCTCGGCGGTTGCGGACTTAGAATCAGACTGCATCTTCATCGCGGCGCGGATGCCGTCGATGGTCTCAGGAATCGTGACGCTTTCTTGCGGGATATTGATAGCGTACATGATATTGTCGCCACTTTCGACGATAGAATCTTCCCATAAACCTATTTCGTACATATCGCCGCGCGGATTGCCGAGGTCTCTGGCGTAGCGGAAGAAACTCGCGTTTCCGAGGAAGCCCTCATCCATTGTGACGACGCGGATGCGGTTATGCTCCTTGAACGCTTCAAGCGCCTGCTCTTTCGTAATCCTTCCATTTTTGCCGTGGGCAAGAACTGTGATGATATGACCGTGCGTAACAGGGGTATGTACCAGAATGCCGGTCGCGTCGATGTGCGGCATAATCGTCATAAGGTCAACCGCCTGATGGGACGGAGCCTTTTCCATTTGCAACGCGTTTGTAAGCCCGCGATGGTAATCTCCGGGGTCTGCTACGCGGCGGATTATCGTAATTGCCACGCGGTCAACGCCGAATTTGCGGTCGAGGCAGTCAACAGAACGAATCAGACCGGTCGTGTTGCAGCTCGTAAGCTTCAAATAATCCGCTCCTAGACCTTTTTCATAGTTCGCGTAACCGTGGAAGAACACGTCCGCGACCGAGTTTTTCTCGCCGCCTTGGAATATGGCCTTGACACCAGCTTTTTCATACAGTTCCTTGTTCTTCACACCCACGCCGCCGGGGGAAGAATCCAGCATCACATCGACCTTGCCTATTAAATCCGCAAAGCTGCCCTTGACTGGGATACCTTGCGCGTCGAATTTGGATTTGTCCGCGCCCTCGACAAGATACAGGTCGTATGGCATACCCTTTTCCTTTAAAGCCCTGATAGAAAGCGTGGGGGCGAGGTCGGCGATGCCCACCAGCTCCATATCCTTTTGCAGCGCAACGCCGTCCGCCAGTCTCTGCCCGATTACTCCGTACCCCGCAACTCCTACTTTAATCATTGAATTTTCCTCCTTTTATTTCTGTATTTACTCTACGATAGGCAATGTACTGCCGCCGTATGGCATAACCAATACCGTCGCGTCTTTGCCGAGCTTGTTAAACGCCGAGTCTAGCGCCGATTGAACCGCTGAGTATGGCTTTAGGAATATGCTTTCCACAAACCCTGGCTCCATTTCGCTCACAAGGTATATATCACTGTTTTCGAGCACCAGCCCGATTGCCGCTGCCTTGTGTCCGCCAAGCTGGAAATCCTTTTGTATGCGCTCGACCATTGCTTCGGGGCTTTCGGATTTCGTCATCCATTCCTCGAACACATCCTCGCCGAGCCCCTCCTTGCAGCTTCCTACAAGGATGATTACTCCACCGGACTTTACCGCGTGTTTCGCATTATCAAGGGCTTTTTGCGTCTGATACAGGTTCAAATCCTTCGGCGCGCCGCCTTGAGACGCGATTACAATATCAGCGCGGGCTCTGATTTTCTTGAGATACAAGGTGTCAAGGAATTTACAGCCCTCGCGGTGTGCTTTTATAGCATCGCCCGCCACGGCGCGGATAATTTCCTTGTGCTCATCCAGTACCACATTGACAATGAAATCGAGCGTACAAAAATTCAATGCTTCCTCGATGTCCTCGCGGACGGGGTTACCATCAAGCCTGCCCGCCGCCGCTTCAGGCAGTACCATGCGGCTGTGATTCGACTGGATTGCCGCGCGTGTGGATACCCCCGGCATAATGGCCTTTGCACCGCCCGAGTATCCTGCGAAGTAGTGGTATTCGATGTTGCCTATGCCGATGCGGCGGTCGGCTTCGGCGACTATGCGGGTTATATCAACCGGTGTTCCAAGCTTAGTATCACCCATGTGAATAAAATCGTGAGGATCGCCGTCAATACAGCGGACTTGATTGTACACCGCATCGCCAACCAGCTTCTTCATCTCGGCTTCGTTTTGCCTCCGGTGACTGCCCAAGGCGAACACCACCGTCACATCCTCCGGCTTTGCTCCCGCTTGCCACAATTCGTCAAGCACCGCGGGAATGATTTTGTAGCTTGGCACAGGCCTTGTTATATCACTTGTGATTATTACCACTTTTTCACCGGGCTTTACGAATTCCGAAAGCAGGGGAGAGCCGATTGGGGTTTTAAGCGCCGCTTTGACGGCTTCGACACCTCTCAAATCCACGGCGACTTCGTTCGGCTCCAATACGCCAACTAGGTTAGAGTCAGGGAGCTCGACTGTTTGCGGATTGTTGCCGAATCCAATTTCGAGCCTCATATTCTGGCAACTCCGCTCTTTCTTGCCGCTTCCGCTACTGCCGCAGCGACCGCGTCCTTAACCCGTGGGTCGAACGCCTCGGGGATAATGTAATCGGAGCGCAAATCACTTTCGGAAATCAACCCCGCCAGAGCGTATGCCGCCGCAATCTTCATCTCATCGTTGATGTCGCTTGCCCGAACGTCGAAGATTCCTCTGAAAATGCCGGGGAATGCCAGCACATTATTGATTTGGTTTGGGAAATCGCTGCGGCCTGTCCCGACGACAGCCGCACCCGCCTGAAGCGCCAAGTCCGGCATGATTTCGGGCGTCGGGTTCGACATCGGGAACAGTATCGCGTCCTTCGCCATGCTCCGCACCATGTCCTGCGTCACGATTCCGGGACCGGATACGCCGATAAATACGTCCGCGCCTTTCATCACATCGCCAAGTCCACCCTTTTTCATCTTCTTGTTGGATATTTCCGCCATCTCGGCCTTCTCGGAGTTGAGACCGTCACGACCTTTATATATAGCTCCCGCACGGTCACACATGACAACGTCGGAGAGCCCCATTGCCATCAACAGTTTGATAATGGCGACTCCCGCTGCACCCGCACCGGCAGCGACAACGCTGATGTCCTTTATATCCTTGCCTACGATTTTGAGAGCGTTTATCATAGCAGCCAACGTGACAACGGCGGTGCCGTGCTGGTCATCGTGGAAGATGGGAATGTCGCACCGCTCTTTGAGCTTTCGCTCGATTTCGAAGCAGCGTGGAGCCGCTATATCCTCAAGATTTATACCGCCGAAGCTGCCAGCGAGTAGGGCGACGGTGTTCACGATGTCATCAACATCCTTTGAGCGGACGCAAAGCGGTATCGCGTCCACATCTCCGAATGCCTTAAACAGTACGCATTTGCCCTCCATGACAGGCATCCCTGCTTCGGGACCGATGTCGCCGAGCCCTAAGACTGCGGTTCCATCCGTCACGACCGCGACGGTGTTCCAGCGACCTGTAAGCTCGTAGCTTTTGTTGATATCTTTCTGTATCTCCAAACAAGGCTGTGCGACTCCCGGCGTATATGCCAGGCTTAAATCAGTCTTCGTCGCCACCGGCATTTTGGGGACTATATCCAGTTTGCCTTTCCATTGGTAATGCAGTTTTAGGGATTCGCTTGCGTAATCCATGTTGACCTCCATCCTTTCAAATTTGTTTGCTTTCGAGTTTTGAACCGTACCGCAACGCCTTAACTACGGGCAGTTCTTCGCCCGTTAAAAACCTAATCAGAGCACCGCCGCCTGTGCAGATGTAATCTACGTCGGTTCCATATTTGTTCGTCGCGGTGATGGAATCACCGCCACCGATTACGGTGTAACCCGCCATGTCGCCCAAAGCGTCCCAAATCATTTTTGTGCCGAGCTCGCTTTGTTCTTTTTCGAACACACCCATCGGACCGTTGACAAACACCGTCTTCGCTTCTAATATAGTTTGTTGAAAAGCTTTAACGGTTTCGCTGCCGATGTCCATTATGGGTTCGTCATCGGGGAGCGACCCTATTGAAAATTCAAACCGTTCTCCGCCCTTCACATATCCGAAATCAGTCGGCAGCATGATTTTGTCGCGGTGTTTTACCAACAATTCTTTTGCCGTTTCAATCAACTCCGCGTAGCCCTGCTTGCGGATAAAATCTCGCGAGGACTCGCCAATATTATCGCCGTTCGCCCATAAAAGCACCTGTGCCACAAGACCGCCCGCGAGCACCTTATCGGCGATACCACTGCCAAGCACCGTGCTCATCATCATGAACGCATCGTTGATTTTCGCACCGCCAAGCACGAACACGCAAGGGCGTTCCGGCTTTTCCATAAGACCGGATATGACGCAGAACTCCTCCTCAAACAACCTGCCCATCGCTGAGGGGAGCACCTGCTCGAACCCGCACAGGCTCGGCTGGTCGCGGTGTGCGGCCGCGAATGCGTCACAGACGTACAAATCCGCGAGCGGCGCGAGTTTGCGCACAAGCAACGTCTTTGCCTGCTGTTCGTGGGTGAGCAGAAGTTTGAGTTCGAACAGTGTCTGCTCCTCCGAGACGAACCGCACGTTATCCAAAAGCAGGATTTCGCCGTCTTTCAGCGATTTGATTGCTTCCCTTGCAGCAGGACCACAGACATCGTCGATGGATTTTACTTCTTTGCCTAGAAATTTTGTCAACACCTTTGCGTGCGGCTCGGTTGTGTAAAAATTTTTGTACTCGATATCACTGCCCTGGTGCGCCAAAAGCACCAACTTCGCGCCTTTATCCGACAGTTCTTTCAAAGTTGGCGCACAAGCTTTTACGCGGGTTGTGTCTTTTAACCCGCCCGTTTCCCAATCGATGGGCTGGTTGATGTCTATACGGCAGAGTACCGTTTTGCCGTTAACGTCAATATCGTCTAATGTTCTGATTCCAAATCTCATGGACATTTCACCTTTCCCTTGCTATTTTTTCATTTTTTCGGCGCGGCGTTACAGCATAACCCCTCAGCGTCGTGGGCAGCTTCCATGATTGCCTCGCTCACCGTGGGATGAGGATGGATTGTATCGGAAAGCTCTTCTATCGTTCCCTCGCACCGCATCACCGCGGCGATTTCCGCAACCATATCTGTCGCTCTGGGCGCAATTATCTGCGCACCCAGAATCTCTCCGGTTTTTTTATCGCTCACCAGCTTCACCATTCCGACGTTTTCGCCCATGACCATCGCTTTACCGTTTCCGACAAGATTGAATGTTCCCGTCACGGTATTATTACCCGCTTTTTCAGCAGTCAGCCCTACATATGCGATTTCAGGCGAGGTGTAAATACAGGCAGGCACAATCGAGTAATCCATTGTTTTGTTTTTACCAGCACAGTTAGCGGCGGCAACCATTCCCCCCGCCGTGGCAACATGAGCAAGCTGGATTTTTCCGGTGATGTCCCCAATGGCATAAATATTAGGTACGCTTGTGCGCATATGGTTGTCAATCGCGACAAATCCGCCGTCCATCCGAACGCCTGCGGCTTCCAAGCCAATCCCTTTGGTTTGCGGAGTGCGCCCGACGCTGACTACACAGCAAGCTCCCGAAGCCTGTTTCGCCGCACCACCCTGTTCATAATCTACCGCTACCGTATCTCCTCCGCGAATTGAAGTCACTTTCGCACCGGTAACGACCTCTACTCCCTTTTGGGTAAGAATTGGCAATATAATTGACAATATTTCTTTATCAACGCCCGGAAGTATACTCGGCATCATTTCCAGCACTGTGACACGCTTGCCAAGGTTCGCGAACAATGTAGCAAATTCAATGCCGATTACCCCTCCGCCGATAATCACCAGATTCTTGGGGCATTCCGTAAAGGCGAGAACCTCGTCGCTTGTGACGACATTTTTGCCGTCGATTCCAGGTATCGGGGGGCGCGACGGGGCAGAGCCTGTCGCAAGGATGATTTTATCCGCCGATACGCTTGCGTCGCTTACGGCTATCGTATTAGCGTCCTTAAGCACGCCGTAACCCTTTATAACCGTAACACCGTGGGCTTTTTCCAATGACGCGATACCGCGCCGCAACCTGTCAACTATTATATTTTTTCTGGACGCCATCCTTTTATAGTCGTAGGTCACGCCGGTAAAATCAACGCCAAAATCCTCATAAGGCGTATTATTGTTAAGTATACATTTAAGATTATCGCGGAAAATCTCGGAGCTGTGCAATAACGCTTTTGTAGGTATGCATCCGCGGTTCAGACAAGTACCGCCCAACTCCTTAGCTTCAATCAATGCCGTTTTTAAACCGTATTGTGCGCATCGAATTGCAGCCTCGTATCCTCCGGGTCCACCGCCCAGCACCGCAACGTCATATTTCAAAACAAATTCCTCCCTAAATAAGCAATCCGGGGTTTTCCAGCAATTCCTTTACCCTGCGTAGGAATTGTGCCGCCGGCGCACCGTCCAAAACCCTGTGGTCATATGTCAAGCTCAATTGCATCAGCGGGCGTATGGCAATTTCATTGTCAACGATAACCGGTTGTTTCGCGAGCTTTCCTACGGCGATAATGCCCGCCTCCGGAGGATTGATGATTGCGGTAAAGCCGTCTATATCGAACATGCCCAAATTTGATACGGTAAACGTCCCGCCCGTGTATTCGTCAGGGGCAAGCTTGTTTTCCTTTGCTTTAGCGGCAAGCTCAGCCGAGCAAGCGGCAATTTCGGGTAGGGTCAATAAATCCGCGTCTTTGATTACAGGCACAATAAGACCGTCGTCAAGCGCTACCGCCACTCCCATGTTGACGTACTTCTTTTGTATTATTCCGCCGCCGCTCCATGAAGAATTCATCATTGGGAATTCGGTCAGGGCTTTTGCCGTACACCTAAGCACAATATCGTTGTAGCTCACCTTGTGTCCAGCTTTTTTGAGCGATTCGCGCAGACGCACGGCTTCCGTCATGTCCGCAGTAATTCTATGGTTCGCCTGCGCCATTTCGTTTAAGCTGTCTTTCATGCGTGTGGCAACAGTTTTTCGCATTCCTGTAAGCGGGATAAGAGTATCACCGCGGACTTCCGCACCTTTTACACGCTTTAACGCCGCAGCGCGGATGTCGGCTGCCGTTATTTTACCGTATGAGCCCGTGCCGGAAACAGCCCCTAAATCCACTGTATCAAGCTCTGCGAGCTTCTTCGCCAACGGTGTTGCCTTAACCTGTTCCGGTAACTTTGCCTCAAGTATGTCCCTTTCGATTACAAAACCGTCGGGGCCTGAGCCCGCTACCTCACGATAATCGATACCACGCTGTTCCGCAGACGTTTTCGCCCTTGGGGATGCATATCCGCTTGTTGTTTTTTGCGTCAATGGCGCGGTTGTTATGGATTCCGGATTTACTTCCTCGGCAACTTGCGGAACGGATATTTCAAGCTCTCCCTGTTCTGTAAAGCCCTCGATCAAGCCGGAAATATCCTCGCCTTTGTCCCCGACTATCGCAATAGGTTCCGTAATCGGCACAGTGTCGCCTGACCCATGTATGATTTTAAGCAGCGTGCCGCCGACCGGCGCGGGTATGCAAATAGTAAGCTTATCGGTCTCCATTTCAAACAGTTCCGCGCCCTCGGATACACTTTCGCCTTCATTTATGAACCATTGTGTAATTACGCCCTCGGTCATTTGCAGTCCCTGCTTCGGCATAATGATGATTTCAGCCACTTCAAGCCCTCCTTAGCGGTAGCATACGGCTTTCGCCGCGTCAATTATTTCTTTTACGCTGGGAACTACCGCTGTTTCAAGCGCTAAATTAAAGGGCAGGGGACATGCCTTCGCGCCAAGCCTTATCGGAGCCGCATCAAGATATTTAAACGCCCGTTCCGTTACTTCCGCCGCTACTTCCGCGCCCCACCCTGCGGTCTTATGAGCCTCATGCGCTATTACAAGCCGCCCTGTTTTTTTCACGGATTCAATAATCGTGTCCATATCAAGGGGAACAAGTGTACGCGGGTCAATGACCTCGGCTTCGATTCCCTGTTTCGCCAGTTCCTGAGCCGCTTCAAGGACGCGGCTCACGTACAGCAGCGACGCAACGATTGTCACATCACCGCCGGATCGCCTGACATCCGCTTTGCCGAACGGGACTATGTATTCGGGATCGTCCGGAACCTCAAATTTGACAGGGTACAGTGCTTTATGCTCAAAGAACATGACAGGGTTATCGTCGCGTATTGCCGTGCGCAGCAATCCGGCCGCGTCCGCCGCAGTAGATGGGCAAGCCACCTTTAATCCCGGAACATGCATAAAAAACGTCTCAAGGCTTTGGCTATGTGTGGCGGCGTTTCCGCGCCCTATACCCTGCTGTCCCCTGATTACAAGGGGAATTTTCGCCTTTCCGCCGAACACATACCGCGTTTTTGCCGCCTGATTCAGGAGCTGGTCGGCGGCGACAAGTGTGAAATCCATATACATAAGCTCAACTACGGGACGCATTCCGGCGCATGCCGCCCCGACGCCCGCGCCTACGATTCCAGCCTCGGAGATCGGCGTGTTGCGCACGCGCTCGACTCCAAACTCTTTATACAAATCCCTTGTGCATCCGAATACGCCGCCGAGGGTTTCAACATCTTCGCCCATTACAAAAACGCGCTCGTCGCGGCGCATTTCTTCGGCCAGCGTATCTCTTATTGCCATCGCGTAGGTTTTCGTGCTCATATTGCCGCCTCCTCAACAAAAAACACATCGTCAAGAACATTCGCGGGATCCGGCTCGGGACTGTTGATTGCAAATTCAGCCGCCTCGTCGGCTTCTTTGACAGCAGCCTTTTCTATGGCGTCAAGCTTCTTTGCCGCTATCCCGCCCTCTTCCAATATTCTTGCTCTGAACATAGCTATAGGGTCACGGTTTTGCTTCCAGTCCTCAACCTCCTCGCGGGTACGGTATGGCTGAGGGTCGCCTGTCCAGTGTCCCAGATGCCTATATGTTTTGCACTCTATTAATGTGGGACCTTCACCCTTTTTGGCGCGATCAACCGCAGCCTCGGCGGCCTCATAAACCGCGTACACATCGTTGCCGTCGACCGTTACTCCCGGCATATCATACGCCGAGCCCCTGACCCCGATATCCTTTACCGACGTTGATTGCCATATTGGTACGGAAATGCCGAACCCGTTGTTTTCGCAGACAAAAATCACGGGAAGCTTCCAGACTCCCGCCAGATTCAAGCTTTCATGAAAGGTTCCCTCATTGGAAGCGCCGTCGCCGAAAAACGATACGGCGACCTGGTCGCTTCCGCGAAGCTTTGCGGCAAGCGCCGCGCCGACCGCAATCGGAATCCCTCCGCCGACAATAGCATTTGCTCCAAGGTTTCCTTTCTCAAAATCCGCGATGTGCATAGAGCCGCTTCTGCCCTTGCAATAGCCCGTGGCCTTTCCCATTAACTCCGCCATGGCCTTGTCAAGCTGCGCGCCTTTCGCTATGCAATGCCCGTGCCCGCGATGCGTGCTTGTAATGTAGTCCTCATCGCGGAGCAGCGAGCAAACCGCGGCCGCGACCGCTTCCTCGCCCGCGTACAGATGTACGGAGCCGCGAAGCTTGTTCTGCTCAAACAGACTCTGAGCTTTCAGCTCGAAACAACGTATTTTATTCATAGTTTCGTATATCCAAAGCTTGCGTTCCTTTGAAATCAAAATAACCGCTTCCTTTCAATACTAATTTGTCTTTTGCGGCATCATCTTCGCTGCTGAGGAAATTGCCGCCGCTATTCGCGCGTATCCGGCGCATCTGCATATGTTTCCTTCGATACCTCGTCTGATTTGGTCGTCTGTCGGGTTTTGGTATCTGTCCAAAACAGCGATTGCGGATAATAGAGTCCCCGGGATACAATACCCGCACTGTACTGCTCCAAGCTCGGCGAACGCCTCTTGAACCGGATGCAGTTTGCCGTTTTGCGCAAGCCCCTCCACAGTCAGCACTTTTTTGCCGTCCGCCTCGACGGCAAGAACCAGGCATGAATTTACCGGGCTGCCATCCAACAGTACCGTGCACGCTCCGCATTCGCCCTCATTACAGCCTTCCTTTGTCCCCGTAAGGAACAAATCGTCGCGAAAAAATTCAAGCAGCGTCCTGTTTACCGGGACAGTGCGCTCATATTCCTCGCCGTTCACAGTGACTGTGATTTTCCTTTCACTCATGCGGACGCCTCCTTTTTCAACCGTTTAAGGGCTTCCTTTGCTGTTCGCGGAACGAGCTCCTCAATCAGCGCGTGACGATATCCCGCTTCCGCTCTCCAACTGCTTCGCGGTTTCGCCTCTGCCGACGCCAGCTTTCCCGCCTCCTTGAGGACATTATCGTCAGGCTTCTTCCCGAGTAAATAATTCTCCGCGTTTTTAGCCCGCATCGGAGTGGGCGCTGCCGTTGTTAAAGCAATGCGAACATGTTCACATTTACCGTCCCCTGAAAGCCCTATACATACCGTAACACCAAGCAAAGCCAAATCCATAGCCTTGCGCTTTGTGAACTTTGTGTAAGCGGAACAAAAATTTGCAGGATTTGCGGGAAGGCGTACCGAGCACAGCAGTTCGCCCGGTTTAAGCACAGTTTTCTTTGCGCCGAGGAAAAAATCCTCAAACGCGACTGTTCTCTCGCCATCCGATCCATACAGCCGAAGCTCCGCGTCAAGCGCAATAAGCGGGCCAAGGCTTTCGCCGGACGGGACGGCGTTGCATATATTGCCGCCGATTGTTCCGCGGGTTCTGGTTTGCACCGAGCCAACCCGCGATACCGCGTCCTTGAGTGCGGAATACCGCTTCCCTATCTCCGGCATGTGCTCGATCTGGTCGTGCGTAGCAAGCGCCGATATTATTAGCCCGCCGTTATCGGTTATCGGGGCATGATTCAATTCCGATATGCCTTTTATATCCATGACAAATTCCGGCTTAAGGCTTCCCGCGTGCATCGAGACAAGTACGTCCGTCCCTCCCGCCATTATCTTGCAGCTTTGCCCAAGCTCCGCAAGAGTTTTTACGGCTTCATCTATACTTGTCGGGGATAATAGCTCAAACGGTTTAAGCATCGTGGTCACCTCCTGTTAGGCTCAGCACATGCTCGGGCTTCATCGGCAGATTCATGAGCCGCGAGCCCGCAGCATTCGCAATTGCGTTGCCGATTGCAGCAGCGGTGGGCACAAGCCCCGGCTCACCAATCCCTTTAGCCCCGAACGGTCCTTCGGGATGCGGCTTTTCGATTAGTGTCACTTCTATCGGCATCGATGCATCCATGGAGGTCGGGACTTTGAAATCCACAAGATTTCCGTTTAGCAGCCTTGCTTTATTATCGAAAATCATTTCCTCGGTAAGCGCGCTACCAATTCCCATAATGACGGAGCCTTCGATTTGCTGCCGGCAGTTTGATGGATTGATGGCCTTGCCCACATCATGCGCCGCTGCCATTTTCAAAACGCTGACTTCTCCCGTTTTAGGGTCGATTGCGACATCAGCCGCCTGCGCGCCCCAGAACCACATCGCGGTCGGTCGCTTGGACGTCCCCGTTTCCTTATCGGGCTTGTCGAATATATCCAGGGTCGTGAGCGAATACCGTCCGATAACAGGTTTTTGCTCTTTGAGCATACCGCTTTTTCCGATTTCGGAAAGGCTTACCTTCCTGCATTTGCCGCAAGTTTCGATAATCACGCCGTCCTGTATTATGATATTGCTTTCATCAATTCCCCAAAATTCCGAAGCGATTGTCTTTATCTGGGATTTCATATCCTCTACGGCGCCGAGACATGCGCTTCCCACATGAAAGGTCAGCCTGCTGCCCGTCGTCGTTTTCTCAAATGGCGAAAGCAGGGTGTCGACGGGAGCCATACACACGTTTTCAAAGGGGACTCCAAGCGACTCCGCCACGATTTGCGGCATAATCGTTTCTACACCCTGACCCATTTCCTTGCCGCCCTGCATAATCGTCACCGTAGAATCGTTATTAAGTTTGATAATCACCGACGAATTTGACGGCGTTCCCGTTATTTTGCTGAAGCACGCGACGCCCTTTCCCCGAATCCTGCCGTCTTCCATGACCTCAAGGTTTCCGCCGGCTTTCCATCCGATTGATTTTGCGACGGCTGTGAGGCAGTCCTTAACTCCGACACTGTTTACAACTTCCCCGCTTGGGGAAGTGTCGCCTTCGTCCAGCAGATTCTTCATGCGGAACTCGACAGCGTCCATATTAAGCCTTGCGGCGATTATATCCATTTGGCTTTCGTATGCCCATGCGACCTCCGTCGCCCCGAACCCTCGGTATGCGGTCCCGAGCGGCTTGTTAGTCATAACGCAATAACCGTCTATTCGCATGTTGGGGATTCGGTAAGGCGTACACGCACCAAAGCCCGCGTTATAATTGACCCTCGGGCCAGTAGTGACATACGCGCCGGTATCCCAATAGACCTGTGTATCCTGCGCGACCAGTGTTCCGTCTTTGTTCGCCGCTGTTTTTATGTAAATCCGGCACGGTGCACGGACTCCCGTGGCTGTAAATTCCTCGTGGCGCTCGAACGTGAGCTTAACGGGTCGGCCTCGAAGCCTCATGGCAAGTATTGCCGCCAATGGCTCCGCGCGAAGCTCGTATTTGTTTCCGAAGCCGCCGCCGATTTCGGTCGTAATCATACGCACCTTTGTCAGTGGCAGCTCAAACACCTCGGACAACTGTTCTTGAAGCATAAACGGGCTTTGAGCCGGAGCCCATACGGTAAGTCCGCTGTCGTCATACAGAACCGTAGCCGTATGCGTCTCCATAGTCGCATGTTGCAACATTGCCGTTTCATATGTATTCTCGATAACTGTGTCCGCACTCAAAAAGGCTTTATCAGGGTTCCCGTTTTCCAGATGGAAACGGTCGCATATGTTGGAGCTTTCCGTCGGCTTTGCCGCCGCCGACCATTTGTATCCATTCCAGTCTTCATGCACGAGAACCGCGTTTTCCTTAAGCGCGACGTCGATATTAAGAACAGGGGGCAATTCCTCATAATTGACGTCTATCAGACTTGCGGCGATCCTTGCGGACTCGAGCGTGTCGGCTGCAATTACCGCTACGGGCTCACCGTGGTAACGGACCTTATCGATCGCGAGGATTGGCTGGTCGCGCATAAACTGCCCGTAATAGGTTTTGACTTCGCGGCCTGTCAAAATCAGTTTTACTCCCTTTACCTTTTGCGCCTTTTCAGTATCGATGCTTATGATTCTCGCGTGAGCGTGAGGGCTGCGGCAAACCGCCGCATACAGTTGCCCGGGTAGATTCACATCCGCTCCGAATACCGCCGAGCCGGTAAGCTTTTTGACCGCGTCCTTTCGGGTCAAAGATTTTCCCACATAATTAAGTTCGCTCATATCGTCCACCTTTATACTAGCCTAATGCGTATCTTTCCACTAAATCGCAGGCAAATTCCAACAGCTCCGGACAGACCTCGTCACGGGCTTTTTCTTTTACTCCCCGCGCAAGTATGTCGTTTCCGAGTAGGTTGTGGCAATTGATTGAACCGAATCTGTTTTCAAAATCGCCCATAGCCTTTTGCACAAGTGAGTATGTATTCGCTTGCCTGTCCATTTGCTCCGCTTTTTCACGACCATGCCCGGAGCCTATCAAAGCGACAACCGCCGTGAACGCGCCGCACATTCCTCCGCTTTTGCCCACGCCTCCGCCGAAGCCGCTCATAATTCTTGCGGCTTCGGCGGAAGAAAGCGCGGTGATGTAGTCATATGCCATAAATACAGACTGGGCGCAATTGAAGCCGTCTTCAAAATATCTTAGCGCGATTTGAACCGCCTGACTGTCTGTATTTTCGTTCATGGTTAAACTCTCCCTAATGCTTATTCTTTGGGCAAATCACAATTAAAATATTTAAGATAAGGTTCGCTGGAACGCTTGCGGAAATCGTCCGCATCCTTGCCGCTCCAATCGTATACACCTTTGCCGGTTTTGAAGCCCAGATTCCCCGATTCATAAAGACCGCGCACCAATTCCTGCGTTTTATCCGCGTTACAGAGCGTGGGGAACAGGTAATCCTCGATGCTGATAATCATATCTAGGCCCGCGTAATCGAAGTGCTCAAAAATCCCTATGGAGGTATACCGGGGAGCAAAGCTGGTTTTCAGCGCCTTATCGATTGCTTCCGGCGACGCGATGCCCTGTTCCACCATATAGACGGCTTCACGGTACAAGGCGTGCTGTAAACGGTTTGCTATAAATCCCGGCGCGCTTTTTTTCATGACCACGGGCTCGCGTCCCACGGAGCGGAAGAATTCCTCGATTACTTTCAACGCCTCGTCGCTTGTATCCGTACTGCGGACGATTTCAATACAGGGGACAAGGTGCGGCGGGTTATACGGGTGAGCGACGGCGAGCTTTCCCTTTGCCTTCAAGCCATTGCATAAATCATCAGCCGATATAGCTGAGGTTGATGAGGCAAGCGCCTTAAATTGCTTGCAATGCGCTTCAATTTGCTCATACACACTGTATTTGACCTCAAGCTTTTCCACTACACATTCGAGGATAAAGTCCGCAGATGAAATACCCTCGTAGCCTTGCGTAACCTCAAGGTATTTCCTGCATATCGCAGCTTGCTTTTCTGTCACAAGCCCTTTTGCCACAAGGTCGGCATAATATGCTTCATACCGCTCTATGCCCGCAGCGGCTTCGCTGTCGTTGATTGCGAGCATGGTTGTGCGGTAGCCGTTGCCTGTAAAGAGCACCGCCATGCTTGCGCCAATCATCCCTGTGCCTATGATTGCGACGTTGTCAATGTAATCAAGCTTCATTGTTTCCCCGCCTTTGCAGATAGATAGTCAAAGCACGCCATCACGTTATAGGTCTGGATATAATCCATGACCTCATCCTGACCGATGTCTACGGGGCAGCGGTCGGCAAAGTTGATGCGTTTTACGCATTCGTCCTTATCCCAGCCCTTTGACATGCCATATCCCACCGTTTGCAGCCATTCGTGCAGGAACGCCTTTTGCTGGAACAGATAGTTTTTATCGACCACGGGACCGTGTCCCGGCACGATATAATCGACGTCGAGAGTGCCGAGGAAATCGAGGGTTTTAAATAAATCGTCAAAATTGCAGGTATGGAACCAAATCTGACAGCCCGAAAATACCGTATCGCCGACAAAGACGGCTTTTTCTTCAGGAACAAATACGCTGATATTCGCGTCCGAATGGCCGGGAGTGTAGTATAAGAGGAAATTGTGGTCGCCCAACTTAAAGGTCATTTTATCCTTAAAGGTGATTGTCGGCGGGTTGAGGATATAATCCTTTTCCTTCGGCATCAGTGGCAAGCCCTTCGGATCCTGCCTGCGCAAAACGTCAACGCTGTAATCGTATGTGGTCATGTTGAACGATGGCGGTATCTTAAAGAAGCTGTTTATGAGGTTTTCATGGCCGATAACGGGACATTCTCCCGCGAACCAATGATTGCCGAATATATGGTCGATATGACTTTCCGTGTTAATCAGGTAACGTATCGGGCCTTTTTCTAGCGCGAATTCGCGCATTTCCAAAAGATTTGTAATCCATTGCGCCGTATCGATGAAAACAGAGCCTTCGCGCGTGAAAACGATACTGGGGTCACAGCCGCGGATTTTCGTTTCGGTATATACATTTTTTGTTAATTGCTCCATAACAAAAACTCCTTTTACATGAATTTCTCAAGCTCGTCAATCAGATTTTCCGGCTTAGCGCAGCGAACATAAACATATTTTCTCTTTTGTGTGAAGCCGTTTATGAAATCAGCTCTCTTTTGGCGTAATTCCGCGTTATCAAATAGCGGCATCACAAGGCCGGGAGCAAGCAGTATATGCATTCCAAAATAATCGCACAGACAGTGGAAGGTCTGATATTGCTTTTCATAATCTGCCATCTCCCCGGAAACCGTGGCATAGTTGCCGTCCATGTCGGGCATCATGACAATATCGATATTCGCTTCGCCCTTGAACAAAGCGTAATCGGGGTCTTTATCAAAAAATTTTGCCACACCCTCGTCCTGACTGGGCTTATCGATTCTTTCCGTCCCCTTCGCGCGCTTGCGGAGATAAACCTTCTGCGAGCCCATGATATAATTCCCGTCAAAATCAAGTACGGTCGTTTCGGTGGAGAGGATTGTCGCGCCCCGCTTGCAGGCTTCGATTTGGCTCATGCTCTTGCCACGGTTGCCTTCGCCTCCGAGAAAGAGAATATTTTTGCCCTTGTAATTTACCGCCGACGAATGGAACAGGAAGCGTCCGGCTTCAAACAGCCTCGACGCAATAAATGAAACGAGAATGCGCTGCATCTCGCCTTCAAACCATTCTCCGCGAAGTGTGACGACCTTGCCATCAAAATCTATGGATTTTTTAGATTCGTTTTTGTGCCATACAAAATCCGCTGCTGCTTTATCGCTGCCAATCTGATTTGTTGCTCCGCCCAAGCGATAGTTGAGGAATGTCATATCCTCCAAAATTTTGTCGACTGCCGGTTCGCTGTGAACGTCTATGCGTATCGTCACGATATCGCATGTTATTTGCTCGGTGTATACTGCCATAAATAATCCCCGCTTTCTTATAATCAATTTATAGACAAGCCGCTGAGATGCGGCTTGTCAAAGCATTTTACTCTATTCCTTCCCTTTAGACGCCATGATGTTAAATTGAATGGTGAGCCAGCCGGCGGCAAAACCTATAAAGACATAGAACAGCTCGGTCAGGCCGACGATCAGGTACTGGTCGGCGGTAAAACCCGCGAATCCGCCCGCGGCAGAGATGGAGAAGTAGAGACCTGTTCCCATGAACACGGCGGCGACATTGTTGAATATCTTGATGCGTTCGCAAAAAATCATTGGGATTACCAATATAACAACTGCGAGAGGTACTGCCCACCACGGAACAAAACCAAATGCGATTGAAAGCACAAACATCAGAATCGCGGCGATGATGCCCGCTATCATGGATGAAAACGCTTTCGCCGCGCCGCTGATATTAGCCCCGAAAAGGAAGTAAGCCGCCCATGCTGTAAAAGATATGTAGGTCAACGGCTGCCCCGCAACAGTCGGCCACCCGTTCATCTGCCATGTAATCAGTGTGACGACACCGGCTAACAGCGCGGTGAGTACGGCATAAACCGTTAGTTGTTTTGTATTCATCAATAAACCCTCCAAATTATTTTAATGTTGTAATTGGGCGTGATTGCAGCAGATACAGCCTGCCTGCCTCAATGGCCCATTCCACGTCCTGCGATTTGCCAAAGTAGTTTTCGAGCTTTACCGCAAGCTCAGCGAGCTCTTTTATTTCGTTCTCATCAAGCACCTGTGCATTGCGCCTTTCCTCGGGAACCTCGCGCTCCTCGACGCCCGGCTCACCGATTTTTCTCGCGACCATCGTTTCCTTTTCAGAGACAAATACATCTAGAAGCTTGCCCGTTTTGTCAACGGTGTAGCTGTCGGGCGTAACGATTCCCGACACGATTGCCTCACCCAGTCCCCACGAGCCCTCAATCAAATATATATCCCGTTGCTGCGTTATCGGATTTGCCGTGAACATAACTCCCGCCTTGATTGCGGCGACCATGTGCTGCACAACTACCGCAATCGAAATTTCGCGTTCGTCAAAGGATCTTTCCCTGCGGTAAAAAATCGCCCTGTCGTTATATAACGAAGCCCAACATTCTTTTATGTACCTTACGGCGTCATCTACTCCCATTACATACAGGAACGTCTCCTGCTGACCCGCAAAGCTTGCGTCGTCCAAATCCTCGGCAGTTCCGCTTGACCGCACCGCTACCGGATGATTTTCCCTTTCGCTCGGGTCAAGTTCCTCCCCAAGCTTTAAATAATACTCCCGAATCGCCAAATCAAGCTCTTTGGGCATGGGAGTGCTAACAATCATTTCCCGAATCTCGCGTGAGGTTTCCACCAGATCCGTATTGCTGTCAAAATTGATTCCGTCAATTTTGACAAGCACCCTATCGCGCAGTCCGCTCTCGCGCATAAAAAAGTTGAACATGTCCGCGCAAACTATGAAGCCCCCCGGTACAGGCAGCCCACCTCGGGTAAGCCTGCACAGGCTGGCGCCTTTTCCGCCCGCGCTGAGAGCAAGCTCTTCATCGGGTATTTCAGTAAACCACGCCAAATATCTCATATTACCCCGCCATTTCCTAATAATGATTCGATATAAAAGGGGAAAGATAAGTCTTTCCCCTTTTTATTTTATTAATTAACGCTTAGCCAATGATTTCAACGGTTCCCTTGCTGCCGTCAACGCGGACTTTCATTCCGCTCTTAATCATGCGCGTGGCTTTTGTCGTGCCGACAACGCAGGGGATTCCAAACTCGCGAGATACAACAGCCGGATGCGACAGCGCACCACCGGTATCCGTGACAAGAGCACTGATTTTGCTGAAACTCACAACCCATGCGGGGTTCGTCATCTTGCAGACAAGAATCTCGCCCTTTTGAATCTGGTCAAATTCCGCAGGAGACTCAACAAATCTCGCAACGCCTTCGACAATGCCGGGGGATGCCGGAAGTCCCTTGAGCACGGTCTTCGATTGAGGTTCGGTCTTTTCCGCTATTTCCGCGTCATATTTAAAAGGCCAGCCCCAAAGTCCCTTGTACGGCTCCTCGTACATCTGCCAATGGTCGATAGTGCCGTACCATTCGCGCGGAATCCTCTTTTTAGCGGCCGCCATCTCGGCACGGCGCTCCGCAACCTTTGCCTTGCAATCAAACGCGTCGGGGCGTGATGCAATCGCGCGGATTTCCTCGTATTCGAGCATGAAAATATCCTCAGCGTCGTTTAGGGTTCCGGCTACAGCGAGTTTCTTCCCAAGCTCCAGGAACATGAGGCGCATACGGGCATAACAGCCCTGATCGATGTAGAAATGGTGGTCGGGAGTAAGGGGAGCCATGCGAACCGCAAGCTCAAGAGCTTTTTGCACCTTCGCTTTTTTGGCGGGATCGGTTATCTTGGCGTAAAGAGCGTTGATTGCCGCAGTCTGATCCGCCTTGCATTTATTGAACGCGTCGTAGAAGTTGTAGTCGTCGGCAACATACATGCGAAGCGCATCATAAATAGGGGAGGGATCCTCGATCCATGTCGGGAATATATATTCGTGCGTGTATACGGCCTTGTAGCCATATTCCTTCTGGTATCTCTCAATCTTGCCGAGAAGCTCGCTGCCCTTCGTCACTTTTGCAACCGAGGCTATGATTTCCTTCGTCGGCTTTTTAACAAGCTCTGTAAGCTCGGGAACTGTCTTGATGAATTCCTTGATTTCCCAGAGAGCCTTCAGCGAATCCCAGTTACGGTCACGGTCAGATACAATGATTTGGCCGAGATTTTCTTCATCTATCTCGCCCAACACGTCGGCATAGGCTGCGCGAAATTCAAGTCCTGCCTGGAATTGCGCCAGATTCAGAATCCAGTGGATATTGAAATGGCGCTCTTGAATATCAAGGCAATCTTCCATATGTATGAGGTATTCGGGAATCGTTGCGCCTTTCGCGTCGAAGTTGTCCATATACTCGTAGTTAGCGAGCATTTCAGGCAGGTAGCGGTCTTTCCACCAGCCAAGAAAACGGTCGGCGTAGATTGGCATTTCCGTGCCGTAATATGCCCCGAGACTTGCGAAATCGGCGTTTTCAGGCTGAGGAACAACTGCGGAATAGACATATCCGCCTATTTTCTTGGCAATCCACTCCTTGCCAAAAGGTGCGCCGAAACGGCGATACATGTATTCGCAGGTTGAGCCCCACCATCCGCCTATGTCAAAATACAAAGGCGAAATCGGATTAGGACAGTGCAAATCGTCGTAGAACCACATGAGAGATTTTTCTTTTTCATCTTTCCATTCGACAGGGTGTTCGGCGTCCCCGAAAAAGGTTGCGATGATTTTGTCGCCAGCACTCATTATTTCTCCTCCTTATTTGTTCGATAATAAACTATCGATAATTTATTATTTATAATATCACGCCATATTGTTTCAGTCAATACACTTTGTTAACAAATACAAGCGCAATATTTGTACATTATAAACAACGGAAGGCGACACATTGCTGTGTCGCCTTCCGTTATAGCCCCATAAGGTTTATTCGATTATTTAAACTGCTCGGTCATTTCATCTCTTAATTCGACAAGATGTACCCGCATGGCCTCGATGGCGGACTCCGCATGGTGCGCTGAAAGCGCATCATAAATGTCCGTATGTCTTACTGCCAGATTTTCGAGTGAACGCTGACTTAAATGCGTTGTAAAATATGTCCAAAGCGCTATGTTGGTAAGTTCCCATAGTTTTACTATCATCTCGTTGCCGCTCGCTTTTATTATACTTTCATGGAAGTCAATATCGTATTTTACAAATTGGTCGATATTTCCTTGGGTTGCCGCTTCATTCATTTTGTCAAGCCAATCTTTAATTGACGATAGTTGTTCCGGAGCGATTTTTTCCGCCGCAAGCTCAATAGTGTACAATTCCAATACCAGTCTGGCGTCATATGCGTCTTGCAAATCCTTTTGGGTCAAATTTTTTACATGTGTTCCCTGATAAGGTATGCTTTCTACCAGCCCAACATGCTCCAACTCCTTAAGCGCTTCCCGCACCGGAGCCTGAGATACCCCCATATCCGCGGCCAAACGCATTTCAACAATCCGGTCTCCCGGTTTTAATTCACCGCTAAATATGGCATTTTGGATATTAACGCGTATTTCGTCCTTCATTTTGCTTTTCTTAATTGATTTCATAAAACCATCTTCCCTGTTCTAAAGTAAAAATTGCAACGTTTCTTTGGGAAATCCCCTGTCGGTAATTTCCTTGCGCACAAATTGGACGTCATAATCGACAAAACAGAATTCCAAGCCACGCAGCTTGCCCGAAGCTATTTCAACAACACAGTAACCCGCCAGATAGTCTCCGTGCTTAGGCTTGCCGACCGCCGGCAGATTAACGGCAATCTTTCCGTTTTCCAGCGTATATACGCCCGGTCTGTGAGTATGTCCGTAAAACAAAAAACGTTCGGCTCTGCCACGCATAAAGCTGTTCATTGAATCCATATCGGGATAAGTAAACATATCGGGCACGCTATGCGTCATAATCAGCCTATGTTCGGGCGAAACGATGTCGTAATGTAAGCTTTTTATGTAATCTATATGTCCGCTGTCTAAAAAATCAAGCGTCCGGGAAATAGAGTTATTAATATAATCCCGCTCAGCATCGTCCTTAAATATAAAATCCTTTGTGGAAACTATCCCGGCAATGACCGCCTCATGATTTCCTAAAATAGATTGTATTTCCTTTTTTCTAATAAATTCTACCACTTCAGCGGGTCTCGGACCAAAAGACACTAAATCTCCCGCACATAACACAATATCGGCCTTATGCTTTTGCATATGCAGCCAAACGGCTTCTAGAGCGGCATAGTTGCCATGAATATCCGATAAAAATAAGACTTTCAAATAATCAACCCTGTTTTTAATTTCGATAATCAATAATAGATGCTAGGTAATAGTATAAATATGATTTTGTTAATTGTCAAATGCTTGTTATACAGTTTATCATTTCGTGTTGAAACATGGGACGAAAAATGCAAAAATATATCTGAACAGGAGGCGGGAGATAAAAATGCCGATTCATATAAGCGCGATTCTGCTCGCGGCGGGACTCTCACGCAGGATGGGACAAGATAAGCTGTTGCTTCTTTATCGGGAGTTGCCGCTGCTCGGTTTTCAATTTCAGCCAGCAACTTCAAGCTTGCCTCCAACGCTTGGTTTGTGTTGCGTTTGTGGCGTTTGATGAACGGGTACAGCAGGATCACATTGCCTTTATCATTAAAGGTAAAGACAATGCGTATTAGGATTTGAGCCTTTTCCCGCAATTCATAAAGCTGCCGATACCGCTCAATGGAAAAATGCTTGACTTGCGGCTCTGACAGCTTCCCTGTACTTAACGCTATACATTTGAGGGCATACTCCAGCTTTTTTCGCTGCTTGGCGTCCAAAGAATCCAAAAAATCCATAAAGGGTATCTCGCCGTCCGGCGATGTGTAAAGGTAAATTTTCTTCACACGAGTTTGAACTCCTTTCCGTTGAGGTTATATCTGTCCTGTATCCCCCCCCTTATATTGCATAAAAAAATCCGCGCCTGTATATCAGACGCAGATTATCTATATATAAAGCGTTTATGCCGGCTAAAACGCTTGTATTTACTTATAATTTATATGTTGAAAAAAATAATGAAAATTATGGTAATATATATAATTGATAGACCTTAAAAATACTTATGTACAAAAGCACCCTTTACTATCATATCAAAATATGGTATAATATCCATAATATATTTCCATATTTTGTGATTGGGGGATTGTTCATGCCGACATTACAAGATGCCTTTATTGAGTTTCACGACAAAATTAAATTAAGCGATGAAAATGACACGCTTCGGGAAAAACGAGAGATTCTTATTAATAAACTTGATAAGAACATTTCAGATGACGCTGCGTCCTATACCAAATTTAACCAAGGTAGCTACGCCATGAATACAGGCATAAAACCTGAGGATGGCGATTATGATATCGATGTTGGTTTAAAATTCAATTTGAATAAAGATGACTACCCTGACCCGGTGGTCGTAAAGAAATGGGTTAAAGATGCCTTATATGGGCATACAAAGTCGGTCAATATTCGCCGTTCTTGCGTAACTGTTCAATACCAGCAAGCTGATGACCCGTTGTATCATGTTGACTTCGCTATATATGCTGCTAATAATGACGATGGAAAACTGTATATTGCAAAAGGGGAGGAATTCTCCGCTACTGATAAGAAATATTGGGAGGTTTCTGATCCGCAAGGACTCATCTCGCTAATTGCTGAAAAGCACTCAGATACCGATGCCCAGCAGTTCCGCCGTGTAATCCGATATATGAAAAAATGGAAAGACTATATGTTTACTTCGTCCGGCAACAGCGCTCCAACAGGGATATCGTTGACTATACTGGCATACGACCTGTTCGCTCCAAACTCTGCGTATGATCCATTTAAGGACAAGACTACTTATAATGACTTCGAAGCTCTTCGGAATTTGGCAAATAATATCAAATCCCAATTTACTCTCGCTTACGATGTGGATTCAAATAAATTTTGCCACTCAATATCTAAAAAGCTTCCGCTAGAGCCTTATAACGATTTATTCGAGAAAATGACTATTAAGCAGCAAGAAGCTTTTTATTCTCAATTATCAACTATGATACAAAAACTTGATGAAGCGGATGAAAAAGAAACATTGTCGGAGAAATGCACAGTCTTGACTAAGCTTTTTGGGGATGATTTTCCTATTAAAACGGAGCGTAGCCTAGTGAATAGCAACGAGTCCGCTTAAAGGTATTTACAATGTTAGACATTGCGCAGTTAATACAAGAAGTTAATGAACGGAGGGGCCTGCTATTCCAGCCGGCTTCTTGTCGTTCTGAGGAATATATAGCTGAATTTGCCGGAAGAGTTGACGGTATTGGTGTTCTTGTTTTGGCCTTTCCAAAGCACTTCCCGATTCAAATTCCAGATATTTATCTTCAAGACACAACCACTCCTCATCTCCATGTGGAGAGTGATGGAAAGATTTGTCTAACAGACGAGTCTTCTTTGTTGATTAATATTTCCGATCCATGTCAATTGATTATGGACTGTATTGATTTAGCATTCAAAACATTAGACTTGACTCCCAAAACAGAAGAATATGAACATGCTCTGCAAAATGAGTTCCTCTCATACTGGGGCTTGCGGAGCCATGGCTTCATTGCACATTCTATTTTACATATACCCACAGAAGAAATTGTATGTCGAGAATATCCTGCATTTCCTTTTGAAAAAAGTTATCTTGTTGCTGATTCTAGGGAAGAAGCGCAGGCTTATATCAATAATACACTTCATCGAGAAGAAAAAATCGAGAAGCCAGAGCAAATGGTTTTAGTTATTAAACTTAAAAATGGATGCATGCTGCCCTCACCATTTAAACAGTTTGATTGGTCCAAGACGCTGAGATACATACTTGATAATACGGATGCGGAAACACGCCAGCAATTTTTAAGTTACATATACACTCCAATTAAAAAGAGGACTCTGAGTATTCTTTTGGTTGTGCCAAGAAAAGGTGGTGACATCGTATTTGGGGTTACGATTAGATTCAATAATAACCACAAAATGCCTATGGTCGCATCGAAAACAAAAGCTGTACTGCATGTAAACGTCATTAGAAGAGACTATGATTATTTATTATCCAGATGTGGCGCCACATCATCCTTAAAAAGCAAGAAAGTCCTTTTACTTGGTTGTGGCTCTATTGGAGGATTTATTGCAAACAACCTATGCCAGATGGGTATCACACAACTAGACTTACTCGATGATGACGTATTTCGGGCTGAAAATATACATCGCCATTTCTTAGGATTTGAAGGCATCCGCAGGCATGGATCTACGAATAAGGCCGACTTATTATCGAGCATATTAGGAGAAAAATATGCTTATCTGGATATTGACCCTTTGAATTATTCTGAAAGAAGTGTTGAAGAGGTTGTTTTATCAAGTCCAGAAAAACTCTTGGCGTATGATTTAGTTATCTCCGCTTTAGGCGAGCCCACAATAAATTTGGAAATAAACCGCCTTCTTGTTGAGCAAAACCTAAAGATACCCTTCATTGTTTGTTTTAACGAGCCATATGGTATCGGAGGCCATATAATTACAACTAATATAAGCGAAAATTCCTGCCTACGCTGTTATTATTCGGAGATTACAGCGGGAACCTTATCGTCCTTTCTCGGCAGCCTTGTTGCACCCGATCAAAATTTCAAACGAAGTATTTCTGGATGTGCAGGAACCTTTGTTCCATACAGCACATTAGACTCTCAACAAACAGCTATTCATGCTGCACGCAAAGCTGTTGCAGTCCTAAATGGAGCATTGACAAACAATGACCTGTTCACATGGAAAGGGGACTCTTCTCTCTTAGTGAGCCATGGGTTTCAAGCATCTCCTTTGTTCAATAATACGCATACAATTCATGATTTTTCAAATCCTTCCTGCCCTATTTGTAAGAGGAGGCATAAGAAGCATTGACATATAAATATGATGATAAATTAATGGTCCAATTAGCGCCGGGCGTTGCTGATCTTCTTAACAACTGGATGAACTCGTATAATTTTTGGTTGGAATCCGGTGGCATCTTAATTGGAAAGCTGCTTCCAGTAGATATACATGAATCAGCCTGCAAGATAGAAATTACAGATATAACAGCACCTCAGAAATTCGATAAAAGACTGCCCTTGCGTTTTATCCGTGCACAAGCGGGGCATCAAGATATAATGGACAAGCTATGGGAGGAATCAGGATTTGAAAAATGTTATTTAGGAGAATGGCATACGCATAAAGAAGCATGCCCACAGCCCTCGGGAATAGATATTCGCGGGTGGAAAAAGATTTCTTCCAAAAAGCAGAATTCGCCATGGATGTTATTTTCGATTTTGGGGCAAAAAAAGATGCGGTTATGGACCATACATAATGATGAAATAAGGGAGCTGACCCATTATGCTGAATAATTTATTAATTGCCTTTGATAGAAACCTTAAAAACCTAGACGCAGTACATAAACGCTGCAAAAAATTTTCTCCAAAGGTGCTCGGACCAATAACAGTATTTGATATTTGTTGTTCTGTCGTGTCTTTTTTGGGTGTAGATAAATTAGAGGATATCAAGGTTTTAAAAACGGTTTATTACGACACCTTTGTAGCATTGTGCCCTTCATTTGTTGATTTCCTGCTTACACCTAAAGCCAAGTTATTTCTAATATTAGCTGCAATTGTTTTGTCTGGCATCTGGTTACTACGATTGTTTTTTCGTTATCCCGCCTTGTTAATTTCCCACTCGACGATGGGTCATAACTTAAATGATATTGCTGAAAATCTACAAAAAGAATTTTATTTTAAGCGGCAGCAAATTGAATGCCGCATTAAAAACACATCAGATATTGAGAATGCAATTAAAATACAAGATGATGCACTCATATCCCTCGAAAAAAACAATTGGAGGGCTACCATATTCTATTATGGTGTCTGCCATACCCCGTTAATATTTCGATTAGGATATCAGATGGGGCAAACACGAAAAATGCGATTTCTACATCGACTCCGTCCAACAGAGAACTCTCAGGAGTTTGATGAGTTGCCGCCATATGTTGAAGGAAAAGCGGCAATTTTTAAAAGTGATGCAATAAGCGAAGAAAACTACAACACCTCTAGTCATGAAATGATTGTTGCTATAGGAACGACATATGAAATCAAGAAAGAAGATTTCGCGATTCTTGACCCCGATAACAATCTTTATACATATATCATGCAAGTGGATGACCGTACCAGTATGGGTTATGATTTTTTTAATTCCTATCAAAAGATTGTCAGTTATGCCGATCGTTTTATAGATGATATCAGAAGAATATGTAAAGAGCGAAACATTAGTAAGATTCATATGGTTCTATCTACATCGGTACCATTTACATTTTACTTAGCCCAGCAAATGCATACAAATCAGTTCCCAGAAATAATAGTATATCACTATGATCTAAGCGATGAACGTAAATATCCATGGGGGATTCGTATAAAGTGTCCAAACGCAAGAGAAGCTATGATATGGACAAAAGCACAAAGTGCCATTAGCTCCTAAGTACACAGATGTTAAGCCAACATCTGTGTTGTTAATTGTGTGCTTTTATGGTAAAATATTAAATATGGGGGCGATTAGATGAATGATAGAGAAATGTCCCGTATTTTGGGTAATGTAAAAAGAAGTATGGAAATGGAAGGCTTTTCAATTGATGAAAGCCTAATGAAACAAGGCGAAAAAATCCTGCGTGGCGAAGAGCGTACAGAGGATGTCGTTGCAAGATACGCAAGTAGAGCTCGTGAATTGGGCGCAAAATTTAGTGACAGCCATGCGCAATAATTATAATTATTCCGAGCATGGGCAGGATGAATATTGCTATCCCAAGAGTATCGTACTAATTAATTCATTTGGACTAAAAGATTATGATTCGTTGGCAGCGGTAGAGCGCGATATTACTTTTGTAAAAAGCGTGGAACTCGAAAAAAATCCGATACGAGGTAGATATGATTTCGCGCATTTGCGCGCTATTCATCGCTACCTTTTTTGTGATATTTACGAATGGGCTGGTGAAATACGACGTGGAGAGTTTCTTATTAAAGGCGATACTATCTTTTGCCGCGGACAATTTATAACACAATACGCTGAAAATATATTTGAAAAACTGAAAAATGAAAATAAATTAAGAAATCTTAAACGCGAAGAGTTTATTCAAAGGCTTGCGTATTATATGGGCGAAATAAACGCACTTCATCCGTTCCGAGAGGGAAATGGTCGAAGTGCGCGTGCGTTTTTTATGGCATTGTCACGATCCGCAGGCTATGAGCTGAACTTTAATGTAGTTTCTCCAGAATTGCTTTTAGATGCCGATATTGAAGCCTTTGATAAAAATTTCGATCCGCTGATTTCTATTTTGGAAAGCATTATATGCAAGAAAAAACGACATGGCGCAATGGATGATTAGCTAAAGAAGGGCAGAAGTATTATGTCCTCTGCTACTCCTGATAATGCTGGAAATAAAACTCCAAAGCTTTTTCAATCACAGCTTCAACCTCCGACGCCTTTTGATTGGAATTGAAATATTGTGAGTAGATTTTGGCTTGATTTTGAATTTATGGGAACGGTTCTTTTTGGGGGATAAGCTAACCTCACCATTTAGGATGAGATAAATTGAGTCTTCCCCAAGATTGCCTTTTTCCGAGCCTTGTCGCAGTAAATCAGCCTTTTTCATATCAATCTTAAAATCGTTTAGGCTGATGCATTTATCAATCTGCTGCTGTTCATTATGCTTCAAAAAAGAGAGCGTGACTGCGGGTATGAATGGGATTTCGCCTTTATCCAGTCTGTCTTTAAGGGGAGTACTCAGCTTGTGGATGCGAAGATAACGGGCAACGGTGTCTTTAGAGAGGCTATATTCGCTAGCAACCAAATCTCTCGATTTTAACCTGTGCTTAATTTGCGCACAAGTTTTATTTTCCTGATTGGTAAGCGGATTTTCGATAGATTTCAGTTCCTCCAAAATATCATTGCGCTTCCCCTGTGAAAACAACTTTGAGTGCTGCATACTCAAAACGGCTGCTTTTTCAGAATGGCTCATATCTGAGAAAGAACGCTGTATTAGATTCGTCTCTATGACATACATAAGTGCTTCATCATCATTAAGCCCATCCTTTACTATTGCAGGCCCTTCATGCAGTCCGGCTTCAATTCCGCAATATTTCCTGTTATGGCCAGACAAGATTTCATACCGATTTCTGTCTTTTTGCCGAAGTATAAGAGGTTGCAAAATTCCTTTATCTCGGATGCTGTCGACCATGTCGACCTTGCGTTCGCCATTATAGAACTTGAACGGATGTCCGCTGAAATCATCCATCACATCAAATGGAATCATGCGGATCGAAAAAGGAGTTTTTTCGTTTTCAGGCTGTTGTGCGCCTGTGTTTTGCGATGCCGTACCGCCCATCATGTCAAACATTTCGTCAAGATTCCTCAGCTTTGGTCTTGTCTTATCCGTAGCGGGCATTGTTCAGCACCTCCTTCGCAAAGTTGGCATACGCGATTGAAGCCTTACTTTTTGGTTCAAACTCCAGAATGCTGCGGCTATAGTAATTAGCTTCGCCCACCTTAACAGTATTGGGTATTTGTGAATTGAAAATGGCCACTTTTCCTTTGTAGTATTCGTCAAGCAAGCCCTTTGCTTCCTTGAAAAGCCGTGTGCGTTCATCACACATAGTAAGGAGTATTCCCTCTACCTTAATCCGAGGATTGATTTTCCTTTGGACTTTAAAGATTGTTCTCATAAGATCGGTCAGTCCGGTAGCGGACCATAACTGTGGACTCACAGGTATCACTACACTATCACAGGCAGCAAGGGCGTTTATTGTCAGCAATCTCAAATATGGGTTGGTATCTATGATAATGTAGTTGTAGCTTTTTCTGAGTGGTTCCAATAGAGAGGATAATGTTTTTTCGCCGCCCAGTTCATCCCGCAGATTTAACTCCGTAACCGATAAGTTTATGTTACTGGGGATGATATCGAGTTTATTGCCATGCTGTATGTATGCGTTTTGTTCCGGTAATTCCCCGGACTCCATAACCATAGATAGAATATTATTCATTGATAACGGTATTTCATCGTGGTTTTTTATCCCGAAGCTCATAGTTAAATTTGCTTGAGGGTCAAAATCTACAAGCAGTACCTTTTTGCACTCATTTGCAAGGGCGATCCCAAGATTGATAGCGGTAGTTGTTTTGGCTGTACCGCCTTTCTGGTTCGCGATAGCTATTATTTTCGCTTCCGTTGTATCCATAAAGAAACCTCCAATTTGATGTTTTAGCATGTGCTTGTCTTTTTCGTATTCCGCGCTCATTAAATATTCTATGGCCCAAGTTTTGGGAATCATATAGACATGATTGTTGTACAAGTAATAACTGCGGATTATACCCTTTTGCAAGCGTGGTCTGACATATGCTTCCGAAACCTTAAACATATCGCATAAGGTCGGTAAATCCAATACATCGGGGTATTCCTCAAACATGCTATAATATTTTCCTTGCAACTCCGTTTGTTCATTGCTACCAGACATAATTCACCGCCTCAGCAAGATTGTCAATCGTACAATGGCAGGTGACTGTGCTCTCCTAATGTCTCTCATTTGTGCAGAAAATAATGCAAAACTGAAAATGTGAGCATTCTTTATAATCATCAGAAAAACAAAAGAATAGTGGGGAAAAACCTGATTAAATCAAGGTTTTCCCCCACCGTTAACTACCGTTATCTACCACTAAAAAACGTCATCTAATGCGTTTGTTAAGGGACTTAAAATCCTGTGATGGCAACATCGTACCGGTTCGATTCCGGTCTGCGGCACCAACAATATGTCAAGCCTGTGCCAAAAATTATTTTTTTGGCACAGGCTTGATGTTTGTTCAGAAACAGAACGTGGCGAATTCATTCACCTAATTGTCTCTATTGATTCGTCTTTCAATTTGCGCAAACCCTTTAGTTTGTTAGGATTCACGCAGAATGGCGGAGGAGAAAGCGAGAAAAACGAGAGTGAGCCCGGAAAGTGCCGCGCCATTCCCGCTTTTCTCAGCCCCCTTATATCAGTGAGGCCTTTTGTGCCACACGTAGTGTCGCGCGGTTTTTTGCGCCTTACGGCGACTGCGCGCTTCGCTTGCGTGCGTCCGGCAGGCTTTGCGGCTTTGCGGCGTATGCGCTTGAAACCACGTCTATCGGGATCCGTTTTT
>Ga0099364_10001708_pt1 | contig 35928 bp, 39 predicted proteins | sample TergutTh196P3_FD_73070 | JGI IMG/M metagenome (GOLD analysis project Ga0099364, IMG submission 73070) | Microcerotermes parvus P3 segment gut microbial communities from Pointe-Noire, Republic of the Congo - Th196 P3 | ecosystem: Host-associated > Arthropoda: Insects > Digestive system > Gut ... | reverse complement strand
AGGGGCCGCCCGGCTGCAAATGGCCGGTTTTTTTTCTGGATGCAGTTTCTGCAAGGAAAGCGCCCAGAGCAGCTTCCCGGATTACATTGTTTGATACGCTTAAGCTGGGCAGTATGGAAGCAGCAGCATTAAGCGGCGTTAAGCTGTCCGATGAAGGAGGAAGCGAAACATTAAAACTGGAATTACCGGTAATGCTGGAAGAAACAGCAGACTGGTTTCTTGACAGGGGAGTGGGGCGTATTTTTATTACCCTGGGAAAAAACGGAGTATATACTGCTTCCCAAGCAGGTCACTTCTTTACCCCTGTACGCCGCCTTGAACCAGTAAATACTTCCGGAGGAGGAGATGCCTTTACAGCCGGTATTGTATACGGTACCCTGCAAGGCTGGGACGAAGAAGCAATAGTTTCTTTTTCTATTGCCATGGCAGGTATAACAATACAAAGTAAATATACTGTCTGCCCGGAAATGAGTCTGGAATTGGTTATTGAAAAATTAGGAATGAGGAATTAGGAATGTGGAGTTAAAACGATGAAAAATGAATATCTGGATATCAGCGATGAAGTACAAGCAGCGCTGGAAGAAAAAAAAGCTGTTGTGGCTTTGGAAACAACAATTATTTCTCATGGCTTTGCTTATCCGGCTAATCTGGAATGCGCCAAAAACTGCGAAAAAATTATCCGGGAAGAAGGAGCAGTTCCCGCAACGATAGGTATAGTTAAGGGAAAAATTAAAATAGGTTTGTCCGATACAGAGCTTGTTTATTTTGCAGAAAACAAAAATCTGCCCAAGTGCAGCCGCAGGGATATAGCCGCAATTATTGCCAGTGGCCAATACGGTGCACTCACTGTTGCTGCAACGATGATGGCATGTAAAATGGCCGGAATTAGCTTTTTTGCCACCGGAGGAATAGGCGGGGTTCACCGCGGTGCAGAACATACTTTTGATATTTCTGCCGATTTGGAAGAGCTGGCACAGACAAATGTTGCGGTTATCTGCGCAGGTGCCAAAGCAATTTTGGATATTCCCCTGACACTGGAATATCTGGAAACTGCCGGTGTTACCATCTTGGGTTTTCAAAGCGATGATTTTCCCGCTTTTTATACACGAAAATCCGGTTGTCCTGTAGATTACCGGGTAGAGAATGCAGAAGAAGCTGCCCGTATAGTAAAAATAAAACAAGTTCTAGGAATAAAAAACGGTATTTTAATTACTGTGCCAATACCGGAACAGGATGCGATTAACCCTGTTTATATTAACGACAATATAGAACGGGCGATGGAACAGTCAGATATTAAGCACATTAAGGGCAAAGCCATTACCCCTTTTCTTTTGGCAGAACTACAACGCACTACCGCAGGTAAAAGCTCTGCGGCAAATAAAGCTTTGGTTTACAATAATTGCAGAAAGGCAGCCCAAATTGCCTGCTCTTATGCAACGCTATAACAGCTTATTAATCGTGAGCTGGATTATCCTTAACTCTTTTTATGGCCTTGGCAACCGAATCCTTAAGGGATGCAGCATAGGATTTTTCGCTCATTGCCTGGGATGTATACTGAGTACCCAAAAGGGAAACATGGTACAATGGTTTTACTGTATTCATTGCCATTGCTGCCATATCAATTACACAGGTATCACACAGACAAATGGAACCCTTAAAAGCTGCAATCTGACGGCCTAATTCTTCTACCACCAGCTTTTCGGACTGGTTCTCCAAAACATTAAAATCATAATCATCTGCAAATGCCATGGAATCCTCCCATTTATAAATATACTATTATTGTTATGTTTTTCTCTAGTATGTTTTCTCCTTGGAAGTAAAGCGGGCAAACTTGGGAACAAACATAATATCAACATCTCCAATAGGCCCGTTACGCTGTTTTGCAATTATAAGTTCAGTTTCCTTTTTGGGCTCTTTTTTCTTTATATCTGTTTCACGGTCTCGGTGAAGAAGCATTACCAGATCGGCATCCTGTTCGATTGAACCGGACTCCCGTAAATCAGCCAAATTGGGCCGTTTTCCTTCTGTTTCTCGTTTAAGCTGGGATAAAGCTATTACCGGTATGTCCAGTTCCCTGGACAGGCTTTTTAAGGAACGGGAAATATCTGCAATTTGTTCATGCCGGGGCAGGTCTCTATTATCCGATGTAATGAGTGTTAAGTAATCAAGAAAAATTACCTTTACGCCGAACTGGGAACAAAGCCGCCGGGCAAGGGAACGAATATCCATAAGTTTTATTCCCGGAGTATCCACTATATACAGAGGTGCTTCGTAAATTCTTCCCATTGCCTTGGTAATATCATTCATTTCCCGCTGGGAAAGCAAGCCGCTGCGTATCTTTTCCGATTCTATACCTGCTTCCGCAGAGATAAGACGCAGACAAAGAGCTATATCGGACATTTCCAGAGAAAAAAACGCTGCGGGAATTTTTTTTCTTATGGCAATATGAGATGCCATGGTTAAGGCAAGAGCGGTTTTACCTATGGAAGGCCGCGCCCCTATTATTATTAGTTCGGAATTCTGAAAACCGGAAGTCATTTTATCCAGTTCCTCAAAACCGGATGGTATTCCTGTATAGAATTCTTTGGAAGCACGTAATTTTTCGATCATGTCTATGGTACCGGGCATAAGATCCCGTGTGCTTTTATATGAAGAAGAAAGCCTGTTTTCTCCCAGTTCATAAATCCGCTGTTGGGTTTCTTCCAGAATCATACGTGCTTCAATTGACTCGTCGAAGGAATTGGTATTCATTTCTGCCGAAAGCCGGAGCATTGCCCTTCGTAAGGAACAGTCCTGTACCAGTTTGGAATAATGATCGATATTGGCGCTGGAAGGCACTACATTGGTAAGGGATGCCACATACGCAGGTCCCCCGGCGGCATCAAGCTCGCCCATTCTGCGTAATTCCGCTACGACGGTAATAATGTCGGCTTTTTGCCGTCCCTGGTTGTGCAGGTTTATAATAGCCTGAAAAACCCTGCGGTTGGCTGTGGTATAAAAATCGTCGGGCCTTATGTATTGTAAAGCGGTATCTATGGTATCGTTGTCAAGCATTACTGCTCCCAAAGCTGCCTGTTCGGCCTCCTGGTTTTGGGGCGGAATCTTGTCCTTTATGGGAGCGGCCATAATTACAGCGGGTTTTCTGCTGCAGTATCAGCTTCTGTTTCGGCTTTTATTTCAGCTTTTGCTTCAGCTGGCTCTGTAGTATCTGTAGTCTCAGATTGTTCGCTGCGGGACATTGCCTCTTTACGCCGTCCCCGCTGGGGGGCAGCAGCAGCCTTTGTTTCGGTCTTTTGTACCTGGCCTTCTATGGTAAGGGAGCATTCTGCAGAAGCATTTTCGTAGAGTTTTATGATAATTTTATATTTTCCCACAGTTTTAATGGTATTTCCCGGAATTTCGATTTTTTTCCGTTCAATCTGAAAACCATTTTTTAGAAGCTCATCCAATATAGTCTGGGCTGTAACGGCTCCATATAATTTACCGTTAGCACCAGCGGGCATAATGAGGGTTAGGGAAAGTTCTTCGAGTTTTTCCTTAATTCCGGCTGCATCCTGGCGTTTTAAAGCTTTTCTTGCATCAATAGCGGCTTTTCTTGCAGAAAAAAGCTTTATTGTCTTTTCATTATACGGCAGAGCAATATCGCGGGGAAATAAAAAATTTCTTGCATAGCCTTTGGCGACCTCTTTAACATCTCCCTCTTCTCCGAGGGTGGCTAAGTCTTTGTTTAAAATTACCTTCATACCAAACTCCATTATTGTCTGCGATTCTTCGTTAAGCCAGGGATACTTATTGTTTTGGTTTCCTAAATGGAACCCAGTTTTCCGCAATTCCCAGGATTACAAGCAAGCCCAGAATGGCAATATTTACTCCCGGTCTAAAGAGCATTATAACCATCCCCAGACAGATTAAAATACGGGGCAAGGGCGGAATTTTAAGCATTAGATGCAATAATACAGCACCGCCCTGAACAAAGAACAATATAGCAGATATTACCAGAATATTCCAGCCTGTTATTTCCAGTATTTCCAGGCTGCTTATTCTGCCCAAAAGCACTATTCCCAGGGAAACAGAAAGAACCCATATCAACGAAGAAGATACTCGAAAAACCAGAAATTGTCTTCCTTCCAGATTTGCCATTTCGGGCTTGGAAAAACGGCTAAAAAGCAATGCAAACTGCCGGTTTATCCACCAGAAAACCAGACAGGAAAAAAGAATGCCGCCCCTTAACCCATAATAAATCATTCCGGAAATTAATTCTTCCTGACTATGAACAGAAATATCGGACGAATAAAAAAATTCCAGTTGTTCAAGAACAAGTAAACGCAATACGGGATTGTTTATCATAAAAAGCAAGGCGGGTAAAAATAAAATGGTACACAATACCGCTCCAAGTACCATTCTTACAGAAACTTCGCTAAAAAGCTTTATAGTGCCCAAAGAAACAGTAATGGGGGCATTAATCCAGGTAAAAATGATTACCATTGTTGTATAGTACAGGGCATTCCATTGCAGCAGAGGCAGATCCACAGAGCGGTACATATAAAACCACAATGAAACAATGATATTTAGTGACGTTGCAAGAATGCCCGCTGCCCAGGCTGTTTTAATATCCCTAAGAAAAGCAGTCAGAGCCAGAGGAAACAAAAAAAAGATAAAAAAATACCCTGTTCTATAGCAAATAACGCTGGCAGCAGCGCCGATTAGGGCAATTCCTCCAGTGGTAAGCTCTTCCCGCTGAAAAAGCCTATTTTCCACTAACCCGCCACAAAAGGAAGTATGGCGATGATACGTCCCCGTTTTATTGCCTGGGCTAGAGCTCTTTGATGTTTGGCGCAGGTCCCTGTAATACGGCGGGGCAGGATTTTTCCCCGTTCCGTTATAAATTTACGAAGCATATCTGCATCTTTATAGTCAATTTTTAGCTTTTGGGCGCAAAAACGGCATACTTTTTTCTTAAAGTATACTTTTCCCTTACCCCGGCCGCTTTTATCATCGCCGTCCCTTCCGTCCAAATGGGCTTCCATATTTCTATCGGAACGGGAAACCTCCATATATTTTTCATCAGACATAATAACTCCTTGTATATCCTACCATTGTATATCGTATGATGACGATTGTTTAAAAGGGAATATCATCGGTAAAATCATCGGTAAAACCTTCCTGCCGGCCTGTCTCGCTTGTCTGCGAAGGCTCCTGCCGGTTGCTATAAGCTGCGCCGGCAGAGGATCCGGAACCTCCTCCCAAAAGCTGAACATTATTGGCTATAACTTCTACTTTTGAACGGTTTTGGCCATCCTGTTCCCAGCGATCCTGGCGCAGTTCTCCGTCAACTCCCACCTGTTTGCCTTTGACCAGGTACTGATTCAGACTTTCGCCTTGTCTGCCCCAAAGTACAATGTCAAAGAAATTAGGCTCATCTACCCATTGATCCCCCGATTTCCGCCTACGGTTCACGGCAATGGCAAATTTGCAGACTGCCTGACCGGAGGCAGTATATTTCAGCTCTGCATCTCTGGTTAATCTGCCTATTAAGCTTACATTATTAAGATCTGCCATATTATTCCTCGATTCTTATAAAAAGGTAGCGTAAAAGGTTGGCGTTAAGCTTAAAAGCCTTATCAAGAACGCTAATCTTGGTAGGATCGGCTTTGAGGGTATAAAAAATATAGCGGCCTTTTTTACGTTTATTGATTTCGTAGGCTAGATCACGCTCGCCAATTTCGTCTGTTTTGACGATTTCTACCTCTTGGGCGGCAAGGTTTGCCAGAACGGTCTCTTTTCCGGCCTGAAACTGGTCTTCTTCCATTGGAAAGATCACCGTTAGTTCATATTGATGCATAGGTCCTCCTTGTGGACATTCTGATCCACTTTTACAAGCGGATAAAGAGGTATGGACATAATACTGAAAATACAAAAGCTTGTCAATACCGGGCTTATAGATGCCGAAAATGGAGATATGGGTAAGCATGTTAACTTTGAAGATAATATATTTGTATTAAATATACGGATACGGATGATTCGGGATCTATTAATTCTGGACACCGATGCTGTGCTTTTTCTTGATAAAACCATGGATGATTTGGTTTTTATCCATAACTGTCTTGACAACCTGTTTTCCAGCTTAAAAGAAAACAAACGCTTAATAGAAAGGGACGAACAGTTCCATAATCTGGCTCAGACAGAACAAAAATTAAACGAAGTACTGGCAAAAATAGAGCAGGGCGATGGAGCTATATCTGTCCGCCATTATCCGGAGCTGCGGGAACAAATTACTTTTTTATTAAGTCAGTGCCATGAAAGGCAGCATTCTATTCAGGATTTGCTGGCAAACTCCCAGCACCCTGTTCCCGAGCCGGTAGTAAGTCATGATGAACTTCATGAACTGTTAAGCAGCTAATGAGGATTACCGGAGGAACACTAAAAGGCAGGACTATTCCAGTCCCACCGGGAATAATCAGGCCTGCTATGGATAGGATGAGAGAATCTGTGTTTGCTGTTTTGGGAGATTTAAACGGAGCTTCTTTCCTGGATTTATTCTCTGGTTCGGGAATTATTGTCCTGGAAGCGGCCTCCCGCGGTGCAGTTTATCTTGAGGCAGTCGAGTCAGATCCCATAAAATGGAAAACCTTAATCTCCAATGCTTCTCTTTCATCATTTAGTATATACTGCCGACTAATGGCTGTCGAATTATTTATTAAACGTTCCCGTAAAGCCTTTGATTTTATTTTTTGTGATCCTCCCTTTAGCTATAAGTATAAAACTGAATTGATAAATGAAATTGGAACATCAAAATTAATGAATAACATTTCTTTATTAATGATTCACCGTCCTAAAAAAGAAAAGTTATCTTTTGATATGCATGCAATTCTTTCGTTGAAAGAAACCAGGGTTTATGGAAATTCGGCAGTAGATTTTTTTAAAAAAAAATAAAAAAGACTTGTTTATACAGGTAAATATCAGTATGTTATGGTAAGAAAAAGGAAAAAAATGGAATACTTAAAAGTTTTTGAACGTTTTGATCCCCCGCAGGGATTCATTAAAACTACCGTCAATCCAAATATGGACGGCAGTACAAAAGCGGCGCTTAACCGAAAGGGAAATGTCCTTTTTAATGCCGGCGATGCCGAAGGAGCAAGGCGGATATTCTTAACAACAGGCTATTCAGACGGGCTTTCCAGGGTGGGGGATTATTATAAATCCCAGGGTCAGGTTTTAGATGCTCTTAAAATGTACTGGATAGCTCCGGATCGTACAAAAGCAGATCCCATTATCCAACAGTTGTCAGAAATTATTCGGCATTTTATTAATGAAGGGGAGACAGATGGATAACGAAACGTTGACAGTATCTGTTCTACAAGAACCTCCTTTGGTGGATGGTATAAATGATACAGAACCGGATATCTCTGATTGGTCTAAACGAGGATATCAGTTTTTACGGGAAAATCATATTGACGATGCATTAAACTATTTTAATAAAATATTGGAAGTGGACAGCTGCAACAACTATGCTCTGGTTGGTCTTGGAGATGCTGCCAGAAAGCAAGGCGCCTGCAGGGATGCAGTGTCGTATTACAGCCGCTGCCTGGAGTTTCATCCCGGAAATAACTATGCCCTTTTTGGTCTTGCAGATTGTTTTAAGACTTTAAATCAATTTCACAAAGCTATAGAAATATGGGAGCAGTATCTGATCTATGATAATAAAAATATTACTGTATTAACCAGAGTTGCCGATGCATACCGGAAAGTCCGGGATTTTAGACATTCAAAAGAAGTATATCTTAGAGTACTGGAAATGGAAGAGAGTAATCCTTATGCAATTATAGGGCTTGGACATCTTCACTATGATTTTAAGGAATATCAAAATGCTTTGTTTTACTGGCAGAAGATGCTGGAAATTAGCCAGGATAATGTTGATATTCGGGTCCTTACTTCTATTGGAAACTGCCACCGGAAGTTAAAATCCTTTGATAAGGGAATTTATTATTTTGAACAGGCATTATACAGGGATAAAAATAACTTCTATGCTCTTTTTGGTCTGGCAGACTGTTACCGGGGAATGAATCAACAAAATCGTTCTTTGGAATACTGGAACCGTATTTTGGATCAGGATCCGCGGAATAAAGTAATTCTAACCCGTGCAGGAGATGCCTACCGGAACCTTGATGAACTGGATAACGCCTGTGACTATTATCAAAGAGCTTTAAATATAGAATTTGACACATACGCTGTTTTGGGACTTGCCATGATTGCCAAAGCGCAGAGTAAGTATTCAGAAGCTATTGATTCGCTTGGCAGGCTTATACAGCTTGATCCAAAAAATCACCGTTTATACCTGGAGCTTTCGGACTGCTGGTACCGCAAGGGAGAAAAAAATCAAGCCATCGAAACGCTGGGAGAATTTCAAAAACAAGGATTAAAAAATTCCAAAATTTCAGAACTCCTTGAACGTTATAAAAATTAACCCTAATGATAGAGATAAAACCATTTTCCGGAATGACCATTCCGGAATTGACAGAAGCGCTGGAAAATATTTGCAGCGGGAAAAATAACGCTTATAGGGCGAAACAAATTTTTTCCTGGATATGCAGAGGTTCACTTTCTTTTGATACTATGAGCGACCTTCCCCAATCACTTAGAACAAGCCTGGAAAAATATGCCTGTATACGTGGAAGTAAACAGAAAAAAAGACTCCTTGATCCAGACGGAACAAATAAACTGGTTTTGGAACTGCATGACGGAAAATGTATAGAAACTGTACTGCTTCCGGCAGGAAATGGCCGCTATACTGCCTGTCTGTCTGTTCAGGCAGGCTGTCCCATGGCTTGTGTTTTTTGCAAAACAGGCAGTATGGGTTTTCTTCGCAATCTGGAAACATGGGAAATTGCAGATCAGTTTTTGTTTTTGGCAGGGGAACTTGCAGAACAGTCAAAAGCTTTGCAAAAAGAGTTTAGGATTTCCAATATCGTTGTAATGGGTATGGGAGAGCCGCTTTTAAACATTAGTCCCCTGCGAAAAGCATTGGACATACTGTGTGATCCTTTGGGATTTGGTATTTCCAAACGAAAGATAATCATTTCCACTTCCGGTATTTATAATGGAATTGTTGATCTGGCAGAAAATGGTCCTCTAGTTGACCTGGCTTTTTCTCTTGTCAGCGCCCGGGAAGAACTCCGCCGCAGTTTAATGCCGGGAACAATAAATGAACCTTTATCCAAAATTAAGCAAGCTCTTGTTTTATATAAAAAAAAGCAGGGCCGGCGCATTACTCTGGAGACAGTTTTGCTTGGCGGAATAAATACCACAAGCGAAGATGCAAAGGCTATAATTACATTTGCCTCCGGTCTGGATGCAACAATAAACCTTATCCCGTGGAATCCTGTAGACAAGCTGTTGTATGAAGGAAAAAAACTCTTCCGGCCGGAAACTGCGGAAATTCAAAACTTTTCCCGCCTGCTTAAAGAAGGCGGCCTTAGGGTTACCCAGCGTTACCGCCGGGGCCGGAGTATTAACGGTGCCTGCGGTCAATTAGGAGAAGCTTGAATTAATGGGAAGCTGCGGTTTGAGCCTTGTAACGATTGTCAAACAGCCTAATCTCTGTTTCGGGAAACCAGCCATGATAGTCTCCTTCTGTATAAACCCAGTAGTAAAGAGCATCTCCGTCCTGAACAAGGGTACGTTCCAGTATAGTTAAGACAGTTCTTTCCCGGACAAAACCCAAAGTTACTGCATTATAGCTGGGTTCATCCAGCAGTCTTGTATAGGGGGCTATTACTACTCCATAGCCGATAACCGGACGGGAAAGAGGCGGGGAAGGCGGCGGATTTATGTCGGTTTTAGGAAGGCAGCCGGCCAATGCGCAGCAGAAAAAAACCAGGATACCTAGTTTTAATCCTTGACAGACATGCTTTGTTATTTCTATTATGCGAAGAACCATACAATGAAAAGTATAATAAGTTTTATGTTTTTCGTCATTATCTTTTGTTGGCGAATTTTTCCTGCTGCAGGGCAAATAACCCTCTTTGATCAGAATTATATATTTACCCTTTCCGGCGGACCGGGATTCCTTTATGGTACATCCTATGAAATTGTATACCAGGATTCCCGATCAGAAGATTATCTTAGCGAGCTTCAATGGGAAATAAAGCCGCTTTTATATTTGGGGCTAAATGTGGAATTCGGTCCTCAAAATCCCCTGGAACAATGGGGGCTTTTTGCCGATTTGGGGGTTAAAGCCGGTCTTCCCATAGAAACCGGAGTAATGGAAGACCGTGACTGGATGCTTCCCAATACAGTTCCCGGGTCTCTAACCCATTTTTCTTCTCACGAAAACCATACCAGGGCAGCATTTTTAGTTAATCTTGGAACCGGATTATCCCTGCCTTTATCGAATTTTCTTATAAAATTCTCTTTAAATTTTGATTATTGGTATTTTAAATGGGAAGCCCGGAATGGATATTCGCAATATGGCCCAAATTATCCACAACTGTCGTCATCTGATCCCCTGTATATTCCCTGGAATCCAGGTTTTGACAAAGAACCCAGTCAGGGTCTAATAGTCAGCTATACCCAGCATTGGCTCTTAACAAGTTTTGGAATAGGCGCTGAATATTTCCTTGACCGATTTACCTTTTCCGCTGCTGTTTTATTGGGCTTTGCAAACTGTAAAGCTATTGACGATCACCATTTGCGTAATATACGTTGGACCGGAATATTGTCCAGAGGTTTTACAATAAGGCCAAAACTGGGTATCTTTTTTTCTTTATCTGACACCATCGACATTGGATTATCCGCTGCATATATCTATATAGGGGAAACCAGGGGAGACACAGAAGAGATTAATGAAACTGGTAACAGAATAATAATTTGGAACGGAGAAGCTGCAGCCTTTAGGGCATTCGATACTAGTCTGATGTTCAGATTCAGTCTGGGAAATCCCTAATTATTGATTTTCTGCAGTTTCCTATGGTTTAAGCGAAGCCATTAAAAAGACGAAAATATTATATAGGCTGTGGGCAATGGCTATGCCGGCAAAGGATCTGCTCTTTATATAGGCTATGGAAAGGATAAAAGCAGCCAAAAGGGCATTAACAAAAGCCCAGGGGCCCTGGTAGGCATGACAAAAAGCAAAGAGAAGGGCTGGCAAAAGATAGGCGCTACTAAAGAATGCCGGCAGGATGGGCTTTTCTGCAAGGTTTGGCGTATCTTGTTTTAGTTCCAGTATCCGTATGGGAAGGTATATGCGGAAGTAGAGCTCTTCCAGAGTACCGGTACTGCATGAAAGGAGCATTACAGCAATCCATGGGAATATTCCTTCGGGCGGAAGTATTTCATGGGGCGGATAAAAGCCGGAAAAGGCAGCGGCCAGGGAAACCAATATACCTGTCAGGCAAAGCACAGGCAGGCATAGAGCTGCTGTAATAAGGTCTTTTTTTGGGCAGAAAGGCAGGGGCTTTTTTAAGAGCAAAAGAATTAAAATGCATGCAGGAAAGCGCCAAAAAAGCGAATAGCTTATATTTTCAAGCGGAAACATAAACGGATTAGCATTCAGCAAAGCCAAAGTTCCGGGGAAAAAGAGGACAAAAAATAAAGCCAATGCTTCGATAATGCTGTATTTTTTTGCTTTTTGATCTTTAATATCAGCTCCTTTTGGAGTATTATAACAGTATACAGGTAATTGTATAGAATTACATGTAATAAAAGGAATTAGCAGTGTTTGTTACCATTCTGGTAATTACAATTATATGTTCAGGGGTTTTGCTCCTGGTTCTTTCCCAGTCAAAAAACAGTAATAAAAAATCACGCATTCATTTTATGACTAAAGGGAAGGATGCGGGGTTTGGCTTAAGAGAAATAGAACTGCTTTACCGGCTGGCAACACGATGCTCTGTTTCTGATCCAAGTTCTGTTTTTATATCACAGAGCCAGCTGGATATTTGCATTAGAAGCCTGGTTCGTACCACCCGCCTTGCCGGCAGAATAGATTCTTCTACACAGGATTTTCTGTCAAGGCTCTACGATTATCGTAAAAAGATAGGGATTGATAACCCAAATAATAAGGCCAGCATTACCAACAGCCGCCAGATAGATGAAAACCAGGTATTACGGGTTCTGGCTGCTGGTTATGGAGTGAATCCGTCCAAGGTAATAAAGAACATTGGTTCATATCTTATTATTTCGCGGCCTAATAATCCAAAGCTGCCGCAAAGTTTTTCCTGGACGGGGATGAAGCTTTCCATATACTTCTGGCGGGAAGATGATGCAGGCTATGTTTTTGACAGCGAGGTCCAGGATGAAGTATTTTCCCGGGGGCCTGCTCTAAAGATAAGTCACAGTGAAAACCTTCTTAGAACCCAAAAACGGCGTTCGATAAGGATAAAAACCCACAAAGCAGCATTCCTTTATATCCTAAACAACGAAGAAACGTCAAATACCATAGAAATGAAACCGGGCCTTAAGTGCTTTGTAGAAGATCTTTCCGATACAGGCTGTGCAGTGCTTATAGGCGGAAAGGGCGTTGCAGAACTGCGTGTAAAGGTTCAGTTTATACTTAACAATATGGGAATTTGTTTTTCCGGTACGGTTCGCGGTGTAGAATATAATGAAAAGGATAATAAGTCTATCCTTCGAATCGAAGCAGATCCCATGCCTATTTCAACCAGAAATCACATTCTTGGGGAGGTATTTGGAATGCTTCCCGAAGAAGAAGAACTGCCATTTGGCAATTTGGACGAAGAAATTTCGGAAAATGAAGCCCAGGATACAAGCGCTATGGCACTATAAGCCATATAGTAAGGAGGGGGAATTATGAGTTTTTTTGTAAAATCCAAAGCAGCTCTTTTAATTTTAATGGTAGTATTGTTTGTTCCGGCTCTGGAAGCTCAAACAAGCGGAGAAACCATCTTACATTCCTATGAATGGGTATTTATCCGTTCCAGCTTAAGCGACAAGGTAAATGTTCTGGTAGATGCAGCCACTGACGAAGCTGCGGATCAGTTTTATGGAACACTCTGTGAACTGGCACTGCGCTTTGCTTTAGAAAATTCGCCTGTTTTTCCTGTTCACTCCGACATGATTAGCCTTACAGTTATTGCCATAAGGGGTATTAGAACCTATGTCTATAATCCGGCAGTGGAAACGTTATGGCAGGTTTTTCTGCGTTTTCCCGACAATGTGATCCGTTACGAAGTATTAAATACACTGCCTTTATTGGATTATTCAATACTTCTGGACAGGTTTAACGAATTTCTTGTGAATCAAAACCACCGCTATAGTTCCGACACCAGTGTTGATTTGCAGGTTTTTCCTGCCGTATTTGGCTTTCTTAGCAGATTGGGAGATGATTCCAGTTATCCTGCTCTTTTTAACTCTGCCTTAATTTTTTCCGGAGATCTGCAAAATGCTGCCATTGATACCCTTTTTGCCATTGAAGGAGATTTTTTTAGCTTTGCCAGGGATATTATTTTACATGGATCTCCGGCAGAAAAGCTCTTTGCTTTCCAGCTTGCCCTGGATTGGGATGGCATTACCGAAGAAAAAAAAGCTCAGTTGGCCGAAGCTGCATTGGAAGTAACCTTAACCTTTCCGGACGAAAACCACGACGAAATTCCGGAGCTTATCGAACTATCCTTTGCCGTGATCCGGGAATATGAATGGGTACGGGCGCTTCCCCAGGTATTGGGACATTACCATCGCAGTCTTAGCGATCCTTCATGGAAACAAACATTGGTAAGCTCTGTTTATTCACTTGGTTTTCTTAAAAGCGTCGAAGCTGCTCAGGTACTATCCATACAGCTGGGATTAGTTAATTCCCGCTTTGCTGACAGTGAAACTGAAGATACTAAGCTTACTTTTGTAGAACCGGAACTGGAACTGGTTTTTGCCATAATAAATGCACTTGGACAGCTTGGTTACAGGGCATCTACCGCTGTGCTTCATGATACCAGCACACTTTCTTATCCTGATACCATAACAGAAGCAGCACGGAATGCACTTGCCGATCTGCAATGGTAATCCTTAGCCCGATTATCGCTGCTGCCCTTGCAGCTGCTTTGACAGTATATATTCCTTTTGCAGCTCTGTGCTTTGCAATTGTAATAATAATTCTGGCAGCAACAGCAGGTGTTTTATATTTTTTCCGCCTGTTAAGACCTGTATACCTCTATGCGACACTGGCTGCTGCAGCTGGTATTGTCATAGGTCTTTGGTCAATTTCACGCATAGATCATTTTGCTCCCGGTCTTCCGGTGGAAAAAATTTCTTCACTAAGCGGAATACTGCTGGACGATCCCCGTTCCTTTGCCGGCCATGGGCAAAGTATCCTTCCTGATACAGAACAAGGCATGGCTCTTATCCAAATAAAGCAGGCCGGTGCTTCCGGTACTGTTCGTACTTCTGCACGGGGAAGGGTATTGGTTTTTTTTCCTGCCGGCACCATGCCAAGACTAAGAGAATTTGGCAGGGGAGCAGAAGTTTATATAGAAGGTAATTTTTTACCGGAAGATTTTTCTCCTGGCCTGGGGACTATACCGCGTTTCCGTTCCAATTCTGTTCATATTGTTCAATCTGCTCCTCTGCTTGAACAAAGAAGAAGCACAGTCCGCAGCAGTATACTTTCCAGACTGCAGCCAAAAAACTGGGGAGGTCTGGCAGCAGCCCTGCTTATGGGAAGCAGAGAAAACCTTGATGGCAGCCTGGCCGATTCTTTTCGTAATGCAGGGCTTTCTTATCTTCTTGCTCTTTCGGGAATGCACCTGGCATTTCTTTCGGCTATGCTGGCTTTTATTTTAAAAAAACCTTTGGGAAAACATAAGGCTATTTATTCTGGAATGGTATTTATTTTTTTATATGTATTTTTAGTAGGGCCTCAGCCCAGCCTGGTTCGTTCATTAATCATGTATGTGACAGGGAGCTTGTTAATCCTTAGCGGTACAAAAAGACAGCCTTTTGCAGTGCTGGGAGCTGCTTTTCTTGTACAAATACTCTGGGATCCTGTATCTGTTTACAGTATTTCTTTTATTCTTTCGTATGCAGCACTTTTTGGTATATTTGCTGTAAGCGGAAAAATAGAAACGCTCTTGCGCGGATATATTCCGGATTTGTTTGCCAAGGGATTTGGACTATCTGCCGGTGCTTTTCTTGCCAGCGCTCCCTTTGTTATTGCTTTTTTTGGTATACTTCGTCCGGCAGGTCTTATTATTGGAATTTTTGCAGCACCTCTTATTGGATTGTTTATGGCACTTTCTCTTGCCTGGCTTGTTCTGGGACAGGTTCCGGTTTTGGGGATGATCCTGGACATATTGCTGGGAGCTTTGCAATATATAATACACCAGATAATCCTGTTGTTTTCCGGTATTCCGGGTATTTCTGCCGGGCTCCCTCTTACCCTAATTGTTACTGTTATTATAATTGCCGGATTGTTTGTTTTGTCACAAAGCCAGAACCGGCACAGGAACTACCTTGCACCCTTTGTCTAGCTTGTCTTACAATTCGGGAACTGCCCTGCGTTCTTTTTTACATGAACGGGGTCTTTCCATACGAAAACAATGGGGCCAGAATTTTTTAATTAACCCCGAAGCCAGAAGAACCATTATTGATGCATTGGAAGCAGAAAAAGGCGCAGCGATATGGGAAATTGGAAGCGGTCTTGGTAATATGACTTATGAACTTCTTGAACGGGGTTATAAGGTACAATCATTTGAACTGGATCCGGGATTATGTTCCATTTTAGAGGAACTTTTTGTATCTAACAATAATTATTCCCTTATATCAGGGGATGTACTTAAAACCTGGAAAACTGCAGAAAAAGCTCCCTATCTATTGGGAAACTTGCCCTATAATATTGCTGCTTTATTAATCGGAAATCTTATTACTGAACAATGTTTTTTTCATCGAATGATTATAACTGTACAAAAAGAAGTAGCCCTGCGTATGACAGCTGCGCTGGGTTCAAAAGATTATTCTTCCATCTCCGTACTTTGTGCTTCTGCATATAAAGCGAAGATTATTATGACTCTTAAAGGAAAATCATTTTATCCTGCGCCCCATGTGGATTCATCTGTAATTTGTTTTGACAGACAGCCAGCCCAGGTGCAAGTGCCGCCCCTCTTTTATCCCCTCTTGCGCGCCCTTTTTGCTTCGAGGCGTAAAACACTTACCAACAACCTACAGAAATTTCTTGCCAATTCCTGTACACTAAAAGAAAGCCCTGCCGAATTGGCTGCAGCAGCGCTTAATAAATGCGGTCTTAGCGGCAGGGAAAGAGCAGAGATGCTGAGCCCCGAAACTTTTTTTGCTTTAGCCGGGGAATTGGAGAAATATGACCATTAAGGAACGGGTAGAATCGATAAGAGAAAGGATAGAAAAAGCTGCCCGGCGTTCGGGGCGAAATCCTTCTGATATCGTTCTAATGGGAATTTCCAAATTTCACGATGCCCGAGTAGTTGAAGCGGCGATAAAAGAAGGAATTTTGCTCTTTGGAGAAAGCAGGGTTCAGGAAGCGGAAAAAAAATTTCCTGTCTTGCGGGAATCTTATCCGCTTTTGGAACTCCACATGGTCGGCAGGCTGCAGCGAAATAAGGTAAAAACTGCCCTTAAGCTTTTTGACGGCATACAATCACTGGATAGGGATGAAGTAATTATGGCTTTGGGAAATGCTGCCGGCGCGGTACAGCAAAGCTGGACGGTATTACTGGAAATGCATACCGGAGAAGAATCAAAGACCGGTTATCCCGACACTGATTCACTTTCCAATGCAGCGGAACTGGTTTTGTCCTTTCCCCAGCTAAAGCTTTCCGGCCTTATGACTATGGCGCCTTTTACACAGGATACTGCTGTACTCCGCGCTTCATTTAAAAAACTTAGAGCCGCCCGGGATCTTTTACAGCGCCGTTTTCCCGGCACAGATTTTTCCTGCCTGTCCATGGGGATGACCAATGATTTTGAAACAGCTATAGAAGAAGGTTCAACGCTGATTAGGATTGGAACAGCGTTATTTGGAGAGCCGTCCGGAGGAGCAGTTTGAAAGGAATATTCTGCCATATCTTTTTACTTTTCATAGGGCTTTTTTGTCTTGCCCGGACAGCTCATGCGGACTCCGTTCTTTGCGAAAGCTATAGTATTGTACAATATCCTTTAGAGTTTACACTAATGGATTTTTTTCCGGATATTTTTCCGGCTTTTATTCCTCTTTCCTCAGAAAACGGCCAAAATCAATCGATCTTTGAAAACGCCCCGCAATGGGTACTAGACCTTAGACGGGCAGAGATTGTTCTTTTTGGTACACTTCCGTTTACCATTTTTTTTACAAGAACCTTTATGGATCTATACCGTACTGCATCCCATGACTGGGATAGGCGCTATGCTCCCTGGCCTTTTACAGCTGCCGGTGCGATCACTATGACCACTGATGAGATTAAAATAATGTTTGCCATTGCCGTATCTGCATCTCTGGTGATCTCGGTAGCAGATTATCTTTTGGTTTCCCGAAAGCGCAAAGCGGCTTCTGCTCCGGTGATATATGAATAATTTTGAACAATACTCCGGAACAGTTGAAGCTCTTTCCGGATCTATTAGGCTGGATCGTTATGTTGCAGAGACTTTGGGACTTATTAACAGATCGCAGATAAAATCCAGGCTGTTGGAAGGAAAGCTTAACGGTAAAATAGTAAAACTTTCCCGGCTGGTTAAAAATGGAGATACAATAGAACTCTCCTGGCGTCCTGTTCTGCCTGTCTGCCTTGAACCGGAAAATATTCCTTTGGACATTATCTACGAGGATAAGCATTGTGCAGTAATTAATAAAAGCCAGGGGATGGTTGTTCATCCGGGTGCGGGAAACCACAGCGGTACTCTTGCCAATGCCCTGCTTTGGCGGCGGCAAAATTATTTGGAAGAGCCGGCAGTCTGCCGGAATTTTGCAGATGAAACTCAGTATCGAAGCGGCATAGTACACCGGCTGGACAAGGAAACATCCGGAGTAATCATTACTGCTTATGATACTGAAACTCTGGAATTCCTTTCTGCCCAGTTTAGGACAAGAACAGTCCGTAAGTCTTACCTTGCCCTGGTACAGGGTGTACCGGCAGAGTCCTCTGGCTCAATTCTTACCCGCTTAATCCGTGATCCCAAAGATAGAAAATGCTTTACAGCTATACCGTCCAGCAAAGCTGTACCTGTTTCGGGTAATTCCGGAAAAACAGCCCTGACACGCTTTGTTGTTCTAAAAACCTGGGGAGACTATTCCCTGCTTCTTCTTAGACCCAGAACAGGGCGTACTCATCAGCTGCGTGTCCATTTAAAATACCTTGGTCATCCTATCCTTGGCGACACATTGTATAATCCGCAGTATAATCCGAAAGGTAAAAACCGAAACAAAAACCAGATCAAAACCCTTTGTGATCTTTCATTAATGCTCCATGCATGGCAGCTTGCTCTTGTTTTGCCAGGAGAGGCGGATCGCCGTAATTTCAAAGCGCCTTTGCCGGAACATTTTTCTGCTGCCATTGCAGCTTTAAACCGGCTGTACCAATGAACAATGTAAATAATTTTTGGATTAACCCTGAAAAAAAGCCGCAAATAATTGCCGATACCCTTTCATACCTTGTATTGTACAAGCCGCCCTGTATGCATACTGCGCCTTTAATGCCCGATGATAAAAACACGCTCCTTGCCTGGGCTGCCATGCAGTATCCCGAAATTGTCCGGATACAGGGAAAAAAACCTGTCGAAGGAGGATTAGTTCACCGGCTGGATTATGAAACGCATGGACTGGTTCTTTGCGCTAAAACCCAAAAAGCATACGAAGACTTTATGGTTCAGCAAAAAACAGGCGGTATTGTAAAAGAATACGATGCTGTTTCTTCGGTTTCTCGATCTGTATCTCAAATGGATTTAAATAAAACAAACAATATCATACAAAGCGCTTTTCGCCCCTTTGGAAAGGGACGCAGGGCAGTACGTCCTGTAGAGGCGGATCTGGCTGCCGGAAAAGCCATATACCAGACCGAAATTCTTTCTTGTCGTAAGATTGGGGATATATGCCATTTTCGGCTGCGTATAAAAAAAGGATTCCGTCATCAAATTCGCTGTCATCTTGCCTGGATAGAGCGGCCCCTGCTTAACGATTCCCTGTATGGAAGCTGTGATAAAATAAAAGACGACACAAATGCCGCCCAATCAAAGCCCGCAGCTTTTTTGGCTCTTAGAGCTTCTTCTATTGCTTTTAGAGATCCTGTTACGGGGAAAAGTGCAGAGATAGTTATTCCGAATATTGAACCTTGTCCAAGGGAATGCTAATACGGACTATGGTTTCCTGGTCGGTTCCCATAATGTCAATACAATCTTTATCAAGGCCGATTTTTTTTAACATTAAAACTACAACAACAATTCCCAGACCAGCACCTTCGGACTCATCTATAATACTTAAAAAAGCTTCTTCAAAACTGGTATATTGACGGGAAAGGGATAATTTATTGTGGATCCTGGACAATTCCGGTTTAGTTAAGGCAGAATTATTTCGTACTTCAATCTGTAAAATTTGCTTTATGATTTGAAATACCAGTTTAACATACAGCCCTTTGTCCTCTTGAAGTTTTAGATAATGGGTTATGTTTGACAGGGTATCGTCCTTAAAGGTTTCCATACCCAGCTTATAGTCTTCCAGATTGTCAATATCCAGTCCCCGTTCGGCAAAGTATACCCGTTTTGTATTGGCTTTTTTGGCATTTACAGCCAGTTCCTGGACACAATATACCAAATAATCTTTTAGCCTTTCATGTTCTAACTGTTTTAAAAGTTCGGTTAATACCTCCTCCACATACGACTCTATTTCTCTTGGAAGGGTAAAGGTCGTAATGGTAAGAGGTGTACCCAACAATGTGGTTTCTTTTATTTTTTCCTCATCTATTTGAGGTATTTCGTTTGACATTTTTAACCTATCTTAGTGTACCATATATGGTGTAATAGTGCAAGAAAAACCCCCGGAAATCAGCACTTTTCTTATTTCTGCCGCCAGATAAAAGGATCCGCAGCCCAGGATGGGGAGGGATAATTCCTTTCCTTTCCTTATTGCCTGTTGTATAGCTTCTGCAGTATCGCTAATGCAGAATAACTCCTTGGGACTGGAGGGATTTTTGCTTTTTTGTGCAGCGGAACTAAATATTTGGTATACGGTATTTGGATCAGCTGCCCTGAATGTCCCCGGAGCAGTAATGATGCAAAGACTAAAAACCGGAAGAAGGATTTCGGCCATTGCCTGCGCATCCTTGTCTGCTGCACAGGCAAAAAGAAGTATTCCGCCGTTTCCGTACAAGGTTTTAAATGTTTTGCAGCACAGCTCTGCGCTTAAAGGGGTATGAGCGCCGTCTATAATAAACAGCGGTTCATCACATAATTTTTCGAACCGGGCAGGGATGGAGCAATCAGCAAGAGCCTTTGTAATAACTGTATTGTTTATACCGGAATCTTCTCCTGGAAATGCTGTCCGGACTGCCATAATTGCCAGAGCAGCATTGTCTGCATAGGTTTTGCCTCTTAAATGCATTCCTAGAACATTAAAACTGTTTGTATCATCCTGCTTATCTGTATAGGAAAATTCCATTCCGCCGGGGTTTATTTGTATATTGGAAATTTCCATGCAATCCGGAGCATAAAAAAATGGAGCATTTTGTTCTTTTGCCCTTTTTTTTAATACTGCAAGGACTTCCGGCTGCTGTTTTGCACAAATAAGCGGACGGTTTTTTTTTATAATCCCCGCCTTTTCTCCGGCAATTTCTGTAAGGGTATTTCCCAGATACTCGGTATGTTCTTTTTCAATTATTGTTATTACCGAAACAACAGGATCTACGATATTGGTTGCATCAAGCCTTCCTCCCAAGCCGGTTTCTACAACCAGTGCCTTACACTTATCCAGCCTGGCGCATAAAAAAAACAACAAAGTTACCAATTCAAAAAAAGTCGGGTTTCCCGAATAATGCTGTTTAAGGGAACAAATATGCTGTAATTCCCGGCCTGCTTGCATATATACCGAATCAGGAAAAAATGAACCATCTCCCCGGCTAATTCGTTCCCGCCAGTCGCTTACATGGGGGGACATATAACGGGCTGTTTTAATACCGGCAGTTTCCAGGATTAAGGCAGTCATGGCACAGACTGAACCCTTGCCTTTGCTTCCAGCAATATGAATAAGCGGAAACCCTAATTCGGGATTGCCTGCCAGTTTAGCCAAGGCTTGTATCCTGTCCAGTTTAAAGTGTTCGTCTGCCGAAGAAGACGGTCTGCCTCCAATTCCCGGCGGCCCTAAAAGGCAGCCTTGTTCCAAATTAATAAAAGAGCAAAGCCAGGAATATAGTTCTGTTAAGGTCATGTGATTCTACTATTATTGAAAAAAAAACATCCATAGTCTACCATAAGCTATGGATTTGGGAAAACTCCCCTCTGATCTTAAAAAAGTGTATTGTATAGGTATTAAGGGAACGGGGATCTGCGCCCTTGCAGAATTATTTGTTAGTTCCGGAATTTCTGTTTCGGGTTCCGACACAGACGAAATATTTTATACGGATATTATTTTAAAGGAATTGGGTATTCCTTTTTATACACAGTTTGATGCTTCCCATGTTCCTGTGGATGTCGATCTGGTAATACATTCGGCAGCGTACAATGAACAGACAAATCCCGAAATAATACAGGCACGGCAGCTGGGAATTCCACTTTTAAAATATACCGATGCTCTGGGTGCTTATTCGGCCCTTTTTGATTCTGCCGGTATTACCGGGGTTCATGGTAAAACAAGCACTACGGCCATGACAGGTGTATTGTTCCGCGGAGCAGGGCTTCCGGCACGGGTATTGGCAGGAAGCGCTGTTGCTGCTTTTGGAGGACGCTCTACATTAAGTCTGGGGGACAAATACTTTGCAGCAGAAACCTGCGAATACCGCAGGCATTTTATGGCTTTTCATCCCCGGGTTATTATTCTTACCAGTGTAGAAAGCGATCATCAGGATTGTTTCCCCGCATATACCGATATACGCGATGCCTTTATTGAATATGTACAAAAACTCCCGCCCGGCGGTGTTCTTATTTACTGTGCAGATAATGCCGGGGCCTGTGAGGTAACAGAGATTGTAATGCAAAAGCGCAAAGACATTATAGCCGTGCCCTATGGGTTTAATGCACAGGGAAGATTCAGAATCACTTCGTATGCAGCTCAGGAAGAAAAAATGTCTTTTAGCCTTTCTGCTTTTCCCAAAACGGTATTTACACTTAAAATTCCGGGAAAACATAATATTTTAAATGCTACCGCGGCTCTTGCCCTTACCGATATTCTGGTAAAAAAAGAATTTGGCACAGATCGCTGGACAGCTAAACAACTTGAAAATATCGTTAGAGAACTGGAAGGATTTTCCGGTTCCAAACGCAGATCGGAGGTACTGGGAGAAAAAACCGGTATACTTTTTATGGATGATTATGGTCATCATCCTACCGCCATTGCATCAACCCTACGCGGCTTAAAGGAATTTTATCCTAAGCGCCGTATCATCGTAAGTTTTATGAGTCATACCTATACCCGGACAGCAGCATTGCTGGACGATTTTGCCGTTTCCCTGCTTGCTGCCGATATGGTTTTTCTGCATAAAATATATGCATCGGCACGGGAAATATATGAAGGCGGGGTGAACGGACATTCGTTATTTGAAAAAACCAAAGCGGTGTTTAACGATAGAGGTCATCATGGTTCTGTGTTTTATGTTGATCAACCAGAAGATGCAGCGGAACAGTTAAAAAATATTTTGCACAAGGGTGATTTATTTATTACAATGGGAGCAGGGGATAACTGGCGGCTTGGACAAAAGCTGTTTATGGAATTTAACGGAGAAACCGCATGAAAAGCATGACCGGTTACGGCTGGGCCGAAATACATAATAAAATACATGATAAGGAACAAAATACCGATTTTTATTCATCGGTAGAGATCAAAGGGTATAATAACCGTTTCCTTGATATATCCCTGCATGTTCCATATTTTCTTTCTGCTTTGGAAATACCGGTACGGGAATACCTTTCGGGGCATTGCCGCAGGGGCAGGCTTGAAGTAGCAATACGCTACAAAGAATACAATGCGCCTTTTTCCGTTTCGCTTAACAGCGAAGCAGTAAAAGCTTACTGGAATGCTGTAGAAGAGAGCGCCCGGCTTTTAGGTATACAGCAGCAGCCCAGCCTTGATCTAATCCTTTCCATGGAGGGCGTATTGGAAACAGAACAGGACAGGGATACAGAAAAAGCCAAAAGCCGTATCATGCCGCTTTTGGAACAGGCTTTTTTGGATTTTGATGCTTATCGCCGAAGGGAGGGAGATCATACCTGCAAGGATATTCTTTCCCATATAGAACTATTGGAAAAGTCCTGGAACTTGATTAACGGACGCAGCAGCGAAATGGAAACCATTATTAAGGAAAATATCAAATCAAGATTCGAGGAGCTTTTAGGGAACAGCCTTTTGAGCAATACTATTGACGAAAACCGCATTCTTACAGAAACGGCAGCGCTTCTTGTAAAGCTTTCTATTTCCGAAGAACTTTCCCGGCTAAAGGGGCATCTGGAGGAATTCCGCACAGAAGCAGAAAGAAACCCCAGTCCGGGTAAAAAACTGGATTTTCTTTGCCAGGAAATTAACCGGGAAATTAACACTATAAGCAGCAAATCCATGATCTTGGAACTAAACAGGGAAACAGTAATAATGAAAGATGCGCTGGAAAATATCAGGGAACAGCTGCGCAATATAGAATAAATGCGTTTAGATGATGCGGAGGAAATATGGCTGGAAAGAAAAACACCATTAGGAAAATGAAGATAGCCGTTTCCGGCAAAAGCGGCTGCGGTAATACCAGCGTCAGCCGCTTAATGGCAGAAAAACTTGAGTTGGCATTTATTAATTTTACGTTCCGCAGTCTTGCAGAAGAAAAAGACTTAAAATTAAATGATGTGCTTGCAAAAGCAAAAGTAGACGATTGGTGGGACAGAGAAGTAGACAGGCGCCAGGTTGCAATGGCAAAAAAATCTACAGGATGTGTTCTGGGGTCAAGATTGGCTATTTGGATGCTTAAAGAAGCAGATCTGACAGTTTATCTTAAAGCAAGCCCGCGAACCAGGGCAGAACGTATCATACGCCGGGAAGGCGGAGTGTTGAAAGAGGTTATGGCCTATACTCTGGAGCGGGACAGGCAGGACAGGGAACGGTACCTGCACCTTTACAATATCGACAATGATGATTTTCACTTTGCCGATTTAATTCTGGATACGGATAATATGGGAATTGCAGAAATAACCAGCATGATAATTGATTCTGTATACCAGAGATTCATACATGCAAAAAAATAAAGAAATAACCGTGCATGATGAACATAGAAGATTTTAAAAAAACTGTTTTGGATTTTTATGCACATTCCGGCCGATCTTTACCCTGGCGTTATAATAGTACAGCTTCGCTGGACATGACTCCCAACCCCTGGGGAGTACTGGTTTCGGAATTCATGCTCCAGCAGACACAGATAAAAAGAGTTGTTCCTTATTGGGAACGCTGGATGATGTTATGGCCGCAGCCGGCTGATCTAGCAAAAGCTTCTCTGGAATTAGTCCTTAAGGAGTGGAGCGGTCTTGGCTATAACAGGCGGGCAAAAAACCTGCATGATTGTGCAGCAGAAATTACCAAAAAGTATAATGGAATTGTTCCCCGTCTTCCCCAGCAGCTTATTACTTTGCCTGGCATAGGCCCCTATACAGCCGGGGCTGTAGCGTGTTTTGCCTGGAATATACCAACGGTTTTTATTGAAACCAATATACGATCGGTGCTTCTTCATTTCTTTTTTTTTGATAAAACCGGAGTTAAGGATACAGAGCTTATTCCAATTTTGCAAAAGTGCCTGGATTATAATAATCCCAGACTTTGGTACTGGGCACTTATGGATTATGGCGCCGAGTTAAAAAAACTTACAAAAAACCCAAGTCAAAAAAGCGCCCACTATACAAAGCAAAGCAGTTTTATTGGATCAATGCGCCAAATACGCGGAGTGTTGATCAAAACACTTTCCACCAGGGGGCCGCAGAATGCCAAGACCCTGCGCAGAGAAGTGGAAAATACTATAACAACTCTTACAGATAAAGAATACTGCCATGCTTTGGAAGTATTACAAAAGGAAATGATGGTAGCCGAAGAAAAAGGAGTGTACCGCATTGCCGGGGAAATGCTTGCTGAAAAACCGGATTTATGCTAGAGTAACAAGCCAGTATGAAAATTGCTATGTTTACCGATGCTTATTGGCCTCGTGTTAATGGCGTTACTGTCTCTGTAGATAGTTTTTCCCGTGCCTTAATCAGAATGGGGCACGAAGTTCTGATCGTGTGTTCTGATTATCCAAAAACATACGAAGAACCCCTTTCCATGTTTAAAGCCGAGATACGGGAAGATAATCCCCAAATACTTCGGGTTCCCTCCATTCCTACATTTATTTCCAAAGAAGATCGTCTTGCCAAAATCAATAAATGGTATTGGGTCTCTAAAAAAGTAGAGATTTTTAAACCTGATATCATTCATATTAATTCGGAAGTTATGATTGCAGAGTTTGGATTTCTTTATGCCAGAATGCACAATATTCCGGCGGTCTATACTTTTCATACCATGTGGGAAGATTATATCCCAAATTATTTTCCATCGTATCTGCCTCTTTTTATAATTCTTTTTCTTACCCGGACCATTATTAAAAATGTACTGCGCCGTTCTTACCGTGTTATAGTGCCAACAACCCAAATAAGAGAGGTTGTCAATAAATATAAAACCAACAGTATAACCTGTCTTTTACCAACGGGGATAGATTCGGAATTATTTATACATGAAGAAAATGAACTTGCATGGTTTAGAGAGCAATTAGAAATTCATTTTCCGATTATTAAAAAGAAGCGTATACTTCTTTTTGCCGGAAGGGTTACCAAAGAAAAAAACATAGAATTTCTTTTAAATATATTTCCTGCCATATTACATAAATATCCGGACATCGTACTTATGATAGTCGGAAATGGACCAGATCAGGAATATTTTAAGCAGCTGGCTGTACAGCTGGGAGTAATGGATACTTGCATATTCACAGGATATATGAACCGCAAGGATCTTTCCCTTGCCTACGGCATAGCGGATATTTTTGTTTTTCCTTCCTTGACCGATACCCAGGGGATTGTTACCCTGGAAGCAATGACTTGCGGAACGCCGGTAGTTGCAATTGGTGTAATGGGAACTATCACGGTAATGGGGGGAGACAACGGCGGTTTTATGGTAAAAAATGATCCGCAGGAATTTACAGATCGTGTACTGGAATTACTGGAAGACAAAGAGCTTTACCAGAAAAAATGTCTGGAAGCAAAAATTCATGCCAAAGCCTGGTCTATTGACGAACTTGCCAAAAAACTGGAAGAAATTTACAATGATACTTTGGAATCTTACCACGATGAACATGGTCCTTCGCGCATGCCAGCCTGGGAACTGCTTACAAACAAGCGCTGGTGGGAGATAAACCATAAAATATTAAAGAAAAAAGCCAAACGCAAATTCCAGAAGATTAAATCAAAAATAATCAATTAGGGAACACATCGTGGATTCATTTACCGCATTGGGAGATCTGGAACTTTTTGCCAAACGCCTGGCAGGACGCGGTATTATTAAACCAACAGAAATTCAAACTAAGGTTATCCCAAGTCTTTTAAAAGGGGATAATGTTCTTTTTCGTTCTCCAACAGGAACCGGAAAAACCTTTGCTTATCTATTACCCTTGCTTCAACGCTTGCTTCCATTGGCGGCAGAAAGTCAGAATACAGCAGCCGAAGCTTACGGTATACAAGCGATCCTGCTTATCATTGCTCCTACTCAGGAATTATGTTCCCAAATAAAAGGAGAGCTGGATTTTCTTTTGGGCGCATATCCTAAAGAAAAGGCGCCCCGTGCAGCTCTTATTATTGGCAGTGCAAATATAGAACGGCAAATTCAATTATTAAAAAAAGAAAAACCGCAGATTGTTATTGGAAACCCGGCACGACTCCTTCTGCTTGCGCATAAACGCCGCCTGCACTTACAAAATATAAAAGCGCTGGTTCTTGACGAAGGCGATTTTTTGGTTGCAGACGAAATACTGGAAGAAATAAAAGCTTTGCTCCGTTTCCTTCCAAAAAAGAACAGGCAGAATGCAGCATGCTCCGCTACAATTTCTGCACGGAACAGAGAACGGCTGCTTCCTTATTTGGGAAACAACGCAGTTATTATAGAGACAGAAGGCTTAACAGTTTGTGGTACAATTGAACACTGGGCTTTCTTTTCGGAAAAACGAAAAAAAAATGCATTACTGCGTTCTTTTCTTGCAGCAGCAAAACCAAAAAAAACCCTGGTTTTTTGCTCCCGGGGAGGGGAAGCAGGAAACATACTTTCACAGCTGCAGCACCATCACTTTGCAGCAGGCGGTATTTGGAGCGATATGTCAAAAGGGTCTCGTAAAGCTGGTATGGACGATTTTAGGGCAGGAAAACAATCCATTCTTGTTGCCAGCGACTTAGCCTGCCGGGGGCTCGATATACAGGGAATTAGCCATGTAGTTGCCATGGACATTCCCGAAAATCCCGAATTGTATTTGCATAGGTCGGGGAGAACAGGACGAACAGGCCGAAGGGGAATAATGGTAAGTATAGGTGATGAACAGGAACTGCGGCATCTTAGCCGTATAGAAAAAAAACTCGGTATTACTGTTTTTCCCAAAATGCTTTATGGGGGCAGGGTATTGGCTGCAGACAGCGCCGGGTTTGATTAGCCTGTATATGAACAGCAGTCAATTGGGGTTTATGGTAATTAATACCTTGTCTATACGGTTTCCATCCAGATCAAGAATGGTAAAGCGATATTGCTCCCAGTTAAATTGTTCACCGAGCCTGGGGATTTCGCCTGCAAGTTTTAGGATAAACCCTGCCAAAGTATGATAATCCCGGCCTTGTTCCTGTCCCAGCGCCGAAAGTTCAGGATTTTCTGCTAGTTCGTCAAGGCTTATGCTGCCGTCTGCAAGATACGATCCGTCTTCCCTAAGACAAAGCGCTTCTTCCGGAGCATAACCCGGAATATTTTCCGGTTCGCCGACAATTTCGTCAATTAAATTCCTAATTCGCAGATGTCCGGCAAAACCGCCGTATTCGTCCATTACACAGAGGTAATTTTCATTTTCCAGCCCAAACGCTTCAAATGCTTTTAATGCACTTAAGGTTTCCGGAATAAACCGTGGTTTTTTCATTATTGCCCCAAGACCTTTCCAGTCAGCGGCACCGTTTACAAGAGCAATAAGCAGTTCCTGTACAGGGACGACTCCCACAACATTATCCTGAGTACCGCGGATTACCGGGAAAAAACCCTGATCCCGGAATGCATGGGCTTTTTCGTACACTGCTTCCAGTCCGTCATTAATATCAAACCATTCAATTTCCGAACGATGAGTCATAAAAGCGCTTACAGGACGGTCTCCCAGGTATAAGACTCCCTCTACCATGGAGCGTTCCCTGCTTTCCACAGCGCCGGTTTTTTCTCCATCCTCCAGTGCCTGCAGGAATTCTTCTTCTCCGGAATTTTTTCTTGCAGGGAGTTTTGAGAGGAAGTAAAGAGGTTTCCAGGGTAAAGCCAGAATGCTTAATACAATTAGAGGCGGCAGCATTTTTTCCGGGTTTCCGGCAGCAATAAACGAAGCAAGCGTTTTGGAGAATAAAATAAGTATAAGAATAAATAAAACTGTAATAAAAATAGAATTATAACTAAATAGTACCAGAGCTCCGGCACAAAACCAAAAGAGCAGATTCCATAGTTCCAGAGAAAAAATCAGCGCTTCGGGTTTTTCTTTTTCAAAAAAAAGCTGTTTTTCTTCTTCCAGGCGGACTGTACGTATTTGGGCAAGGACAGAAGAAAAAAAAGAGCAAAAGCCGCTTGTTATTACCAAAATAAAGAGTATAAGCACAGTAAGGGGGGGATCTGTATTCATGGAATATTATGAAATTTCTTCTTTTTGTAAAGGACGGGCTATAGATACACCGTCCTGTGACGTTTCTATAACTTTATTTTTACCATCGGGATTTAATTCACCAAATATCTGAACCATGGGAAATTTTGGGTTTTCCGGATTTACATCCACTACCTGGCCTTTTTTTCCGTTGGAAAGGAGCACATAAAGGCCTATGGGATAAATTGAAAGTGAAAAAACCAGCGCTTTAACTACGGTATCGTCGTATTGTTTGCCTTCGTTTTTTAAGAGATCAAGCATACCCGAATATCCATCTTTGGCATCTTTATGCGGCCGTTCATTGGTAAGTGCTTCGTAAGAACAGGCTACAGCGATAATTTTAGCATAGAGGCTGATTTTTTCTCCGGTTAATTTTTGCGGATATCCCGTTCCATTTTCCCGTTCATGATGTTCCAGAGCTGCCAGGTTTACCACCAGCGGAAAATGCAAATTTTTTAGCATATTATAGCCAAGAATGGGGTGGCTTAAAATTAATTTTCTATCTTCGCTGCTAAGCGGCTGATTGCTTAAAAAAATCTGGGGAGGAAACTGGATCATCCCTGTTTCATGGAGCAGGGCTGCAACTCCCAGTTCTAAAAGCCGGTGGGGAGGGAGTTTGATATAATTGCCGATAATTATTGCAATGGTAGTGGACTTTACACAATGGGCAGCAAGGTAGTTTTGGCCTTCTGCATCATCACTCTTCATTACTCTTAATAAGCTGCGGCGATTCTCCCTTATTACATCACAGAGTTCCCTAATCCTCGTGGCAATTTGGTTAAAGTTTATATCCTTTTTTAAAATTATATTGGTAAAGAGGTTTTTTACATATTTGATAAATTCCCTGTAGAACTTTTCCGCTTCCAGAAAGTCTGCTCCATCACTTAATATAGATTTTTCTGTACTTCCTTCGTTTGCTAAAGCTTCCTCTCCGGAATACTCTTCCTGAGGTTCCCCAACGCTTTTGATTTCCTTAAATTCCCAGGTTTGGAGGGTTTTTAGAAGCTCGGCAGAAAAGTTAAGCTCCGGAGCGGTTAATATAAACTGTTCGTCCAGGAAAACCGGTTCGCTAAAATAACTCCCTACCGGTATTTCCTTTATGGAATAACTATTCATAATTTTGTACTATACTATTGAATGCCGAAAAAAGCAACAATTATATCCGGATATATCCGGCTTTACCAGGAAATGCAGTGAAAATTAAATTGGTTATTATTATTTTTAATATTTTAATGTTATTTTTTATTGCTGTAATTCTTGCTCTGCCTCTGCTGATTCTTGGAAGCACACTGGCAGGGACTTTTTGGCGTTCCAGTTGGTTCTTTGCACCTCTCATTTTAGCGGCAATTGCGCTGATTAATCTTTATTTTATATTAAACTACCGTATCTATACCTTATTGGAAAAGGAAGACTGGCCTGCCCTTATTATGGAACTGGAAAAAAGGGTACTCCAAAAAAATAACTTTAATCCCCGGCTGGTTATACTGCTAATTCATGTATATTTGGTTCTTTCTGACACAAAATCGGTAACAGAAATGGAAAAAACCCTGTCTGTTTCCAGGAAAAAGCTGGTAAGCAGATATGCTCTTAGTTTTGGCGCTGCCCGTATACTTCAGAAGGATTATCAGGGAGCGGCAGACTTATTTGCAGCCAGCCTGGAAAATCCCAATAAAAGCCGCCCCCCGCTCGAGGCAGAATGGCTGCGCTGGTATTATGGCTTTTCCCTGCTCCTGTCCAGGCGTTTTAAGGAAGCTTCCGATGTTTTTATCCTATTAACCCACGAAGGCCGGGAGGGGATACTTGTAGGGCTTTCTGCTTATTTTTTACATGATAGCCTATCCGGTTTCCTTCCTTTGCAGTTTACCGAGTTGAAAAAAATCGCAAAAACAGGCTGTGAACGGGTAAAAATGACCCTGCCAAGGCGGATCGACTGGGATAATGAACTAAAAAACAATAAAACAGAGATATATTTGGCAATTATTCAGTCTTATACGGAAAAAACAGCAGATTTTCTATACCAAAGCTAAAAAAAAAGACGATGCGCCTGGACGTCAAGGCTATTAACCTTATGCGCACCGTCTTTACTTTCGTTGTATTCATTATCGGCAGAAAAGGGCGCTTTCTTTACCCTTAAATGTGAATTTTTGTGTATACTTGGACTATGGACTTTTTAGATTCAATAAAACCCGGCCTAATAGCCGAAGAAAATGACACTGTTAGCGATAAAAACACAGCTATGTCCCTGGGATCAGGCGGTTTGGCTGTTTTTGCCACCCCTGCAATGATTGCCCTAATGGAAAAAGCTGCCTTACAAGCCGTAGCTCCCTGTCTTCCCCCCGGCTGGTCTACAGTGGGAACGGAAGTAAACATCAAACATAATGCCCCGACTCCTTTAGGGATGAAGGTAAGCGCCAAAGCTGAGTTGTTAAGCATTGACGGCAGGAACCTGTCCTTTAAGGTAGAAGCATTTGATGAAACCGGAATAATCGGAGAAGGAACCCATAACCGCTTTATTATCGACGAAAAAAAGTTTATGGCAAAGACAGAGTCAAAAAAAGCAGCCCAAAGCGGCTAACGGGGTTCTATTTTAACACTACTTCGGTTCTGCCGCTGCCGCCCAGTTCCGGCCGTGAAAAGTGAAATTCTGCTACAGCACTTTCGTCATGTAAGTAATCCTGTATGCCCTTCTGTAAAATACCGTCTCCCTTGCCGTGAACTATGGAAAATTCCCGTAAACCAGACAATACTGCCCCATCGATCTGCCGGCGCAGGGCTTCCAGGGCTTCTTCCAGCCGCATTCCAAGCAGGTTTATTTCCAATTTTACCGTTTCTGCAGACGGAGAAAGTTCTGCAGCCCATCCTATTGAAGGCAGAGCGGAAGATTCCGTGAGAGGGAATAATTCGGTTTCCGGATAATTTGTTCGTACAGAGCCAATTTCAACGATCCAGTTTTTATTTTCTGCCCGGATTATCCTGCCTCTAAGCCGGGAAGGCCCTGCCAATACTTCTATACCCGGAGCCAGAAAGGATTTCCCGGAAGCAGCTGTTCCGGTATCTGTATCAGCGGCAAGGGAGCTTTGAATGATCGATTGTTCTTCCGCTTCCAGCGCAGCTTCCATTGCGGCAGATTGAGCTTCCATCTTATAAATAAAATCTTTTACTTTAAGGGTTTTTTCCCGGTTTAATTCTCCTTCGCGGATTTCCCTTACAAGGTTTTCTAAGTGTTTTCTGCTTTCTGCCAGAAAACGCCGGAATTCCTCTGCTCCCTGCTGTTTTAAAAAGTATTCCTTCTGGCGCAGGGATAATTCCTTTAGGTCTGTCTTACGGCGATCTTCCCGCAGGCGATCTTGTTCCTCCTTTGCACTGCGTGACACCTGGTCCAACTCCCGGTGCTTTTCTTTTAGTCCAGCAATAAGGGCGGACATATCGGAGCGTTCTTCGTCCAGATACGAACGGGCTTTTTCAACCAGGGCTCCAGGAAAGCCATTCTTTAAGGCAATATCCAGCGCTCTGCTTTCGCCCGGTAATCCCATAATAATCCTATAGGTTGGCGACAGGGTTTGGCGGTCAAATTCGACCGAAGCGTTTTCTACTCCCGCTCTGCTGTAACCATAGTTTTTTAAAATACCATGATGGGTTGTTATTACAACAGTGCTTTTTGTTTCGATAAAATGATCCAGTATAGACATGGCAATGGCATTTCCTTCTTCCGGATCTGTTCCTGCTCCCAGTTCGTCAAGCAATACCAGGGATTTTTCCGTTGATTGTTTAATAATGCCTGCAATATTGATCATATGTGCAGAAAAGGTAGAAAGAGATTGGCTTATCGATTGTTCATCACCTATATCTGCATAAACTGCATCAAATACCGGAAGCATCGCTTCGGCAGCGGGCAGAGCAAGGCCGGACTGGTTCATTAGTGCAAACAGACCTATGGTTTTTAGGCTTACTGTTTTACCTCCGGTATTGGGGCCGGTGATAATGACCATTGTTGTTGGGGATTCCAGGCTTATGTCGATTGCTACCACATCGTTTCCAAGCAGGGGATGCCTTGCCTGCCTTAAATTTAAACCAGATAAAGAATCATGCGTATCAACGGCAAAACAACATTCTTTGTTTCCGGCAGAAATTCCCAGGGAATAATATGCCCTGGCACGCAGTGTCTCTATATAGATTATACTCCGGTGAAATTCTTCCAGTTCTGTCCGGTGTTCAGAAAGCATTTTGCTTAATTCTTTTAAAAGCCTGGTTATCTCTGCCTGTAGATTTGCCTTTTCGACAAGTATTTGATTGTTTTTTTCTACAGATTCTTCCGGTTCAATAAAAACCGTCTGACCTGTTGCAGAAACCTCGTGTACTATACCCTTAATACGATTTCTAAAGTTGGCCTTTACTGCCAATACCAGCCTTCCATCCCGCTGGGAAGGCAGTTCGGACTGGAGCATACGCCGGGTGTTTTCGTTTGCACTGAAAGTTCCTGCAAGCTTCTCCAGTTCCTTGTTTAAATCCTGAATTTTACGGCGTATTTTTTTTATTAGCGGCAAGTCCCGTATGGTTCCGTCCCGGTCTATTATTCGAAATATTTCCGGTACAAGGGTGGAACAGTCCGGTATGGAAAGCGCAAGCTGACGGAGTTCTGCCATGCCTGTTTCGCTTTCCTGGGGGATTGCGCCTAAAATAAAACGGCGCAGTTCTCCGCCTCGTTCCAGAAAAAGTCCCAGGGCAAGGATTTCGTCTGTATCCAGAATGCTGCCTTGCAGCGCCAGACGGGGAAATAAAAAACCAATTTCCGGAAGTTCCTGCCGTTTTTCTCCTTCTGCAGTTTTTATTAAAGTACAAAACGCCATTACTAGCTGTTTTAATACCGTTACTTTTATTGTATCAAAAAAAGGATATGATTCGCGTATTGTTCTGGCTGCTTCTGCACTTAAGGCATGAGCTGCAACAAATTCCCTTATTCTGTCATATTCCAAAAGGGCCAGGGTTTTTTCGGTCAATGCAGTTACCGCATTATTATCAGATGGCTGCAAGTTCATCTCCAATTCGGATAAAACTTTCATAGCGATCGGGGTGTATAGCTCCTTTTGCAGCCGCTTCCAGAATGGTACAGCCCGGTTCACTGCGATGCGAACAGGAAAGGCCAAAATTACAGCTTCCAATAAAAGCGGCAAATTCTTTCATATATAAGGGTATATCTTCCCGCTTTACGCCATCGGGAACCATGCGTCTTATTCCCGGCATATCAATAAGAAAGCTTGGCTGTTTATAGCCGGGCAGCTCTACCATTATGGAAAGGGAAGTAGTATGATTTCCCCTGTTATATTTTTCGTTTATGGCTCCGATTTTTAAGGACAAACCCGGCGAAAGTGCATTAATCAAACTTGTCTTTCCCACACCGGATTGACCCAGAAGGGCAGAGGTCTTTCCTGTTATTAAGCTGCGCAGTTCTTTTAAGCCAAAACCAGTCTTTGATGAAATTTTTAGTACCCTGTAGCCTATGCGCACATAATCGGCAAGCCGTTCTTCTACATCGTAATCTTTATTAATGGAATCATTATACAAATCCCACTTGTTGCACAGTATAAGCGGTGTAATGCCTGCCAGCTCGGACTGGATAAGTACCCTGTCCAGAAAACGCGGGCGAAATGGAGGGGAGACAGGACTTGTCATGCAAAGTGTTAAATCGATATTTACCGCAAGTATTTGTGATTTTTGTCCTTTTTGGTTAAAGCGGGTAAGTTTGTTGGATCTTTCTTCCACAGCAGTTATCTTTGCAGTACCGGGATTTAATGGATCTGTTTCTATAGTAACCCGGTCTCCGGGAGCCAGAGGATTATAGTAATCTTCCATACCCTTTAGGACCTTGCCTTTAATACGGCATTCTAAAGTTGCGTTTTCCTTGATTAATAGATCGCCGGAACTATTCGAACAGGGAACTACGGTAAAAATATTCCGGGAACCGCACACTACAAGACCTGTCATAATCTGTCCATTAATGAAAGGCAAAAGCTTAAACGCTCTGCCCAGTTAAGCCACATAGCTTCCGGTTCTGCCTCTCCTGTTATAACAAGCCGGTGCATAACCCTTTGTGAAGGCAAGGAATCTCCCAGTAATGATTCCAGGCGCTGCGATATTCCGTTAATTGATTCAAAAATAGCAATACTGCCGGCAGCTTCTTTATGAAACTCTTCCAGCAATAAAAGAAAGTGAGTGCAGCCAAGTACAATTCCATCTGCCCCGGCTGAGATAAAACGGTCAATATATGAACGCACTGTTGTTTCTTTTTCTTCCGCCGGGGCGGAAAAAAAGCGCTTTTCGACAAATTCAACAAGCTCCGGTGCTGCAATGCCGATAATTTCGCAACTGCCATAACGGGCGGCAAGTTCTTTTAAGTATGGTTCATTGATCGTAAGTTCTGTCCCCAGCACCCCGATTTTTCCGGTTTTTGTAGCAAGGACAGCAGGCTTTACAGCCGGCACTGTTCCCACAAAAGGCAATAAGGGGAACTTTTCCCGTAATTCCGAAAGCGCTGCAAGACTTGCGGTATTGCATGCTAAAACAATTATTTTTGGATTGAATTTATTAATAGCCTCTTCTGTAAGTTCTATTATTATACCAGCCAGTTCTTTACGTTCCCGATCTCCATAAGGAAAGTGCTCGCGGTCAGCCAGGTATACAATGTTTTGAGAGGGGTTCTTTTCCTTAAAATGACGGCAGTAGGGAATACCGCCGATGCCGGAATCAATAAAGAGAACCGGGCTGTTGTTATTGCCGGGGACTTTCATAACGCTTAATTAAATAAATTGTCAAAGGCATTTTTTGCGGCAATAGCCTTTTCGCTTTCTTTCTTTTTGCCTGCTGTTTC
>Ga0099364_10001707_pt1 | contig 35943 bp, 40 predicted proteins | sample TergutTh196P3_FD_73070 | JGI IMG/M metagenome (GOLD analysis project Ga0099364, IMG submission 73070) | Microcerotermes parvus P3 segment gut microbial communities from Pointe-Noire, Republic of the Congo - Th196 P3 | ecosystem: Host-associated > Arthropoda: Insects > Digestive system > Gut ... | reverse complement strand
AGCCCGCCTGCTCTTAACGTGTCCGCAGCCTCAAGGATTATATTCTTTTCGGGATTCCATCTGTCAACCGGTAAATATTTCACTTGTTATAAATCCTCGCGTTCATCCCTAAAAACGGAATAAAAATCTTCCCGGTATTCCGGATAAGTCCCATTTATTATAGCCTTTCTCGCGCCTGAAGCAATTCGTATCAAAAATCTTAAATTATGCTCGCTGCACAGCCTTGCGGCCAGTATCTCGCCCGAGCGGTACAGGTGCCTGAGATACGCCCTCGTATGAAGCCTGCATAAAGTGCAGTCGCATTCAGGGTCTACGGGGGAGAAATCCCGCTCATATTTTTTTGCCTTTATATTTATCCGGCCAAAGGAGGTTATGAGAGACCCGTTACGCCCATTACGGGTAGGCAGGACGCAGTCGAACATGTCAATTCCGCGCGCTATTCCCTCTATCAGGTTTGTGGGAAATCCGACCCCCATGAGATAACGCGGTTTATTAACGGGCAATATATGATTCAGAAAGTCAAGTATCCTGTACATATCCGAATGGGGCTCGCCAACCGAAAGCCCGCCTATCGCGTAGCCCGGGAAATCAAATGACATTATCTCCTTTGCGGAGCGAACCCTCAGATCGTCAAACACCGAGCCCTGGACTATGCCGAAAAGAGCCTGCTGCGTTTGTCCGCTGTCTGAAAATTTTTGCTCCTCATAAATTTTATGGCAGCGTTCAGCCCAAAGCGCCGTCCTGCGAACGGCGGCTTCAGCTTCTGATTTTGTACACGGGTATTGAACGCATTGGTCAAAACACATCATGATATCGCCGCCGAGTTTCTTTTGTACGTCCATAGCCCATTCGGGAGACATAAAATGCCTTGATCCGTCTTTGTGAGAACGGCATTCCACGCCGGCGTCGGTAATTTTATTAAGGCGGCTCAGCGAAAACACCTGAAACCCGCCGCTGTCCGTGAGGATAGGTGAATCCCAGTTCATAAACTTATGCAGCCCTCCGGCCTCCGCTATTATATCCGCTCCCGGGCGCAAATACAGATGGTATGCGTTGCCAAGTATTATTTGAGCTTCTATCTCGTAAAGCTCTCTTGAAGATATTGTCTTTACGGCAGCCAGCGTGCCGACCGGCATAAACACCGGAGTTTTTATTGTCCCGCGAGGGGTTGCAAGTTCTCCCGCGCGCGCGCCTGTTGTCTTACATACAGCCTCTACCCTGAACTCGAACATATTTTAATTATACTAGCGAGCGAAAAATTTTTCCACCTGGGAACGCGGGCGTCTCGCCCGCCTCCATGGTTATCCGCAGATATTTTCATTCGTTAGTATAATCTATATAGAAGATAATTCAGGCGGTTGTCAGCCGCCTGGATTTAGTTGGTTAATTATTCAGTCTTTAAAGCGGTGTTTCATGGACTTTTAAACACGTCTCCCCAAACTGAAACGTTAATGTTCCCGCCGCTGCCGGCACACCATAAACGATACCAGTGACATGAGCACAGCAAATAACAACGAGATGCCGCCATAGCCAACATTGCAACCGCCGCCGCCGGAATCGCCGCTACCGGAATTGTCATCGTTAACTTCAGTTCCCGCAAATATTATGGTTACTTCGCAGGTAGCATATCCTGCGCCGTCAACTCTTGTGGCGGTTATTGCTGCTGTGCCGGGCGAAATGCCCGTTACAAGGCCGTAAATGTTTCCCAGTTCGGGATGTTGAGGGATTACTGTAGCAACAGCCGGGTTGCTGCTGCTCCATGTAAAATGCCAAATGACGTCAGGCGCAAAAATCACCTCAAGCAGATCGGTTCCGCCAACTTGAACGCTCGTCGATGGTTTGTTTATCGTTATGCCAGTTTCAGGCGCATTTGTGACGATTACCGCGTAAGCTACACTCATACCCGCGTCTGCTGCTGTTGCAGTTATGACTGCCGTGCCGGGAGAAATGCCCGTTACAAGACCGGAATCGCTTACTGCGGCAATGGCTGTATTGTTGCTGCTCCAAGTAATGGGCGTGCCGATAAACGCTCCCGGTATGGTAAGCTGCCTGGTTTCGCCAACATGAATGGTTACAGAAAGAGGAGCGGGAGGGTCAATAATTATAATTTGCTCATCCTGCGCCGCTCTGCTGAACGGTGTCTCATTCGCTGAGACAGGACAGGATAACAACATAGCTAAAAGCAATAAAAAGAAAATTTTTCTCATTAACTTTCACCTCCTGAAAATGTCTTTCAATACTTAAAATGTAAAATAAGTGTACTTGCAAGGCGCCCGTTTGTCTATACGTACGTTTATTTTATTTTGAGGCTATACGAGGGGGGTGGTAGCGATGATAGACAAAATAATAAAGCTCGTACAAGCTGTTACAGAACTTATACGAGCTGCTGCGGAGCTAATCCGCGTAATTATTGAACTCTTGAAACGCTAAAACGCTCTTAACCTAAGTCGGTTGAGGGTGACAGCCCTTGACCGATATGCTTTGAAGCTTGCTCTCCCTTCTCGGGGCGGGCTTTTTATATTATGACCTTCTATAGTTGACTTGTCAAGCAATCCCAAATTTTTAGTTTAGTTTACAGCAATTTACTAAAGCGTTTATTACCGGGAACGCGGGCGTCCAATGCGATTAAGTTAAGGATATATCAAATTTTGGGGTATAAGGTTTGTAATAATTCTCAATGTTGTATCCGATCATCTTAATACTCATTGATAAATCGCTCCTTAAAGTTATTTACGACATAATTATAAATCGGCGGTTTTCGTTAAAAACATTAAAAAAGTTTCGCAAAGGAAAATTTGAGTTTTTGTGAATTTAAGTTTATAATTCTCACGGAAAAAAATGCGATGCGAAAGAAATCAAATTTCGCAAAAAAGAAAGGGGGGCGCCATCCGGCGTATGCGCTGGGGAATGACGCTTCTGCCCGGCAGTTATGACGCGCGGATAATGACTTATGAAATTCAGCTATTTTCCGGGATGTACGCTTAAAACTAAGGCCAAGGAGCTGGACAGAGCGGGGCGTATGGCCGCTGAAGCGCTTGGCGTCGAATTGGTAGAACTGCCGGAATGGCAATGCTGCGGAGTGATGTATCCCATGTCAAAGGAGGAAATAGCGGTGAGGCTCTCGCCGGTGCGCGCCCTTATGGCCGCCAAAGACGAGGGTTGTTCGCTTTTGACGCTCTGCTCGGCGTGTCATCATGTTATCAAACGGGTGAACCACGATATGCGGACGGACAAGGAGCTGCGCGATAAAGCCAATAACTATATCGATGAACCCGCAAAACCATATGCCGGAGAGACCCCCGTCGTCCACTACATTGAAATGCTGCGTGACGGAGTGGGGTTCGACGAGATCAAACGCAGGACGACAAAACCTTTCAAAGATTTTAAAATCGCCGCTTATTACGGCTGCCTGTTGCTTCGACCCAACGCGGTCATGCAGTTCGATAACCCGGAAAACCCCTCGATTATGGAGGATTTTCTCGCGGCAATCGGAGCTGATCCAGTAAAATTCCCATATCGTAACGAATGCTGCGGAGGCTATCTTGCAATCGAGGACCGGGAAGCGTCCCGAAAGGCATCCTCCCGCGTAATGCAATCCGCCGCCAAACACGGAGCCCAGGCGCTCACCGTGGCCTGCCCTCTGTGTCTTTATAACCTTAACGAAAACGGGACCGGAGAAATTCCCGTCTATTATTTCACCGAACTTTTAACCGCGGCGCTCGGCCTGGAACAGCTCACGGAGAAAACCGCGAAGAAAAAGGAGGCTGGCCTTCCCCATGCATGCTGACGAAAAAAACCTGGCCGGCGACATCATCCGCATGAGCGGAGTGAACGTCAAAAAATGTATGAAATGCGGAAAATGCTCGGCTACATGCCCTTCATTAGAAGATATGGACATACATCCTCACATGTTCGTGTCAATGGTTGACGAGGGCGATGTGAAAGCACTCTGGGGCTCGGCGTCGCTGTGGAAGTGCTTTTCCTGCTTTGCATGTGTGGAACGCTGCCCGAGGGGCGTCGAACCAGCGCACGTTATTGAGGCCGTGAGGAACCTCGCCATGTCCCCGCAGGAATCTAACAGAATGAAACCTGACGCCATCCCGGATTTTCTGAAAGAACTGGGAGAGGCGGGGGAGGAGGTGCCTCAGCTGCTTCTGACGAGCGCTTTCAGGAAATACAGCAAATAATTTAACCAAAACCCGGATCCAATCGTTTTAAATTTTTGTTCATACAAAAGAACTAAACGGCTCTATCGGAGGAAGTGAGTTTATTGCAAAAAATCGGTGTGTTCGTGTGTTGGTGCGGGAGCAACATTGCCGCTACCGTAGACGTTGAGGCCGTGGCTCGGGCAATGGAAAAAGAGCCCGGAGTGGTGTTTGCCACAGATTATCAATATGTATGTTCTGAGGCCGGGCAATCTGTCATCCGAAACGCGATCGCGGAGCACAAGCTGACGGGTATCGTCGTATGCGCGTGCTCTCCAAGGATGCACGAGGCGACATTCCGCAAGACGGCAATGTCCGCCGGCATCAACCCTTATATGGTTGAGATCGCAAATATTCGCGAGCAGTGTTCCTGGGTACACAAAAACAAAGAAGAAGCAACGGCGAAGGCCATAATCTTGTCCCGCGCCGCCGTGGCAAAGCTGAACCTCAACACCCCGCTCGTCGCCGGAGAAACTCCCGTCACGAAGCGGGCGCTCGTCATAGGGGGCGGCATAGCCGGGATCCAGACGGCGCTGGACATAGCGGAGGCCGGCTACGAAGTGGACATTGTGGAGAAAACTCCGACTATCGGCGGCAAGATGGCGATGCTCGACAAGACGTTCCCCACGCTCGACTGCGCGGCCTGCATCCTGACGCCCAAGATGGTGGACGCTGCGGCACACGAGAAGATAAGTATCTATACGTACAGCGAGATCGAGAAGGTCTCCGGCTTCGTCGGCAACTACACGGTGGATATCAGAAAACGCGCGCGCTGCGTTGACATGGTGCGCTGCACCGGCTGCGGCGTCTGCGTGGAGAAGTGCCCGTCCAAAAAGGCAAAGAGCGAGTTCAATCAGGGCCTGTCCAAGCGAAGCGCCATTTATATCCCCTTCGCACAGGCCGTGCCCAACGTGCCGGTCATAGACCGCGAGACCTGCATAAAATTTCAGACCGGCAAATGCGGCGTTTGCGAGAAGGTTTGCGTCGCGAACGCCGTTGACTACGATCAGCAGGATGAGATAGTCACCCGGCAGTACGGCGCGATAATCGCGGCGACCGGTTTCGACCTTATCGGGCTCGACCGGTTTGACGAATTTCAATATTCGCAGTCGCCGGATGTCATCACGTCGCTGGAATTCGAGCGGCTCTGCAACGCCGCCGGCCCCACGAAAGGAAAGGTGCTCCGCCTGTCCGACCAAAAACCGCCCAAGACAGTCGTCTTCGTGCAGTGCGTAGGCTCAAGGTCAACCGTTGACTGCGGCAAGACGTACTGCTCCAAGATATGCTGTATGTACACCGCGAAACACGCCATGCTTCTAAAGGAAAAGTACCCGGACACTGAGGTTTACGTTTTCTATATCGACGTCCGGGCGCCCGGAAAGAGTTTTGACGAATTTTACCGCAGGGCGGTGGAGGAATACGGAGTGCGCTATGTGAAGGGCATGGTCGGCAAGATAGCGGAGGAGGACGGGCGGCTGCGCGTACAGGCCAGCGATATGCTGGCGAACCGGCAGCTCATAATCGAGGCCGATATGGTCGTCCTCGCCGCAGCGCTAAAGGCACATCCGTCCGCCAGGGAAATCGCCACGAAGCTTACCGCGAGCATGGACACGAACGACTTTTTCACAGAGGCGCATCCAAAATTGCGCCCTGTCGAAAGCCCGACCGCCGGGGTATATCTCTCAGGCGTCTGTCAGGGGCCGAAGGACATCCCCGATACGGTGGCTCAGGCAAGCGCGGCTGCGGCTAAGGTCATAGGTATCCTCTCCAAAGAGAAGCTGATAGGAAATCCCTGCATCGCGGGCTCCAACGAGGCGCTTTGCAACGGATGCTCAGCGTGCGAGCTGGTCTGCCCCTACGGAGCTATCACTTACGAGGAAAAAACAATATCACACCACGGAATCAAGGAGACGAGGCGCGTAGCATCCGTCAACGAAGCTATCTGTCAGGGCTGCGGCGCCTGTTCCGTCACATGTCCGTCCGGAGCGATGGACATCAAAGGCTTTACTAACCTGCAAATTTTGGCGGAGGTGGACGCGATATGCCGATAAACGCGCCGGCCGGCGAAGCCGGTTTTAAGACGGAAAGCGGCGGATTCAGACCCAATATAGTGGCATTCTGCTGTAACTGGTGCAGCTACGCGGGAGCGGATCTCGCCGGGTCAAGCCGGCTCAACTATCCCGCTGACGTGAAGATAATACGCGTGCCCTGCTCCTGCCGCGTGAATCCCCTTTTTATGCTGAGGGCATTCCAGCGCGGGGCGGACGGGGTAATACTGTGCGGATGTCACCCTGGCGACTGTCATTACACCTCGGGTAACTTTTTCGCCCGCAGAAGGATGACATTGTTTTTCAGTATGCTGGATTATCTCGGCATCGAAAAGGAGCGCGTCAGGGTGGAATGGGTCTCCGCCGCCGAAGGACAAAAATTCATGCTTACGATGAATCAGTTTACCGAGGCGGTAACGGCTCTCGGTGAATGTAGAAGACTGGAGGACCTGCGATGCCGGGAACCGGAGAAACCGTAGAATTAATGCGCGCCAGAGCAGGAGAACTGCTGCGGGACGGCAGCGTCTCCAGAGTGCTGGGATGGGAGAGAGGGGAATTCTGCTACGACCAGACCCCGGCCTTCTTCGACTCGGAAACCGATCTGAACAGGCTTGTTTATGACGGATTCTCCTCGCCCATGCTCAGCAAATATCTTATTGACGCCGCAAAAAATGTAAAGGACGCGAAAATCCTTGTATTTCTAAGACCCTGCGATGCCTATGGGCTCAATCTTTTATTGAAAGAGAACAGGGTGGACAGGGAAAAGATTTATGCCATCGGAGTTGGCTGCCTTGGATTGCTCGACATTGACAAAATCAAGGCGGGCGGCGCTAAAAATATCAAATCGATCACCGAAAGCGGCGCAGACGTTATCGTCCATACGCCGTCCGGAGACCGGACATTCGCCAGACGCGACATTTTGCTCCAAAAATGCCTTACGTGCAAGAGCCGGGAATTTATGATCCAAGACGAGGTCATATCGCCCCAGGAATTACAGTTCGAAACTGATGACCGATTTGCCCTCGTGAGAGAACTTGAAGCCATGACCCCGGAGGAGCGCTTCGATTTCTGGAGAGGCGAATTATCGAGGTGCATTCGCTGCAACGCCTGCCGCAACGTCTGTCCGGCCTGTTCCTGCAACACCTGTATGTTCGACAACCCGCGTTCCGGCGCGCCATCCAAGGCAAACGCCGACAGCTTTGAAGAAAACATGTTCCACATCATACGGGCGTTTCACGTCGCGGGACGCTGCTCGGACTGCGGCGAGTGCGGGCGGGTGTGCCCGCAGCGCGTCCCATTGCACCTGCTCAACCGCAAGTTCATCAAGGACATCAACGAGCTTTACGGGGAGTTTCAGGCAGGGGCCGACACGGAGAGTAAAGCTCCGCTGACGGATTATAAACCCGGCGACGTCGAACCGGGCGTCGTTGGCAGGAAAGGGGGCGGCGCGTGATGCTGAAGATTTCTCTTGATAAACTGGATGATTTATTTGCTAAAATCGCGCGGGACAGGAAACTTTATCTGCCCGTGATGCGCGGGGATCAAGCGGATTTCGGGCTCTGGACGCCGGGAACGTCCGTCTGTCTGGACTATCTCAACACCGCTCGTTCCATAAAGGACTTTTTCCTCCCTCAGACCGAGAACATCGCCTCGTTCAAACGTGAGGGAAAAAATCTCTCGGTCATCCCCAATCAGGAAGCCCCGGCTCCTTTCGTAGTGTTCGGGGCGCGCGGGTGCGACGTGCGGGCTCTCGACGTACTGGACAGGGTATTTCTTAGCGAACCCGTTGACATCTTCTACAAAGCGCAGCGGGAGAACGGAGTGATCCTTGCCCTGGCCTGTGCCGAGCCGGAGGAGACTTGTTTCTGCGCCGTCTTCGGCATTGACGCGACGGAACCTCTGGGGGATGTTGTGATGAGAATAGTCGGGGATACCCTGTTTTGGGAGGCGAAAACTCCTGCGGGAGAGGCTCTTTCCAATACTTTAAAGGACGTCCTGAGCGAAGCGGACTCCGCGGACAATGCCAAAGCGGAAGAACACCGCAAGGCGGGGAAATCCGCGCTGGAAGAATTGCCTCTATCGGGTTTGAGCCTTGACGGATGGGACGAGAAGGACCTTTTAGAAAAATTCGACTCCGAACTTTGGAGCAAAATGAGCCATGCCTGCGTGGGGTGCGGAACTTGCACATACGTGTGTCCCACATGTCAGTGCTACGATATTCAGGACTTTGACGCGGGGCATTGCGTAAAGCGTTTCAGGTGCTGGGACTCGTGCATGTTTTCGGATTTCACGCTTATGGCGCACGGAAACCCGCGCAAGAGCCAGCTGGAGCGGTTCAGGCAGCGTTTCATGCACAAGCTCGTCTATTTCCCGGCCAATAACGACGGAATGTACTCCTGTGTGGGCTGCGGAAGGTGTCTCATGAAATGCCCTGTTTCAATGAACATCGTAAAGGTTATAAAGGCGCTGGGAGGGAATAAAAATGTCTAACCGCGATTCGTTAATTCCGGGCATTGCTGTCGTTACCGATATAAGAAGGGACACGCCGGATGTCAAGACTTTCCGTGTCGGCAAAGTCGAAGGCGGGGTCTGTTTTTCCCACATGCCCGGACAATGCGCCATGCTCTCAATGCCGGGGATCGGGGAGGCGATGTTCTCCATAACCTCGTCGCCGACCAACACGGAATATATGGAATTCAGCATCAAAAAATGCGGAATGCTGACCGACTGGCTGCACAGCATTGAGCCCGGCCAGCAGGTGGGCATTCGGGGGCCATACGGTAACAGCTTCCCGGTAGAAACCGAACTGAAGGGTAAAGATTTATTATTTATCGCGGGGGGTATCGGGCTGGCGCCGCTCCGCTCCGTTATCAATTACGTCAGGCATTACAGGCGGAACTACGCGTCGGTGGATATTGCCTACGGCGCCCGCTCGATGGACGACCTTGTCTATATTGACGAGATACGCAACGAATGGGACGGGCGCGACGACGTGAAAGTGCACCTGACGATAGACCGCCCGCAGGAGGGATGGAGCGGCAGCGTGGGATTCGTTCCGGATTTCGTCAAATCCCTTGGGTTTTCCACATCGAAAACTGTTCTGATGTGCGGCCCTCCGATCATGATCAAGTTCGTGCTCGCGGCGCTTCAATCGCTTGGTTTCGAGAAAAATCAGGTTTATACAACTTTCGAGCTGCGGATGAAGTGCGGCGTCGGGAAATGCGGCAGGTGCAACATCGGTTCCAAATACGTCTGCAAGGACGGGCCTGTATTCCGCTGCGACCAAATGGAGGAAATGCCCGATGAATATTAATAAATGCAGTAAACAGGAAGAGAGGCGTTCGTTTTATGAGTGAAATGGTCAGTGTCTTTCTATTCGGCAAGAAATACGAAGTGCCGTCCGGGCTCACGATTATGACGGCGATGGAGTACGCGGGATACCGTCTTGTGCGCGGATGCGGATGCCGCAATGGCTTCTGCGGCGCGTGCGCGACGATTTACCGTATTGAGGGAGATCGGGAACTCAAAACCTGCCTCGCCTGCCAACAAACCGTTGAGGACAGGATGTACGTCGCGACATTGCCATTTTTCCCGCTTATCAAGGAGATGTACGATGTCGAAAAAATCAGGCCGACCGAGCTGATAATGATGCAGCTTTACCCGGAAATATACAAGTGCGTCGGCTGTAACGCCTGCACCAAGGCGTGCAGCCAGGAGCTCCGGGTCATGCAATACATCGCGTTCGCCCAGCGCGGCGAGTACGAAAGATGTGCCGAGGAATCCTTCGACTGCGTCATGTGCGGCATATGTTCCGCCCGCTGTCCGGCCGGCATATCGCACCCGCAGGTGGGGCTGCTCGCCCGCAGGCTGACCGGCAAATACATCAGGCCGGAGAGCGAACATCTGAGGGACAGAGTCGCTGAGATACTCAAAGGGGACTATGATGAGCCGATACAGGGTTTCATGACAAAACCGGTTGATGAGCTTAAAGCACTTTACAACAACAGGGAAATTGAGGTTTAAGGAGGCGCCGCCATGTATACGCCGGAGATGATCGAATCAATAAAGAAAGTGGAAGCCACCAGGGCGACGCGCATTGAAACAGCGCTGCGCCGAATGACGGCTGAGGAAAAGACAAAGCTCCTGAACGAGTACCACCCGGACTACAGACAGGAGGGTTTCACAACGTTGAAAATAGGCCCCAATAAAGGGGACAAGGCTCCAGTTGAACTGGCCGACATTCTGCACGCGCGCAGCAGGGTCGAAAATTTAAAAATCGATTTGAACGTTATCGATTACGATGTGGACGTTCTCATCATAGGCGGAGGGGGTTCCGGGGCGTCCGCCGCCATCGAGGCGCAGGAAAACGGCATGAATGTCATGATAGTGACGAAGCTCCGCATGGGCGATGCCAACACTATGATGGCCGAAGGCGGTATCCAGGCCGCCGATAAATCCAACGATTCCCCCGTTACGCATTACCTTGACGCTTTTGGAGGCGGGCATTTCAAAGCTCAACCCGATTTGCTGCGAAAGCTGGTGATGGACGGCCCGGTTGCCATTCGGTGGCTGGAAAACTTCGGAGTCCTTTTCGATAAGGAAAAGGACGGCACGATGATCACCACCCACGGCGGGGGGACATCCCGCAAGCGGATGCACGCCGCCGCCGACTACTCCGGCGCGGAGATAATGCGCGTCCTTCGCGACGAGGTTTACAACCGCAAAATCCCGGTCGTGGAATTCACAGCCGCTCTTGAGCTCCTGATGGATGAGAATGGCAGCGCGGCCGGCGCGATCCTTCAAAATATGGAGACCGGAGAGCATTTCGTTGCCCGCGCCAAAACAGTGGTCATAGCCACGGGCGGGGCGGGGCGGATGCACTATCAGGGCTTCCCGACATCGAACCACTACGGAGCGACCGCCGACGGGCTCGTGCTTGGATACCGCGCGGGCGCGAAGCTCCTGTATCAGTACACGCTTCAATACCACCCCACCGGCGTCGCTTACCCGATGCAGATATTCGGCGCTCTGGTCACGGAGAAAGTGCGCTCCCTCGGAGCCCTCTTCGTCAACGCGGAGGGAGAGGGTTTCGTCCATCCGCTTGAAACCCGCGACGTTGCCTCCGCGGCCGTCATCCGGGAGTGCGGAGAGAGAGGCAAAGGGCTCGCCACGCCCAGCGGCGGGCTTGGATTGTGGCTCGACAGCCCGATCATTGAAATAATTCACGGCAAGGGCACAATAGAGAAGCGTATACCGGGCATGATGAGGATGTACGGGAAATATGACATCGACATCCGGAGCCTTCCCATGCTCATATATCCGACGCTCCACTATCAGAACGGCGGCTTGCAGGTAAATATAGACGGGCAGACGACCAACGTGAGGAACCTTTACGTCGCCGGCGAGGCGATCGGAGGCATACACGGGGAAAACAGGCTGATGGGCAACTCGCTTCTCGACATAATCGTCTTCGGGCGCAACGCCGGCCTGAATGCCTCGCGCGCCTGCGGGAACATCTCCGCCCCCAAAGGGCTGAATATCGATCACGTCAGGCGTTTCATGAATGAAGCAAAGGAAGCGGGCATCGAGAGCGGTATCGTTTCTCCAAAACTGCTTCCAAGCTATACGCGCGCAGGAAGATAAAAACAGTTTTTGAGGAGGGAAAAAAACTTGAATGAAGATGTTTTCCGTGAAAAGATCCGATTGAAGAACGCGGACGAAAAAATCAAAACCCCGGAGGAGGCCGCCAGACTGATCGAAAAGGGGATGACGGTGGGATGCAGCGGCTTTACGCCTTCCGGTTATCCCAAGGTAGTCCCCCAGGCCCTGGCGCGCCACTGCGAAGCGAACGGCCCTGTTCCGATAACGCTTTGGACCGGGGCATCCGTGGGGCCGGAGCTGGATGGTGAACTGGCCCGCGTTGGATGTATCAAGAAAAGGTTTCCTTATCAGACGGAAGAGACCATCCGAAAAAAAATCAACGAAGGGGAAATCCAGTTCGCCGACCTTCACCTCTCTCTCAACGCTCAGAACCTCAGATACGGTTTTCACGGTGATATAGACATTGCCATTGTGGAAGCGCTTGCTGTCACGGAAGAGGGAGGGATCATCCCCACGACGTCGATTGGCAATACTCCGACGCTCGTGCAGCTTGCCAAAAAAGTTATCGTGGAAATCAACGTAATTCAGCCCGCCGACCTTGAGCGTGTTCACGATATCTATATTCCCTTAAACCCGCCCAACCGCCTGCCTATCCCCATTTCAAAACCCAGCGACAGGATAGGGACTCCATATATCCCATGCGACCCTAAGAAAATCGCCGCTATCGTGTATTCGGATGTGCCGGACCATCAGCGCCCGTTCGCGGAGCTCGACAATGTCAGCAAATCCATGGCCTCGCATTATCTGAGCTTTCTTGATATGGAGGTCAGGAGCGGGCGGTTGCCGCGATCCCTTCTGCCGTTGCAGTCAGGCGTGGGGAATGTCGCCAATGCTGTATTGAAAGGCCTTTCAGAATGGCCTTCCGATGGCTTGACGGTATATACGGAAGTTATTCAGGACGCTGTGCTTGAGCTTATTGACGCAGGCAAGATAAGCGTTGCCTCCAGCGCGGCGCTGACTCCAAGCCCCGAAGGCGCGGCGAAATATTACCCCCGGATCAGGGAATTTGCGGATAAATTGATCCTGCGCCCCCAGGAAATCAGCAACCATCCGGAGGTCATCCGAAGGCTGGGGATAATTGCCATGAACACGGCCGTGGAGGTGGACATATACGGCCATGTAAATTCAACGATGGTCAAGGGCGGCCATATTTTAAACGGGCTGGGCGGCTCCGGGGATTTTGCCCGCAACGCCTGGCTGACCGTGTTTTTATGCCCGTCCATCTCAGCGGGCGGGAAAATATCGAAAATAGTGCCGTTCTGCTCCCACATAGACCACACTGAACATGACGTAGACGCAATAATCACGGAACACGGCGTGGCGGACCTGCGAAATCTGTCCCCGCGCGAGCGGGCCGCGGAAATCATCAATAAATGCGCGGATCCCATGTATCGGGAACCTCTGAACGACTACAGAAAACGCGCTGAATCAGGAAAAGGGCACGAGCCGCACATCCTGGGCGAAGCTTTTTCCTGGCACGTCAATCTGGCTGAAAAAGGAACAATGCTGCGATAAACGGCGGACCACACCATCGTCTTCGCGATAAGCAGAGAGCCAACGAGCTTGCGAGTTGTACGAATCGCTTAGCTTCTTCATCAGGCATCTTTTCGCCGAAGCGACCCAGAAGTCTTTTGCCTTTGTTTCGCAAAGACGAGAAACGAGCTTCACGATAATTTGCCGATACATCCGGCATAATAACGCAGGAGGGAAAACGTATGAATTTCAGGATGGAACATGATTTTTTAGGCAGTTTGCAGGTGCCTGCCGATGCGTATTACGGAATACAGACGCTGCGGGCGATCGAAAATTTCCACATCACCGGGTATAGGATCCACGAGTCGCTGATCGTCGCCATGGCGATGGTCAAAAAAGCCGCGGCGTTGGCGAATGTGGAGTCGGGGCTTATGGATGAGAAAATCGGAAACTGTATCGCCGAAGCCGCAACCGACATAATAGAGGGCAAGTACCACGACCAGTTTCTTGTGGACCCGATCCAGGGCGGCGCGGGCACGTCGATAAACATGAACGCGAATGAGGTCATTGCCAACGTCGCGCTGGAGAAAATGGGGCGTGAAAAGGGAGATTACGCCGTCATCAGCCCCAATGACCATGTGAATATGTCGCAGTCAACGAACGACGCCGTTCCGACGGCGGCGCATATCAGTATCCTTATGCTGCTTAACGGGCTTTTGGATACCATGAAAGAATTGAGGGACACGTTTATTGCAAAGGCAAAGGAATTCGACCTTGTCGTCAAAATGGGCAGGACGCATTTACAGGATGCCGTACCGATACGTTTCGGGCAGGAATTGAACGCCTACGGCAGGGTGTTGAGCCGGGACATTGAACGCATCGGCGCTCTCGGAGAATATCTGAACGAGGTCAATATAGGCGCGACGGCTGTGGGCACAGGGCTGAACGCCTATCAGTTCTATATTGACGCTGTCGTACAAAAACTACGGGAAATCAGTGGCTTACCCATAAGAAAGGCCGACGACCTTGTGGACGCCACCCAAAACACGGATGGTTATACGGGGGTATCGGCGGCGTTGAATATATGCGCCATCCACATGTCTAAAACCTGCAATGACCTGCGGATGATGGCATCCGGGCCGCGCTGCGGGCTGGCTGAAATAAATCTGCCGCCCAGGCAGCCCGGGTCGTCGATCATGCCCGGCAAAGTAAACCCGGTCATGACCGAGCTTCTTAATCAGGTGTCATTCCAGGTCATGGGCAACCACACCACCGTTAGCATGGCGTCCGGGGCCGGCCAGTTTGAGCTGAACGTCATGGTACCGGTGCTGATTTTTAACCTTATACAGTCTATCTGCGTAATGAATAACGCTTTCCGCTCATTTAACGAGTACTGTCTCAAGGGGCTCACGGTGAACGCGGACCGTATGCGGCGCTATGTGGATGAGAGCGTTGGCACTGTCACCGCCGTCGGCCCTTTTATTGGATATGAAAAAGCGTCCCAGATCGCCCGCGAGGCTTTGGAAACGGGAAAACCGGTAAGGGAACTCTGTCTGCATTACAAAGTCCTGACGGCGGAACAACTCGATGAGATACTGGACCCGTTTACCATGACGAGCCCGAGGACCGAAAGGATATAATTCATCGTCTAAAGGTGGCAAGCAATTCACAATTAATGCTATAAAAGATAAAGAATTGCAGGGGCGGCATTTTGCCGCCCGCTTTATTTATAGCAATTTGATATAACGTATACTTTATAGTATTATTGTAAATATCCACAAGGAAAGGGTGTTTACAATATGCCGAAGCCATTATCAAATGACTTGCGTAAACGCATTGTTGAAGCCAAACTGAGAGGTGATACTGAGAACAAAATAGCCCAAGAAAAAGAAGTAAACAAAAGTACAATTACAAAACTGTGGCCACTTTATAGAGAAACTGGAAGCTATGAAGCACGTCCGAACCCAAACAGGAGAAAACCAGCATTATCGGGGCAACACTTGGAGCAAATAACAAGTAAAATCAACGAACAACCTGATATTACTCTACAAGAACTGATTGATGAACTAAATCTGCCTGTATGAGTTTATCCGTACACGATATACCAACTTGCAAAGAAGGTTTCAGATGAAGAATTTGATTCAATTTCAACCAATAAAATCCCTCCTTTTGAAACTTGGAATTACAAGATATCACCACGGCAAATTGTTCATGTTATTGTTTGACACTTCCTAAACATGACTACATTCTGCGTTTCATTAAACCGCAGCTTGCCGGGCAGGAAACCGAAACCGTCAAGCTGGCCACTCGTTATGGGAAACAGCAGCTTGACCGAAAAGAAATCTTTGCCGATATTCGCTGCGATAATCTTTTTCGCTTCATCCTCATTTGAGGCGATCAGCCTGTTTTTGTAAAAATAGTTTATCTTGTTCGGGGCGCATTTCGGATAAAAGCCCCCGTCAAAAAAGTGGTCGGCGGCGATGTCCGCGTCGCAGAGATTGAAGTAGTCATAAGAACCGACGCCCGCAATCGTGTCCCACGTTATATCGGTGTGCGCCGTTACGCCTTTGATACGGGTAATGTTCCAGGCGTGGGCTTCACGTTTGCCGTCCTTCATTGCTTCGCCGCTCACCACTATAGAAGCTATACGCAAATAATCACAGAGCAGCTTATACGCTTTAGCAAAACCCTCGCAGACGCATGAGCGCCGGAGCAGCGCGCCTACCACCGAATAGCTGTCGCGGTCTGTGTTATCTTTCCGCGGGGTGACGGCGCTTTGCAGATACTTATAGACGGCAAGCTGTTTGGCAAGCGGGGTCATTTTCTGTTCGACGTACTCGCACATAAACTCTACGATTTTTTCTTTTATTTCGCCGGAGAGTTTTTCGGCTTCGGCTTGCGCGCAGTCGTATTGAAAGCAAAGCTGAATATACATCGGCGTTTGCTTGGTAACTATACGGTTCTTGTCGAGATAGAAAAACGCGGGGTTGTCGAGCAGAGCATACGTCAGGATTTTCTTTATATCAACCGTAAAATCCTTGCCCATTCCGGCATGGACAGACAGCGCCGGGTCAAAGCGTCCGAGCGCGTCGGTTATGCGGTTATACAGATTTTTTTCGCCGTCCGTCAGTTTGGAAAAATAAAACTTCGACCCGTTTTTCAGCATTGTCCTATCTCACCTCGTTTCACTTGATGTAAAGATAAAATGTGATATGCACAATTTCTGTATGCGGAACTTTGGTATGTGGGTCATTGATCGCGTATTCCCGTTTTACTGTTGTAAACCCATTAAGATAGACACTAATTTCTTCGCCGTCAAAGCGCATTTTTAGCCCGGTATCATTTCGTTCAAACACTTCGCCGATTTCCACTGCGTTGTACCTGCTGTACGGATAGCCGTATTTGCTGATGTCGAGCCTGCCTGTTATTATGGGAAAAGACCGGCGTATGTATTTTTGCGCCCATGACGCCCGTGATTCCATTGTGATTTCAAGCATATACATTGCCAAAACTCCTTTCAGTCATTTTAGTTAGTAGTTAGTAGTGAGAAGTTAGTAGTTAAAATAAAAAGACTACCCACTTCTAACTGCTCACTTCTAACTTCTAACTACTAACTATTCATATTTGCCGGATAAAAATTTCGGAAAAATCCCTGAGCTTTAGTTTTTCTTTCTTTACGCAGAAGCAAAGGGCGTTTTTGTTCGCAAACCGGACGCTCACCTTTTCGGTTTCAAAGGCCCGGATTTGCAGAATGGGCTGCCATTCGTCCGGGAACGGCTTGCCCAACAGCGCGTGAGATTGCCCGCTATCGCCCTCCGGCGAAACAAAGCATATCTTCATTTCCGGCAGGCTCATATCGTTTCCCTCATGGTCGGTACGCAGCATTTCAAATAAGGACGATACATCGCCGTCATAATACAACACCCTTGACGCTTTTGCGCTGACGGATTCCTTCGGCATTTCGTCCATGTCGTAGAAGAAATAGAGCATACCGCTCCCCGGAAGCAGGCTGTCTTTGTCGAAGGGGGCGGCATCAGCGCAGTTGATTTGGCACACGAAAGACAGGTCGTAGCTTTCCTCGCCCTCGGTAAACCGCGGCCACTTAAAGCCGTCCCACACATCGGGGTTGCCAAAAACTTTACTCGCTCCGACGGGTAGCTTCTTTTTTTCTTCCGAAAAGGTAATATCTGTTCCGCTCATGGTATACCCCCTTGCAAACTTGTTATACAGGCATTATATATCAGCAATCTGTTTCCGTTTGGTCGCCGCTGCGGCGACATTTTTTACCTCAAGACAAAGGCTTTAACACTCTAAATTATCCAAACAATCCTGTTTTTGCCCGCCGATAGAAAAAATTGCGAAGTAATTAAATATTTATGCGGTTGAATATAAATATTGTTGTATTCGGTGAAGTTTTATGGTATGAAAGTGCTGTACGGCTAATCCATGCAGAAAGAAAAGGGGAGATCGTTTTTGTCTGAAATGTCGCTCTGCTTGCTGGAGCAGTACACAAAAAGCGACCGAAGGGAGTAATCGCGTATGGCAGAGCAGAACGCCGTCAAATGCAAGGGCTGCGGCTGTGAGGTTTGGGTTGGCTCTAAAATAATCGGCGGCTATTGCCATGACTGTTATGTCCGCGGGCGGCACTTGCCGCCGATTGTCGAAGATCCGCCGCATCAGCCGCAAAAGAAGAAGCCGCAATCTGTTCTTGATACAAAACTATCATCGCCCGAACAGAAACCAAAGAGCGCGGAATTGCGGGAAGGATTATCGGACAAATTGCGCTTGTGGCGTCACCATTGGCCAATGTGGAAACTTGCGCTTATCCTGTTGATTGTTTTCGGTCTTGCGTACGGAGTTCGGGCATTGATGGATTCAAGGGGCGGCTCTGAAAGCGAACCGGACGAGATAAGGACGCTACGGGCTATGCAACACTCGGACTTTATCAGCGAAGGCAGCCGAATACCCGATGAAACCCTGCCGGTAAACGCCGAAGCTATCGCGGCGTTTATAAGCAGCGGAGAAAGCTATCGAATGAGCGGCATATTTGAATATGCTTATTACGATTACACGGATATGGGACAGCTCAGGAAAAACCGTACAGACGTTGAAATGTCATACAACAGCAACACAGACGTTTATAAATTCGCGCTCGCGGGCAGCGGCAATATTTCCGAAAACCTTGAAGATTTGGGAACGTATTACATTGTAAAGGAAAACGGCATGACGCATATACTGCACCACGGCGACGGCAGACGGGCGATAATAGGCATTGATGAAGGCGTGGTAATTTATGAGTTTCTGTCGCAATACCTTATGAAAAACCTCGTCCAGACAGACTTTTTCACCGGCGCGGACACGACCGCGCTAAATTACGGGGACGGCGGCTTCTATTCAATTCCGCGCAATGATGTTGGCAACGGCGCGACGGTATACGGCGGCCAGCACCGAACCGAACTGCGGACATATCAAAACAAACCGATAAGCTGGTACGACTGCGACAGGGACAGTGAAACCGCGACTGAGTGGCAGATCAATGTTGATTTTTACTACATCAATATACCAACGGACGTGCCGCGCGTCGCGGATTGGAGATAAATTTTATAGGGAGGACAACGAACAATGATAACCAAAGACTTTTTGCTTGAATGCGGGGAATACATAAAAAGCGGCGGGATTCTTTCCGGCGCTGTTTTCACGCCCGTCGATATTCCGACCCATGAGTTCGTCGACCCATCGGAAGCGGAGGCGTATTTGAAGAAAAACCGCGATGTGTTTTTCGTTCAGCAATTACTCGGCCTGATTGACAAGTCCGGCAAAAAGGACAGCGACGTTTACAAAAAAGCGGGCATAGACAGGCGGCTGTTCTCAAAAATCCGCTCAAATTTGGAATACACCCCCGCTAAAAAGACCGTGATCGCCCTCTGTCTTGCGCTGGAACTGCCGAGGAACGAGGCCGATCTGCTGTTATCTTCCGCCGGATACAGCCTTTCCCGCGCCGATGATTTTGACTTGGCTATCGCGTTTTGTATTGAGAAAAGGGTTTATGACTTTCTCCAAATAAACGAGGTACTTGACCACTTCGGCTTTGAGGTTTTTTGACCCGCCCCGAAAATGTCCCCGCTGCGGCGACCATTTTGGAAAAGGATTGCTCTTTAATAAAAGCACAGACCAATGGAAAGCGAGGGCAACTCATGGAAAACAAGAAAATCATTCGTGCCGCCGACTATTTACCGCAACGCAAGAATGGCGGCGGTGGCGGTTTTGACTACGCATTACCGATGTCCGAACAATTATTGATAAACCTGTTTGGCGATATGCCGGACTACTCTAATCCCAAACATGAAGAACTCTGGCAGGAAATTCACAACGCCGAAGCGGAAAGCGGAATCCGCTATTGTTTGGAAAGAGGCGTCGATATTATCGGCGACGACGGAGAGCCGGTAGACGGATGGCGTGATATTGCCGTTATGCTGAAAGCCATCGAACGCGGCATCATTGAACTGGCGGACAAGGCCGACGAAAGCGAGGAAGCCCCATGAAAACTGACCCGGTGGAGCAAACCCCGGAATATCTCGCCATTGAAGAGAAACTTGAACGAGAAATCAAGCTGCGGCTGCTGTCCGTTAAGCGTACACGCGGATATTGCCATCGGTATTGGGAAGTCAAGAAGAAAATCCTGAAAAAACACTACGGGATCGACTGGAAATCCCCGAAAGAATTAAACCCGCATATCAAATTCGATTAACCAACGAAGCGAGAACCGCGCCGCGCTTGCACGAGCATGACCGAGCGAGGCCGGCTAATACGCAGTATTATAGCGCCTCTCAAAATCATGCACAAAGTTCAGGCACATAAAATACTGTAAAAACTAAATTTAATATCGAAAAGTTTGTACAGAAAAGAGCCAACGGCTCTAAGGAGGGCGTGTCATGAAAGGGTTGGAAATATTGGATAAATTGCGTAACACGATTGAAACGGCGGGAGAACCCGTGTCGGTGACTTTCATATACGCGATGCTTAACGAAATGGCGAGAATGGTGGAGTATTGCGAGAATTATCAAGGCGCAACGCCCGAATCCTTGATGCAGGATTACCTCTACATCGCCGACGAGTATATGTATCAGCGGCATTTCCTGTGTGCAATACAGTATTACAACAAGATACTCACGCTGTCGGAAAACTGCCCGGATTTCCCTCTCAAGAAAGGGTACATTGAGAGGTGTCGCATACAGCTTGCGCGGATTGACAGCAAAGAGGACGGTCTTACAGAAAACGACCCGGTGGAATACACCGAAAAATATCTGAAAATCCTGATCGAACTTGAAGCGAAAATCGAGGAAGAATTACGCGGCGAGCCGATGGGCGACGGTTTTTGTCACGAGTATTGGAGCGTGAAGAAAAGAATATTGAAAGAGGATTACGGCATCAGATGGGAGTCGCCCGCCGCGCTGAATCCCGGAACGATGTTTGATTAAAGCGGACGAAATGGATGGGTTCGCCCGTTGTCAGAAAATCCGAAAGGTGTGTTTCATATGAATGAAAATAACAAAATACAATTATTCGAGGATAAACGCATACGCACGGCATGGGATGAGGAAAATGAGGAATGGTTGTTTTCTATCGTTGATGTGGTGGGTATATTGACGGAACAACCGACACAGCGTAACGCAAGTACATACTGGGCTGTTTTGAAAAAGCGTCTTAATAAAGAAGGTGCAGACCAGTTGCTTATAAATTGTAAGCAACTGAAAATGAAAGCGGCAGACGGCAAACGCTATAATACGGACGTTGCCAATACGGAACAGCTTTTACGCGTCATTCAATCCATACCGTCACCGAAAGCGGAACCGTTCAAATTATGGCTCGCGGCGGTCGGTCGAGAACGAATTGACGAAACGATAGACCCGGAACAAGCTATTGACCGCGCACTTGAAACATATCTTAAAAAGGGTTATTCCGAGGATTGGATACATCAACGTATTTTAACTGCGGAGTGGGACGCTCGCGGAGTGCAAAAGGGAGTGGATTACGCGATACTGACCGATGAAATATCTAAAGCATGGTCGGGCATGACGACGCGGCAGTATAAGAATCATAAAGGCTTGAAAAAAGAGAATTTACGCGACAATATGTCCACCCTAGAACTCGTGTTGAATATGCTTGCCGAAGCGACGACTACGGAAATATCGAAATCATCAGAACCGAACACTTTCGAAGAAAATAAGCGTGTCGCCCGGAGTGGCGGCGAAGTAGCCGGAATCGCAAGAAAAGAAGCGGAAAAGCGAACAGGCAAACCTGTCATTACCTCACAGAACGCCGCACAGCTTAATACATTGCTCACGGACATGATAGAGGGCATATCCGAAGGTTCCGGCGAAGATAAAAAGCTGAATCCCGGAACGATGTTTGATTAAGGCGGCGTGTAATGGCGGCGCGCTGGGTTAAAAGTTTTGTAAAAATAATAGCCGTGTTTTTCTCTGTTGTGTATGTCATATCGTTTACCAACTCTATCTTCGGCGGCTGGTGGGACAACCTTATGACCCCGTTTCGCGGGATACTCGTAGACACTGCCGGCGCAGGCAGCGCGATGTCCGCCGCCCGCGAATCAAAGGATTATTTCCGCAGGCACGGCGAACGGGTTGACTTTATGTTTGAGGACATTGACATGGTATCGCTCAAAACGAGGGGGCTTGACGTTTACAGAATCGAAATCACGGAAATGTTCATCGGCAAATTGAGTTTGTTCCGCTCTATCGTTTACGAACAAAATAAAAACATAATCAAGGTGGAAGTAACGCCTTACAGGGGAACTGCCAGTTGGACGGCTCAAATTGAACCGCTCCCCTTCGGCACATATTACATCGTCGCCGAACTCACCGAAAACGGCGAAACCTGTATACTCATGGAAAAAGGCGGGCAAAAGTCCGCTGTCAGAGCGTCGGACGCTACGGCTCTATACGATAAATTACTCTCATACGGGATAGAGCGGATCATCGACTACAATGCTTTCAAACAGGACGGTATTTCCTGCTATGAAGTAGCAAGGGTGCGCGAATACTCAACGCCGTCCAATACATCATACTACCCCGGTATCTTTCTGCGGGAGTATCTGTCCATGCCGGGCGGGTACTACATGGAAACGAACAGCGGCTACCGCCACATCATCGAGGCGTATTTCCATTATTCAAGAGTGAACAGCGCAGTCCCGCGATTGAGCGATTATCAATAAAAGGAGGAAAATATCGTGTCCGAAAACAAATCCAAAATCGAAATGTGGTTCGAGTTAGGCAGCGAACATTATGAGGAAGGGGAATTTGAGGAAGCAATATTGCTGTTCACAAAAGCCGCAAAAGAAGGCAGTGCCGAAGCGCAACGTATGCTTGGTATGATGCACGAGTCTGGCGAGGGCGTGGAATGGGACCCTGAAAAAGCGTTGTATTGGTACAAAAAATCCGCCGAACAAGGCAACGACGACGCGATGTGCGCGATCGCGTCATTGTATCTTGATGGGAACACGGTGATTGATGTAAACGCGAATCTCGCCATAGAATGGTATGAGAAAGCCGCCGCCCACGCCAAAGACGGTGATGATTTTGCCCGCAGGAAAATCGAGGAATTGACAATTAAGGAAGAAGAAAAATTCGATGAAGCGAAGCTGGCGGATAAGCATTATAACCGAAATGAATACGACAAAGCTATACCGCTATATCGAAGGTCCGCCGAAAATAGCAACGTCCATTCGCAGTATCAGCTTGGATTCATATATTCCCGCGGATTTGACGGTAATGAGGATCAAGCCGAGGCTATGAAATGGCTTGAAAAAGTCGCGCGAACCGATAACGAGTATACGGAAGCCGCTGTCAGTGAGCTGTGTATTGTTTATGGGGCGCTTGCCGACGAACATTACGCGCGCAAGGAGTACGAAGAAGCGGCTCGGTATTATCATAAGGTCGCCGAAAATGAGGAAGAGTGGGACTCGTATTATTCGCTCGGTTTCATGTATCGTCACGGCCAGGGCGTGGAGAAAAATCTGAAACTCGCGTATGAATGGCTTGAAAAAGCCGTCGAAAATGAGTTCCATGAATCCGCCGCCAAGGAGTTTGAATCGCTGAAAAAAGAAATCGCGGAAAAGAAAGCCGCTGAAAAACAAGCACAGGATAAACAGGCGCAAATAGCGAACGCCGTAATAACAGCGAATGATTATATGCACGGAAAGAACGGCAAACCGCAGGATTATAAGCAAGCGGCGCATTGGATAAAAATAGCCGCCGAAGCGGGCGATACAGGTAGCATGACGATGCTCGGAGCAATGCTTTGGAATGGACAAGGAGTCTCGAAAGATTTGAAAAGCGCGGTGTATTGGCTTGAAAAAGCCGCCCAAAACGGAAATAGCAATGCTGTTGAAGCTCTTGTTGATGTGTACGCTGACCTTGGCGCAGAGCTTTTCGAGCGCAAAGAATACAGCGAAGCGTTGAAATATTGTCAAGAAGCCGCTGAAAAAAATAGATATAACGCAATGTTAGCACTTGGATTTATGTATGCCGACGGTAAAGGTACACCGAAAAATCATGAACTCGCTGAAAAATGGCTTAATGAAGTCATTTACGAATGCCCTGACAGAGAACTCAGCGAATTGGCTATGAAAACATGGGTTGCCATGAAAAAGGGTAGTTTATAGCTCTTTGCAAAATGCCGCCGCGGCGGCCAAACCAGTCAACGGATTGTGTAGTGTAGTTATGGAGGTCATAAAAACCACATTTTGTTTTTAATATTTGTTCTGTTGGAGGGATGATTACCGTGATAGAATTTCGCAATTTAACTTTCAAAATCTTAATTTTAATGGTTTTCCTTGCCGCTTTTTGCGCCGGAGCCAAAGCGGAGGAAGATAACAGGGTTCGGATCGGAATTACCGTCTATCCGGATTCCAGGAAAGGAATGAGCGAGCAAGATGCCCAACTGATAACGAACATGCTCACTCACGAGTTGGTGGAAAACAAAAAAATCCGCGTTTTTGAAAGATGGCAATTGGACGCGGCTCTCCGGGAACTTAACCTCGGATATAACGTAAACATGGATGAAAGAACGATAATGGAGGCCGGGAAAATTGTTGGGCTTCAATATGTCTTGATTGGTTCACTCGACTTTTTGGGGAGAAAAGAATCCCGAAACAACTTGATTATTATTCGGGGGGACGTCGCCACCGTCGAGGAAAAATACGCGGTCAGCATCCGCATGTTGGATGTAACGACCGGCGAGGTTCGTTTATCATTCGCCGAGGATGGAAATGCGCGCGAAGTTTTTGCGAATTTTCAAAGCGTGTCATCAAGAGAAGCAGGGGCGCTTAAAGCTCAAGCGATCAGAGACGCTATGTCCCGCCTTACCAGGAGAGTCTCGGACGCGTTGACGAGAGAGTTTGCTTTTTCTCATCTCAATCTGCCTTAATTAGTACCGGCGCATCATCGAGGCGCAGTCCCGCGATTGGGCGATTATCAATAAAAAACGGGAGGGCAATATCATGGCGTTATTCAAAAACGATGTAGAAAAGGCCGGTGGATACTACGAAAAGAAGGATTACGCAAAAGCCTTTGAACTCTATAAAAAAGCCGTAAAAAAGACCAACAATGTTTACGCAAAATACAGTTTGGGCTATATGTATTATCACGGTCAAGGAACGAACCCGGATTACGAATGTGCCTTTCATTATTTTATCAATTCCATGAGCGGAAACTATGCCGACGCGCTGTATTATTTGGGGATGATGACAAAGGAAGGGAAAGGGTGCGGCAAAGATTTATCATCCGCCGTCAATTTCTTTAAGATGGCTGCGGATAAAGGCGACAAGGAAGCGCAGTATGAACTTGCGCTGATGGTATTCGAGAGAATAGAAGCCGGACTTAATGAAAAAACATACGGAAACAATGATACATTTAACAACGGCTTGGAGTGTATGAAAAAAGCCGCCGCGCAGGGGCATGAGGGCGCGAAAAAATGGCTGTGCGACAATGAAGAAGCTATACAAGAAGAAATTGAATGGCGGGAGGAAGAAGCGCAGGATAAAAAAGCACAGGCTGAAAAAGAAGCGAGAGAGAAATCGAGGCGCGAGCAAACCGAAAAAGAGCGGCGCGGAAAAGAATCAAGCGTGAATATAAAATCGACGCCAAGCACATGGGACGAAATACAAGCCGCGTTGAGTGAATTATATAAACGGGGTAAAAGCGGAGATTTGGCGGCATTGTTTGAATATGGCGAAATGTTTTACTCCGGCAGATATTATGGAAAATCCGGGGATAGGTATCCCGAACAAGGTGTCGAACATATCAAAGAGGCCGCTCAAAAGGGGTATGTACCAGCGTTGCTGAGTCTTGGGCGTATATATGAAAAAGATGACGCTTTTAGCGGAAAAGGCGGCATGTTCGGTATTGATTGGATGAAAAGAGCGGCGGCTCAAGGCAATGAAGAAGCGATAGAATTTGTACGCGCTTGGGAAGCAAAAATGAAAATAGTTGGAGAAAACGAAAAACGGAAAAAAGAAGAACGGGAAAGGCAGGCGCAGGCAAGCCGCTCATACAGTTCTTCCAGTTACAAATGCGGCAAATGTGGCGCATATATTCCAAGTCCTGGATATTATGGAGGAACTTTCAAATGCTCAAAATGTAGTACGGAAAATAAATTCAACTAACACAGATTATAAACGCAGGGAAGTTTTCGCTAATGGCAAAAATATAAAAAAACATTTTGGAAGTCAAAATGTCGCCGCAGCGGCGACCAAATCCTTCGGCGGTTCTTTTACACTGGTCTTAGCGGTTAGAAGAACCGCAAAATATTTGAAAAGGGGTAATCGTTATGTCAGACAAAAACAAAAGCAACGCTCCCAAAAAGCCGGGAGAAGGAATGGCGAGTGCGGTAGTAGAAGAAGCCATTGAGGGAACAGCAGGAAAAGCGGGAAAAACAATAGGAAAGAGATTGTTTGAGAAAAAGGCGGTAAGTGCGGCGTTAAAAATTGCGAAAATAGGTTTTTTCGGCAAAGCTGTTATCGCCGCAGCCTGTGTAGCGGTTATCATGGGGTGCGTCTGCATCCCGATCCTAACCCCAAGCCCAAGTGAAGCATCAACCCCCGCAGCGCCGAGCGGCGGTGTGATAAGCGGCACATACATTGACGACTTCTCAGGTATGCTTACTTTTACATTTACGGGGGATAAGGTCACGTTGAAGTTTGAAGGCAATCCCGATATTTTAGAAGGAACTTTTACGGCGGAGAACGGAGTGCTGTATATCGACACGCCGGAGCAGTCAATGTTCAGCCGCAGAGATATACCGTACACACTTGAAGGCGGCGGCGACACCTTGATAATAGATGGGGGAAATAAATTTACAAGGCAATAGCAGGTGGAGCGAAATCGACCTCGGCGACATATCCGAGCATGACCGCTACAGGCGCGTCCGGCAGGGGTATCTCGCCGAGCTTTCAGCAGATTGCGTATGGTAGTTATGAAGAATCGCAAAATATTTGAAAAGGGGTAATCGTTATGTCAGACAAAGATAAAAGCAACGCTCCCAAAAAGCCGGGAGAAGGAATGGTGAGTGCGGTAGTAGAAGAAGCCATTGAGGGAACAGCGAGAGAAGCGGGGAAAACAATAGGAAGGAGATTGTTTGAGAAAAAGGCGGTAAGCGCGGCGTTAAAAATTGCGAAAATAGGTTTTTTCGGCAAAGCCATTATCGCAGTAGCCTGTGCAGCCGTTATCGTGGGATGCGTCTATTTATTGTACAGCCAAATTCCCAAACGCGGCAACGACCCTGCCGGCAACAGCGGCGGAGTTGTGGCAGAAAGACCGGCGCCAAGCCTAAATCAAGCTCCAACTTCAACCCCTGCCCCAAGCCCAAGCGAAGCTCCAAGCCAAAGCCCAAGCAAACCCGCAGCGCCGAGCGGCGGTATTCCAAATGCCGTTTATATTCACGGAAGCACTGCAGGCGGCATAAAACTCACATTTTCGGGAACGAACACACTTATAACTACGTTTATGCAAGACGGAGCAGAATATCCATTTGAAGGAACCTATGAGATTAAAGAGGGCGGCATCATAGTAATGACCAACCCGGACGGCGATGTTTCAGAACATGATTATTCTCTTAACGGCGACGTCTTGACGATTGACGGAATGGACTATATAAGGGAAGGCGGTAGTCCAAACCAAACCCAAAGCCAGAGCGCCCCTCCCGAGGAAGAACCTTATGTTCCCAACGATCCGTTGGAAGGCACTTACATCCGCCAAGGCACGGACGGTTTATTATCCCTCACTTTTTCGGGGAATAACGTAACTCTCGTGACTTCCGGGCTTAAGAATATGGGTATGACTTTAATGGATCGCTCGGTGAAAGGCACTTATTCCATATCTGGAGATTATTTGACTTTCGATTGGGAGGAATGGCAAGGTCAAAACGTCATAATTCATACCGCCGCATATTCATCGAGGGGTAATGTGTTGATATATGATTTGTTGGAATATATCAGAAGGTAAATGACTAAGAGGAGCGCAAGGGATGCATGAGAATAAAAACATCGACGCCGAACCCCGGCGCGTGATAGACCATTATTACAGCGAAGCGCCGCGTTTCGACGATCTTCACGCCGACGCCCTGCTAAGGGCTGGGGCAAGCGACGCGGCGGCGTGGGCTGACTTAGGATATAACTATCTGCACGGTTTGGGCTGTGAATACGATTCCGGGAAAGCGTTGGAGTGTTACCGCAAAGGCGCGGAATTGGCTGATAAAAACGCCTGCTTCGGCATTTGGGAAATGAACAGCAACGGCGTGTCGCTTGTGCCAGGCGATGAGGCGAAGGCGATGCTGGAGCGGGCGGCGGAACTCGGACACGGAAAAGCGGAGTTTATTCTGCGGGGCGGTATTTAGTGATTAGTGATCAGTGGTTAGAAAAGCGGGAGGGCAAAGCACCATGCACAAAAACGACAGCTATCTCAACTATCTGAATGACCACATCTTCCCGTTTATAGACTACGGCAAGCTGAACCAATCTTATGAAACGGATATGGTCTACGCAAAGGGCATATTGAACCTTCTGCATGGGGTTATGGTTGACGCTTACGGTCGGGAAGAATTTTATGCGGATTATGACGGTGTAAATAAATTTGGTTTTATGCTTGTGCCGGGCATCTTGCGTGGTTGGGGTGGCGAGAAAATGTGTATCGCCCTGTTTGAGATAGACCTTTCGCTGAAACGCAAATACGACAGCATGATTGTCCTGTGCGCGGACGGCGCGGTTTCATTGTATGACGGCAAGGATGCTGAAAGCGAAAAATTAGTGGAACGGGTTCTCGATGGATATATGGGGTGGGAAGGCTTTTACACGGCTGATATTATTCCCTGCGAAGCGGAGTGTTGGCGGACGGGCGAACTCTGTGAACCGGATTGTCTGCAATGGGGTGAACTGTGTAAGTTTAATATGCAGGATGATGACCTGCCGGATGAACCGCCAAGTGATGTGAGGCTTGTATTAAGTGATTTTCGCAACCATAAAGCCGAATTACTGCCGGGGTGGAAAACTCCGCAGGAGCGTTCCGATGAATACAACACCATAGAACTTTATCTGCTTGCCCGCAGTTACACTAATGACCTCGCAAACGAAGAAAAAGGACGTAATTTTATGTGGCAGGCATGGGACGCAAGTTTGGGAACCATCCCCAGAGGGGATTTTGAAAGGTTCTCGTTACATGACAGGGTAAAAGAAATTAACGATTATTATCGACATTTAACGGAAAATCGGATAGAAAAATCAGAAAATTGACCCGATTAGATTACCGCGAAAGGAGGACAACGCAAATGAGATTGTCACGGATTTTACAGCTTCGCCGCCCTGCGTGGGGCGCGGTGAAAAATCATTACCGCAAAAACATTAACACAACATACGGCAAGGTGTTCGCGGTTGTCACCTGCGTTACCGCTCTGGCGACGGCGGCGGCGCTGATATGGCCGTACAACGCGGTTGTCCGTTTTTTCGGCGGCTATGGGCTTTCCTGTTTCCTGCCGGTACAGAGCCTCCTGCAACTCCGCAAATGGAACCGCACGCTGGCGTATCCCGCCGCGTTGATTTTTTCGGGCGCGGCGGTGATCGCCATGATTGCCAATTTGAGATATGACGACTTTTGGAATGTATTGCCAACCACCCTGCTTTTATGCGTGACCTTTATGATCGGCGCGACAAGCGACCGGCTCAGTTTCATCTACAAATGGAACCCGCCCTTTGACAGTATCGGGATCTTCGCGGCTTCAATATTTCTTTATCTCATCGTCTACCTCGCGTTTATGTTCTTCGCGTTCGGGGTGCTGATGGTAATTCTCTGTATCGCTATGTTGATACTGATAATCCGCGGCCTTTTCGGCAGAGGAAGGAACAGCCGGTGGTTTTGAACATGAAACCAATCTGCCGGATAATAGTTAGCAGTTAGAAGGGAGTAGTTAGCAGCTATGGAAAGCGAAAATACAGTCAAATATAAAAGTTTGGAATTTGCAAAACGAATAATCAAACTATATAAATATTTGTGTGATGAAAAAAGAGAATTTGTTTTATCAAAGCAAATTTTGCGAAGCGGTACAAGCATCGGCGCTAATATCGCGGAAGCTGAGTGCGGTTTTAGCAGAAAAGATTTTCTTGCCAAAATGTATATTGCATACAAAGAATGCGCGGAAACCGGTTATTGGCTTGAACTTTTAGTTTCAAGTGAATATATTGGGAAAAAAGAATATCACTCTATCAAGTCCGATTGTGATGAACTTATGAAAATGCTTACAGCTATAACAAAAACCACGAAAAACACTTAATAAAACTCCTAACTCCTAACTTCTAACTCCTAACTAAAGCGACTGAAAGGAGCGCAAAGCATGGCAAATAAAAACACCGTCAAATGTAAGGGCTGCGGCTGCGAGATATGGGGCGGCTCGAAAATAATCGGCGGTTACTGCCATGACTGTTATTCCCGCGGGCGGCATCTGCCGCCAATCGTTGAAGATTTGCCGTGGAGTCCGCAAAAGAAAAAGTCAAAATCGCGGCCGGCTCCGTTCCCGACGCCGACCGCGCCGCTAACAACGCTCCGGGGATTTTGGCAGCGGTTTATTCGGGAAATTCTCCGTATATCAAAATTTGCCCTTATTCTCCTGATCGTCGCGGGAGCCGGCGTTGGCCTTTATAATGGCATCCCTGCCCTGATTGAAAGATTCAGGCAAACAACGGGCGACACCGGTTCAATGAATACGCTTCGGGATATAAGATATTCCGACTTTATCAACAGGGGCGAACGAATCCCCGGCGATACCCTGCCGGCCAACGCCGAAGCGATTACAGCGTTTATGTGGGGCGGCGAAAGCTATCGGATGAGCGGAATATTTGAATACGCTTTTTACGATTACGCAGATATGGGGCGCGAAAGGAGAGCGCGAAGCAACGTTGAAATGTCCTACAACGGCGAGATTGACGTATATAAGTTCACAATCACGGGCAGCGGGGATAACTCCAGGGTACTGGCGCGTTCACGGATCGCGGACGGAACGTACTACATCGTAAACGAAAACGGCGCGATATATGTGCTGCACCACGGCGGCGGCAGACGGACGGCGACCGGTATCAGAGAGGGCAGAGCGGTTTATGATTTCCTGATGGGCTGCATCATGGAGAATCTTGTCAAAACAGGTTTTATCACAGGCCGCGACACGACCGCGCGGCATTATATGGGCGGCGACTTGTATTCCGTTTCCCATAATGATGTGGGCGGCGGTTTGAGGATTTACGGCAGCACTCAATACCGAACCGAGCTGCGGACACACCGGCACAGACCGGTAAGCTGGTACGACTGCAACCGGGACAGGGGAACGCGAATGGAGCGGCAGATAACGGCAAGTTTTTACTATGACAACATACCAACGGACGCGCCAAGCGTCGCGGATTGGAAATAAAGAAAGGGGTCATATCAATGGAAAAACTAAATGCGTTAATCAAAGCCGCCGAGCAGGGCGGCGCGGAGCCCATGTACGAGCTTGCGGAACACTACTTAGAAAACGATTTGGAAAAAGCTGAACATTGGGCGAGTAAGGCTGTCGAAGCCGGGAACGCTGACGCGCTAAAACTTCTTGAAGAAATTGTTGACAAACGCCTTGCCGCTACTTTCGACGCGGAAGATGAGCTTATCGTCGGCGATGACCATGCCGAGCCGACTGAATACGTCAGCCCGGAACCGTATAGAACCAAACCATCGGAGGGAAAAATCATGTTTACTTTAGAAAACAGGGAGTATTTCAAATGCTCCAAAGAGGAAAAAGAAACGCTCGTTCCAATCATCGACGCAATCGTTGAAATAGCGAAAGTGGTGAGGAAACAAGGTCTGCTTGCGTTAGAGAAGCATATTGAGGAAATGCCCGACTATTTCACACAGGCCGGAATGCGTTTGCTTGTAGATGGGACTGACCCGGAAATAGTAAACGCTCTGCTTGAAATTCACATGGTAGCTTCTTATAAGACAGGCGTTGATTTGTTGGGGCAGCTGATCATCAAAGAGGGGTTTTTGTCAATCCAAGCCGGAGAACACCCGCAGTTTACCAAAGAAAAGCTATACGCCTATTTGGGAGAGGATTTTTTCGGGCTTGACAAAGAAAGCGATGAAGATGACGAAGGCCCGCTGCTTGACACAGAGGTAGAGAATAATGAGTAAAACCGGTGATGAACTTCAAAAGATGATAGACGCAAGGGACGGAGAAATTTTCGGAAATCCCGTAAAGAGTCTTTCTCTTTTGGACGCTTTGAAAGCGGAGGACGAAAAGAAAGCTCTTGAGAGTGAGATTGCGATGTTGGAGCAAGTTCCGTGGGACAATTCCATCAGGCTCCACAGGGAAGATTTAATGGCGCGCTTGAATGAAATAATCGCCCTTGAAAAAGAGCAAGCTGAAAAAGGCGGTGAAAAGTTTGAGTGATAACCTTACATGGGATAACTCCCGCGCAATCGCCGAAATCATCAACAAAAAACACCCCAACACCGACGTGCTGTCCCTCACAGACAAAGGGCTGCTCGGCATGATGGCTAACGCCGATATATTGAACAAGCTGCCGGAAATTGACGCCGACGAACGCGAGCCCTGCTTGTTCTCGATCAAGTGCGCTCTGTCGAGGGTGATTGAAAACGACGAGGACTACAACGCCCACCAGGGCGACGCTTGGGTGTGAGAATTGGAGGCGGTAACGAATGAAACGAATTGATTTGGCATTAGAATCTTCCCGTGATTACCGCGCAACCATTCTGCCGCCTGCTTCTTTGGACGATTTGAAGCAATGCCAAAAAGAATTGTCGGATAGCTGGTATCCGCGCATTCCGCAAAGATATTTCGCATTTTTACGTAACAAATGCAACGGATTTGACGGCGACTTTATTCTTTACGGCACAAAACCATTTCACTCAAATGACAGCGGTTTAGTGCCGGACATTGTTGCCGCCAACGTGGAATCGGGACATATGAAGCATTACCTTCTTATCGGTTGCATATTTTATAGGTCATGCCATGAAAACTACTTTTACAATGCAAAAAACGGACTCTTTGAAGTAAGAAACCTCCTAATCAATAATGTGGAGCGTGAATACAAAACCTTTAACGCGTTGTTTTATGGAGAATGGGGCAGAAGTTAAAGCAAACACGGAGGTTTTGCCAATGAATAACAAGGCTGATAAATTCTACAAAAACAAAAAGTACAAAAAAGCCTTTGCCCTTTTTGAAAAAGAGGCGGCGGCTGGCGATGCTCACGCGCAATACTCACTTGGCCGTATGTATGCCAAAGGCGAGGGCATAGAAAAAGATTCCCGCGAAGCAATGATGTGGCTGAGAAAAGCCGCCGAACAGGGGTTAAGTGACGCACAAACGGGGATTGACGAATACCTCAAAGGACTGTGGGATAAACTTCCTGCGGTTGACGCGCTGCTGAAAGCCCTTGCCGATGAGGAGAGCGCGGCAATCTTTCCGCCCGCTTCCGATGAAGATATAACGGAGTGCCAAATGGAGTTAAAAACGAAAGGCTTTGCGCCCATTCCGGGGGAATATCTTGCCTTTTTACGCAAGTGCAACGGTTTTATATGGGGTCTTACCTTTTACGGCACAAAACCAATCTCCAACTATAATGGCAATATGTATGATGACATTGTTACCGCCAACAAGGATTTTATTAAGTATTATGATTATTTTTCACATTGTCTGCTTATCGGAGAGAGCTTCAGCTACAAGTACGTTTACGATACCGAAAAAGAGATTTTCAGCACATGGATGGGCGGATATTGGGAAGACCACGCATCCTTTGAAGCTCTGTTTGTTGAAGCAACATCAAACAATTAAAACAAAGTAAGTTTGAAAATACACGGAGGATTTACCGATGAAAACCATTGACGATGTATTGAACGCAGTCACCGAAGCCGATCCTGACGGCGCGATGATTGTCCGTCCCGCTACGGATAAGGACATAAAGTTGTGTAACAAAGATTTTGCCGAGTGCGGCATGGCTCTGACCATTCCCGATGAATACGCGGCTTTCTTGAAAAAACTCAACGGCTTCGCGTGGAACGGCATTGAATTTTACAGCACCGACCAAGTTACGGACAACGACACCGGCTATATGCTCAACGACATCGTTTCGGCGAACGAGAACTTTGTCAGGCTCAACGATGGATTCGGGCATTGCGTCCAGCTTGGCCGCGCCGATGAAGATTTATTCGTCTACAACACGAAGAACAAACGGTATGAGGTTTTAGACATGACCGGGCGCGACGTGATGGAGGAATACGAAACCTTTGAGGCTATGTTTTACGGCGTGGTTTGGGCGAGGATTTGAGGGGGGAAATCATGAGCAACGAAGAAGAAAAAGCTAAATATCTTGAAGAAGCTATAAATGAGCTAAACAAGGCGGCGGAACACGGCGACGCGGCAGCGGAAAAACTGCTGACGGCTAAAAAATTCGTGGACGGCGGAGATTTTTGGGGCAGTTCGGGCAAAGAATGGGAGTATGATTTAGCGACTGCCTACTACAAAGGCGAAGGCGTAAAGCGTGATTTTGAAAGAGCCGTGTATTGGTACAAAACCGTATACAGCGGCTACACCGACATAAGCGGTGTTGACAAAGACGCGGCGTATGCTTTGGGAATGTGTTACTTAAACGGCGAAGGCGTAGAAAAGGATTTTGAAATGGCTGTGCGTTTGATGAAAGCGGCGGCGGAGACTGACGAATATGGCGGCGGGGATATTAAAATTACGGGCAGCACGGATGCCATAAAGTGGTTGCAAGAGAATAAACAATAATGGAAAACGAGGGTTCGGTTATGGCTGACATTGAAAAAATCATAGCTCTTGCAAAAGAGCATTACGACAAAGACGAGGGCGGCAAGGCGCTCCCGCTCTATCAACAGGCGGCTGACGCGGGCGACATTAACGCTCTGCGTATGATCGGCAATATATACCGGCGTGGGAAAGGCGTGGACATGGATATTCAAGCCGCTGTCTCGTGGTATCAAAAAGCCATCGCCGCAGGAGATAACGACGCGCGGTTCAATCTTGCCTGTGTCTATGGTTCCGATGAAGCGGGAGAACCCGATTATAAATCCGCTTTTCAGTTATTCAAGGAGTGCGCCGACGCGGGCGACAAAGACGCGTATTTCTTTGTGGGGTATTATTATTCCGAAGGCCAGGGCGTGGAGCAAGATTACAAAAAAGCCTTTAAGTGGGCTGAAAAGGCAGCCAGAGCCGGGGATGCCAACGCGCAGTACATGGTTGGCTTAATGTACGCAAATGGCGAGGGTGTGCGGGAAGATTCCTACACCGCAGGTAAATGGATGAAAAAGGCCGCCGAACAGGGGGATGAACAAGCGCGGGAATGGCTTGACGAGACCCTTAGCGGGCAGATTGAATTTACGACGATTGAACAGCTTTTGACAGACCTTGCCGATGAGGAAAGCGCGACAATCCCGCCGCCCGCGTCTGAGGAAGATTTGGAACAATGCCAACAGGCATTAGCGGCGAAAGGCTTTCCGTCCATACCGCAGGGGTATCTTGATTTTTTACGCAAGTGCAACGGTTTTACGTGGGGGGTATGGTTTTTCGGAACAGAGACGATTTCAGGCTATGGAAATTACATTACACACGATGGCCTTGTCGCCGCCAATGAGTATTTTGCCGAACTTGAGCATTACGATTGGCTGCGCCATTGCCTTTATATCGGCGAGGGGTGTGAAAAGATATTCTTATACGACCCGGAAAAGAAGCTGTATAGGACATGGGATTATGACGCCGGATTGTGGGACGACTACGAAACCTTTGAAGCTATGTTCAGAGATGAAAACGATCTTGGAGAGGACGACGAGGAGCCGCGAAAGAGTATGTACGAGCTGCTTGAAGAAGCCCAGCAAGGTGACACAGGCGCGATGCACGATATTGGCGGCCGGTATCACTCCGGCGAAAGCGTTTATGGCGAAGCCGTTCGATGGTACGAATATGCGGCGTTTCTCTGCAATGCGGCCGCGCAG
>Ga0099364_10001706_pt1 | contig 35949 bp, 23 predicted proteins | sample TergutTh196P3_FD_73070 | JGI IMG/M metagenome (GOLD analysis project Ga0099364, IMG submission 73070) | Microcerotermes parvus P3 segment gut microbial communities from Pointe-Noire, Republic of the Congo - Th196 P3 | ecosystem: Host-associated > Arthropoda: Insects > Digestive system > Gut ... | reverse complement strand
TGGACCGCCAGGTTGCTTTTTTATTCAAGGCGTTATTTGGATTTATCGTTGCTTTTAAAGTAAGTGTTTTGTTCACTTTGAGGTTAGCGGTTTTTCTGTTTAATTTTACGGACTTCACTTTAACAGCCTTGAATTGTGCCTGTAGTGTGCGGTTTGCGGTAGCGTTGAAAGTGAACGCAGCTTTGGTGCTAACCCGATTTTTGCCCTCATACCAACCGTCGAATTTGTAACCCCGGTTAGCGGTGGCTCTCAAAGTAACAGCGGCGTTGTGATTGACGGTTCTTCCTCCGGTAACCCTGCCGCCTTTCCCGGCTTTTGCTGTGATAGTTCGTGTTGGCGGTGCTATGGTTTGATTCTGAGTAAACCTTGCTTGTAATGTGCGGTTTTCCGTTGCGTTAAAAGTATAGATCCTATTTGAGGAAACCCTCGTACTGCCTGAATACCAGCCGTCAAAGGTATAGCCTGCATTAGCGGTTGCCGTCAAGGTTGCAGTTGTGTTTTGATTGAATATTCCGCCGCCTGTAGCTGTACCGCCGGTTCCTGCCGTTGCTGTGATGGTATAATAAACGGTATTATAAAAATATCCGTTACCGTTTTCGCCAAGAACCCGCACGGGGGTATGTCTATTATTATAAGTTTCACTGCCAAGCCCACAAGTCCAAACCGTACCGTCGTTCTTTAACGCTGTTGTATGATAACCACCCGCAGAAATAGCAATTACGTTAGTTAAATTCTGAACTTGTACGGGAGCATTCCTGCTTGTAGTAGTTCCGTCGCCAAGCTGACCATCCCAATTAGAACCCCAAGCCCAAACCGTACCGTCATTTTTTAACGCTGTCGTATGATAACTGCCCGCAGAAACAGAAACTATATTTGTTAAATTTTGCACTTGTACCGGGGTGTTTTTATTATCATCAGTTCCATCGCCAAGCTGACCACCCTCATTAACGCCCCAAGCCCAAACCGTACCGTCGTTCTTTAACGCTGTTGTATGATAACTGCCCGCAGAAATAGCAATTACGTTCATTAAATTCTGAACTTGTACCGGGGTATGTCTATCATTTTCAGTACCATCGCCAAGCTGACCGCGACCATTCCAACCCCAAGCCCAAACCGTGCCGTCGTTCTTTAACGCTGTCGTATGACTGCCATCCGCAGAAATAGCAATTACGTTCGTTAAATTCTGTACTTCTACCGGGGTATGTCTATCAGTAGTAGTACCATCGCCAAGCTGACCGTAATAATTCCAACCCCAAGCCCAAACCGTGCCGTCGTTCTTTAACGCTGTTGTATGACTGCCACCCGCAGAAATAGCAATTACGTTCGTTAAATTCTGTACTTGTACAGGGATTCTTCTATCAGTATTAGTGCCGTCACCAAGCTGACCTCCCTCATTATTACCCCAAGCCCAACCCCAAGCCCAAACCGTGCCGTCGTTCTTTAACGCTGTCGTATGATAACCACCCGCAGAAACAGCAATTACGTTAGTTAAATTCTGAACTTGTACAGGGGTGTTTTTGTAAACATTAGTTCCGTCACCAAGCTGACCGTAATAATTATCACCCCAAGCCCAAACCGTACCGTCGTTCTTTAACGCTGTTGTATGATAACTGCCCGCAGAAACAAAAATTATATTCATTAAATTTGGCACTTGTACAGGGGTGTTTTTATTATCATCAGTTCCATCACCAAGCTGACCGTAATAATTATCACCCCAAGCCCAAACCGTATCGTCGTTCTTTAACGCTGTTGTATGACTGCCACCCGCAGAAATAGCAATTATGTTCGTTAAATTCTGCACTTGTACCGGGGTATATCTTTCAGTAGTAGTACCATCGCCAAGCTGACCAGACCAATTATGACCCCAAGCCCAAACTGTACCGTCGTTTTTTAATGCTGTCGTATGATAACCACCCGCAGAAACAGCAATTATGTTCGTTAAATTCTGAACTTGTACCGGGGTATGTCTATCATTATCAGTACCATCGCCAAGCTGACCATCCCCATTATAACCCCAAGCCCAAACAGTCCCGTCGTTTTTTAACGCTGCTGTATGATAACCACCCGCAGAAACAGAGATTATATTTGTTAAATTTTGTACTTGTACCGGGGTATGTCTATTATTATCAGTACCATCGCCAAGCTGATTATACTCATTATAACCCCAAGCCCAAACAGTCCCATCGCTTTTTAACGCTGTTGTATGACCAGAACCCGCAGAAACAGCGATTACGTTCGTTAAATTCTGTACTTGTACCGGGGTATATCTTTCAGTAGTAGTACCATCGCCAAGCTGACCATCCCAATTAGAACCCCAAGCCCAAACCGTGCCGTCATTTTTTAATGCTGTCGTATGATAACCACCCGCAGAAACAGAAACTATATTTGTTAAATTTTGCACTTGTACCGGGGTATATCTTTCAGTAGTAGTACCATCGCCAAGTTGACCGATCCAATTAGAACCCCAAGCCCAAACCGTGCCGTCGTTTTTTAATGCTGTCGTATAAAAATAACCCGCAGAAACAGAGATTATATTTGTTAAATTTGGCACTTGTACCGGAGTTCTTCTTTCAATAGTAGTACCATCGCCAAGCTGATTAAACTCATTACCACCCCAAGCCCAAACCGTACCGTCACCTTTTAACGCTGTTGTATGATGCTCACCCGCAGAAATCATGGGTGTTGTTGTGAATGAAGTGGATGCAAACACATTTGTTTGTGCTTGCTCATTTTTAATGCCTGTTAACGGCACTAGGCAAATTAATATTACCGCCGTTAAGATGATGCTCGTAACTTTTGTGAAAATTGTTTTGTTCATGGTATTTATAACTCCTAATAATTTTTTTACAAATAAAAGTCTCGTAGAAATATGAAACTTTTGATTTGTGTAATTCAAAGAAAAGCATACCTTTCTCAGATTTATATAATAATTTATTTGCAACTTCATGTCAAGCTTTAATTCCCCAGGGCAACAGCATTTACTTTTCAGCGAGGGCAGCTTATGGTAAACTAAGCTTGGTGATGCAAAATGGAAATAAACAAGCTAAAATCAGAGTTGCAAGGAATACAGGAACCCCGGCGCAAATGGGGCAACTTGCGGCACAAATTGGAGGACATTCTAATAATCGGCCTGTGTTCAGTGATATGTTGTGGCAAAGATTTCGTAGACATGGAGGAGTTCGGAAAAGATCGAGAAGAGTGGTTGCGTGGATTTTTAGAGTTACCCCACGGGATACCGGACAGCGATACATTTCGCCGAGTATATGAACGGATAGACTCCAATGCGCTGGCAAGAAGTTTGAACGCATGGTTGGGCAATCCAAGCAGCAGCGGCGGGCGCAGCGTGAATATAGATGGCAAAACCATCTGCGGGAGCAGGAACTCAAAACACCCCGCCTACCACGTTGTAAGCGCATGGGTAGCGGAGAACAATATCACACTTGGAGAGCTTGGCATTGATGACAAAAGCAATGAAATAACAGCCATTCCCGATCTTTTGGATTTGATAGATGTGGAAGGCGATATCGTCACCATAGACGCGATGGGCTGTCAGACGGATATAGCGGAAAAGATTCGGAAAAAGGGAGCGGATTACGTTCTTGCGCTAAAGGATAATCACCCGACATTGCATGAGGATGTGGCGGATTATTTCGAATGGATTGAAAATGAACATCCGAAAAGTGAAACAATAGACCGCTATAAAAGCAAACCGGAAAAAGGTCACGGGCGAATTGAAACGCGGGAAATCCTTACAGCCTCAGCGGAGTGGCTGGAGGACAAAGAAAATTGGGCGGATATCCAGACCATTATCCGTTACCGTTGCACAAGGGAGATAGATGGAGTGAAAACGGTATCTGTCCGTCACTATATCAGCAGTTTTGATACCAATGCCAAAGGTTTTTTGGATATTATCCGGGGTCATTGGTCTGTTGAAAATCAACTGCATTGGATGCTGGACGTTATCTTTCGGGAAGATGACGCAAGAGCGAAAAAGGATAACTCTCCGCTCAACTTCAATGTCCTCCGCAAAACCGCCCTTGCCGTCTTGAAAAAAATCTCAATCGGGCGGCTCAGCATTGACAAAAAAATGATGAAAGCCGCCCGTGATCCAAACTTCCTCACGAAACTGCTTTTTCAAAAGTAAATGCTGTTGCCCTGCAGCATCACCCACATACTTGAATTTGAAAACAATAGCTGATCAGGCTTAATAAATAAACAGACACATCGAAAGGGCGAACAATTATGAAGAATTTCAAAAGACTAATTTCCATCATCCTTGCGTTGACATTGGTGTTTGGAATAGTTGGAACTTTGGGCGGGTGCAACCAAAACGATAACAAGGATGCTTTTTTGACACGCGGGCAATTTACTGAACTCTTAGCTGCTACATTTGGGATGGATGAATATCAGCAGGACTCTCCATATTATGTTGATGTTAATGAAGATAACGACCTTTTCCCCTATCTTCAATCTTGCCGTGAGTGGGATGTCTTAAAAAGAGAAACCATGTTCCACCCCAATGATAAAGCGACAATAGAATTTTCCGTTCAAGCGGCGGTGTGTTCTATTGGTGAAATCAGCGCAAATGAAAAAGATGCTACTGATCAAGCTTTAAAAACAGCTCAAAAAGAAGGCATAATAAATTCTGTTGACAAAAAATATTTGTCTCAAAAAATTGATATTGTTTTCGCAAATTCTCTTATCGATTGGGCAGTTCAAAAATATCAAGAAATAGAAATAGTTTCGCGTAATAATGTCGTTCTTGGTGAAGGTGTCAAAGATTTAACCGCTTTTAACGAACAACAAATTAGCGTTGTTGATTCCAAGGTTACAATTTCAGGGAGCGAAACCGAATACATTGTCGGCGATATAATTATTACACCAGCCACAAAGGACGATCCACAAGGGGTCGCTAGAAAAATCACCGCTGTCAGAGAAGAAAACGGAAAAATAGTATATGACACTATCGAACCGGAGCTTGAAGAAGTCTACGAAGAATTGTCTTTTGCGGGGAAAGTTGTTCCGCAATTATCAGATATTATTCCGGCTCCTGGGGTTACAATTGAAAGTGGCGCACAGCTTTCCCCTGTAGGCAATATATCTCAAAACCAACCTAAAATTATAAATTTAACTTATACAAACACTCCACTTGACAATTCTCCAAACATAGTAAATTTGGCGAACAAAGATGGGTTGTCTTTTACTGCCAATGTGAATTTCAAAAAAGGAACTGTTGGGATTGATCCCAAATGGAATGAATTCTCATTAAACGCTTCACAGCTTATTACGTCTCCTAATGCGGGAACCGCAAGCCCAGATTTAGGCCAGTGGTTTTCAAAAAGTAGCGTTATACCTGATAAAAATTTATTTGGTGCTGATCCATATGATAACAGTAAAGATATTGACGCTTATAAAAGCGGAAAAATATCAGCCGATGAATTAAAGCAACGTCTTGAAAATGAAGGATCAACTAATGTTAATGGCTGGGAAAACAAGCCTTCGATGAAAAACAAATTTACGGGCGGTTATGAAATTACCGGCTCTCTTAAAATCAGCGATCTTTACATTTCGCCTGACATTGAGTTAAAAAAAGCATTTGGCATTCCGTATGGCATTGATGCAATAAAAATCGAAACGAATTATAAAGTGGTATCCACTCTTAAAATAACCGGAAAGCTGACGGAAGAACTGACCGTGTTTTCGTCTCCAATCGCAATAGGTGCTACAGGTGCAGTTGTTACTCTTGAATTTAAACTATATGCGGAGCTTAATGGCGAATTGAGCGTGAAAGCTACCATAAGTAATAACACTAAAACGGAGTATAGAAAAGGAAACACCAAAAAAGTATCGACAAAAGATGCGTCTTTAGAAGCGGAACTGGCGGCTACTCTTGAATTTGGTCCGAAAATAAGGGCAATTATTTCTTTCTTAAGCATAAAAATTATTGATGTTGATTTAAAAACTGGTATTCTTTTTGAAGCAAAAGCTACAGTGGTAGGTTCCACAAAGATAACAAATGGCACTGATAAAGATATGATTGAAAGGCAAACCGTTTTCAAAACAGAAGTAAAAGGGTATATCCCAATTGTAAAACTCTCAATAGGTAATCATAAAGGCACATTAGCTAATGAATTGAATATAAAATTTTCCTGGACGATTGTTGGTAAAAGTCCCGCAACGGTTAAAGCCTTAGATTTTGTAATTTGGAAAAAAGAATTTCTGGTTTTTTATGATAAGTTACTCATTCCTCATGTAGAAGACACAACTTCAGCCGACCAGCAGAATAATTCATCAAGTGGATATCCAAATGGAGGGCTTGACGGAAATATAATGCTCAATGATTATTACATATCTCTTGCTATCGGAGGAAACAAAAAACTGGAAATTACCCGGATGCCTGCAGGATATAAACAATCAGATTTCACATGGACTTCTGAAAATCCCGATGTTGCAACTGTTGATTCTAACGGGAATGTAATAGGAAAAGCAGATGGATCTACCGTAATTATTGTAAAATCTTCAGACGGAAAGTGCCAACACAAATGCGCTGTGTCGGTTAGCGATTCCAGCAATGTATCATTTACCCCATTAAATTGATTGTTGCCTAATCATCTATGAAAGGAAAGAAAGTATGATATTAGAGATTAATCAAATAAAAACCAATTTCAATATGGAATGGATAGTTTTAAAAAGAGATGAAATGTTTTGCAAAGCTGTATCTCCTTTTGAAAAAGGACTATTTAGAACCAATATTCACTATTCTGATGGTAGAATTCAAAGCACATGCTACAATCCATCCGACACTTCATATGGTAGCAAAATAGCTGACAGATTAAGCTTCAAAGTTTTTGATAATGAAACCCATGTCGGACACATAGTTGGTCGCACACAAAAAACGGGGAAGTTTTTGTGTGCATACCCCTATTATGAATTCATCTATCATGGCGAAGAATATCGTGGCTACGAAATAGGTTTTGGTGGTAAAGGATTATTTATCTGTCTTTACAAAAACGATAAGCTATTGGCGATAGTTGATAAACGATTGCGAGTCATAAATTTCAAAGACATTTACACCGCATATATTGAGAATTCTCAATTTGCTTCCGTCCTCATTCCTTTTATTTTATATTACGATGTTACTGCTCATGGTGATGTGATGGAAATAGCATTATTGTCAGTTCAAGAAAAACGGGTAAATACTATCCAAAAAGAACTCATTGTAAAATACGATCCCGACTTCATCCCACGCATAAAGGCGATGGACGGTATTACAGAATAAAGTTAAGAGGTATCTTTATGGGGATAAATGTTGCGACAGCCAACAATCAGGCATCACAGCTAACGACAAACGTAACGCGTCTCACAGAAGCACGGAACAGCCTTAACGCATACAAGACATCGTTAGGGAATAATTGGCAAGCGCCGGAAATGAATCATGTCAGGACTGCCATCGACCAAGTGATTGCTCAAATAAACAATGCGATCAGCTCACTCAACTCATTAAGTACAGACGTTAAGAATGCTGCTGCGGCAATCAAACGCGAAGAAGACATCGCAAAATTAAACGTCTCTATTAACGAAACGAAAACAGCACTTGCTACTGCGCGAACACGGCTTGCGACCGCCAAAGCTGATGAGGTTAAATTAAAGGAAGAATACGAAAAAGCAATCGAAACTTATTCAAGAGTACCCGGTGGAGCGCTTATAATCGAACAGCATAAAAAGAGATACGATGACGCGGTTAAGATTGTTACGAGCCGTCAAACGACCGTTAATAATTTGCAAAGGACATTAGATGATCTCCAAAGACAGCTAAACCGACTTTGATAAAAAGGGAAATGAAGGGCCGACATGAACAAGTTCAAAATCGTAACGCGGAATCATAACAAATACCTCTGCGTTAAGAGCCAAAAAGGGCAGCAATTGAACATGAACGAAGTCGAGGTCATCACGAATAGGAAAGTGGTCGGGCTTTTGCATACCCAAGTTCAGCATAAGGGAAGCGGCTTTAAACTTGATTACAACATCACCGGATACATTACGTTGAGCGAATATTTGAGATCAACACTGAACAAACCCCTCTTCGCCATGCTGCTGGGTAACATTTTTACGATATTTCAAAATATGCAGACCTCTCATTTCAGTTTCAAGAACCTTTTGCTGAACCAAAATCAAATTTTTGTAGACCCGGCAAGCAAAAACATTTTTTTTGTATTCTTGCCAATACAGTATTTTGACAATTGCACTTCGGTTAAAGACTTTTATCTGAGCATCGCAGGGAAAACTGTGTTCGCTTCCGATGATAATACAGACTATGTGAAGGAATATATCAGAATCCTAAATAGCGGTATAAACTTTTCCGTGTTTGAGTTGGAACAGTATATAGCAAAATTATCAGGAAAACAGACATCAGACAAACAAAAACAAAACTGTAAAAAATGCGATGCGATAAATACCCATACCTCGCAATTTTGCAATTCCTGCGGCACAAATCTAAAACAAGAAAAGTCTGTAGTCAGAGAAGATACAACATACGATCCTTTGAATCCGAATAAAACAAAAAAGGACGAAATTAAGGAAGAAGTCGCCCCCGAACCGCCGGTTCAAGAAAAAAACGAAAAGGTAAAAGCCGTTACTGAAAACTTCAGCGGAGTAACGACCGTATTGGGTGATGCAAACGGTACGACCGTCCTTGGAGCTTATGAGGAAGAGGAACCGACCTATCCATATCTGATACGGGAAAAGAGCCAAGAAAATATAAGCGTGAACAAACCCGTGTTTCGGATTGGCAAGGAAAAACAATATACAGATTTATTTGTATCGGACAATAGCGCCGTCAGCCGAAGTCACGCTGATATCATTACGAAAGATGGACGGTTTTACATAGTGGATAAGAACTCAACGAACAAGACATATCTTGACGAACGCGCGATCCCACCGGAAAAAGAAGTGGAAATTTTCTCAGGAATGAAAATACGATTGGCAAATGAAGATTTCATTTTTTATGTATAGCGAGGGATTTATATGAATGTTTTAACAGCCTATCACACCGATGTGGGTATTGAAAAAGAAACCAATCAGGACAGCTTGTGCATCGAGATCGCCGAAACAAAAATCGGAACGGTCGTCATGGCGATGGTATGCGATGGCATGGGCGGTCTTTCAAGGGGTGAGCTTGCAAGCGCGAATGTTATCCGTGCGTTTAAGAATTGGTTTGAAAAAGAATTGCCGGAGCAGCTCTCTATCAATAATTCGGATGATATTAAATATCATTGGGATAGGTTGATTAAAGAGCAAAACCAAAGGATTGCTGAGTACGGCAAAAAAAATCACCTCCAACTCGGTACGACATTGACCGTTCTCTTGATTGTTGATGAGCATTTCACGCTGATCGGTCATGTCGGCGACACAAGAGCTTATCTCGTTAGCGACAAATTGGAACAGATAACCGAGGATCAGACACTTGTGAACCTCGAAATTAAGAGAGGGAATTTAAAACCGGAAGATGTAAGCACATATTCAAGAAAAAATGTCCTTCTCCAGTGTATCGGCGCATCCAAAACGGTTGACCCGATGTTCATTAACGGCAAAGCGAACCCCGGCGATGTGTACTTGATTTGCTCTGACGGCTTTAGACATGAGATTAGCGAAGATGAAATATTATCGGCGTTACGCCCTGCGGAACTGACAGACGAAGCTGCTATCGAACAAAAACTAAAAGAATTGACCGAAACAAATAAGCAGCGTGAAGAAAAAGACAATATCACGGCGGTCGTGGTGAAAATATAGATTAAACGGGGGAGATTCACGATTAAAAAAATAATTACTTGGGTTATTGTTCTGATTTTTTTGCTTTCACTAACCTCTTGCGATGGCGACACCAGAAATAATCCTTTATTGCCCGACAGTAACGGATATAGTCCGGCTAACAACTTGTATCAACCGGTGCTTTTTTCGGACGAGCCTGTTTCGCGAACGTTTATGATATACATAGTCGGTTCGGATTTAGAAACGGAGGCCGGATTTGCCACAAAGGACATCGCTCAAATTATGGAAACCGACATTGATTTGGAATATAATAATGTCGTGATAAAAACCGGCGGAGCGAAAAAATGGCATAACGATTTTGTTTCACCTGACAAAACCGAAATATATGATATTGTCGAAGGTGGGATAAGGAAAGTATGGGAATCACCGGCACTAAATATGGCAGCCCCGGAAACATTAACGCATTTCCTTGATTTTTGCTATTCAAATTATCAGACAGACTCCTATGTCTTGATTTTATGGAATCATGGAGCTGGCCCAATTATGGGCTTTGGTAACGATGAGTTGTCAGGTGAAGAATTCTCAATTTCAGAGATGGTCGAAGCATTTGAAAGCAGTCCGTTCGGAACTGATAACAAATTGGAATTTATCGGATTCGATGCCTGTCTGATGGGTTCTGTTGAAATAGCCTTTGCATTTAGGAATTATGCCTCCTACTTAATATCATCTCAGGAAATTATTCCAGGTTGGGGCTGGAATTATGATTTTTTGAGTGAGATAGACCCTAAAATGACAACTGAAGGCGTTGCAAAAAAGATTATAGATATGTATTTTGATTTTTGTGAAATGGCATTTTCAATCAGACCGGACTTTAAATTTGATATAACTCTATCATGTTTAAATTTAGAAAACCTTTCCGAACTTGAAAAGGGACTTAACGAACTATATACAAAAGCGGGAAGTTTGCTTGATCCCACAAGTTTTCCCACTGCCGCGCTTGTCCGAGATAATGTTAAAGAATTTACAGCTTTTTCACCCACGCCTTTGGATTTAATTGATTTGCGGCATTTATGTAATTTAATGGCTGAATTGTACCCAGAAGAAGCGCAAGCCCTATCTGATTCTTTGAATGGAGTTGTTGTATATAACAGGGCAAACGTTCCCAACGCCGACGGAGTTTCTTTGCTTTTCCCATACAAGCAAAAGGAATTGTTGGACGAGTTGTCATTATTTTATACATCATTTAATTTTGCCGCCGATTATAGCGGATTCATGCAAAAATTTATAGATTTATTACAAGACAGACCGATGATTGATTGGAATATATCAAAAGATAATTATGGTCAGGAGAGTAAGGAAAACTTTTTCGTTCAACTTACATCGGAACAAGCGGAAACATTCGCAAGTGCGTCATATTGGGTTTACAGAAAACCCATTGGTGGTGTTACATATGCACCCATATTTAACAGCCGTGATGTAACATTGGATGAAAACGGCAAACTTATCGCGCATTATGAGGGGAAAACGCAGAGAATGTTAGACCCTAAATTCGATGATTCGTTTTTACTTGTTATGCTTGAACAGGAGTTTGCCGATGAGTATATCCGTTATTACGTTCCCGCTGTTTTAAGACGAGGAAAAGGAGCTTTGGGTGATGAAGATGATTTTAAAAGTGTTGCCTTACATATACAAACAGATCGGGACGGTAAAAATGCGGTGTTCCTTTCCGCTACTCCTCCTTCCGCAGATAATCACTCTGATTTTCCGGCAAGAGAAATTGTTGACATTTATGAATACGAACAGCTTACAGTACACACTCTCTTGGGAAGAAAACCAACATATAATTCTGATGGCAGTTTGAAACAGTTTTTCAAGTGGGAGGAAGATGAAGGGTTTGTTGGCATTTCGACAACAGGAGATATAAAACTGGATGCCGAAACCAAGGATAGCATAAAAATTGCGCAAGGGGAAGTGGACACTACAGGAAAATTTGAATATTTCATGGTGTTCGAAATCAAAGATGTTTACGGCAATATTATGTCATCTAATTTAATTCCTATAGATTTTAAATTAGAGGGAGAATGAAAAATGAAATTTTATGTGAAATTCGGAATGCGTGCCTGTATATTGACAGTGGCTTTACTTGTTACCTTGTCAGGATGTGGCTCCCATTTGTCTACAGATGAAAACTCCAGTGGAAGCACGCCGGTAATTAATCGGGAACCGATTGCTATGTCGGATAATCTATTTGACTTCACAGTTAAAATTGAAGGCGATGTTTTCAAATTTCCGATGAAGTTGGAAGTATTCCAATCGTATGGGTGGTCGGTAGAACCGGACGGATATTGGGAATATCATGACAACACGGATTTATCCGGGGTATTTCCACCCGGCAGAAGAGGCGAATACTTTGATTTTTATAGGAACGGCAAACAAGTAACTGTTAATTTAGCCAATCTCAGTGAAGAACAACGTGAAATCTCAATAGCCACAGTCTGCGGGGTTTTGGTTACCCGAGCAGGCGATGAATACGCTGAAGTTGAACTGCCCAAAGGAATTACAATAGGTTCAACAAAGGATGATGTCATTACGGCATTTGAAGAACCGTCCGAAATTTATGGAAGTGACGTAAGCTGTCTGGAATATTTTACCAAGCGTGATGGTATGCAGGATCAGGATAGGAATATTAGAATAAACATAAAAGAAGATGAAACAGGAAAATACGCTGTAGATGAGATTGACGTATATAGTTTCGTTCAGATTGAAAGCGACAAAATCAGCAATGCGGCACAAGTATCCGATAAAATAACGGACAAGGAAAAAAATTATAAAGTGCCTACAGAATTAGGAAACGACATATTAAGTTTTAACGTAGAGATTGAGGGCGATTTGTACCGACTGCCCGCTCCGGTTTCAGCCTTTTTAGAAAACGGCTGGAAATTCAATGATGACGATGGAGGGCGACCTGATGTCGCTACGACAGGCAAACCCTTTGACATCCTTGCGGCAGAACAACGGGAAAGTGGCTTTGACTTACTAAAAGGTGAAAAAAGCATTAATGTTGAGTTGTTTAATTATGGCGATAGTAATATGGCAATAGAAAAATGTTTTGTTGTAAAAATTAGTTTTCATAGATCCGGTGAGATAGCTTTTAAATTATCGGGTGGCATAACAATTGGAACGCCGATAAATGAATTCCTTAAATTACATGGCAGTTTATTTGAAGCCGACATTTTTGATAACTGGTATAGTCTACCTTATAATTCTGCAGAAGAAGGCATCTGTATAACAGTTGCAGCAGACGATGATGATTTTAAAGATAAAATATCCTTTATTGTTATTGAAAATCAAGAGTAAATCATTTTGAATTGCGAAAAATTAAAGTGGGAGGGATATGAATGGCAACGGTAGGACAGGTAATTGATAATAAATATGAAATCCTGCGACTAATTGGTCAAGGCGGTATGTCAAAGGTTTATCTCGCAATGGATAAACGCTTGAACAAGACATGGGCTGTTAAAGAGGTCGCTAAAAACGCGCGTGATAAGAACAATGAAATTGTTATTCAAAGCGCGATAACAGAAGCTAACTTGATGAAAAAGCTCGACCACCCGTCCCTCCCCCGGATCGTTGACATTATTGAAAATGCAAATTTAATTTATGTAGTTATGGACTATGTTGAGGGCGAATCGCTTGACAAGGTTTTGGATGAATACGGAGCGCAACCACAGGAAATGGTGCTTGAATGGGCAAAGCAGCTTTGCGAAGTCCTTGATTATTTGCATACAAGCAAGCCGCCAATTGTTTACCGCGATATGAAGCCCGCCAATGTAGTCCTTCAACCGAACGGAAATATAAAACTCTTGGACTTTGGTATCGCCCGTGAATATAAAGAAACAAATCTCGCTGACACGGTCAGCTTGGGAACAAAAGGCTACGCCGCACCGGAACAATTCGGCGGCAAAGGTCAAACCGATGCCCGGACGGATGTACACTGCTTGGGCGTAACACTTTATCACTTGGTGACCGGACAGAACCCGTGCGAACCGCCGTATGAACTATATCCGATTCGGCATTGGAACAAGTCATTGTCGGGAGGTTTAGAACGCATAATTCAAAAATGCACACAGCTTAATCCCGATGACCGCTATCAATCGTGCGCGGAACTTTTATATGCTCTGGAACACCACTGGATAGACGATGATGACTGGCGACAAAAGCAAAAAAAGAAATTAACGGCTTTTATAATCTCTGCAAGCCTAACTGTGGTCTTCGGATTGAGTTCGTTGTTGTTATTCCTTTTTGCGGGAAGCGCTCAAACGGCGGATTATAACCATAAAATTTCTATTGGCGAATACCTTGAAGCGATAGCAAATGATCCAAGCAAAAGAGAGGCCTACATAGAACTACTCAAACAATATAAAAGAGAGCCGATATTATCCGAAGATAGAGTCCGTGTAATCAAAGCATTAGAAAATAATCAAGATATTGATGCATTGTTGGCTAACGGTGAGTATTATGCGGAAGTCTGTTATCAAATAGCTACTGCGTTTTGGTTTTATTACGAAACGGATCAGGCAACACAAAGCGAGGCAACTAAGTGGTTTTTGAGGGTTACATCTGTTTCAAGAGGCGATTTAAGTGGGGCACGGCAAGCAGACTGGGATATGGCGCAAGTGTTTGGGCGAATCGGCACGTTTTATCAAAATGAGGTTATTTGGAATAAAGAAGGCGGCGCCGAAGAAAACGCCTATCGAAACTATTGGAACGATATAACCGAGCTTCTGAATAACTATCAAGGCGAAAACGAATTTGTTGCCATCAGGCTTATGAACGAAGCTGTAAGGGAATCTGTTAACAGAAGAACTAAGCTAAACAATGAAGGTATTACAAATGAATCCATTGCCGATATGATTAAAAGTGTTCGGACAAGATTAGGCACGATTAACTCCGAAGAATTAAAAGAGCAAAGATATAATCTGTTAAGCCTGTGCAATTCACAGCTCCAACTCATGCTTAGTAAAGATGAGTTTGACGCTCTTATGAGGGGGGATCAATAATGCCATATCAAGTATTAAATATGATCGGAACAATCTTCCTCGTAATGTGCGGCGTGTTCTTTCTACTGTCGGTTGTCTTGTTCTTTTTCTTTAAGATAATAAGCGTAATTGGTGATTTGACAGGGTCGACCGCAAGGCGGCAGATTGAAAAAGTTCGTAACACCAATATAAGGTCAGGCGATAAAGCATACAAACCAAGCCCGGTAAATATGGAAAGAGGAAAGTTGACCGAGCGTGTTAACAAGAGTGACAAGCTGAAGAAAACAGGCGAAATTGCCACAGCACACCCTTCCAAACGGCTTGATAAACGGCAGACAGGACAGACCGGGATCGGGCAAGCAGCGGATACAGGTAGCGGTGAAGCCCTTGAAACGGATGTATTGGCCGATGCCACAGACTTGTTGTCTACTGCGACCGATGTTTTAAGTGAATCAGAAATAACGGAAACCCTTTCCGATTCAACCGATGTTCTAAGCGAACCCGAAACAAACGTAACGACCCTACTCACGGATGAGGGCGCAAATGCGACTACGGTTTTATCTGACGAAGCGGATAACGCAACCACGTTGCTATCTGAACCTACAGATTTACTGATTGACGGACAACCCGCCCCTGTCGGCTATTTCAAAATAATTAAAAGCGTTGTGGTCATTCACACCGATGAGGTGATAGCATGAACGGAAAGCGCAAGCCCCTATTTATAATTATTTTATCATACCTCGCATCTTCATCGGCGACCATTGTAGCTCCATTCGCAGACGGCGACCGAAACTTGATGATTGCATCCGGAGTTGTATTTTGGATTTTCTTCTTATTTGGGACGGCTGTATTTTTACTTCTTCCAAAGCCAAGAAAGGACAGAGCAAATAGAGAGCGCAGCAAGCTACCGTCAATACTTAGGTTTTTTCAGAGCAACCCTGCGATATTCGCGGACTTAGCATTCTTTATATCGGTCATTGTCAATATCGCAGTTATATTATATCCCGTGTCAAATAAAATTCACGGTGCATTGATTTTCCTTTTAATCTTCTCTTTCGAGATGCATTGCGTATTTAATAGCGACCGCTATTTAAATAAAAATAAAAAATATGTCCCGTGTCATATTAAAAATCAGGAGGGTGTTTCAAATGTATAACACTAAAGCGAGAACAAGTAAAAGGGTAATGGCCGTATGGCTGTGCCTTGCAATTCTAATGAGTACATTACCGATAAGTCTTTCATCGGTTTTTGCCCGTGCGCAAGGCGAACCCGTTTTTACCATCACAGTCAAGGATCAGGACGGCGATCCGATTGAGAGCGCAAATATTTACGGTACTTACGGAGCTATACCTATATCCGGCTCCACGGACAGCGATGGTGTCCTCACTGTTCCGGCAATAACGGAAGACATCGAGGCAAATCAAACGGACAAAGAGTTGATTTTGTCCGTTACCGCTATCGGATATCAAAATATCACCAATCAGTCTTACGGATTTTTTGGCGACACAGCAGACGATGAATTCGCAAATGTTGATGTTATAATGACGGGCAATGCCGCCATCATCACCACAGACCCGCAAAGCGATGATTTGCGGGTCGATGAAACGCTCTCGTTGTCCGTTGTCGCTTCCAACGTGAAATCGTATCAATGGTACAAAGACGGAAGTCCGATTGATGGTGCGACAAATGCAGTATTTACGAAAGCAGCCGCTTTAAGTGACGAGGGTACATATAAATGCGTAGTTACAGGAACAGACGGCGTAAATGTAGACAGTGATGATGCTGAGATAACGGTCAGCAAGATAACGACAGATGTAGGCATATCTGCCGCTCCGACTAATAATCAAGCAAGACCGAATGCGGTTGTATTGAGTGCAACAGGCTTGCCCGTGGATGCAACCGGAACATTAACCTTTTTCGAAGATGATGAAGAAATCGGTGTTGTCACTATCGGAACTGGCACACAAACAGTTAGTTTCAATGCTCCGAGTTCCGAAGCAAATAATAACTTTACTTTCAAAGTAGCCTACAGCAGTAATGCTACGAAATATTACGATTCCGAAAGCTCCGAATTGACTTTTAATTTTGTCAGAGGAACTCAATCAATAGATTCTATTTCTATTGATGCACAATCGACAATATTTATATTCGGTGACGAGCCTTTTGAAGCAAGTGCAATTGGAGGAGTCGGCACAGGCACAATAACTTGGGGGATTGTTGATGAAAACGATTTTGCATCGGATGTAGCAGAAGTGGATTCTAATGGTGTTGTAACCATTTTGAAAGCAGGGTCATTTTGGATAACTGCATCAAGAGGTGAAAATAACGATTACATTGCTATGGCATCCCCTGCAAAAAGTTGTAAAATTACCGTAAATGAAAAATCACAATCAATAGCATTTACCACACCAACCCCTTCCGAATCGCAAACATTTTATGAAGGCTTTACATTCCCTAATACTGCCGCACCGTTGCCGGAAGGCGGTGAAGAGGATGTAAATTGGGGTTCGGGTATAATAACATATGCCATTATGTACGGAGGGACAGGCACTGCAGAAATCAGTCTCAACAGCGGATTAATTTCAAATGTGACTGTAGCAGGGACGCTTATAATAAGAGCTACAAAGGCCGAATGTATTCGCTTTAGCGAGACTTTTGTTGAATATACTTTGACTATCGGCAAAGCAAATCAAACTGGTTTCGCTTTTGACGAATCTGCTCCCGATCCTATGACATATACAGATGCAATAGGTTTTGGAATTACAGCTTCCGGCGGCCAATCGACAGATAATGCTATTACATACGCAATAACAGGCGTAAATGGCGAAGCTACAATTAATGAAACAAGCGGAATTATTACCAACATCACCAGTGCTGGAACATATAAAATTACAGCCAACAAACCCAGCGATTCTCTTTATAATGAAGCATTTGCCGAATATGATTTAGAAGTTATCAGAAAGGATCAGACAGGCTTTGATTTCAATGAATTAAAAGTTCATGACGGAACATCGTTTGTTAATGTGCCGAATATTTCCTGCTTTTTATCGAATGATTTTAGATACGGCATGAGCGTTAAAAGATTGGCAAGTGGCGGTCAAACGGGGGGAATGATTACATATAAAGTTACTGCCGGAACCACTATAGCAACAATTAGTGCAAACGGTGTTGTAACGGTGCTAAAATTACCGCCTGTTGCGGATACCGGAACTGTATTCGTTGACATAAAGGCGACATTGGCGGGAAATTTAGTATACAATCCTGCAAGTGTTACATACAGGATATATATCCACAGAGATAACGTAACAGCCGCCGATTTTAGAGTAAACGGCGCAGCAATTAAGTCAACCACCGAATGGTATAACGCCGCGGATGTTGCAACACACGGAAATATAATCACCGTTACACCCTTTAATGATTATACACAGATTTCAACGGATGGACTTACTTGGCACAGCAAACCCCAATTCACGACAGAGGCTGTAATCAATACGAGCTTCTATCTAAGAAAAGTCAACGGAGCGACAACCAATATTTCATCGGCGCAAACGATCAATTTCGATAAAACCGCACCGGAAAACGCAACCATTAAAATAGGAACATTCAATAAATGGACGAACTTCTGGAATACCATAACTTTCGGCTTGTTCTCAAAGGATACAAGGCAAATAGCAATTACGGCGACAGACGCCTTGTCCGGTGTCGCATCAATTCAGTACCATGAAGATAATACAGGGACAGACTTCACTCTTGCCCAGGCCGCCGGATTAACTTACACAACGTACAATGATAGCAGCAAGCCCTCTGTTTCATTCAGTGGTCTCCAAAACAAGAGAGTCGTTATTTATGCAAAGGTCACCGATGTTGCAGGAAATACAAGCTATTTCCGGACAAACGGCATGGTCTTTGACAATATGAATCCCACAGGCGAAACCACACTTCCTGCATCTATAATAGAAATCACCTTACCGCCAAGCAAGACTGTCGGACTTTATAACAACAACGTGCCTTTCAGAGTGCAAGTTACCGACCCCAATACAAGTGGATTAGCATCAGGGCTTGCAAGCGTAACAACGACCATATCCGCTCCCCACAGAGATGATAAGGTAATTACGGCGACCGCCGCTGTATCGGGGCTGAATCCTGCGGATATGACTTTCGACAGCAATAACATTACCGCGGCGTTCAACAATTCGGGTACATATGTTGTCGAGAGAGAATACGACAGCAACCATGTGACGATTAAGGTTGAGGCTGTAGACAAAGCCGGAAACACCTACACAAGAACTGTATCGCTTGCGGTTGACATCACCGCTCCGCAAATCAATGTTTCCTACGATCACAACACTTTCTCAAACGGCACATATCTCGGAAACAATCTGAACCGGAAAGCGACAATCGACATTACCGAGCTGAACTTTGATAACAGTGCAGTGGTGATTGATGTTACAAGGGATGGCGAGAAAGTCAACATCACCCCCGCATTTACGGCAATCTCCGGCGCGGAAGCGAAGGATGCTAACGGTGATCAAATCGGTTGGCGCATGATAATCGACTACGCTCAATTCGGCGATGGTGATTATACATTCGATATCAGCTATACAGACAAAGCCACAAACGCAAACGCCACTGTTAATTACGGCGACAGCGTAAATCCGCGGGCATTCACCATCGATAACACAAAGCCGATTATCGAAATCACATACGCAGAAAGCGATGCGGATGATCCCTCTAATGGTAGTTACTTCAAAGGAACAAGAACAGCTACCATCAAAGTGACCGAGCGTAACTGGCTCGCGATTGATTTTGTGTTGACTCTTGTGTCCGAAGATAATGCAAGCGGTACATATCAAAGATTTGATAATCCTCCTCTGAGCGGGTGGACATCGAATGGCTATGAAAGAACTGCGACAATCAATTTCGTTGCAGATGGTCGGTACACACTGACCGCCTCATACACCGACCTTGCAAGTAACGTAGCGGCTTATTCAAGAGAAGATATTTTCTTCATAGACCGAACCGACCCTGTTATCCCTCGCAATCTTGGCGATATCAACATTGACAGCTATGTGAACGGAGCGGGATCTGATGTCGCCCCAAGATTTACGGTTACGGACAGTAACTTCAATCAGGATGGTGTTCAAGTGTCATTAACAACCGCATCCGGCAGAAGCGTTCCATTAAACGGCTCATGGTCATATTCCGATGACGGCAGAAGCGGTACATATACCTTCCCGAACTTTGAGGATGTAAAAGATTCGGATGATATCTATACATTGACCGTCACAGTCACAGACAGAGCGGGGCGCAGAAGCACTTCCGAAGGTATCGAATTCTCGGTAAACCGTTACGGCTCTACTTTCAAATTAGACAATGTAATGGCCATTAACGGAAAATATCATCAGTCAATCGACGATTTAGTCATCACAGAACTAAATCCCAACACCGTTGACTTTTATTCGATATCTCTCAGTAAAAACGGAAATATAAGTCCGTTAAATACTGACGGAGCTACAGAACGCAGCGGCGATTATAAGCGTGTCGCTGCTGAAGCACAGGGCGATTGGAGTGAATACACTTACACTGTATATGATAAAAACTTCAATGCGCAAGGCAACGCTCAAATTGAGGTCAACTATGTGCTGACTATTCAAAATAAGGATATCGCCGATAACGAAAACAGAAGCGATGACGAAGATAAAGGCGGTATAGAAACAACATTTGCAATTGATACCATGTCACCGCGTATAACATCGCTTGACATTGAATCCGGAAAAACCTATCCGGAAGACGGAATGACTGCACATATTCAAGTCAGCGATATGCTGCTGGGAACGGTTAGAATTGAGTTGGATGGACAAGAGGCCAAAGATGTCACTGTTGAAGGCGATATACACAGCTTCCATATCCCGGCAGGAAACAGATCAAGAACACTTAACGTTATAACCGTTGACTCGGTCGGAAATGAAGCAACGGAAGATATTGAAGGCTTCCACGTTTCTGCCAACTGGTTCTATCTTAACAGAGTTTTATTGATTAGCTCAACAATCGCCGTAGTGCTGCTTGCCGCAGGATTATCGACATTCCTTATCATTCGGAAAAGAAAGAAAATCACAGCATGAGAAAAAATAATCGGTTCACGATTTTCTTGTGTAGCCATGAACCGATAAAGAATGGATGGTGAATTATGTATCCGGAATTTATTGCGATCTATGTTGGATTGGGAGTCATTGCCGCATTGCTCATCGTTGTAATTGGCTTTTTGATAGCTTTAATGAAAAAGGTATCGGGCGGTAATTATTACGTTGATAAGAGCGTAAATACAGCGGCCAATAATAAAAGCCAACCTACATCGGGAGGAGTTGTATTTTGCATGAATTGCAGCAACCAATTCCCCGCAAACCAAAATAGCTGTCCCCAATGCGGAACGGCGAGAAACAATTGAGAGGACGGTGATGAAATATGCCTGCGATTAGAGTAAATGTAAACGGTGTCGTGTCGAGCAGCTCATCGGCAAATACTGCAATGAATAAAGTAATTGCGGCAAAAAACAATGTTTCAGATTTGCGATTGCAAGTGGATGACAAAATAAGAAACCGGAACAGTATCGAAACTCGGCTCAATTCAACCTCTCAATTATTAGGCAGCATTGAAAAACGCATCAAAAACATTCGCGATTTTGCTGAAAGCGGATCTATTCGGTACCAAAACACGGATAATAATGTGAAGACAAAGGGTGTTGTTGTTTTAACCAGTATCGTTGGAATAAAAAGCTCTAATATGGATTTGACAACCGGGACAGTTGCACAAACTAAATCAAACTGGTGGGACAATTTTAAAAGCGGAGCAAATGATGTCTATAATGTTGGCAAAAACGCTGTTAGAGCAACAGGTAAAGTTGTCTCAAAAATTCAAGAAGAAATTGGGTCTGGTGGGCGTCTTGAAGGTGCTTGGGCAGCGGTTAAAACAACAACAAAAGTTATTGGCGCATCAGTCTTGATCGCAACCTCTGCTGCATCGATTGTTTTAGGGAATCCTATGGGTGTTTTAGGCGTTGTGTACGGTGTAAATGCTCTCATCGGTGCTGGTTCAGACTTATATCATATTGATAGAGGTAATTATGATAAAGTGGGTAGCGTGAATCTTTTAAAAACAGGAGTACAGAAAGCCGGCGAAGTTGTTGGTGAAAACTTAGGTGCAGGCATTGGATACATTGTGGGTGGCGATGAAGGAGCAAGGACAGGCGCGACAATTGGTAAATCCGCAGGGAGTGTGGTGGGAACCGTTGCTTATACCGCAGGTGGTATTTATGCCGCAGTTTCAGTAGGAAATACAGTAGTTCGCGCTAGTTCGGGGAATATTCAAAACTCATTATCTGTAGGGAATACTGATTTCACCAAGATGTCACAACTAACAAAATTCCCAAAAGCTTATAGCTATTCAAAAGATACTATTGAATTTGTTGATGCTGTTGCATCAGGAAATATCATTAGTTACGCCACAGGCAAAGTTGCTGGTGAAATTCATGATGGACTTTCAAGTGCAAAATATGGCGAACATGGGCTTTCTAACGAAGCAATGAAAGAGATACTTAGAGAACCCGGTCACGCAACAATTGAAATAGACAAAGCTGGTATATCTGATGACTTCATAAAAAAAGGCTTTGGAGAAGTTATGGAACATATAGTTAAGCCTACAACAGTAAAATAACAAATGGAGGAAGAATTGATGTCTAAAAAAATATTTCCTATCGGCACAGTAGTCATGCTTGAAGGTGGCGAAAAGCGGCTAATGATTTACGGAGTCTTACCTGTCAACAGTGACGATGGAAAAACATATGATTACATAGGATGCCTATACCCCGAAGGTTTCATCGATAATGAGCATTGCTATCTTTTCAACAACGAAGATATTAAGAACGTTGAATATCTTGGATATGTTGATGTCGAACAACAAAAATTCCGGGCTAAAATCGCAGAGATCCACAAGAACAGCGAAACGCCCAAAAAAACCGAAAGGCGGTGAACTAACCCAAGGAGAAAAGTTGGAAAACAGGCGGATTTCTCGTGAGCGAATACTGATCGAGAACATCAACGCAAAAATCAAAGTATTCAAAATTATGGCGAACAAGTACCGCAACCGCAGAAAACGCCATAGTTTACGCACAAATCTTATCTGCGGAATTATCAATGCAGACGCTCGGATTTAGTTTCCGAGGAAGTCTAATAAATTTTAAACTTGGAGGAATTTCAACGATGAAAACAACAAAAATATTTGCAATAATCCTTTCTTTAGTCATGGTGATGACTATTTTATCAATGTCAGCAAGTGCGGCGAGACTCGAATACCTCGAATACTTTAATAATCAACCCAATCAAGCGCCTTCATTCAATCTTAATCAAGAAACAGAATTTGGCGCAGCACAACCAAATGAAGATGATATTATTGATTTGGGATATCAATGGAAAAAGTTCACTATCCCGTCCATTTCTATTGTGAGCGTCAAAGTCAGGGTTAATCCGCAGACAAATAACAACTTTTCTCATAATGATCTTTCAATTCTGTTGTTTGCCCCAAATGCTTCAGCCAGTATTTCATATAGGGACGCACTCGGAAATACCGCAAGTTACATTGAGGTCGATTCGACAGGTGTAATTTTAGAAAAAACTGCAAATTACAGATTGCTTCCCGGAACATATTATTTAAGAGGTCACTCTTATTGGAACGGGTGGGGATTTGTAACCGTGACAGCAAAAGCACAGCCTAATGACCCCGGCGGCGAACCTAACGATACTGTTATGCAAGCAAAACCGATAAATATCGGTACACAATACCAAGGAACGCTCGGCTATTACGGAAAATTAAAAGGAAATGAATACGATCGGGATAGTGAAGACCATTATAAAATTAATGTAACTCAGAACAATACTGCCGTCAAACTCACTTTCGGTCGCGATCAGCCAAATGCGGAAATTAGTATTAGCGCAGCATTAGAAGGTCAGAATGTTTCGCTTTGGGGTGATCGTCTTAGTTTGCAAACAAGCACATCAGGGACAATAACGTGGAACATAACTCAATCAGGCACATATATTTTGAGAATTTATGGCGGATGGGAACCGGTCAATTACAGTTTTAAATTGGATCGGGTAACTCCACCTTCAATTACAGTAAATAGAACAAAAGCAACTATTGCAAGAGGAAAAAGTCTTCAATTAAAATCCACAGTTAAGGGAATAGCTAATAGGGTAACATGGAGCTCAAGCAATACCGCCGTTGCAACAGTTTCAGCAAACGGCAAGGTAACAGCTAAAAGAGCGGGAACTGCATGGATTACAGCTACGGTTCAAGGCGGCGGAAACCTGTCCGCGACTACTGTTGTGACGGTTACACAATCGGTCACCGGAGTTAAAATGAATAAAAAGATGTCGCTTTCTCTAAGGAAAAAGCGGATCGGATTTTTAAAAGCTACTGTTTCACCAAACAATGCAACAGATAAAAGGATAACATGGAAATCGAGCAATAAACGTATTGCAACGGTAAATAAATCCGGTACAGTCACAGCAAGGAGAACCGGAAGAGTAACTATTACCGCGACTACACGGAATAGTAAAAAAGTCGCAAGATGTATTGTAACGGTTAGAAAATAAATAAGTCATAGGAAAACCTCATCGTTGAATGGTGAGGTTTTCTTTCTGAATTTTTCATGTTATAACCGAGTTTGCCACTTGCATTCCTTCGAAAAAGTAAAACACAACAAGGGAAACCCTCTTTACATCGGCGTTTCCTTTGTTGTATGAGCAAAAACCATTTTTTCGGGATTTCTCACATATAGCGGCTTGGTATTCAAATCCCCCTTCATTATGCAATGTCAACAACTTAAGGAAAACGTAAAAATTCACAAAAAATGACTTGACTTTTGCAAAAGGGCTCAAAAATGGCAAAAAACAGGAGTAATTGCCATTATGAAAAGTCTTAACCTGCTGAAGATGCTCAAAAAAATCACCCACAGCGAAGAAACGCTGAAAATATCAAGGCTTAAAAAAACCGCATTTAGACGAGAGAGAAAAATGCCCTTTGCCAGCGCACTGACATTCATGCTGGATATGAGGAAAACCACGTTACAAACCCGATTAAACGTGTATTTTGATCACGGAAAGAAAGGCGAACCGATGAGCCAGCAAGCATTCTCCAAGCTGAGAGCCAATTTTGATCACACGCCGTTTATGGCAATGCATGACGCTGTTGTGGGAGAAGAATATTCGGGAAAAAATGAGCTGTCGTGTTGGAACGGATACCATCTTTTCGGCGTGGACGGTTCTTTTCTACAACTGCCGAGGACAGCAGAATTATACGAGGAATTCGGTACCCACGGCCATAGTGAGCAGTGCCCAAGCGCCGGAATTTCCGTACTGTTTGATGTGCTTCGCGGATGGGTGATCGATCCGATTATTACATCAGGGGAGATGAACGAGCGCATAGAATGTGAAAATCACATTCATTTTCTGAGAGGGAGGCTTCCTCACATCGCGAAAAACAGTATCGTTTTATTGGATCGCGGTTATCCTTCCGAAGCTCTCTTTAAATCGATAGAATCTCAGGGAATCAAGTTTCTTGCCCGTTGTAAAAGTAATTACTCCAAAAAAACACAGTTCGCGCCGATGGGAGATTCCATTATTGTATTAAATGGAGGATTAAGGGTTCGGGTGTTCAAGTTCTCCCTGCCATCGGGTGAAATAGAAACTCTCGTTACTAATCTTTTCGACATCCCTCGGGAGGATCTGCCGGAGCTTTATGCCTTGCGCTGGGGCGTTGAAACCATGTATTTCCGGTTCAAACGCGAGCTTTGTGTCGAGAAGTTTTCCGGCAAAACTCCTAACAGTATCCTCCAGGATTTCTGGGCCGGCATGGTACTCCTCAATTCGGTCGAGGTGTTCCAGCAAGAGGCCGACGAGGCTGTACATAAACGACAAAAGGAAAAATCCATTAAACATTTGAACCGGGCACGAACAAGCGACTTGATAATAACTCTGCGTGACCGATTTGTGTTTGCCGTGCTGTGCGGACGCCCTATGATCGCCGATTTTGAGATGAAACGCGTCATCAAAACCATGGCCCGGGCGGTTTCGCCGGTTCGCTCAGGACGCTCTTTTCCCAGAGTGCACAAGCCTTTTATTATTGCTAACGCTAACCTTAAATCGATTCTTTAGCTTAAGTTGTTGACATTGGGTCGAACAGGGATGATATTCATTAATGATATATCTAACATGAAAAATAGAGAGATATATTTCAATCCCTCTACTTCATATCTACCCAAATCGTAACACTGAACCCACCTCTGAAATAGTGGTAGTAGGTGTTATTTTTTGGGAACTCTGGTGGAGACAATTGGACTTGAACCAACGACCTCTTGCATGTCAAGCAAGCGCTCTTGCCAGCTGAGCTATGCCTCCGTTTTTATTTATCCGGAATTAAAACATCAAACCGATCAGGGGAATACAGAGCGGTTATATTTTGGTATCCCTTTTGAAAGTCAACAGTATAAGGTTAACGTTTAACGGTTGTGTTTAAAATTTTATTTTCGCCGGATCCGAAACTTTTTATACATTATACTATGACTGCGCCTTGCTTGTCAACACCAAGCCTTTTTGAAGCAGGGCAACAGCATTTACTTTTCAGCGAGGGCAGATTTTATGGTAAACTAAGCTTGGTGATGCAAAATGGAAATAAACAAGCTAAAATCAGAGTTGCAAGGAATACAAGAACCCCGGCGCAAATGGGGCAGCTTGCGGCACAAATTGGAGGACATCCTGATCATCGGTCTGTGTTCAGTGATATGTTGTGGCAAAGATTTCGTAGACATGGAGGAGTTCGGAAAAGATCGAGAAGAGTGGTTGCGTGGATTTTTAGAGTTACCCCACGGGATACCGGACAGCGATACATTTCGCCGAGTATATGAACGGATAGACTCCAATGCGCTGGCAAGAAGTTTGAACGCATGGTTGGGCAATCCAAGCAGCAGCGGCGGGCGCAGCGTGAATATAGATGGCAAAACCATCTGCGGGAGCAGGAACTCAAAACACCCCGCCTACCACGTTGTAAGCGCATGGGTAGCGGAGAACAATATCACACTTGGAGAGCTTGGCATTGATGACAAAAGCAATGAAATAACAGCCATTCCCGATCTTTTGGATTTGATAGATGTGGAAGGCGATATCGTCACCATAGACGCGATGGGCTGTCAGACGGATATAGCGGAAAAGATTCGGAAAAAGGGAGCGGATTACGTTCTTGCGCTAAAGGATAATCACCCGACATTGCATGAGGATGTGGCGGATTATTTCGAATGGATTGAAAATGAACATCCGAAAAGTGAAACAATAGACCGCTATAAAAGCAAACCGGAAAAAGGTCACGGGCGAATTGAAACGCGGGAAATCCTTACAGCCTCAGCGGAGTGGCTGGAGGACAAAGAAAATTGGGCGGATATCCAGACCATTATCCGTTACCGTTGCACAAGGGAGATAGATGGAGTGAAAACGGTATCTGTCCGTCACTATATCAGCAGTTTTGATACCAATGCCAAAGGTTTTTTGGATATTATCCGGGGTCATTGGTCTGTTGAAAATCAACTGCATTGGATGCTGGACGTTATCTTTCGGGAAGATGACGCAAGAGCGAAAAAGGATAACTCTCCGCTCAACTTCAATGTCCTCCGCAAAACCGCCCTTGCCGTCTTGAAAAAAATCTCAATCGGGCGGCTCAGCATTGACAAAAAAATGATGAAAGCCGCCCGTGATCCAAACTTCCTCACGAAACTGCTTTTTCAAAAGTAAATGCTGTTGCCCTGTTAATTCCCGAGGAAATCTATAATAAATTTATTCGTGAGGTCATGTGAATTATTTCTTTTCACAGCTTTTTATGCTTAGAGCCGCCCGAACCAAGCCTAAAAATAAAGGATGCGGTCTGTTGGGCCGGCTTTTGAATTCCGGATGGAACTGGACACCCACAAAGAAACCATTCGCCGGCAGTTCAACCGATTCCACAAGATGGCCGTCCGGCGATGTACCGCAAATCACGAGACCTTTATTTTTAAGTTGTTTCAGATAGCGATTATTGAATTCAAACCGATGTCGGTGCCGTTCGCGAATTGCATCCGTTCCATACAGCTTATTTAACAATGTACCGCAGGTAATCTTACAAGGATACGCGCCCAAACGCATAGTCCCGCCGCTGCCTGCCATACCGACCTGATCCGGCATAATATCAATAACGCGATGAGGGGTCGTGTCGTCAAACTCACCGGAATGAGCGTTTTCCAAACCGCAGACATTACGGGCAAACTCGATCACTGCGATTTGCATACCCAAACATATACCTAAAAACGGAATATTGTTTTCCCTTGCGTATCGGCAGGCACTTATTTTCCCCTCTATACCCCTGTCGCCAAAACCGCCCGGAATAATCATACCGTCCGTTCCGCGCAGTGCATCCCGAACGGTTTAATCCGTGACACCCTCGCTGTCGATCCAATTTATTCTGATTTTTGCAGCCGCTTCATAACCTGCGTGATTCAGGCTTTCCGTAATAGAGATATAGGCATCATGAAGTTTTATGTATTTTCCGACAATGGCAATGCTGACTTCTTTTTTTCGTCCCGCAATTTTTTTGATCATCATCCGCCATTCTTTTAAGTCAGGTCTTGGTGTCCGGAGCTTTAATTCCCGGCAAACGACTTTATCCAGACCTTTTTGATGCAGCATAAGCGGCGCTTCGTATAAACACGGCAAGGTCATGTTTTCAATAACACAGTCGGGTTTAACATTGCAAAAAAGTGCGATCTTGTCCTTTATGTCACCGCTCAGCAGCTCATCGACCCGCGCAATAATGATATTCGGCGAAATACCCATGGAGCGAAGTTCTTTTACAGAATGCTGCGTAGGTTTTGATTTATGCTCACCCGAGCATTTCAGGTACGGGACTAAGGTTACATGAATAAACAAACAGTCCTTGCTGCCTTTTTCAAGTGATATTTGCCGAATCGCCTCTAAAAACGGCTGGCTTTCAATGTCCCCCGTTGTTCCGCCGATTTCGGTTATTAACACGTCCGCCCGGCTTTTTTCGGCACCTGCATAAATAAAAGCTTTTATCGCCTCCGTGACATGGGGGATAACTTGTACAGTACCGCCCAGATAACCGCCCGCACGTTCACGGGCAAGCACATCCGAATAAACCTTGCCGGAAGTCAGATTACTGAGCCTTGTAAGGTTTTCATCTATAAATCGTTCATAATGTCCCAGATCAAGATCTGTTTCGGCACCGTCGTCGGTAACGAAAACCTCACCGTGCTGAAAAGGACTCATGGTGCCGGGATCGACATTCATATACGGATCCAGTTTTTGAGCCGCAATCTTTAACCCGCGCTGTTTAAGCAGCCTGCCTAAACTTGCGGCAGTAATGCCTTTGCCAAGCCCCGAAACGACACCGCCTGTTACAAAGATGAATTTAGTCATTACAAATTATATTCCTTTCATTCCCATTCCACCGTAGCCGGGGGTTTTGATGTAATATCGTAAACCACACGGCTGACGGCCGGTATTTCGCTTGTAATTCTCGAAGAAATCCGGTTTAAGATTTTGTGCGGCAGCGGCGTATATTCACAGGTCATAAAATCGTCCGTCGTTACCGCCCGGACGGCTATCACGGGGTCATAGGTTCGGTCGTCGCCTTTCACACCCACAGAGTTTGTGTCGGTCAATACCGTAAAATATTGATTCGGTTTACGTCTGATATTATCCAGTTCTTCACGAAGAATGGCATCGGCTTCTCTTAAAATCTCCAGCTTTTTTTGCGTAACTTCCCCCATTACACGGATTGCCAGCCCCGGTCCCGGAAAAGGCTGCCGGTTCACGAGGGCAAAAGGCAGTCCCAGTTTTTTGCCTAAAACACGCACCTCATCCTTAAATAACCCGGACAACGGTTCTATTACTCCGGTAAAAGAAAGAGTTTCGGGAAGTCCGCCAACATTGTGATGGCTTTTAATAGTTGCGCCGTGCTTGCCGCCGGATTCTACTACATCAGGATAAATTGTTCCCTGTGCCAGAAACGGAATATTTCCGAGTTTTGCGGATGTTTCCTCGAACACCCTAATGAACTCCTCCCCGATAAGTTTCCGTTTTCTTTCGGGTTCGGTCACTCCCTTCAGTTTTGCCAAAAAGCGGTCTTTTGCGTTAACGCGGATAAAACGGAGATTTCGTTTGGAAAACACACGTTCTATTTCTTCCCCCTCATTCAAACGCATAAACCCATGATCGACAAAAACACAAGTAAGTTGTCCGGGTATAGCTTTGGACAAAAGACTTGCGCAGACCGAGGAGTCCACCCCTCCGGAAAGAGCAAGGATCACCCGGCTGGTTTCCACCTGTTCCCGTATCTTAATAATTTGTGTGTTCAGGTAGTCATCCAATTTATAATCGCCTGACGCACCGCAAATTTTGTATAAAAATTTTTGTATTATTTCGCGTCCGCCGTCTGTATGTTTGGTTTCCGGATGGAATTGAACCCCATAGAGTTTTTTTACGGTATTCTCGCAGGAAGCTATGCAAGTGTCGGTATGCGATGTGACGGAAAACCCTTCCGGCAGTCGTTTTACGGTATCTTTATGGCTCATCAGCGCAGTAAAAGCTTTTTGCGGAATCAATTCCGATTCGTCCGGTGTTACTGCATCCGGAATTACCGTAACACGCCCGTACTCTCCCGTACCGCCTGTGACTTCGCCGCCGAGCATAACGCACATTATCTGCATACCATAACAAATACCAAGTATGGGGATACCGAGATCAAACAACTTCGGGTCACATTTTGGGGAACCGGGGAGATTTACGCTGTTCGGCCCGCCCGTCAAAATAATGCCGATCGGATTTATCCGTTTAATTTCATCTGCTGAAGTATCCCCCGGTTTTATCTTCGAATGAACCGACAACCCTCTGACTGCGCCGGCTATCAATTCCTTGTATTGCCCTCCGAAATCGAGCACTAACAGGGTTTCTTTCATATTTCGACCGTCCCTTCAAACACCTTTTTACAATCGCCTGTCATAGTTACGGTTTCATCTGTATATTGGACGGTCAAATCGCCGCCGGGAAGCTGTACCTTAACATCAGCTCCTTTGTCACAGAAACCGTTCAAAACAGCGGCAACAGCAGCGGCGCAAGCACCTGTGCCGCAGGCCTTTGTTTCACCGCTCCCACGCTCCCAAACACGCATCTTTAAATGGTTTTTACCTGAAACCTCGACAAATTCTGTGTTGATTCTGTCAGGGAACAAATCGGAATTTTCAAACGCCGGCCCGATACCGGGCAAATCAAGAGATTCCACATTTTTACAAAATACTACAGCGTGGGGATTTCCCATAGAAACACAGGTGATTTTGTATTCTTTGCCGTCAATATTCACCTGCCTGTCAATAATGTTTTCACCGGATAAATTGACGGGGATTTTATCAGGCCGCAGTAAAGCGGGTCCCATATCCACTTTAACGGAGGATACCTTGCCGTTTTTGGTAAACAACAAAAGATTCTTTATACCGCTTTTTGTTTCAATAGTCATTTCCTGCTTTTTTACTATTCCGTTGTCGTAAAGATATTTTGCAATGCAACGGATTGCGTTTCCGCACATACTTCCCTCGGAGCCGTCCAGATTGAACATCCGCATTTTCGCATCGGCGGTATCGGAACGCCGGATCAGCACCACACCGTCGCCGCCAACGCCGGTATGCCGGTCAGACAGTAACACCGAAAGCGATTCCGGCGAATTTATTTCCAGGTCGAAGCAATTGATATAAATATAATCGTTACCGCAGCCGTGCATTTTTGTAAAGGGTAACTGCATACGGCTGCTTCGTAAATCGTTTATATTCACCAGTTCTGTATTGATTTCGCTGTACCCTGAAAGAAGACTGTCAGCGAGCGCGTTTGCCGTATCTGCTGATGATAGGCAGGGAATGCCGAGGGAACACGCTTTTCTGCGTATTTTTACGTCATTGAGAGCAGGATCTCTGCCTTTTTCGGATGTGGATATTATATAACTCACTTTACCGCTTTCCAAAAGGGTAGCGGTGTTGTTGTCCGGACATTCACGAATTTTTTCAACTGTGTTGATTTTGAACCCTTTTTCTTGCAAAAATTTTGCTGTGCCTTTGGTTGCATAAAGCGAAAAGCCGCATTTTGTAAGTTTTTTTGCAACCTCTGTAATTTCTGTTTTATCACTATCGCGGACCGTGATTAATACGCCGCCGTGTTTTTTCATATTATATCCTGCCGCTGTTAAGCCTTTGAAAAGCGCTTCCTCAATACTTTTACCGATGCCCAAAACTTCACCGGTTGATTTCATTTCAGGACCCAGGTGCGTGTCCACACCCGTCAGCTTTTCAAATGAGAAAACAGGTACTTTGACCGCAAAATACGGCGGAATCAACGCAATACCCGAAGAATTCCCCAAATCAGACAGAGACTGACCGGCACTGACTCTGGTGGCGAGATCGCACATGGGGACACCGGTGACCTTGCTGATATAGGGAACAGTACGCGAAGCCCTCGGGTTGACCTCGATAACATAAACTTCGTTTTCATATAGGACATATTGAATATTCACAAGCCCTTTGACATTTAACGCCATGCAGAGCTTTCGGGTGACCTCAAAAAGCTTATCGGATAAATTATCTTCTATGTTCAAGGCCGGATAGACGGCAATACTGTCACCCGAATGGACACCCGTGCGTTCGATATGTTCCATGATTCCGGGAATAAGGACATCCCTGCCGTCGCATATGGCATCCACCTCGATTTCCCTGCCGCTGAGGTACTTGTCAATAAGCACCGGGTTTTCCTGTTTCTGCCTAAGAATAATTTCCATGTATTCTTTGATATCCCCGGGTGAAAATGCGATAATCATGTTTTGTCCGCCCAGCACATAAGACGGGCGCATCAATACCGGATAACCGAGTTTTTCGGCGGCGGACAACGCTTCCTCTTCCGTCCGGATGCCAAATCCTTTTGGTCTTTTGATTTGTAATTGTTCCAATAATCCGTCGAATCGTTCCCGGTCCTCGCAAATATCAATGCTTTCCGCTGATGTACCGATAATATTGACACCCCGTTCCGCCAGCTTCTTGGTCAATTTGATAGCGGTGCCGCCGCCAAAAGCTACGATAACACCCACCGGGTTTTCAATTTCTATGACACTCATTACATCTTCAATATGTAAAGGCTCAAAATACAAACGATCGGCGGTATCAAAATCCGTGGATACAGTTTCGGGATTATTGTTGATGACGATAACTTCATATCCCATCTTTTTTAATGTCCATACGCAATGCACGCTCGCGTAATCAAACTCAATACCCTGACCTATACGGATCGGTCCGCTGCCCAGGACTACTACTCTGGGTTTTTTGCTTTTTTGGATAAAAGGGAGCGCTTCGTTTTCATTGCCGTCCTTAATAGAGTAAAAATAGGGCGTTTTCGCCTTAAATTCACCGCCGCAGGTATCAACCATTTTGTAAACAAGCCGGGAGTCGAAATTTGCAAGTTGAAATTTGTTTTCTTTTATATTAACCAGCCCGTGTAAAAACCAGCGGTCTACTTTGGTTATCAAATGCAAGTCATCCACGCTGATGCCGCGCTTTACCGCTTCGTACAAAACAAATAACCTTTCATCGGTTATGGTATTCAGAAGATCACGAAGCTCATCGTCCGGCTTTGCCGATAAACGGGGCATATCAAGACTGTTTAAACCTATTTCGGCACCCCGGACAGCTTTCAGCAGAGCCTCTTCAAAGCTGTCTGCTATTGCCATGACTTCACCCGTGGCTTTCATCTGCGTACCCAATGTCTTTTGAGCGTAAACGAACTTGTCGAAAGGCCATTTGGGAAGCTTAACCGCCACATAGTCAAGTGTGGGTTCAAATGCCGCAAAGGTAGTGCCCGTAACGGCGTTTGTTATTTCATCAAGGGTATATCCGACGGCTATTTTGGTTGAAACTTTAGCGATGGGGTATCCCGTCGCTTTGGATGCCAGTGCCGAGGAGCGTGAAACACGGGGGTTGACTTCGATAACAGCATATTCAAAGCTATGCGGATGCAACGCAAACTGAACATTACAGCCACCCTCGACACCAAGCGATTTTATAATATCCAGTGCCGCCAACCGCAGCATCTGATATTCCTTATCCGCCAGCGTAACGGCCGGGGCAATAACAATGCTGTCGCCTGTATGTACGCCCACCGGATCAAAGTTTTCCATAGAGCAGACGGTGATCACGTTGTCTGCACGGTCGCGCATCACTTCAAATTCTATTTCTTTCCAGCCTGCAACCGAACGCTCTACAAGAATTTGTCCGATAGGCGATAACGCGATACCGTTCGCCGCCGTTGCACGGAGCTGTTTTTCATTGTCCGCAATACCGCCGCCGCTGCCGCCTAATGTAAACGCAGGGCGCACGATGACCGGATAACCTATTTCGGATGCAAAACCGACAGCTGTTTCAACTTCGGTAGCAATTACAGACGGGATACAGGGCTGGTTAATGTTTTGCATGGTTTCTTTAAATGTCTGCCTGTTTTCCGCCTTATCTATCGTTTCCGGTGAAGAACCGAGCAAACGTACATTCATTTTTTCCAAATATCCGTCTTTGGCAAGCTGCATACACAGTGTCAGACCTGTCTGACCGCCGAGTCCGGATAGAATACTGTCCGGACGTTCCTTTTCAATGATGCGTTTAATGGTCGTAAGTGTCAGCGGTTCTATATAGATTTTGTCCGCAATATTTTGATCGGTCATGATGGTTGCAGGGTTGGAATTGCAAAGAACGATTTCAATGCCGTCCCCGCGCAATACACGGCACGCCTGTGTACCTGCGTAATCAAATTCTGCCGCCTGCCCTATAACGATAGGGCCGGATCCGATCACTAAAACTTTTTTGATATTTTTATCGAGCGGCATGAGCATCCATCCTTTCTGTAAAACGATCAAACAGGAAAGCCGTGTCCAAAGGGCCTCCTTTTGCTTCGGGGTGAAACTGAACGGAAAACGAAACGCCGTAATCCATACCTTCGCAGGTGCCGTCGTTGACATTTTTAAAAGAGCTGTTATCAGAAATCACCGCATAACCGTGGTTTTGACTGGTAATATAAACCTTTCCCGATAATAAATCCTTAACAGGCTGATTCGCGCCCCTGTGACCAAATTTGAGTTTTTTGGTTTTGCACCCGTTTGCCAGCGCCAAAAGCTGGTGTCCTAGGCAAATGCCGAACATTGGCGTACCGGTTTTTATAAGTGTACAGATCGTTTCAATAATTCCGGCGTTTGCCGGTTCAGCGGGATCACCCGGCCCGTTTGAGAGCATTATCCCGTCCGGTTTTACTTCCATGATCTTTGCAGCTTTTGTATCGTGCGGAAAAGACCATACCTCACAATCCCTTTCCGCCAGTGCTGCCGCTATTCCGCGTTTAGCTCCAAAATCCAGAAGTGCGACTTTTCGTGATCCGGCTCCGGTTTTTGTAACGGTGCGGGAGGAAACGGCGGCGACAGCATTTTTGATAGAATAAATTTTTGCTTCCTCCTGATCCGCGCCGGCCGGGGCAGACATCGTGATTTTTCCGTTCATTACGCCGCTTTCACGGATGATTTTTGTCAGAGCCCGCGTATCAATACCGTAAAGCCCTATGATACCGCGTTCTTTTAAAAAAGAATCCAGCGTTCCCTCGCTACGGAAATTGGAGGGGTTTTGACACGGTCGTTTAACGATATATGCTCTCGCGCTGATTTTACCGCTTTCAAAGTCAGAGGGAATAACACCGTAGTTGCCGATGAGGGGGAATGTTTGGAGGACGATTTGACCGTAATAGCTCTGGTCGGTCAAGGTTTCCAAATAGCCGGTCATGCCGGTGGTAAAAACTATTTCTCCGGCTATATCACCCCGGGCTCCAAATGAGTTTCCTTTAAAAACCGTACCGTCTTCCAGTACAAGATATGCCGTATTTGTCATCGCTTCTCCCTCTCATTCAAAAATATTCTTTTTCTCCCGGGCGGACGTGTCGTTTCCGGTGAAATAGGCCGTACAGAACGGCAGCACGCCTTCCCCGCA
>Ga0099364_10001705_pt1 | contig 35969 bp, 25 predicted proteins | sample TergutTh196P3_FD_73070 | JGI IMG/M metagenome (GOLD analysis project Ga0099364, IMG submission 73070) | Microcerotermes parvus P3 segment gut microbial communities from Pointe-Noire, Republic of the Congo - Th196 P3 | ecosystem: Host-associated > Arthropoda: Insects > Digestive system > Gut ... | reverse complement strand
GTAATTGAACTCAAAAATCACAAAATAAGGTTTACAAGAGCAATAATGCCCGATAATGTCACAAAAAACGGCATAACATACTCAATTCCTTCCAAATGGAAAACGGAATAAAATATAACGACTGAAAGATTATGCGATACCACGCGGGTCTTTCAGCCTTTTTATATTAAAAAATTACAACTTTTTCGATAAAAAAAGCAAAAAGAAAAAGATCTATTTTTTGTCTACCGCAATTTCAACCAAGGCTTCCGCCTTGCCTTCATCTAGGAGTAGGTTTGTTTTGGTATGTGTGCAGTTTGCAAAAATGGCATCGGCTTTGTCGCCGATATACCTTACTCAATTTGGTACTATGACTTTTTGTGTGGAAACGGCGGCAGTCCGTTAGTATTGAGATTTCTCCCTTCGGTCGAAATGACAGCAGTACGAAGCAAAAAGGGGGAAAGTTGGTAAAAGTTGCGGCGGCGAAGCCGCCGCAACTTTTACCCCTTTTATCAGATGCGCGACGTCATTTCGACCGAAGGGAGAACCCCGAAGGGCTCGACGCAGTCAAATCTCGCAATGGTACGTCAATTTATCATTGGTTACTGAGGGCGCTTTTTTATGGGGGACTTCGTGCTTCGGTTTCATCCCTAAAGGATTGCCGCTTTACAAAAATCGTATTTTTTTACAAGTTCAAATAAAATTTGGGTGATTCTTGATAAAAAAATGTTACCTTTGCGGCATTATTAGAGCTGGGAAGATAATAAGCGACAAAAAATATTGACGGCGCTTATAAAAAAAATAAAAAAAAATTTAATTTCAGACAACGTTTTGGTATGTTTTTGCGTCTATGTAGTATAAAGGATTGAATGGAAGAAAGTCAACTGATTGAAGGATGTGTTCGTGGCGAATCGGCGGCTCGTAAAAAGTTGTACGAGTTGTACGCGCCGACGATGATGAGCGTTTGTCTACGCTACGTCGGCTGTCGGGAAACAGCGCGGGACTTGATGCACGACGGGTTTGTCAAACTGTACACTAAAATCCATACCTATTCCGGCGCGGGATCGTTCAACGGCTGGATAAGGCGGGTTTTTGTGACAACGGCTCTCGATTACCTTCGTCGAAACGAAGCGCTGCGACATCGCGCCGACATCGAAAGTCTTGATTATCTGGAAGCAAGCCAAGATACTTCAGCCTTCGAGCGTCTTTCGATACAAGATTTGTATGACTGTATAGCCAAACTTCCTGAAATTTATAAAATAGTGTTCAATATGCACGCCATAGAAGGTTACTCTCATGTTGAAATTGCCAAAGAACTCGAAATCAGCGATGCTACATCGCGGTCAAGATACGCAAAAGCAAGAGAGATGTTGCAGAAAATGGTGAGTTTAGATGATAGATATTAGAGTTTAGTTATTAGAGTTTAGATATTTAATTATGATTGATAATAATGAATATGACGCCATAGGCGATTTTTTCCGACAAAAGTTGGAAGACCACCAAATACCTGTTGATGCGAACGATTGGTACGAGGTTGAGCGCCGTTTGGACAGTCGGAAGGGCAAAAAAGTGATATGGCTTTGGCGTTTCGGGGCTGTTGCTGCGGCTGCGTCCGTTGCCGCGTTGCTGTATTTCAATTTGCCTGCAAATGAGGCAATAGAAGAAACGGCTGTTACGAATGTTTTGCAGCATGAAGTTCCCGATGTTTTACGGCACGACGTTCCCGATGAAACAACTGAAACTACAATTTCAAGCGCCGTTGCTGCAGAGCAAGAAATAATCTCGGCGAATTTCGGCGCTGTTTCGGCAAACCTCAATGTTACCGAATCAATAACTGACGAAGAAAATATAATTTCAGTGGATATCAGTGAAATATCAGAGAATTTCAGTGTAGCCGAATCAATAACCGACACGGTCAATCAGGAAGAAGACAAGCCCTTTGTAGCCGTAACTACGGAATCTCTACCGGACGTATCATTATACATACCCGAAGACGATGAATCTGACGCAAAAGAACGCAGAAAATGGCTTTTGGCTGCGGCTTTCGGAGTAGGCGGCAATGCCAACGATTTTAGCGATATGAATGACACGCAATCTTGGGGAACTCATAAATCAGTGACAAGCAACAGTATCGGAAACAGTTATGCAGTAGAAAGGTCCAGTAATGTAATGTCTTTCGATTATTTGTCGGTAAATAGTTTTACTAACATAAGCCATAGCCTGCCGTTTTCCTTTAGCGTGATGGCGCGTAATAGCTCCGAAGATAAAAATACCGGCATGGAAATAGGACTGACTTATACATACTTAGCGTCGCAATTTGAATTTTGGAACTATAATGCACATCAAAACCTGCATTACATCGGAATTCCCATCAATTTGTTCGCATATTTTGGGAACACCAAATCTAAAAATTGGAGTTTCTATATTTCAGGAGGAGGTATGGTAGAAAAGGGTATGCGAGCAATATACAGACAGGAAGAAAACTGGGGAAACGCAATCCGTACCACCACCGTAAGAAGTTCTATCAGTGGTCTACAATGGTCGTTGAACGGCGGTTTGGGGGTCAGTTGCAAATTGGAAAAGGGTTGGGGCTTATTATTTGAACCGCGTGTGGGCTACAGTTTCAAAAATAAACAGCCAATCAGCATCAGGACAGAATATCCGCTTTATTTCAGAGTAAATTTCGGATTGTATTATGAATTGTAAATATTTAAATATCAACAATAAAAATAATTTTTAAAAAATTAATTAATATGAAAAAATTAGTATTTGTACTGTTTGCCGGAATCATTGCATTTTCCGGTTGTGCCGACACAGTTACCGAAACGGTAACGTACATGATCAACGAGCCGGTGTTTATGTCGGCAAAATCGTTTCGCGAATCGGTAAATGTAACCACGAAAGCCGTAGTAATAAGCAACTACGGAAAAATGTGTTTTTTCAACGGTTATATTTACATTTCCGAAAACGAAAAGGGCGTCCATATCATTGATAACCGTGATCCGTCAAGTCCCAAAAATGTCGGATTCATTGAGATGATTGGCAATGCCGATTTAGCCATTCGCAACGGCAAACTCTATGCCGATTCGTTTATTGACCTGATATGGTTCGATATTAGCAATCCAGCCAGTCCCAAATTGGAAGGACGCTTGGAGAATGTTTTTCAGGGCGTAGTTCCAATGCCCGAAAACGGTTTTGGTATTGATTATCGTTACATCAATAACTATGATGGCAGCGAAGGCATAATAGTTGGCTGGAAACTGAATAGCCGCACCGAAGAAGTCACGTATGAGACAGAAGGCTCGTGGTGGGAAAGAAACATCTGGGGCAACCAAATATTTTTTGAAACCACAGATATGGCATCTCCAAACAGCGGCAGTTTTGGTGGCAACAAAGGCGGCGGCAGTGTCGGTATCAACGGCTCCATGTCGCGGTTTGCGCTGTACGATAATTATCTGTATTCGGTCATCAACAATTACATGAGCGTTATTGACTTGAGCGGAAGCGAGCCTGTGAAAGCCGTAGAAAACATCTATATCGGCATGAACGTGGAAACCATTTTCAATTATAAGGACAATATGTTTATGGGAACGCCAACGGGAATGATTATCTATTCGGTTGCCGACCCGCTGAAACCCGAATATATGAGCATGGTTTGGCACGTCTTCGGTTGCGACCCCGTAGTAGTAGAAGACGATATTGCCTACGTTACAGTTCATTCGGACAACTTTTGCGGACAAAACGCCAACGATCTGATGATTTACGATGTTAGCAACGTCAAAAGTCCGAAGCACATCGTTACTTACGCCATGACCAAACCCAAAGGCTTGGGTATTGACAACGGCACGCTGTTCATTTGCGACGACGGTTTGAAAATATTCAACGCCAAAGACCCGCAGACCCTGATGGCAAATCGCTTGGCGCACTATTCGGGTATGGAAGGATTTGACGTTATTCCGTTCAACAACGTATTGATGATGATTGCCGACAAAGGATTGTTTCAATATGACTATTCCGACCTGAATAAAATCAATCTGATAAGCGTGTTGCCGATAGTCAGGTAGTTGCCGAAATCTCGAACTGACGCTTCGGCTTCTTACGCATTATCTGATTCAATTTCAGATACCAATCAATTCTTTGGGATAACACAAAAAGTATTTTTCTACTATTTTCGACATTCCAAACAGATTTTCGAGGTCTGAAGCCTCTGTAATATCAACTAATCTGTCTTTTTGTATCACTACGATACTTTCGCTATCGTCTGCGCTATTGTACGCATGATTGGAAAGTATGCCCGAACTTACGAAATATGCCGCATCATCGTAACTTATGCCATACAAATTTGCCGTTTTTTGTCGAAGGTTGTGTATTCTTTCGTTACAAAAATGCTCGTTTTGTATTTCAATGCGGAACAGGCGGCGATTGACAAGATTAGTCGCAAGTCGCGACAGTACGGGATCATTGTGCGTTGTCCACATTTTTAGGGCTATGGAAATATCATCATCGTCTAATGCGGCGTAATGAGCGAGGATATCATGCGTTTCGAGGTTTAATTGGGTTGATGTGAAGTCGCGTAGAAAAAACTTAAGCGCGGGCGTTGCAAAAACATCTTCACCATTGGAAAAAAGTCGTCGGGCGCGATTGAGAACGTTAAGCAACAGTTGGTCGGCGGCAATAACCGTCTTGTGAAGGTACACCTGCCAATACATCAGCCTGCGGGCAAGCAGAAATTTTTCAATTGAATATACTCCTTTTGCTTCCACAACCAATTCATCATCAACAACATGCAGCATCTTTATTATTCGGTCAGAGCCTATTACGCCTTCGGTTACTCCTGTAAAAAAACTGTCGCGACGCAAATAATCAAGCCTGTCCATATCCAACTGGCTCGAAACTAATTGACATAGAAACTTTTTGGGGTACTGTTTCCGAAATATTTCGATTGCCGTGTCCAATCGTCCGTTAAATTCACTGTTCAATTCCTGCATAAAATGCAGCGAAAGGGTTTCGTGCGAAACGTTTTCGATTATTATTTGTTCAAGTGCATGGGAATATGGACCATGCCCTATGTCGTGCAGAAGAATGGCTATCATTGCGGCTTCCGCTTCTTTATCGGTGATATTCAATCTTTTGGAACGCAAATTTGCAATGGCTTCTTCCATCAGGTGCATAGCGCCAAGCGCGTGCTGAAAACGCGTATGATTGGCTCCGGGATACACCAAATTGGTAAGCCCAAGTTGCTTTATTCGGCGTAATCGCTGAAAATAAGAATGTTCTATCAAATCATACAGTATCGGATACGGTATATTGATAAATCCGTAAATTGGGTCGTTTACTATTTTTCGTTTATTATTTGACGACATTTATTGATACATTTTGAGATGATGCAGGTTATTTTGGTTTAATGGCAAGTATTTGATAAACAACTATAAGGAAAAGCGTAAAAATGCTGCTTGCTATTGCTCGCAATGTAGCAGGTAACAGGTCTGTAATACTAAAAGATTCTAACCAGAACAAAACGAGATGATGTGCGAAAGTTAAAATGACGGAATATTTCAAAAACCAAGTAAATCCGAGCGAAGCGATAGTAGGCGACATACCCGGCTCGTAACCGTCGTGAGGGGCGATAAACCGCAACAGATAAATTCTGAAATAAGCCATAAAAACAGTGGAAATAGTGTGATAACCTATTGTGTTAGACGCAATATCTATAACAAAGCCCGTTACGAAACCCAAAATCAACAACAGCCATCCCGCTATCTCAAACGGCAGCAACATAACAAACAATATATACAGATACGGGTTTACAAATCCGCTGAACTGTATGTTGTTCAGCACAAAAAGCTGTAGTAATATCAACAGCGTCCAACGAAATATGTTTTCACCAAATTCTTTTATCATTGCATATCAAATGTTTGTTGTTCAAGTTCCAATTGCTCTGTTTTCATCATGTTTTCTACAACCGTAACATAATTAAGTCTTCTGAAATCGGTTGCTAACAGCACTTCGATTGTAAAGAAACTTCCGTCTTTTGGTTCCACTTTACTGACTGTTCCTACTGATATTCCTTCCGGAAAACTTGCAGAATGTCCTGAAATAACTAATGTATCGCCTATTGAAACAGGCATGTGCAGCGAAATTTCGTTCAGAGTAGCGTGGCGATACGATTGTCCGTCCCAGCTTAACGAGCCAAAATAATCATTTTTCTTAAATTGAACGCTAACCCTGAAATTTCGATTTATTACAGGCATAACTGTTGCAAATCGTTCGGAAACGCCAAATACAACGCCTACAATACCATCGGGACCAACAACAGCCATATTTTCGGCTATTCCTACGTTTCTTCCCCTATCAAGCGTCATAAAGTTAAATTGCCTATTGACAGAATTGTTTGTTACCTTTGCAGGAATGTACGAAAAACGACGCTGTTTTATAGAATCAAAATAAAAAATTCTGGCGGTATCGGCTATATAGAACGAACTTTGAAGCATGTTGCGTAGTTCAATATTTTCGTTCTGTAATCGCAAATTTTGTTCGCGAAGATGCAGATAATCGTTAAAAATGCTCAATTGTGCGTAAATATTGCCCGAAACAACGTTGGCAGTTCTTGCAAAGGCTATCCGCTGAATGTAATTATTGCGAACAAGCATAAAAACGCCTATTCCTTGAAGTATAAGAAAAAGGAGCAGAAGGTGATACCTTTGGAGAAATAGAATTAACGTGCGCAAAAGTAAAAATTAATTAAATAATTCTAATTAGAGATTGAAATTTTTTGCAAAGGTAAAAACAAATTCAAAATAAAAACAAGAAAATTGGTGAAAAATTGTTATCTACGTATATTTTTTTGGAAATTTGAAAAAAATGCTTATTTTTGTGTAGAATTAATTGTTAATGTAGTAAATTAGTATTAATTTTGCGCGATTTTTCATTAGTATTCAAAATAAAAAAAATAAAAACATTATGACACGTAATATCAAGTATTTAGGCATAACGTTAATTGCGTTTGCCACAATGTTTACAGCCTGTTCAACGAAAAAGGAATCATATCCTTTGCGATTGACCGAATGGAAGATGGCTCCGGCTATTTCAGCCGTGACGCCGAGTTTAAACGCCATAGCCGTTACTGCGCCCGATGATGCAGTAAAAGAGTCTGATTTCTCAACTGCCAACTGGTTGAGGGCAGTCGTTCCCAGCACCGTTTTGGGAAATTTGGTTGATAACGGCGTGTACGATTATCTTTTCGAGCCTGACAACGACGGAAAGTTAAACGTGTATTTCAACGAAAATCTGTCGAAAATTCCGCCGGAAGATTTTGACAATCAGTGGTGGTACAGTACCGATTTTACACTGCCGGCAAGCGAGGCGGGTAAGAGAGTTACGCTCACTTTCAGAGGTATAAGTTACGTTGGCGAGGTATATGTAAACGGAACAAAACTGTCTAACAAATATACAACCATTACCGAAGAGGATTATCTCAAAAACGGTCCTACCCTGTTAAATCCCGATTTTCCGATAGAAGATTTTCACACCGATGGAGCAGGCACTTTGACGGGCATTTCTGATTGGGAAACTTATAAAACGCAGTTCATTGGCTCGATGCGTACCTACGACTTGGATATTACCGATTTAGTGAACTTTGGCAGAGGTACAAACAACGTAAAGGTAAAAATTACCAAACCTGTGTATTATTTCGACCTGACATATCACTGGGTAGATTGGAATCCTATGCCTGCCGATGCAATGATGGGTCTAACGGGCGATGTATATCTTTCCGTTACCGGAAGCGCCCGACTTGCTAATCCCGCCGTTGCCTCGAAAGTGGCGTATGACCATACAAACGCGCGTTTGAGCTTCTTTGTGGACGTTAATAATTTCACATCGTCAGCCATAACGGGAACGCTAAATGCAGTGGTTAGGGATCCCAACGGAAACGTTGTCGCAAACTTGACAAAAGACAACATTAGAGTTCCTTCCGATGCTTATAATCAGGAAATTATATTAAGAGCCGCAGAATATCCTCAACTAACGCTCACAAATCCGCAGTTGTGGTGGCCCTACATGTCGGGCGGGCAGCCGTTATATACGGTTGATTATGAATTTATTGTGGACGGAGTTGTTAGCGACAGAATGTACCATCGTTTCGGAATCCGCGAGATAACCGAAGAAGTGAACGTATCGCTTTATGCAAACAGTTCAATAGAATTTGAAGAACTTAATTTGGCGACCGGACACGCAAGGTACGGAGAACGAAACGACAGAGATTTTTCGGATACCATCGCTAAAAACCATCTTGCCAATATGCAGCAATTTTATTTTAATCACAGACCTGTAATGCTCAAAGGCGGCGGCTATTGCGCTTCGGATCTCATGTTGCGCCACGACCAGAGCATCAATGAGGCTGTTGTGGAATATACCAAATATATGGGTATGAACATGCACCGCGATGAAGGCAAGTTTTTTAGCAATGATTTGCTGGAGCTAATGGACGAAAACGGTATAGTGTTGATGACTGGTTGGTGTTGCTGCGACCGCTGGCAACAACCGGGTTTCTTCTCGAAAGCCGAGCGTTTTGTGGCGTTTGAATCAATGTATGCGCAGTTGCGCAACGCCCGCCGTTTTGCCTGTATGTTTCTATGGTACAACGGCAGCGATGAGCCGCCAAGCATGGCTTCGCAAGGTTTAAACGGTCAAAACGTAGAACAAAAATATTTTGAAATTGCAGCCGACGTCAGACTGTTGGAAATAGCGACAAATTGCAGCAACGGCACTCCCAAACTTGCGACTCTTACCGATGTTGTAGGCGGACAGCACATGGACGCTTCTTACGACAGCCAAACTCCTACGTGGTACTATGCCGAACCCAGAGGTCTTTACGGCTTCATTTCCGAAGGCGGCGGCGGTGCAAGTATTCCCGTGCATGAAACAGTGAAAAGAATAATTCCTGAAAGAAACCTGTGGCCCTACAATTCGGAAAATAATTATAATGTATGGAATTATCACACGGCGCGGGGCAATTTTGCCAACCTCGGACAGATAACATCGTTCATTGACGGCGCGTATGGTCCTTCTTCTTCGTTTGACGAGTTCGTTACCAGAGCGCAAATTTTGCAGTATGAAATGCAGAGAGCGCAGTTTGAGGCAATAAATTTCAATCGCTATAGAAACGTTACCGGTTTTGTGAACTGGATGCTCAACAATGCGTGGCCCTCGTTCTTCTGGAATCAGTTCGATTTTTACATGAATCCTAACGGAACAACTTACGGCGCAAGAAAAGGCAACACTCCCGTACATATAATGTATAATCTGTACAATAAGAGTATTCACGTTGTAAACAACACGTTTGACGCACATTCCGGAGCGGTTGCAACGTTGCAGATATTCGATATTGACGGCAATTTGATAAGTACGCCCCTTGAGAAGCGCGTAAATATTCAGCCCGATGGCGCATCGGAAGCGGTAGAATACGCAACAGCGGGAACTAATCGCTTTGGTCCCAGAACAATGGGGTTAATTAAAAACGATGCAGGCGAATATGAGCCGTATCAAATCAATTATTTCGGAAAAATTACCGAAGCCCACGGAGTTATTGACCTTTGGGACTATGAAGATATTTTGGCTTCGCTTGTAAGACCAACTTCGGACGTATTCTTTATTCGTTTGGAATTAAAAGACGCCGCTGGCAAAACGTTAAGTATCAACACGTATGCCGAGCCTATGCGAAAAGACGTTGCAGGCGCCAGCCACGCATGGAACCGTTCGGGCGCCTATCAGGTACACGATTTAACACAGTTGAATTATTTGCCGCCGGTGAATTTACAGTCGGCGCAAATAGCAAGCCGCAGAGACGGCGCAAGAAACGTGCTGACGTACAGAATATCCAATCCTACCGAAAATATTGCATACGCCGTTGAATTAAAGGCGTTTACCGGAAGCGACAGAAGAACGTTAGTGGCTCCTGTTTTTTACGATGACAACCTCTTTACCCTGCTTCCCGGCGAAACCCGCGAAATTGAAATATCGTACAACAGTTCTGATTTGGCTGGCAATGCTTTTGTGTCGGTAAATTGCTATAACAACGTTGTAAACGGTAGCGGTGTCAACGCTCGCGGCGCCACAAACATTTACGGAGGCGTATCTCTTAACGGCTCAAACAACCTCGCCCGCAACAGAACGGTTACAGGGGGTACAGATTCCAACAACGCTACAAACATACCTGCAAGCGGACAGGACAAGGCAAACAGAGGCAAAACATTCATTGATTCCAACTTTAACACCTTCGCAACCATAACGCCCGAACAAGGCTCGTTTGTATTGGATTTGGGAAGCGTTCAGGGTTTCGACAGAATCATGCTTCGCTGGAATCGCAGTTTCGAGCAGCGCGCACACAATCTGCGCGGCAGACCCGACAATATCAGGATTGAAATAAGCGACGACAACGCAACGTACACTACCATCGTGCCAAACTATGACAATAGAGGCGCAGGGTCAATAATGACGAATATCGTTTTGCCTTCGCAGGTGCGGGGTCGTTACGTGAGGATTACGCCCACAGGATTGATAGGAATATCGCCCGAAATAGGCATGGTAGGCAGAACGGCTGAAGGCGTTGGACAAAGCGTCAGCGGCATCGAACAAACTCCCGCAGCAACGGCGTTTACGCTGTCTGCTATTGAAATTTATGCGTTCAACAGTTCTGCGTTCTTCACAGTAGAAGGAGGCGGAAAAGTGCAAATAGCAAACAACAAGGAAATAAGCGCATCGTGCAACGCTAATTGCAGAGTTGTTGCAGCAACCAACGGTACGCTTACGTTCAGGTGCGTTCCCAACGGCGCGGCAAACTTTAGCGTATTCCGCGACAATGTGGATATTACGTCCACAGTTGCCGCCAACGGTACCGTGACGCTGACCAACGTGACAGCAAATACGGATATTTCCGTGAGGTTTTGATAAATTATTGACGTTAAATGGCTTCAATAAAACTGATTACTTCCATTGTTCTTTGAACAGTTGCTTGGTCAGCAGGTTTGGCAGGGAAGCCATTGAGGTTATTTTTGATTAGTCCGGCATATTCTTTGAGCGCAGCCGTATTTACGGGCTTTTGCGGACAGAGAGACATAAAATTACCGCTCAATATTGCTCTAACGGTTGCCTCCGGAAGTTCAAGAGCGTTAATACCTTCCAACATTCTTTGCGCTCTTCTTGCATTTGCTCCCGCAAGGTCGGCAGCAACGCCTGAACAAGCAAATAACAGCCTGTTGGGAAATTCCATTGCTATTTTACGGAAAGCGTCCGATTCGGTATCAAGATGGTCGAAAGTGCCTCCCGAAGCGATGTCGCTATACAGGTTAGGATAGCGGCGCAGAAGTTCCTCAATTTCGTTGTGCAGCAAATAGCCAAATTGAGGCAAAAGTACCCGCAATCTTGGACGACTTGCAATAATGTCAATACACTCGTCGTATATTTCCTGATAAGTGGAATGGGCTGCATCTCCGAAAAACCAGTCCGAAGCAACCTGATAGGCTGTAGCCTTGTCTTTGTCCCAAAAATCGGGCGGATCAGCCAAATGTAAAGCTAACGTTATGCCGCGTTGTTCCAGCAAGTCGTAAAAACCCGCGTACCGCTGCGAATTAAGGGGTATGTTGCCGCACATCTTACGTGCGTTGGGTTTGCCTTCATACATTTTAAAACCGTCGGCGCCAATGTTTATAAGCCTTTCGGCTTGACGTCTGAAATCCCATTCAGGACTGTTGGAACCCGGAATATGATAATCGAGGCTGGCAAAAACGTAGCCATGTTCGGGATAAAGGAACTTATACACGAAAGCCATCATGTTTCTGTATATTGCGTGGAAGCCCTCGCCGGTGTTCACAGCGTAACACATTGCGTCAAACCCGCAAATGCGATAACCCTCGTGAAGTTCCCTCATCATCTGAAGCAACGGTTTACCGTTATCTACCACATGAACATGGGAATCAATAAGTTTCATGCCGCTTGTTTGAGGCGTTTGGCGCCCAAAATTTTCATTTATTCCGGGCATACTCATCATAACAGGCGCCATACCTAATGTTGATATAAAATTACGTCTTTTCATTGATATTACAATATTATAATAATGCGAATTAAGTATTATTTTTTTGGAAACCATCCTTTTTCAACCCGTTTGCGTTGTTGGAATAGTTCGCCGATTGACCAAAATGCTGAAAACGCAACCACTCCGCACGTAGCAGACAGGATAACGTTGTTTATCTGCAGGGCGGCGACAATTCCGCAGACGCCAAGCAACAAAAACGCCCACCAGCATTTTACGCCAAAATAGTACTCGCCTTTTATTACCAAAGGATGAAAAATCCCGATAATCAGGAATGTAACCAAGCCGATGATTATTCCGGTCAAATTGCAGGTTTCTATAAATTGCATCAAAACAGACATGTTTTTATTCAATTTATTAGAATGATTTAAGATGTTTATCCATTTCGCTAATGTTAATTGACTTAAAAATGCAAAGATACGAAAAATTTGAATAACAACATTTTTTTTGCAAAAAAACAAATATTTTTTTGTTCATTTAATTTTTTTGTTTATTTTTGCGCAAATTTTATTTTTATTCATATAAAAAAATTTAGATTTAATTTGTTGCCCTGCCTGTTGAATACAGGCGGGGTTTTGTTTGCATCTTTGCATTAACGAACGTGAAGAAATGCCAAAGCCCAATGTAAAAAATAAGTGGAGTAATTTGAAAAATACATACAAATAAAATTGACTCGGTTTTTGTGCTGTAGAACCTAATTTTTACCTAATCCACAAACTAAACAACCTCAATAGCAAGAAGTTGTCGATCAAATACAACCTCATTATAACAAGAATTAGGTAATGAGGTAAGGTTTGATGTATTAATCCTCTGCTACTGATGTTGTTTTGTTAGCAAAATTGGGTTGAAAATTAGGTTTTCCCATTACGCGAAATACCGAAGCCCGCTAATGCGCAACGATTTTGCAACCCAAAAAAAGCCACCGAAAATTCAGTGGCTATAAAAAAGATTTGTGCAATGTGTGGTTGTGATCTTTAAATTATTTTCTGTATTCAATAACTACCCAACGAGCAGGCGCAGTATTTGGTGCGTTTGGCGGAGCTGGATTTGGTAAAGCGGTATTAGGATCATTTCCGCTTCCTACCGTTGATCTAACCAACAAATAATCGTTACCAACCTTTGTAATAAAACGAACAACTTGATACTGAGCGGCAGGGGAAACGTTAATTGCTAACGTGGTTCCCTTTGTCTCTGTATCTTCAAACTTATCTCTTACAGATTCTTTTGTGTTTTCAGTAACCAATCCGTCATATTCAGCTTGAGTTAATGTAACAAAAGAACCTGTTAACGTAAAACGCGTGGGGTCTTGATTCGAAGCAGCACCTCCGAGTTGAGTGGTTGTTAGTCCAAGCAGAGCATTAGTTGCCTGAAAACTATTAGTACTAGTGTTAGGCGTAGATGTATTAGTATTTGACCAAATCAAATGCGTTAATACGGCTTCCAACGGCGTTGTCGGGGGCGTTGGATCATACTCAGCGAACACAATCGTTAAAGTTCTTGCTGCATCTTGCTGCGGATTTTTATCCTTGTCATAAACCTCAAGGCTGAACTTAAATGTCTGCTCTTCATTTGTAGTTCTTTCTACCGTCAAGGTTTCCTTGTGAAGATTAGCGCCATCTGAAAAATTTGAGTTTTTGGGGTAACCACTATAATTCACGTTTGTCGGCTCGGTTTGCCGAATTATTATTTCAGCAATGCCGCCGGGCGCTCCAAATTCCAGAGCTACAGAAACCGTCTCTTTCAAATCTTCTTTGCTACCTACGTCAATTGTAGGATTAGCTACAGTCAGAACCTGGGTTGTTGTGCCATCGTTATATTCTATCTTTATTGACGGCGGATCAGACGGATCTGATTCACAACTAACCACACACATTGCACTTGCTGCTATTAAAGCAGCCATTAAAAATACATTCACTTTTTTCATTTTTTTACTCTTATTTTAATTATACAAAAAAGTTATTTACACTTTATACGTAAAAAAAACAAAAATGTTGCGTTTTTTTTCTTTTTTTTGAAAAAAAAGTTTTTAACATTTTCGCAAATTAGTGTTAAGTTGTTGGTTTTATTCGATTGCGTCTTATGAGATCGCTTCGCTAAGTTCAGTTTTGAAATTCGAGCCAGTTCAAACAATTATTTGTTTCTTTTGCCATAGCCATTTAAACATACACTATATTGTACGTAAAAAACGAAAAAATGTTGCGTTTGACTTATTTTTTTTATAAATTTGTATGTTTAAAAAATAAATTGTTTCTTTGCAGAAGTTATTTTTCTAATTCATTATGGATTTTTCAGCAAGGAAAATGCCTGTTGGCATTCAGGATTTTGAAAAACTGCGTCATGAAGAATGTGTGTATGTTGATAAGACACAATACATTCATGCTTTGGCAAATTTAAGCAGCCCCTATTTTCTCGCTCGACCGCGTCGCTTCGGGAAAAGCCTTTTTGCGTCTACTCTCAAAGCATATTTTCTGGGTAAAAAGGAGTTGTTTGAAGGCTTGGCTATTGCGGAATTAGAAAAAGACTGGATCGAATATCCCGTCATCTACATTGATTTCAACAAAGGAAGCAGCGACAGTTTGCAATCAGCGCTATTTGCGTTGGATTCCATGTTGGAAGAATATGAAATTCAATGGGCTATAGAAAAATGTAGCGATTTATCTGTTCGATTGAAAAAATTGATAGAAACCGCTCACAAAAAATCGGGCAAAAAGGTTGTTGTATTGGTTGATGAATACGACAAGGCTTTGGTGAATACCATGGACAACCAGCAAGAAAACGATGAGTTGCGCAGACTTTTAAAAGGTTTTTACGGCGTTCTCAAAGGCATGGACTACGCATTACGCTTCGTATTCTTGACAGGCATCACAAAATTTGCGAAAGAAAGCATCTTCAGCGACCTTAACCAACTGATAGATATAAGTTTGGAAGAACAGTTTTCTGAAATATGCGGTATATCTGAAAAGGAACTGCATGAACAGTTTCAGCCAGAATTACACACATTATCAAAGAAAACAGGCAAAACTCACGAAGAAACGATTGCCGAACTAAAAAAACGTTACGACGGCTATTGTTTCGCGCCTCAAGGAACAAGAATGTATAATCCATTCAGTGTATTGAACACTTTTTTTTCAAATTTTTACAATTATTACTGGTTCAAAACCGGAACGCCCACATTTCTAATCAAAACATTGCGAAAAGACAATTACGACGTCAGGAAGTTCGACAACGATGAGATTATTGCAGTTCGCTCCATTGATGATTACTGCGCCGGCGAAACCAGCCTCACGCCGCTACTTTACCAAAGCGGTTATCTAACCATCAAGTCATATAATTCAGAATATGACGAGTTTACATTGGGTTTTCCCAACGAGGAGGTAAAATACGGTTTTCTTAACGAACTTTTGCCTGCTTATGCGCCGCAAGTAATTCACAATGGCGATTTTTCAGCATCCCGTTTCACAAAGGCGCTTAAAGAAGGCAATATAGAAGATTTTATGCAGCTACTTGCTGCTTTCTATGCTTCTATTCCATACAATGCAATAAAAAAAGAGCATCGTGACGAGCAATATTATCAACATCTTTTCTATCTTATTTTCACGTTGATTGGGCAATTTGTTGAAACAGAAGTAAAATCAGCCTCAGGACGAGCCGATGCAGTAGTTAAAACAGCCGATTCGATATATGTTTTCGAGTTCAAAATGGACAAAAACGCTACCGCCGAAGAAGCCCTCGAACAAATTGACGACAAGGGATACATGATACCGTATTCAGCCGACCATAGAAGGTTGGTGAAGACAGGAGTGGAATTTTGTATCGAATCAAAAGGAATAAATAGATGGCTCTGTAAATTTGAAAAACAATAGCAAAAAATATAATCCAATAAATAAAATAATTTGACATAAATAAGTAATATGAACAATCTTAATACCGATTTCACACAGCGCAATGCCGCTGTAGATATTTTTAGAGCGCTTACCATGTTTATAATGGTATTTGTAAACGACTTGTGGAAAGTTAATCTTCCCGAATCGTTAAAGTGGTTAGACCATGCAAGGCGCGGCGATGCTTTTATTGGTTTGGCAGATTACGTATTGCCGTGCTTTCTGTTCTGCGTCGGCATGTCTATACCTTTTGCCATAGAAAACCGTTTCCGAAAGGGCGCTTCGGGCGAATCAACCATCGCGCATATTTTGCTGCGAACTTTGGCTCTGCTCGTTATGGGCGCCTTCATCACCAACACCGAAAACGGTTCGGTAGAACGTGTATCGCCCGATACTATCTACAGAATCGGAGTTTACTGGATCTTGATGGTTGCAGCCTTTATATGCATCTGGAACCAGTATCCGCGCACCGATGACAAAAACAAACAAAGGCTGTTTACTGCGCTGAAATATATTGGCGTTGGAGTTTTGCTCTTTTTGGCAATAACTTTCAAAGACGTAAGAGAAAACGTTTTTTCCGCCCGCTGGGGAATTTTGGGAAATATCGGCTGGACGTATCTTGTGTGCGCGTTTGTGTACGTGTATACCCGCGACCGCTTAAAGTACCTGATACCCATTTGGTCTATATTTGTAATAATTTGCATGTTAGGCTCAAGAATGACAGAGGCGTGGGGTAGCGAAGCGTTTTTGAACTTGCCGCGTCCTAATTTTTACAATGACTTTCTGGGAATTTTTCGTATCGGCAATGGCTCGTCATGCGCCTTTACAATGGGCGGAATCATCTTGTCGTTGCTCAGTTTAAAATATTCGCAGATTGCCAATCGCAAGAAAATCATTTTTGCCGTATCTGCTGTTGCGGTGTTTTTCTTTGCCAGCTTTATTGCGAAAAACTTTTGGGTTTTGTCTAAAAACGCCGCTACTCCCTCGTGGATATTCTACATCACCGCCACTTCTATTGCTGTTTACAGCATTATTTACTGGTTAGTAGAAAAAGGCAAGGAATCGTGGTTCAATGTAATCAAACCCGCCGGAACGGCAACCCTTACCTGCTATTGTATGCCGTATGTAGCTTATGGACTTGCCGACATTACAGGAATAGTGCTGCCCCACTGGTTTACTCATGGATTTATGAGCGTAATCAATTGTCTGTGCTTTTCTTTTGTAATAATTGGAGCAACCTATCTTCTTGGTAAGTTGCATATCAAACTGAAAATATAATCTTTTTTGTCCAATCTGCCAAAAACAATGGTATATTGAGTAAATTACCGTCTTTTTTAAGATTGTTCAATGAATAGCGTATTCTCATTTTTGGCGAATATTTTTCGTTGTACACTGTCAGGCTTTTGCCGCTAATGTTGTGTTTTGCTTTTACTTCTATCGGAATAATTTCGGTATTGTGTTGTATCAAAAAATCAACTTCGGCTTTGCCTTCTGAAGTCCAATATCGGGGCGTAACTTCAAATTGCGTCACTAACGATTGTAATATTGCATTTTCTGCTATTGCGCCTTTAAATTCGGTATATAACGGGCTACCCGATAAAATGATTTCGGGCGGCACTTTTGCTAATCGCCTCAATATCCCAATATCAGAAATATATATTTTGAAGGCTGTTAAATCATCGTATGCTGTTAGCGGAATAAATGGCTTTGTGTTAGCAAAGATGCGATGGACTAATCCTGCATGCTCTAACCACAGCAAAGCGTCTTCGTATTCGCGCGCTCTTGCTCCCGGTTTAACCAATTTGTAGAGAAACTTGCGATTTTCGCGCGATAATTGCGATGGAATAGAATTCCAAATTGCTGTAATTTTTGGAATATCTTTTTTTTCAGCATGTTTTGAAAAATCAAGTTCATAAGCATGAATAATAGTATGCAAATTTTCTTCTACTTTTTCCATACCTTTGTTGTTCAAGAAATTGGCGACCGCTTCGGGCATCCCGCCTGTTATCTGATAACGTTGAAACGATTCGGTAAGGCGATTGAAAATTATCAAAGGAATTTCTTCAATGGCGCTAATTTGTTCGACAAAATAAAAAAGTTCGGGCGCGTCGGCTAATAAAAATTCCTTAAAACTAAGCGGAAATATCTGCAAAAATTCTACTTTGCCCACAGGAAAACTATCGCCCTTAGATAATGACACTCCCAACAACGAGCCAGCAGCAACAATAGTGTATTCTGGAGCGTCTTCGCAAAAATATTTCAGACAGTTCAATGCCTTGTTACATTCTTGTATTTCGTCAAAAATGATCAATGTTTTTTCAGGTATAATAGGACTTGAGGTGTAAAAACACAACTTTCCAAGCAGACGTTTTATATCTTTGGCGCCTTCAAAAAGACAGTGTAATTCATCGTTTTGGTCGAAATTGAAATAAGCGCAATGTTCAAAACTACGCTCGCCAAACGTCTTCATCAACCAAGTTTTGCCGGTCTGTCGGGCGCCTTGTAAAATTAGTGGCTTGCGGTCGGACTTGGTTTTCCAATTAGATAATTTTTCAAATATTTCACGTTCTATTTTCATCATAAACACATTTTATGTTCCAATAATGTGATTTTTTCACATTTTTAAGAACCAAATCGGTGCAAAATAAATAATAAAAATTGGTTAATCAAAAAAAATGTATTTTTTTTTGCATTTTATTTTTTTTTCCGATGCAATCAATGTATCTTTGCAAAAATATTTATCTTATATTAATTAATAATCAATCGAAATGAATATAAAATTTTTAAAAATGTCTTTTTTAGCGCTTTCAGCGCTTATGATGATTACGGTTTCTTCCTGTAAAGAAGAGAAGCCGTGGGAACCGGAACATCCGATGTTTTGGACGTGGTGGAACTATCGTCCGAATCCAAACAATCCGGTAAATTTGGACTCTGTTTTCAGGGTCATGAAAGAAACCGGACTTGACGGCGTTATTTTGAACGCCCGCTCAATCGAAGATTATCGTGTGGCTATTCCGATAGCGCACGCTAATGGTTTGAAAGTTTGGTCTTGGTGGTGGGCGTTGAATCTCGAACATGATAGAGATTCTATTTTGAATGCGCATCCCGACTGGTTTCAGGTTAATCGTTTGGGAACAAGCCTTTACGACGATCCTGCGTACGTGCAGTATTACAGATTTTTGGATCCGTCGAATCCGGAAGTAAGAGCGTACATGACGGGTAAATTTTCCAAAATGGCTGCGATAGAAGGATTAGACGGTATAGTTATTGACTATTGCCGTTTTGTGGACGTGATCCTTCCCACTACATTGTGGTCGCGCTATGGCGTTGTGCAGGACAGAGAGTACCCCGAGTTTGACTACGGTTACAATCCGGGCTTGATTCAGCAATTTATGGCGGCACATCCCGGCATGGGCGATCCGCGTGAGTGGGAAGACCCCTCGGAAGGAGAAAGAGGCGAAATATGGTTGGATTTTCGCGCCGCTCAAGTTACAAAACTTGTAAACGAATATGCTGTAATAGCCCGCGAACACGGTATTGTAATGTCAGCGTCGCCATTTCCCACTCCGGCAATGTCGCGAAGAATGGTACGCCAGAGTTGGGATAATTGGGAATTGGACGTTGTGTTTCCAATGATTTATCAAAACTTCTATACAGGTTGTCCTACTTTTATAGCAGACTGCACCATTGAGAATGTGAAAACCGCTCATCCTATGACCACGGTAATGGCAGGTATAACAGGCATAAACGGACCTGACATGTTTAAAGGTATGGACGCTGCCTTGAATAACGGCGCCCGTGGAATTGCAATCTTTACAATAGGCAGTTTGAGATCTCCCGAAATTCGCGCACAGTTTAGAGCGTATACCGACAGCGTTAAAGAAACGTGGGGAAGGAACGGCGGCGTAAATCCCGCGCTCATAACAGGCGTAAATGTTGATACGGACGGCTTTAACAAAACGGTTATTATGGGTTTTGTTGAAAACAGAATGGCGCATTATCTTAGCGTAGGCAGAGCGATTGCAGCCAACAACCTCGACTGGGCAACCATTGAGCCGCTTGTAAGCAACCCTATTCAAGGCTTTACAACAGACGATTTTCTCAGCAGAATGAGAACAGCCGCCAATCGTAGCCCTGAACTGCAAACGGTTGTTAATTCGCTTGAAAATTATCTTCCGATAGAAGTGCGAAGGAGCGCGCCCAGATTGGATAGAGCATGGCGCACCACTCGCTATTATCATGTTACAGAGGAAAATAGCGGCGTTGTATTTAAGGTGGATTTCTATCTATACGGCGATTTAGTTTCTGGATGGGACGTGGCGCCTGAAACCGAATCATTCAACGCATTTATTCAGAGAAACAGATAAAACATAATAATTATGAAATTAATAGGAATTTTATTTGCTTTTTTATTGTTGAGCGCTACATCTTGTTGTAATACTCCTCAACAACAGGCGCAGCCTGAAAAAGAACTCATCGTTCTGGCTTATGTGACCTCATGGAGTAGCGTTATGCCTGACCCTAATTATATCACGCATATCAATTATGCTTTCGGGCATGTTAATGAAACCTTTGACGGTATCATGATAAACAGACAAGCCCGCAATGCCGATGATGGACGCGCAACCAGCGAAGACCGTTTGCGGTCAATCGTTGAGTTGAAGCAACAAAAGCCATGCCTAAAGATAATGCTTTCTATTGGCGGCTGGGGTAGCGGTCGTTTCAGCGAAATGGCTGCCGACCAGACTAATCGTTTAGCGTTTGCCGCCGATTGCAAGCGTGTAATTGATGAATTTGGCTTGGACGGAGTTGACTTGGACTGGGAATATCCTACCCAAACCGCAGGCGGAAGAATATCGGCTTCGCCCGATGATACTGATAATTTCACACTTTTAATGCGCGACATTCGAAATGCTATTGGCAATGACAAGTTGCTGACGCTTGCATCTGCGGCAAACGCCAGATACGTTGATTTTAGGGCTATTGATCCGTACATTGACTTTGTCAATATTATGACGTATGATATTAACACTCAAGGCGCCGGTCATCAAGCGGGCATGTATCGCTCTGAATTAACAGGAGAGCCCGGAAGAGGTTTATCTTGCGAAGAATCAGTTAATTTACACGTTGATGCTGGCGTTCCTATCCATAAACTGACTTTAGGAATGCCGTTTTATGGACGCTCGAGGATAGAAGGAGTCAATAATTATGTAGAATACAGGACTGTGATAAACAGGAATGGCGTATTGGGTATCAGAACAAGAGGCGGCGAGGAAACTATGTTTCCGGATTTCAAAGAATTCTGGGATGCAGAGGCTATGGCTGCGTATTGGGTTGATGGTACTGGAAGATTTGTTATGTCATACGAAACGCCAAGATCTATTGACTATAAATGTGAATGGCTAAAACGCAGAGGTATGTTGGGCGCAATGTATTGGGATTATGCTCTTGACGATGACGACGGAACGCTTCGCAAGGCTGTATATCACGGTGTAATGGGTAGATAATTTTTAAAATATATAGTTATGACAACAGATAAAAATGATTTTTTCTATCAACGTAATCCAGCTATTGACATACTAAGAGCGTTAACCGTATGGTTGATGATCTTTGTAAATGACTTTTGGTCAGTTAGAGGCGTACCACAGTGGATGCAACATTCGGCGCGCGGCGTGGATTTTCTGGGATTGGCAGATGTAGTTTATCCCATTTTCCTGTTCGTAGTGGGAATGTCTATTCCGTATGCTATTGAAAACAGGTATAAAAAGGGCTTGTCAGAATCAGGCACTTTCCTGCATATTTTATCGCGTTTTTTTGCTCTGCTCATTATGGGAGCATTTACAGAGCAAAGTTTGTCGCGCTTAACGACAGACGTTCCGATGAATATGCCCCTTTTCAAAATGCTTATGGTTGTGGGATTCTTTTTGATTTGGAACGCATATCCAAAGGCTGAAAAACAAAATACCCGCCATTTATACACCGGTTTGCAAATACTTGGCGTTCTGCTGCTCGCCTATTTGGCATATATTTTCCGCGCTACTGCTTCGGAAGACAGAGTGTTGTTTTTTAGAGGCAGTTTCGGAATACTGGGAAGCATCGGATGGGCTTATTTAGTTTGTGGTTTCATTTATATGTTTGTACGCAATAATGTTCGTAACATATTCTTCTTTTGGTTGGCAATAATTTTGTATTGCATGGCGTCAGCAAGTACCGGCAAAACAGCCGAGCCTTTCCAGTTGATACCAAGAGACGCCAATATTATTCGCGACCTTATTGGTATAGGACGTATTGGAGCAACAACTTCGCTAACAATGGGTGGCGTTCTGTTTTCGCTTTTGATAGCAAAATATTCGCATCTTGAAGTCCGTAAAAAAATAATTTTTTATGCTTCTCTGACAGCCGCCTTGTTTGTAATATCAATTGTAGCCCATCGGTTTTGGATTGTTGCAAAACTCGGTTCGACGCCTACATGGGTACTATATTGTTCTGCAATCACTGTCGGCACATACGGATTGCTTCATTGGGCTGTATCCGCAGGTAAGGCAAAATGGTTCAATATCATTAAGGCGGGCGGAACGGCTACGCTTTCGTGTTATGTTATGCCGTATTTTTTGCAAACCGTATTTTACGGTTCTACAATTCAATTTTACGGTTTGACTTTAACTTTGCCCAAATCACTTTATGGCGTATTGCCTGATTTCATGAAAAATGACATAGGCGGTTTGATAAAATGCGCAATTTGGGCGCTCTTGTGTATATTATTTACTGCATTGTTAGAACGATATAAGATAAAACTGAAAATATAGTAAGATCCTTCGTTCGACAGATACAATGAGAAAAACGGTGACAAATACCGTTTTTTATCAAAAATTTTTAATTATTTTTGTCAATTAAAAATTTATATATATCTTTGCAGTCGAAAATTAAAACCTTCCTTGCATAATGCGAGAGAGGTTTTTTTTCTTTTGAAATTTAGAATTACAATAAAATGTCTGAAAAACAAATTAAAGGTTCTGAAGCGCTGTTGCGCTCTTTAATCAACGAAGGTGTTGATACAATATTCGGATATCCGGGCGGCGCCATAATACCGGTATTTGATACTTTGTACGATTACAAAAAAGAGGTGCGCCATATTTTAGTGCGTCACGAACAGGGCGCTATTCATGCTGCACAGGGTTATTCGCGTGTTTCAGGCAAAACGGGCGTGGCGTTTGTGACTTCGGGACCCGGCGCAACAAACGCCATAACAGGCATAGCCGACGCTATGATTGACAGTACTCCGATAGTAGTAATTACAGGACAAGTATCGTCTTTGCTTTTAGGCTCGGATGCTTTTCAGGAAACTGACGTCATAGGCGTAACACAGCCAATCACCAAGTGGGCGTACCAAATCCGCTCTGCCGAAGATGTAAGCTGGGCAGTAGCGCAGGCGTTTCATATAGCATCAACCGGACGTCCCGGACCGGTAGTTCTCGATTTCACAAGAGACGCACAGATCAGCACGGCAGACTATAAACCGCAGAAAATAACCTATATACGCAGTTACACGCCTATTCCTGAGTTAGACGCAAAAGCCGTGACAGAAGCGGCGCGTATAATCAACGACGCCAAAAAGCCGTTTGCGTTAGTAGGGCAAGGCGTTATCATTGGCAACGCCGAAAAGGAATTGCTGGATTTTTTGCGCAAAGCTGATATTCCCGCAGGCTCAACCATGCTCGGGCTGTCGGCGCTACCGTCAGACGAGCCGCTATACGCAGGAATGCTCGGTATGCACGGCAACATAGCGCCAAACCTCAAAACCAACGAATGTGACGTGCTGATTGCAATAGGTATGCGTTTTGACGACCGCGTAACAGGCAATTTGAAAACATACGCAAAGCAGGCAAAAATCATTCATTTCGATATTGACCCTGCCGAAATTGACAAAAATGTTAAGACAACCGTTGCCGTTTTAGGCAATGCAAAAGAGACACTTCCTGCCGTAACGCGCTTGCTGAAAGATAACAAGCATACTGAATGGCGCGAAAGTTTTAAACCATTGTACGACAAGGAAAAAGACAAGGCAATAAATAATGAACTTTACCCCGCAGATGGTCCCATAAAGATGGGCGAAGTGGTAAACAAAGTAACCGAGGCGACCGGCAACGAGGCTGTAATGGTTACAGACGTGGGGCAAAATCAGATGATGGGCGTTCGTTATTCCAGATACAAACGCACGCGTAGCATGGTAACTTCCGGCGGATTAGGAACAATGGGCTTTGGGTTGCCCGCCGCCATTGGCGCAAAATTTGGCGCCCCCGACCGAACTGTTTGCCTGTTTGTTGGCGATGGCGGTTTGCAAATGACAATTCAAGAATTTGGAACAATAATGCAGGCGGATGTAGCAGTTAAAATAATAATTTTGAACAACAGTTTTCTTGGAATGGTTCGACAATGGCAGCAACTGTTTTTTCAGGAAAGATACTCGGAAACGCCGATGACTAATCCAGACTTCATTAAAATTGCCGAAGCATACAATATTCCCGGAAAAAAAGTTAGCGAACGCGCCGACCTTGATGCTGCCATTACCGAAATGTTGAACGCCAAAGGCGCATTTCTGTTAGAGGTCGTTGTAGAACAAAAAGGCATGGTTTATCCTATGATTCCCGCCGGCGCCTGTGTTACGAATATTTTGCTGGGCGATTCGTCTTTTTGAAATTCGATCGTTTTCATGGCGGCAAAGATTGTAGAACCCAAATTTTTTCACGCGCTTGTAGTTCTCAAAAATTTCATTTAATTTTGCGGCTCAAAAATATATCGAATTTTTGCGTATGAAGATATTGCATCGCTTCATGCTTAAACAGTTTTTGGGTCCGTTCATTGGTTCCTTTTTCGTAGTAATCATCGTATTGTTAATGCAGTTTCTGTGGAAATATATTGATGAACTCATCGGAAAAGGGCTTGAACTGTCGGTTATCGGCGAATTGCTTCTGTACACCTGCGGACAGTTAGCTGTTATGGCTTTTCCGTTGGCTGTGCTGCTTGCGTCTATATTTACGCTTGGCAATATGGGCGAAAACTACGAACTTATCGCCTTGAAGGCAGCCGGCGTTTCTTTGCAGCGAATAGTTTTTCCGCTGATACTGTTGTCGTTTGTCATTTCCGTTGGCGCGTTCCTGTGTGCAAACTATGTTATTCCGGTAGCGAACCTGAAATGGCGAACGCTGCTGCACGATATACGACAGCAACGCCCCGAATTGCAAATACAGGAAGGAATATTTTACAATGGCATTGACGGATACAGCATTCGCATAGGCAGACGCGATTACAGAACTCAAATGCTGTACGATTTGAGAATATACAATCATATCAAAAGAGCCGGTAATGTGCATGTTATTCTTGCAGATTCGGGGCGAATGAGCATGACCGTAGACAAGCGGTTTTTAGTTGTAGAACTGTACAACGGACACGGTTACGAAGACGAAGTAGGAGACAGAGGCAGAAGAACAGCCCATCAAAGTACAAACTATCCGTTTCGTCGCGATTTTTTTGATAAACAGATATTTAGAATGGAACTGCCCGGATATGAGTTCGAACGCTCCGACGTTGAAATATTCCGGTCAGGTCACCAAATGATGAATATTGAGCAACTAAACGAAGCAATAGATTCGCTTTCAAATGTTATCAAAGAACAGGAAAATAATTTACGTACAATTATCCTACCGACCTATCGCCCTCCCGACTATGATATTCCTATTGACACGAGTATGAGGTCGAGAATTCCCAATAATTTCATAGCGCATTTCAACGAACAGCCAAAATCGCAAAAGCAAATGATAATACAGTCGGCATTAGAAAGTGTGCGACATCAGAAAGATCAGGTTGCGGGGTTGTTTTTTGAAATTAACGCCCAAAACCGTACAACATGGAGGTATAAAATTGCGTGGCATCAAAAATTCACAATGCCATTCGCCTGTTTTATATTTTTCTTTATTGGCGCGCCAATGGGTGCAATTATACGAAAAGGCGGATTGGGTACGCCAATAATAATTGCGGTTATTTTCTTCGTGTTTTACTATGTAATATCAATGATTGGAGAGAGATCGGCGCGCGAAGGAGCAATGTCGCCTTTTGAGGGAATGTGGATGTCCACGTTCATAATTCTATCAACCGGCTTTTTCCTTACTTGGATGGCTACGCGCGATTCGTCCATATTTAATCAGGAATTGTACGTCAATTACATAAAGAGAGGATTGGGTTTCATTTTTATTACGCACCGGAAAGCGCGTCCCGAAATTGTCGTCAGAGCCTCTGAAATTGATTTGGCTTACGAAAACATGATTTTAAAACTCGAAGAATTATCAAGACTTTGCAAATCATATCTTGAAAGCGATTTCAGAAAGCATTTGAAAATGAGCAATATATGGGGCGGGCGGGAGGACGTCGAACTTGCTGAAATTGGACATAAATACGACCATATTCGCGCTGTTCTGAAACAGTCGGATTTGGAGATGATCCGCGAAACCGTCGCCGAATACCCCGATGCAACGCTTCACAGCTACAAAATAAAAGAAGATTCCAATTTGCATATAGCGGCAACAATTATTGCCTTCCCCGCGTGGTTTTACTTGTATGTAAAGGTATTAATTCAAAAGTTTACACTGCGCAACGAATTACAGAACATTATGAGTTTTAACCAAAACCTGATTAATGAGTTGGCAATAAATATACATGAGGAAACCCCTTAACATCAAGCGAGAAGAATTGCTAAAAATTCATATTCCGAATATTCTGAAACGATTTTTACGATTTGAGATAAGCAATTCAATAAGTAACAAAACTAATGCAACGCCAAAAAACCATTGAAACATTTCGGAAAAATCGGAATATGTTTTGGTTTCAAATTCGATTTTTTCCAAATTGTTGATTTCATCTAAAATATTATTCAGTCCGATATTTGCCGTTGTAGCCCTCACGTATATTCCGTTTCCTGCAATAGCCGTTTCTTGCAGTGTTTGTTCGTCTAATCGTGTCATTACTACGTTACCATCGCGGTCTCTCAAAAAATCGCGTTGACCCGAGCGCGTACTCAAAGGAATAGGAGAACCTTGCGGCGAGCCTATCCCGACGGCAAAAACATTTATGCCTCGTCTGGCGGCTTCTTCGGCTGCCTGTACCGGGTCGTCTTCATGATTTTCTCCATCGGAAATAACTATTATTGCCTTTCCCGCTTCGCTCGCAGGCGAAAACGAATTGACCGCTAAATTGATAGCCGCGCCAATAGCGGTACCCTGTATCGAAACAATGTCGGGCGAAATAGTGGAAAGAAACATCTTTGCCGACACATAATCGGCAGTGATGGGAAGTTGCGTATATGCTTCGCCTGCAAAAACAATAAGCCCTATTCTGTTGTCGCCTAATCGGTCAATTAATCGCGAAATGGCTTGTTTGGCTCGTTCCAAACGATTGGGCTGAATATCTTCCGCCAACATACTGTTAGACACGTCCAAGGCGATAATGATTTCGGAGCCAACGCGTTTGTTTTCCTGCAATCTGACGCCAATTCTCGGACCGGCAACGCCCATTACTACAAACGTGAAGGCTATCATCAGTATAATAAACTTAAAAATCGGCTTCTGCGTAGAAGCATCGGGCATAAGGCGACTTACTAATTCTGTGTCGCCAAAACGTTGCAAACGCTTCCTGCGAACAAACATAACCCATGCAAAAATTACCGTAAATAGCGGTATCAGAGCCAAAGCGTATAAATAATCCTGATGTGAAAACTGAAACATTGTTTTTTATAAATTTTAAATAACTTATTTACAAAATTTTATGGCAAATTACGCAAAAGCGAGTATCTTAAAAATATTTCCAAAAGCAATAACAACGCCGCTGCAAGAGCAAATTTAAAATATTCTTCCGATTTTTTGTGATGCTCCTGTACATTTGTTATAGATCTTTCCAAACGGTCAATTTCACTGTAGACATTCAAAAGCGCGTCGTTGTCGTTTGCCTGAAAATATTTACCGTTAGTCATTTCGGCTATTTCAATAAGCAACCCTTCATCAATGTCTGCTTCAATATTCTGGTATTGTATTCCGAACGGCGTTCTTACCGGATAAGGCGCCATTCCGCTCGTTCCTATACCTATTGTATAAACTCTGATACCGAATGTTTTGGCTATTTGTGCCGCAGTCAGCGGGTCAATGGAGCCGCGATTGTTTACGCCGTCGGTCAGCAGTATTATTACTCTGCTGTGGGCGTCGCTGTCCTTAATTCGATTAACGGCATTAGCCAGTCCAAGCCCGATAGCCGTTCCGTCTTCAATCATGCCGCTGTAAACGCTGCCCAAAAGGTTGATAAGCGCAGTATGGTTGGTCGTTAGCGGGCTTTGCGTAAAACTTTCTCCGCTGAAAATCACTAATCCTATTCGGTCGTTTGTGCGTCCGGCAATGAATTGCATAGAAATACTTTTTGCCGCTTCCAAACGGTCGGGCTTTAGGTCTTGCGCAAGCATACTGCTCGAAATGTCGAGAGCCATCATTATGTCAATACCTTCGGTAGTTACGGTTTCCCAGTTGTCGCTCGACTGCGGACGCGCCAATAAAACTATGATAATCGCAAAAGCCGCCATGCGCAGCACAAACAACAGATGCCTCAACACGGGACGCGCCGTGCTAACGCCCTTAAACCCCTCAACCGATGCTACCTGAATATGCGGATTGAGGCGATTATGACGCCAAACGTACCAACCGACAATCATCGCCAAGGCGATAAATAGCCAAAAAAATTGAGGATACGCAAAAGTGTAATCCATATTTACTGTTTACATATTAAAAACAGGGCAAAAATAATAGTATTTGTAATAAATAAAAAAATAAAAAACAAAAAAAATGTTAATTAAGCACGGATAAAAAATATTTTGAGGCGCTATTTGTTTTTTTTCTTTTTTTTTACAAAAAAAATTGGAAATAATTTAAAAACTTCGTTACTTTGAAAAATATTTTTAGAACAAAAAAAAGAGTTTAAATTTTTAATTGTAATTTATTTAAAAAGAAAAAGTTATAATGTCGAAAGTAAAAAAATCTTCAAAAAAACTTCTGTTTTTGATATTTGTAGCAGGAGGCGTACTTGGCGTGGCAGCAATGATCTTCACTAACAAGATGATGCATAATACCGGAACCAACGATTACTGTGCGAGTTGCCACATACACCCGCACGCCACGGACAGTTGGCGAATGTCGTCGCACGTAAACAACAAAACCGGGGTAACTGTTAATTGCATTGATTGTCATTTGCCTCCCAAAGGTACCTTTTTCCATTTCAGAGAAAAAGTTCGTACAGGCTTGTATGATTTGTGGGCGTTCTACACGAAAGACAGCGCCTCGTTCAACTGGGAAAGGAAAAGGCAGTTGGACTATGCAGTTAATATCGTTTACAACGAATCTTGCAAGAATTGTCATACCAACCTGTTTCCCATTGGCTTGTCTACCGATGGCGGCACGGCGCACTTGTACTACGAAGCGCACGAGCAAAGGCTCAACTTGCAGTGTATCAGTTGCCATCAATTTACCGGTCACTATAACCCCGACTGGAGTCACTCCGCTATGACGGGTATGCCGGTTATTTCATCGGCGAATGCTGAAATTTTTGACGAGCCGACTATTATAACAGAATTTCGGGATTTTACCGAACAAATTCCGGGTACGTCGGTTTCATTTGATATGGTTGCTGTTCCCGGCGGCACGTTCCAGATGGGTAGCCCTTCAAACGAGAGGTTTCGCAGAGCCGACGAAGGACCCGTTCGCGATGTAACATTAAGCCGTTTCTTTATGGGAAGGGTGCAGGTTAGCTGGGACGAGTTTTGGTCTTTTCATATAGAGACCTCGTCGGAAGGACGTATTCCGCCCAATATAATGATGGAACGCAACCGCGAAGCGCTAACAGTGGACGCTATCAGCGGACCAACGCCTCCTTACGGAACGCCAAGTCAAGGCTGGGGCGAGGGCGCGCGTCCGGCAATTACGATGTCGTATTATTCGGCAGAAATTTATTGCAAATGGCTGTCAATGAAAACCGGTAGAACATACCGCTTGCCTACCGAAGCAGAATGGGAATACGCCGCGCGCGGAGGCACTCAAACGCCGTATTTCTTTCCGGGAGACCCACGAAGATTTTCATCGCAGGGTTGGAGAAACAGAATGTTTGGTCCCGATACCGCTGTTATCAATACTTTCGTAGTTTACGACCTCAACAGCGGAGGCAGAACGCAAGAGCCATCGCGAGTTCAAGGAAATCCTTTTGGCTTGAAAAACATGCTTGGCAATGTTCTTGAATTTTGTTCCGACTGGTACGCGCCTGACGCATACGCAATGACAGGCTCGTCAGTAACCAATCCCAAAGGTCCCGAAGAAGGAGACGAGCGCGTAGTACGCGGAGGAAACTTTTCAAGCGACGCCGCAAACGTGCGCGTTGCAGCACGATTCTCAACACAAACAGAGGAATGGCTGAAAACTGACCCGCAACAACCCAAAAGTATTTGGTGGTATGCAGATATTACAGGTATCGGATTTAGGGTAGTTTTGGAAGTAGACGAAAATTTGGATTTATAAATATGTAAATAATATGAGTAAAAATTCGATAAACAGAAGAGATTTTTTATCAACCGTCGCTGTTGCGGGCGTTGGCGCTGGTACTATGGGAGTAGCGTCGTGCGCAACCGCAAATGAGCCTGCGTTGATTCCTTTGAGACCCGAATCTGAATGGAATTTACTTGCAGATTCTTTACCCGACAAGGCTAACGACGGGCGTGAATTGAAACTTGGGTTGGTAGGTTGCGGCGGTCAAGGAACAGGCGACCTGTTAAACTTGCTGCGCGTTGCAGACGGTATCAAAGTTGTAGCCCTGGGCGATATGTTTATGGACAGAATAAACAGATGTAGAAATGATTTGAGAGAAGCCGGACATGAAGTTCCTGATGAAAATTGCTTTACAGGGTTTGACGCATACCAGAAAGTAATAAATTCAGACATTGATATGGTTATGCTTATTACGGCTCCCGTATTTCGTCCGTTACATTTCAGAGCCGCCGTGGAAGCAGGTAAGCACATATTCATGGAAAAACCGCTTGCCGTTGATCCGGTGGGCGTTCGTTCTATTCTGACTTCGGCAAGGCAGGCAAATGCGCAAAATCTGTGTGTCATCAACGGAACACAGCGTCATCACCAAAGAGTGTATTTTGAAGGATACAAAAAAGTACAGAGCGGAATGATTGGCGACATCGTTTCAGGAAACGTGTACTGGAATCAGTCGAGGCTGTGGCATCGCGATAAAGATCCGGCTTGGACGGATATGGAATGGATGATTCGCGACTGGGTGAATTGGAACTGGCTTTCGGGCGACCATATCGTAGAGCAGCATATTCACAATATTGACGTGTTCAACTGGTTCAGCCATCTGAAACCGGTGAGCGCAGTTGGTATGGGAGCGCGTCAACGCCGCGTCACAGGCGACCAGTACGATATGTTCAGCGTTGATTATACATACGAAAACGGAGTACATCTGCACAGCATGTGCCGCCAAATAGACGGCTGCACCAATAACGTGTCGGAACGAATACAGGGAACAAAAGGCGTATGGACAAGCGATGGCTTAATTACAGACCTTGACGGAAACGAGTTGTGGAAATTTGATGCTGAACAGGAAAGGGAAGATTTTGAAGTGACCGACCCGTTTGCGTTGCAGTTTGTGAATTGGGTAAATCGTATTCGCAGTAACAATCCTGTCAATCAAGCCGAAGAGACTGCAATTTCAACGCTTGTTGCAATAATGGGACGTATAGCGGCATACACGGGCGTTCAGGTTACTTGGGACGAAGTAATGGCAATGGATATGGATCTTTTGCCAACGGAACTTGAACTCAAAAATATGGATATGACGCAATTTGCTGTTCCCGTTCCGGGCAGAGCCAGAGAAGAAAGAAACCGATGAGAAGAATATCATTAATTGCGATATTGTCGGCTATAACTTTGTTGATTGCATGTACGTCGGCATATTCGCAGGACGCGTTAATAGACAGATTGAAAGTCCATGTTTATACGCTTGCCGATGATTCAATGATGGGACGCGGAGCCGGGAGCATATTTGCGGAAGACGCAGCCGAGTACATCGTTGAGCAATGGGAAGAAATAGGTATAACGCCTTGGAACGGCGAATCTTATTATATGCCGTTTATGCGCGGCAGCGACATATACAACAATCTTGTTGGGATTATCGAGGGTAATCATCCCGTTTTGAAGGACGAATATATTATTGTCGGAGCGCATTATGACCACATAGGTTTCAAAATAGGAGACAGCGGCGAAACTATAATTTATAACGGCGCCGATGACAACGCTTCGGGAACTGCTGTAATCATCGAATTAGGGCGAAAACTGAAAGAAATACAGCCCACGCTTGGCAGAACAGTGGTGTTGGCAGCATTTGACGCAGAAGAAATAGGGCTTCACGGCTCTAACTTCCTCGCCAATTATCCGCCATTCCCAATAGAAGATGTAGCGCTGATGTTTAGCGTTGATATGGTTGGCTGGTATGGAACAAGCGGTTACCTGCAATATCAGGGAACAGGCACTATACGTAACGGAAAACAGTTAGTTTTGAACAGCGAAATTATTCCCGAAGGACTGAATGTTACAACAAAAAAATTTGAACGCAGTATTCTTACTGCTACTGACACTCACGGCTTTGCGCGGCAGGGACGTCCTACTTTGGCTGTTACCACCGGACTGAAATCGCCTTATCACAAGCCCGAAGATATGGCTCATCTGATTGATTACGAGGGCATGGTTTTAGTTACCGGACATTTGACAAATCTTGTAAAAACCGTTTCCACCGACGATAATTTTACATCTTCGGGCAGGCTTGCTGCAAAACATCGTCCGCCCGGCATATTTACATTTGCTGTTTCGGCAAATATCGGCTCAAACTATCATTATTATACTCAAGGGGCTTTAGACGGTAAACCGGCGGCTTCCTTCGGTACAGGCATTTCGGCGCGGATGAATACATCGCCTTTGGCGTTGCGTACGGAAGCGTATTATGATTATATTCAGGCGCGGCACCCCGATGGAATGATAAATACAAACAGCGCAACCGGCGCATTAAACCTTTTGTTGCAAACGCTGCCTTCAGAAATATCCAGCGTGGCAGTTTTTGCAGGACCTTATTATAGCCACCGGTTTAACGTTAGACAAAATAACTCTAATTTTCAAGGTTTTAAACGATACGAATTAGGGCTTAATTTTGGCTTTGAGATGCGCATATCGCCCTTTTGTATTGGCGTAACTCTACGGCACGGCTATACAAACTTCACCAATTCAAAGAACGCAGAAGGCTCTCATTTACGCAACCGCAGTTGGTTTACAACTTTGAGTTATTTGTTGTGACCATAGAAAATTGAAAAATAATTATTTCCCAACTACTTAATTTTCACCACAGTAATACCTGCTCCGCCTAACCGCACGTCTTCGTCGTCAAATGAATCTACTGCGGGCGATGTTTTCAGGTATTCGCGTATCATTTGGCGCAGTATGCCGTTGCCTTTGCCGTGCAGTATGCGCACTTCGCCGATATTGAGCATGTAGGCGTCGTCCACTAATTCCTGCACTTGCGGAATGGCTTCTTCGGTGCGCATACCGCGAACATTGATCTGCGATTTGAAGTTCAAACGGCGTTCTATTGTGCTGTAAACTTGAATATTAGGAGGGCGGTGCGAACGCTGTTTTTTGTATTCGTTTCTGGAAATTTTTGTTAATCTGTCCGTTGTAATGGTACTCATCAAATTTCCTAATGCCACGGTAATGTGTTTTCCGTTTATTTCGATAACTTCGCCAACGGTGTCCTGTCTGTCCAAGCGCACCATGTCGCCCTTGCGAATAACGGCGTCTTCGGGGTTATCTTCGATCTTTTCTTCGGGTTCTTCGCGCCGTTTTTTCGCCTCTTGCTGTTTCAGTTTTTTTTCTGCTCGCCGTTTTTCGCGCTCTTTAAGTTGGGCTATCTTGCGAAGAATACGGTCTTCCTCTTGATTTGCCTGTTGCGTGGTCTGTTGTTTGAAATTCTCAAGTTCTTTTCGCGTTTTTTTCGTCTTTTCTTTTTCGGCTTGACTTTCCTTTATTGTTCTAATAGTATTTTCTATAACCCGATTAGCGTCCGAAAGTATTTGCTGCGCTTCTTTTCGGGCGTTTTCGATTATTGTCTTTCGTTCTTTTTCGATTTTTTCCAACTCGGTAAGTTGCTTTCCCGAAATTTCATCAAGGCGTTTTTCGTGACGGCGCACATCATCGCGTTTTCGTTCCCAGTAACGTTTGTCGCGCTCAATTTCGCGAAGGTGTTTTTCAAAGTCAATATGCTGATGCCCAGCCTTGTTGGCGGCTGCCGTCAATATTTCTTCGGGCAGTCCCGTTTTTCGGGCAATTTCAAAAGCAAACGAACTGCCGGGCTTGCCTGTTTCAAGGCGAAACAGAGGTTGCATCTTTTGGTTGTCGTACAGCATAGCCCCGTTGACGATACCTGCCGTCGAAGAAGCAAAATGTTTCAGATTGCTGTAATGCGTAGTGATAATTCCCCACACGCCTTTGGCGTTTACGTCGGCAAGAATCGCTTCGGCAATAGCCCCGCCAATGATGGGTTCGGTGCCTGATCCAAATTCGTCAATTAAAATTAATGTATGAGGCGAAGAAAGTCGCACAAACTGTTTCATGTTGAGCAGGTGCGAACTGTACGTACTCAAGTCGTTATCAATGGATTGCTCGTCGCCTATGTCTATGCAGACGGTATTGAAAAAGCCCATTTCGGAATTTTCGGACAGCGGCGCAAGCATACCGCACTGAAACATGTATTGTATCAGTCCTACGGTTTTCAGGCACACGCTTTTGCCGCCGGCGTTGGGTCCCGAAATCAACAGTATTCGGTCTTCCCGCGTTAAGCGAATATCCAACGGAACGACCTCGCGTTTTTCCTTCTTGAAATTGATGTACATTATTGGGTGTACAGCGCGACGCCACTCAAACGACTGCTGCGGCAGGAAAATCGGTTTAACGGCGTTTATTTTGAGCGCCAGCAACGCTTTCGCACGAATAAAGTCAATGCTTCCGAGAAAATCGAACGCAGAATCGAGGTCGTCAATGTGCGGACGCAGCAAATCGGCGAAGGCGGTGAGGATACGGACAATTTCGCGCTGCTCGGCGAAAAACAGTTCGCGGATAGCGTTGTTTGCGGCAACTACTTCGGCAGGCTCGATATACGCGGTGCGCCCCGTAGCCGATTCATCGTGAACGATGCCGTTGATTTTCCGCTTAAACGATGAGTTGACGGGTATAACCGTTCTACCGTCGCGTATGGAGGGAGTAATGCCTTCTTCCACCAATCCTTCGGCTTGCGCCTGCTTGATGATGCGTTGCATGGCGCGTGACACTGCCGTCTGCTTTTCGGAAATGGTGCGCCTTATCAGCGCAAGTTCGGGCGAGGCATTGTCGCGAACTCTGCCAAGATGGTCGAGAATACGGTCTATTGCCTTAACGATTTCGGGAAAATAACCCACATCGCCCATCAACCTGCGCAACAGAGGATATTCATCGTCCTTGCCGCGAAAAAACGCCAAAATATTACGAATGGTTTCCAACGATTTTTTCAGGTCGAAAACTTCTTCTACATTAGGAAATGTACCCGGAACGGCGATGTTTCGGAACATATCGGTGACGTCGAAATAGTCCTGCGCAGGAAAATTAGGCTCCATCAGGCATATTTGTCGCATTTCGGCTGTCTGACCGGTCAATACGTCAATTACTTCAAACGAAGTATGAAACTTCATTTCGTCCACATTTCGAGCGCCCAACGGCGACAGGCATAAATCTCTCAACCACTCGCGAATACGCTGAAAACCTGTTTTTTCTTCAAAATTATCAGGATATATCATTAAAACGCTTTCAGATGTTCGTCGTAGATTACAACGTTATCGCCTATCTGTTTGACGATTGCAACGC
>Ga0099364_10001704_pt1 | contig 36001 bp, 30 predicted proteins | sample TergutTh196P3_FD_73070 | JGI IMG/M metagenome (GOLD analysis project Ga0099364, IMG submission 73070) | Microcerotermes parvus P3 segment gut microbial communities from Pointe-Noire, Republic of the Congo - Th196 P3 | ecosystem: Host-associated > Arthropoda: Insects > Digestive system > Gut ... | reverse complement strand
AGTTTATTAAAAAAGGCATTGTAGCCGGCAAACAACGATACAAATGCAAAGAGCGCAACCTCCATTTCCGCGAAGACAAAGGTGGTATCGAAGTGCGAAACGATGGTGGACTATTCGTTACGAATTTGGCACACCGTTACCACAACGAAACTGTTCGATACGCTACAGGGAAAAATAATAGGGATAGTTAAGTAAACACTCTCAAATAAATGAAACTTGCACGCCTACTGGCTCGGCTACGATGAAAAGGGCAATTTCATGCCGTTTATGATACAATACCCGCCAGGATTGTCTTTCTCTCGTTTTCGATGTCCTCTTCACTTTACGATAAAATCCTGAAAAACAGCGATGTGATCGTTGTCAAAGTCGGCACCAACGTCTTATCACGACCCAATGGACTTTTGAACGAACCGCGAATCGTCCAACTCTGTTGCGACCTCTGCCGAATGATCGAACAGAAAAAGCAGGTCGTTCTCGTAACGTCCGGTGCCGTCGGTGCCGGAATGGGACAGCTCAGTCTCACTGAACGCCCTACGGAAATCGCCTACCTTCAAGCCGTCGCCGCCATCGGACAAGGAAAACTGATCGAAACTTACGAAAAGATTTTACGTCTGTACGGAGTCAACTGCGCACAAATTTTGCTCACCGCCGACGACCTTTCCAATAGAGAAACTTATCTTAATGCACGAAACACTATCCTGACGCTGCTCAAATTGGGAGCCTTGCCGATTATCAATGAAAACGATACTATCAGCGTTGCCCGGATTAACAGAACATTCGGCGACAACGACCGGCTTGCTTCCCTCGTTGCCAATCTCTTTGACCGACCGCTGCTGATTTTGCTGACCGATGTGGACGGACTATATGACCGTGATCCGAATCTTCCCGGCGCGAATTTAGTTCCGGTCGTCGAACAATGGTCGCCTGACTTGCTTCAAATGGTTGCCGACAAACATTCCACTCGCAGTAAAGGCGGGATGTTGAGCAAACTTAAAGCGGCGAAGATGATCACCGCTTCCGGCGGTAACGTCATTATTGCCAACGGCGATAATGAAGAGACGCTCCGCTGCATTTTTACCGGTCAGGCGACGGGGACGGTCTTTTTGAGGCAGAAGTATTTAGCAGCCAGAAAGCGGTGGCTCTGTTTTGCAGTTCAATCGGAAGGACGGTTGATATTGGACGATGGAGCGATTAACGCTATTGTGAAAAAGGGAAAGAGCTTGTTGCCTGTCGGAGTGTTGGGTGCCGATGGAGAATTTGAACGCGGCGAAACCGTCTCGCTGGTCGATGCAGACAACAAGGAGATCGGACGCGGTTTGACGAACTATGGATTGCATGATGTGCTGCGCATTTGCGGCAAAAAAACTTCGGAACTGCGTGACATTATTGGACAAAATGTCTATATGGAAGTCGTTCACCGCGATAATATGCAACTCTTCGATTGAAACAGATGTTAGCCCCCCAGTTTTTTGCGTGTTGGTTCAAACTCACCGGGGAGCTAATGCCCCCCGCTCGCTTATGTTGCTCGCTTATGTTGTGAGTCCACATAAACTTTGACACACCGCACTAATGTGGGTGTGTTATTTTTTGCCTTACCTTGTACAATAAAAGTATGGTTCGCCCCTTTTGTCATCCCCGTAACATTCGGCACGGTCAGGGTATCGTTGAACTCAACGAATGTCTGTCCGACAACACCTGGCGGTTAGTTCTCCGCACGGAATATACGTTGCCGTCCGTTCGTTCGGGACAATTCGCAATGCTCCGTTTGCCGAACAGGACGGATCCGTTGCTAGGTCGTCCGCTCGCCGTTTATCGAGCGGAGCCGCACCGTGTTGAATTCGTCTACCTGGCTGTCGGGAAAATGACGTATCGGCTTACCGAAGTGAAACCGAAGGAGACTCTCGAACTTTGGCTGCCGCTCGGCAACGGCTTTCCCGACAATGATGTGCAACACACTATTATCGTTGCCGGAGGTATCGGTCAAACACCCTTTCTAATGTACTGCCGGGAAAGACGAGAACGTATGACGCTGCTCTATGGAGCGAAAACCCAGTCGAGGATTGCTTGTATGGACGACTTTGAGCAACATGGAATCGAGCCGGTCATTGCTACCGACGACGGTTCGTTCGGTTATCACGGTTTTGTAACGGACTTGATCGGAACGGTCTATCGCCCCGGCGAGAGGACGCAGTTATTGTGTTGCGGTTCTTTACCGATGTTGCGGTCGGCATTTTCAGCGGCACAACAATGGGCGCTGCCCTGTTTCGTTTCGTTAGAAACGCCGATGAGTTGCGGATTAGGAATCTGCTTCGGTTGCGTGGTACAGTATCGAGAGAACGAAAGCACTGATTGGGATTACCGGCGGACGTGCGTCGATGGTCCCGTTTTCGATGCCTATAAACTTCGGACGTTCACAGGGCTGTATTAGACTTGTTCCATGACCCAGTGCGTCATTCCCGTAAAGGAGGAATGACACGCCAGGTTACGGAACAAGTCTATTGCCCTGACAAGGGGATTTATCCCCTTGTTCGTGAGGTTATGCAACAACTCTATTACTTTCCGGCGGAAGTTTTGTTGTTTCCGACACGCAACTACGTTCATCAAAATGCAGAAAAACAACTGCGTTCCTACGAACACAGCTCTGTTTGCCTAACTCCTTGCGGCAACAATTGCTTTTGCCGTTGCGTCGAAGAACTTGACGCACTCGGCAACCTTCGGTTGGTTTCTTTCCCAATCCGCTTCGAATTCAATCGAAAACGGGATAGGATCTTTGGTTTCATGAGTCGCAAACTCTTTCAAGACGGCTTCGATACCGGCATCCCCCTGACCGAGAACGCAGTCAGCATTGAAACCGGTACCGATCCCCTTGATGTCCTTGATGTGAAAGCTGACAATCCGCCCTTTTAACCTCTTGACGCAAGCAAGCGGATCCAATAAGCTGCGGAGCCAATGTCCGGTGTCGGCACATGCGCCCATTAGCGGACTTGCATCCTTTAACTGTTCCAGCACAGTTTGGGGATACCAATAGATAGAAGGGTGCGGATGATTGTGTAGTCCGACTTTGATTTTGTACTCTTCGGCAAGCTTGCTGACGCCGTCAATTCTGTCGAAGCCGGGCTCAGTGTTGAGCAGCGGAATTTTGAACTCGGCGCAAAAATCAAAGTCCGCTTTGCCAGCTCCGCACACGCCGAACGCATTCATTGAGCAGCCCGACTCCTCAAGCAAGTCTTTCACTCGTTTGAGGTGGTCTCTGTTCTCCGGTTTCAGCAAGTCGGGACCGATCCTAACATCGACCTCCCGTGAAAGTCTTTGACCGGGATATTGCTCGAATGTGGCAGTTCCGCAGGCGACGACCAGTTTGAGGGCTTCGTCAAACGGAAAACGATTGAACGAATAGATTTGCGGTCCGATTCGCCAGCCGAGCTGCTCGGTAAACTTTCGGTTATCAGGGACTGCAACAGCAGCGTACACATGGGGAGCAAGCAGTGCGGCTCCGCCCAGCGCGAGAGAGCCTCGCAACATTTCACGGCGCGTGATCATTTTTCGTTATTCCTATTGGTTGGATTTGAAAATGTTGAGCTCATTCTATCCTAGCGTTACGGCGAAAACAATAGGGGGTGGAACGTCAATCCGCCAGTCCGTTGACGGTTTTCGGTTTTCACTTCTGAATTCCTCTCAGAGGGCGCGTCGCAATTTAGGCAAGTTGGGCAAATTGCTCTTGCACGATTTTCGCCAAATGGGTAATATTTGCCTATGAGACAGACCGTAACCCGAAAAGCCTACTTCACCGACCTGACCGACGCCCAATGGGAACTGCCGGAACCCCTGCTCCAACTTCCCGACGGCGGAGCCTCAAAACCACCGACTTGCGTGAGGGCATCGAACGGTCTATCTGTTGCCTTTCGACTTTGCGTCGATTACAATAGTCGACATGTCCATGTCCCGTTTATCAGAAACATTTCCGATGGAGAGCGACGCACACATTTCCGATAACCTGCGGGAGTTGGTCAATGCGGAACTCATAGACGGAGAAATGATTTGCTGGATGGATCAGCCTGTGCCTGTTTTCTTTTCGGCGGCGGCAATAGGAATCATCCTGTTTGCAATTCCCTGGACGGCGTTCTCGATTTTTTGGATGTGTGGTGCTGCCGGAGTGTTCGACATCAACAATGCCAAGTTCGAATTCAATGCCCTTGATCCCGGACGTTTGATGTTTGCCGCTTTTGGAATTCCTTTCCTGCTCATTGGACTGGGCATGCTTTCCGTTCCGTTACGGATGCGCCGCAGTATGAAACAAACGGTTTATGTCATTACCGACCAGCGGGCAATGATTATAGGGCGTAAATTCGGAGCGTTCGACATTAAGAGTTACTATCCGACAGACTTTTCGCGTTTGCATCGCACGCAGAAAACAAATGGAATAGGCGATGTTTATTTTCATATCAAACGTTCCGACGACTCATCGACCGAGGAAGGATTCCAAAATCTCCGTAACGTGCGAGAGGTCGAAAAAATCCTTCAAGACTTGAAGGAAACGCAAATATCGTCAACTATTTAGCCGGGTACTCCGGTGCGAAAACATAATAATAAAACCATGAACACAGAAACACTATTGACAAGGATTAGCATTGATCCGGCAATTTGCCACGGCAAGCCTTGCATTAAGGGACATCGCATTTGGGTGTCGTTGATTCTCGACTTACTCGCTTCTGGCACGAGTGTTGAGGAACTCCTCGAAGAATATCCCGATTTGCAGAAGGAAGACATTTTGGCTTGCATTGCCTACGGCTCCGAAATGTCTCGGCAACGCTTCGTGGACTGGGAGGAACTGTCTCATGCAGTTTAAGTTGGACGAAAACCTCGGCAATCGAGGGCAGGAACGTCTTCGTGAGGCAGGGTACGATGTGATGACGGTACGAGAACAGTGTCTCTGCGGTCGTCCTGACTCGCATGTGATTGATGTGTGTGCCGAAGAGAAACGTTGTTTGATAACATTGGATCTCGATTTTGCGGATACTTTGACCTATCCGCCAGAACAATATGCGGGAATCATTCTGCTCCGTTTGCCGCGAAAGCCAATGTTGAGCGATATTGACATTTCCATCAACACGGTCATCGAAGCCTTGAATCGTGGTGCAGATATTACCGGAAAATTATGGGTTGTCCGGCAAAAGACAATCCGGCAGTTTACGCCGCGAAGTGAGCAATAAAAAAATGTACTAACGTGCTGTACACAGCCCTTTGATATGCCGACGATACGTTCCCTTTCCCAGAGTATGATCAACAAAATCGCTGCCGGTGAGGTCATCGAGCGACCGGCAAGCGTCGTGAAAGAACTCGTCGAAAACGCCATCGACGCAGGAAGCACACGAATCGACATCGCCCTGGAAAACGGCGGAAGCAATCTCGTCCGAATCGTTGATAACGGTTGCGGTATCGAACCCGACCAACTGACCCTCGCCCTCTCGCCGCACGCCACCAGCAAATTGACCGATGCCGACGACCTCTTCCGCATCCTCTCCTTCGGCTTTCGTGGCGAAGCACTGGCTTCCATCGCCGAAATCAGTCAACTGACGATCAAAAGCCGAACCGCCGAGAATAACGAAGGAGCAATGATCCAGAGCAACGGCGGGCAACATTCGGAAACGACTGCTTGCGGTATGCCCGTCGGTACGCAAATCGAAGTCCGAAACCTCTTCTTCAATACGCCGGTGCGCCGCCGATACTTAAAATCCATCACGACCGAATTCGGACACGTTACCGAAACCTTTACCCGGCTTGTACTTCCGCAACCGAACATTCACTTCACGCTCAAACACAATGGTCGCATCGTTCACGAACTTCCGCCAACGAATGATCCACTGACTCGAATTCGGCAACTCTTCGGCGAGGAAGTCGTCCGGGATATGATTGCCATCGAAACGCCGCCACACGCTGTTGTTCGTGTATCGGGATTTGTTTCGCATCCGAATCAACATCGCCCTAACAATCGGGTGCAATACTTTTTTCTCAATCGGCGTTTCATTCGGGACAGGGCGTTACAGCATGCGTTGAACGAGGCGTATCGGGGAATTTTGGTGTCGGGTCGCTTTCCGTTGGCGTTTTTGCAGATTGAACTTCCGCCGGATATGTTCGATGTCAATGTGCATCCGACCAAAATGGAGGTTCGGTTTTTGGACTCCAATCGGATTTACACCGGCTTTTTAGGGGCGATTCGGGAAAAGTTTTTGCAGTCGGATTTGCGGAGCAGGTTAGCCGCTCCGCCTAGCGGGGTGAAGGCAACCGAGACCGCACCGCCGCCGTGGGAAGTTGCCGAAGACCCGCAACACACTCTCGATCCCGTTGCCGCCGAAAAGAAGCGGCAGCAGGTACAGGATTGGATTGCGAAAATTGAAACTGCGGAAAAAGACGGCAGACGGCAGACGACAGACGTCAGAAGAGAGCCAGCGGCTGTGTCGCCAAGAGAAGATTATTCGCGATTATCGATTCATCATTTACCGAATCGGGAAAAGACGGCAGACGGCAGAAAAACAGAGCCGCAATCGTTAGATTGCGCAAAGCGAGGTGCGCAATCTAAAAATTGCGGCTCTGTGAACGTTGACTCCGGTGCTTCCGCACCGGGCTCTGTGCACGTCGTCCAAATGCTCGCCCGCTATCTCGTCATGGAACTGCCCGACGGCATTGCACTCATCGACCAACATGCTCTGCACGAACGCATATTGTACGAGCAGTTGAAAGAACGCATGAAGGCAGGACGACAGTTAGAATCGCAACGGCTTTTGGTGCCGGTGCCGGTCGATCTATCGCCGAATGAATTTTCCTGTGCGCAAGAAAACGCCGAGTTTTTTAGGACGCTCGGCTTGCATGTCGAACCTTTCGGCGGTAATACGATGTTGATTTCGGCATCTCCGGCGGTGCTGTCGAAAACATCGTCGGAGGATGTTTTATCGGCAATGATTGAACCGTTTTTAGAAGTCGGCAAAAAGTTGGGGCGTGAGGAGTTGCTGGACGAATTGCTTCACAGTATGGCATGCAAGGCGGCTGTCAAGGCGGGGGAGCATTTATCGGCGAGTTCGATGCAGCATTTGATTCAACTTGCGGCTGAGGAAATCAACTCTCATCATTGTCCGCACGGTCGTCCATCGACGCTGGTTTTTACGCGGGAGGAAATTGACAAGATGTTCGACCGGACGTGATAGAGAGAGCTCCAATTTAGGTGAGCGTTGACTTCCCGTCGGGACAGTACCTTACCGCAGTGCGGAAATGAAACCGTACGCCAGCGCAAGCAAACGAATCGGATGGAACGCCGACTTTCGAGAACCATGCGACATCTGCGAACAACACGACATACAATCGGAAACACCAAAGTCAATGTCCGGCGGACGAAGCACACGGAACAACGGAATACCAATATGCAAAGATTGACGGTAATTCTTCCGCTGAAATCCCCAAAGTCCACTCATTCCACAACAACCACGCTCCACACGCTGAACACCCAAACCCGGAACCAAACGGAGCAGTTTTTCCACCGGCATCACATCAGTCGTCAACGAAGCCGACATCGCCAAAGCACTACACGGAGCATGATAGCCCACCCGATAAAGCAACGGCTGAAAATCACGTACAAGCTTTCCCGACCGATGATGCTGCAACAAAAACGAACAAAAATCGGTAACATTCTCCGCCAACAACTCCGAGTCTTCACTCCCGACAGCGTGCCGATAGTCCTTCGTCAAACAAGACGCCGAATAAGGTTCAAGCGTAACGACTTTATATCCCTGCCGGACTAACTCCGACAGCACAGCAGTATTGTGCCGAGCCAGCCGCTCCGCCCTGTTAGCATGCCCCACCGCAAACGAAGACCGCCCCGAGGAACGCTGACGAGGAGGAACATGAACAGAAAAACCGTTATGCTCCAAAATCTGTACCGCCAATTCGGCAAGTTGCGGATCAAAATAATTCGCAAACGTGTCCACAAAAAGAGCGACCCTCGTCTTGTCCGTCTGCTCCGACGACAAACGGTGCCGAAGCGGTGACCAGCGGATCCGATTCAAATAAGAACGATAGACCAGCGCCGATATTTTTCGCCGTTGCGGAATGTGAAACGCCTTTTCCAACAACCAGCGTGCAATGCGGTTGCGCATGACTGCATTGAATAACAAATTACCCGGCTGCATCCAATCGAGAATGTTATCCAACCGCGATGCCAGCAAATCGGTCAACGGAAGTCCGTGCGCCGCAACATACGCCGCCTTGCTTCGGTAAGCAAGAAGACTGGTATCAATTTTTGCGGGGCATTCAATATCGCACATTCGGCAATGAAAGCATGTATCGGCAATTTCCTTTGCCCTTTCACCGGTCAGCGATTCCAATTCGATATCATTTTCCAAGACGCCTCGGAGCAGGTCGGCTTTGGAACGGGGCGCGTATTCAATCGTTGCCGAGCCGCGACACAAGGGGCAAATCCGGCTCTGCCGGTCGAACCGTAAACATTCACCGCAACCGTTACACTGGTACGCCGGTTCAAAAACTTGCGAAGGTTCCCATCGCAACTGTATTTCAACTTGATTGGGCAAAAAATTACTTTTCAATTTTGCAAGCCGACTCTGACTCTCCCCCGCCGGGTTGGGCGGTGGCTGTCCGCGCTTTTTCAATCCGTGTCGAAGATACGCAGTCCAATGTTCTCCCGTTGGAATCACTCTGCCGGGATTGAAGAGATACTGCGGATCGAATGTCTCCTTGATCGATTGATAAAGCGGCATCAACTGCGGAAACTGCTGCGGTAAAAATTGCGGCTTGAGCAGACCGGCACCCCATTCCGAACTGATCGTACCGCCGCGCTGCAAGACCGTTGTATAAACATCCTCGGCAAGTTGCCGGAGCGTGGAAATAGCGTCTGATTGCGAAAGATCTAGCAAAGGATGAACACGAATATGCCCCTGCCCGACGTGTCCCGAAAGCGACGCTGTAACTCTATGCTGTTGCAACAGTGCGAGCAGATCGCTGACGGTATCTTGCATTGCGTCAATCGGGACGGCAATATCGTCAAAGAGCGGCACGGACTGAATGGACGAGTGCATTCGTCCCAGCACTAATTCGGAGCGGCGGATGACTTGATCGAAAAGTTGAAAATCCGATTCCGTATTGACACGGAGGGCGTGAAAGGCGAGTTGTTTTTTTGTTTGGATGAGGTCGATCAGATGGAGCAGATTGTTTCGGCACTCTTCGGCAGTCTTTGGGGCTTCAAGTGTTCCGGCGTCGAGTTCGACGAGCAGGGCGGCTTCGGCATCGGCAGGAATGATCGGACGGTAGCGGGTGTCCCAGTCGCAGATCATTGTCAGCCGGCGTCGATCGATCAATTCGCAAAGCACAGGATGCAACGGCAACACAGCGGCGGCGGCTTCGAGGGCGTTGAAAATACTCTTGAAAAAGAGGGCGACACCGCTTTTTCGTTGCGGCGGTGAAACCGTTTTGAGTGTTGCCTCGACGGTGATGCCGAGGGTGCCTTCGCTACCGGCAAAGAGAGGAACGAGATCGACATACTGTCCTGACTTCCCTTGCAGTACGGCGTGTTCGGCGTAACCGGCGCGGTTGACGGACAGTTGATTTGCCGACTCGATGAGTTGTTCTCCTGTCCGGTTATTCAAAAGCCGGGCGATTTTACCGGCATAGACATACTCTTTACCGTAGGCGATTTCTTGGGCGAGGACAACACTGCCTTCGCCTTGTAAGGGTTTGATTAACGCATTGCGATCCAGTTTTAGTACGTCGCCATTGGCGAGTACGACGGTTAGGGCAACAATATGATCGCTGGGTAGCCCGTAGCGGAGGTAGTGTATTCCTGCTCCATTTCTAGCGAGGATACTGCCGAGTGATGTGGAGGAAACATTGCCTGCTAGGGGACCGAAGAGTCGGTTCTGTGATTGTCCGATGATGCCGTTGAGTCGGCGTCGTAGCAAGCCGGGCTGAATGGTAACGGTATTGTCGCTGGTCTTCAAGATACGCCGCATGTATCTGGAAAAGACGAGTATGATACCTTCACCGAGTGATTCGCCGGTTAGACTTGTTCCTGCTCCTCGTGGGTATAGGGGTATTTTTTCTTCGGCGGCGTATTGTACGATGGCGGTGACGTCGTCGGTGTTTCGTGGTGTTACAATGCATACGGGTCGGACTTGCAAGATACTGGCGTCTGTGGCGTAGAGTTGTTGTGTAACTTCATCGCATTGGACGTCTCCTTTTATTAATCCTTGCAGGTCTTCGCGTAACCGTGTTTGTTGAACGGCGGTCAGCGGCATTGTGATAGAGATTAGGTCAGAACTATCGGCGATTCTAAAACATGCTTCGAGGTTTGTCCAGTGATTGCTTGCGACGGGGTGTGTAAAAATAAAGGGAACTACCCCGTTGATTACCCATCCTTCTTTTCGTCGTCATAGTTTTCCTATGTATTCAGTCTTGCGTAAGCGGTATGGTATAATAACCGCGTTTTGACGAACAAAGCTCTGTGAACGGCGCGAAACAATAAAACATGTTATCTGTGCAGCCCCAGTCCATTACCGACGTTGCCGAACTTTGCCGAATCCTTGCGGTTCCGTTAAGGTCTGTGCAGACCGATTATCCATTGCTCGTTCCTCGATCCTTTGTCGATCTGATGGAACGCGGCAATCCTCACGACCCGTTACTGTTACAGGTTTTGCCCAGCGCCGCAGAAGAACAAACTGTTCAAGGATTCTCTCCCGACCCGCTAGGTGAAATTGCTGATATTGAGGAAGGCGTTGCACTCAATAAATACGCCGGACGAACGCTGTTGCTGGCGTCGCAAGAGTGTGCAATCCACTGCCGGTTCTGTTTTCGACGGCATCTTCTGAAAGATGTATGTTTTGCGGATAAAACACAAACGGATGTCGAGTCACTCCTTGCGTCCATTCGGCGGAACAGTACAACGGAAGAAGTCATATTGAGCGGTGGTGACCCTTTGATGCTGAATGATGATACGTTAGACCATTTGCTTCAATTCCTTTTACGGATAAAACATATCCGGCGAATCCGTATTCACAGCCGGCTGCCGATAGTACAGCCGAACCGGTTAACACCGAAACTAGCGGAGGTGTTGACGTTGCCGATTCCGCTCTATTTGGTATTGCACGTCAACCATCCAAACGAATTGAGTGAATCTTTTTTAGAGCGTCGGGAATTATTAACACGTCCTATAATAATGGCTCAAACGGTGCTGTTGCGGAACGTCAACGACGATACGGAAACGTTGTTCCGTTTGTTTCGTAAGTTAATCGATACGAGGATTCTGCCTTACTATTTACATCAGTTGGATCGTGTATCCGGTTCGGCGCACTTTGAAGTTGCTCCTGCCGAGGGTCTGCGAATTCTTTCGGAACTTCGTGAGCGGTTGCCCGGCTACGCTTTGCCGATGTACGTACGGGAAGTCAGCGGTAAAAATTGCAAAGAAGCCGTTAGCCATACGGAACAAGCAGAGCCCGTATCGGTAGGCATCCGCCCTTTTTAGGCGATTGCATACCGTTGTATCCTTTTGCAAAACAAGGCTTCGCCCATTTCCCAAATCGGATAAAATTTACCATGGAGAAATAGGAGAAGACACGGAGGACACAGAGCCTAATTTCACGCCGTTTCCAGTATAATGGAGTAAGCACCACGACGTAGGATTGACTCATGCTCAAAATACTTAGTCCCCAAACGGTTGGAAGTTATTTCGTTTATCTGTTGGTTAGAGTTCTGTTCTGTATTGTTCAATCGTTGAGTTTGGAAGCGGGAAAGTCTTTTGCAAAAGGACTTGCATTCTTTTTCACGCAAATTGCGCCGATTCGCCGAAAATTGCTCCACCAAAATTTACATATCGCCTTCCCTGAACTTAATGCAAAAGAGCGGCACGCCATTATTCGGACAATGTGGGAACATCTCTTTTTAATGGGCATCGAAGTTGCACTCGCACGAAGGAGAATTAGAGATTTTAACTGGACAGACCACATTCGTCTGGTTAATGCCGAACCTCTGTTGAGTTTGCTGCACCAAGACAGACCGGTCATTATCGTAACAGGACACTTCGGCAACTTTGAGATCGGCGGTTTTTCGCTCGGTGTCGTAACGTATCCGTCGCACACCGTTGCCCGGACACTGGACAATCCGTATTTGAACCGATTTATCAAAGATTTTCGCGAAGCAACAGGTCAGTATCTTATTGACAAAAACGGCGGATCGCCGGAAATCATTCGCGTCCTCGAACAAGGCGGACTTATGGCTTTCCTTGTAGATCAAGCGGCGGGACGCAAAGGGTGCATGGTCGATTTCTTTGGTAAGCCTGCGTCAACCTTTAAGGCGATTGCTGTGCTTTCACTTCAATACAACGCTCCGATTGTGGTGTGTTATCCGCTTCGGCAACAAGATGCGTCAGGACAATTCAACATGCTCTGTTTCGATATGCATATCACGGAGATTCTCGATCCGCTGAATTTGCCTTCTGACATTCAAAACGTTAAAGATGTCACGCAGTGGTTCACGCATGCTTTGGAATCCGGCATTCGGCAATGTCCGGAACAGTATTGGTGGCTCCATCGCCGATGGAAATAAAAAAACGAAGGACTCTATTCCGACATACAGTCATGGTGGGTGAATGTTTCGTTCGACACAAGCAGAGCCGCAATCGTAAGCAGAGTCACAATCGTAAGATTGCGTAAAATTCGCGGAGCGCAATCTTACGATGGCAGCTCCGTTTTTACTGCATCGCCTCCGTCAAAACCTGCTGTAAATCTACCACCGTCGTAATCGTTGAACGCACGACCTTACCTTCAGCATCGTACAATATCATGCTCGGCGGAGTCATAATGCCCCAGTAGGTCGCCAACTCCCCCTCCAAACCATTCGGCGAAAAAAGATGACGCCACGACGACGGTGCGCTCTGCATCGAAGTCCGAAGTGCCTCCTCGTCATAGTCAAGATTGATCCCCACCGTGACCAATCCCGATTGCTCAAATCTGTCCGTAACCGCTTTAATCAACGGCAATTGCGACGCAGTACGAGACTCCCAAAAACAGAGCAACACAAACTTACCCTTATACTCCGCTATGTCAAATGCTCTGCCCGCCGTATCGGTAAAGCCCCGGAAAGGGATCTCTTTGCCCTCAGCAGTCAATCGCCGAATCGCTCCCCGCGCCTTCGCCGCCTGCGGTCTGCCCGGAACAAGTTCAATCACCTGTTCGTACCATTTAATCGACTCCGTATTCGACGGGTCGAGCATCTCCTTATAAGAAGCGAGCTGCATCATTCCTTCCAAACCCGCTTCCGTCTTGGGAAAAGCCGTGACCATATCTTCCAAATCGGCAAGCCATTTCGTGTAGGCACGCATCGGATCACTCTCCGGCGCCGCAAGAGCGATACAATAGTCCACCATAATTTGCCGACTCCGAACATGAGCGGCAAGTTCCTGCGTTTCTGGTCGGTTGACCGTTTCAAAAAGCACAGTGATTTGTTCTTTACCTTCGGGAAATTCATCCGCTTCGACCGCCTGCATAATAGTATCAGCAATTTCTCTAATCCAGTTTTCCCTCTCCTCCTGCGTCGCTGACTTTTTGACGATTTCCAAAAGATGAGCAACGACTTCCTTATGCTTGGCAGGACGCTGTGCGGCGGGCAGACTCGCAATCTGATTCCGTAAAACGGTGACTTGATTCATCAACGCCACGATTTCGCCGTCGGCGGGTCCCGAACTTCCCTGGGCGTGTGCCGGTTGAATGAAGGTAAAGGAAGCCTGCTCCGCATCGTACACTTTGGGCAGGTCAATTACCCGCCAGTTGTTTTCGCCGATTTTTACGAGCGTTCCTACCGCAACCTGCCGGACGTTTGCTCCTTCACCGACCGTTACCGCTGCGTTTTCATAGACAATTACATCCTTTCGGTTGCCTTGCTCTCCTGCCGGTACCTGTCCCGGCAGAGCGGCACTGAGTTGATACCATTCGGCATCGTTTGCGAGGGCGACGGCAACGGCGGCGGCGGCAAATCCGGCGGGCAGGGCAGCAACTTTTCTGGCGACTGTCGTGTTAAGTGCTTCGCCGAGTTCGAGACGTTGCAACTCATCTTCTTTTAGGGTGACGGCTAAAAACCGTCGGGCGTTATTGGTTGCCAGTGCGAGTGTAATTTCCCGGGAAACTTCTTCGGCGGAGATTTCTTTCCATTGGTTGATTGTTCCGTCGCCGGTGGTATCGAGTCCCCAGCGGGTTCCGGCGCTGTTGAGCCATCGAAACTGGTCGCGTTTTCCGTCGCCGGTGGTGTCCATTTCTCGATAGACTTCGATGCCGTTTTGGTAGTACGACCATCGATCGACTTGTCCTCTGGGGTCGCCGTCGGTATCGGAGAATCGTCGGAGTACGATTTTTTGTGAGCTTAACAGTGTCATTTGCCGCCGGTCGTCGGAGACGATGAGTTCGCAGAGTGGGATTTCTTGTTCTGTGATAGGATCGATGGCGACGTCACGTTGTAGTGGTTGTTCTTTGGCGGCGGCTTCGCGGAAGGCGGGCATATCGTCCTGGGCGAAAGCGGCGCAGAAAGGGAAAAGAACGAAAACGAGGGAAAGGGTTGGGGAAAGTATTTTCATCTTTATATTGTTATAATCGATTATGCCGTAAACGAGAGAAAACGTCTATTTTTTAGTGTTTTTTGTATCTCTACTATGGGTGAATTCTACCACAAAGGCACGACGTTGTGTAGCCACAACTGCCTTCAGTCCGTTGACAAGTTGACAGGTTTTCTTGGTTATCTTATTCATTCCCCTCCTTTGGAGGGGTGCTGCGCAACGGCGGGGTGGTTCCTTATCAACCTATCTACATCAATGCAACTTCTCCGCCATTTTGCTGCGCAAAATGTCTCCTCTCCAAAGGAGGAACCACCCCTGCCCCTCCAAAGGAGGGGAATGGAATCGCTTGGCGACGGTGTCGCCTGGCGGACAGCATACCACCTAATGGAGAAAACCTGTCGACGGATTGCTTAGTTCTTACGAACGCAACTCTGTTAGCGTGACAAGCCAGTCCAAGGTTTTCTGTGTTGCTCCGACCTGACGCTGGACAAGACTTTGCGCATTGCTGCCGAGTTGCGCCGCAAAGTCCGGCTCCTCAAGGCAACGACGAATGAATTGCTCCATCTCGCGTTGATCATGAACAACTCGCGCAGCTTCGTCCCGAAGCATCATTTCGACAATGTCGCGGAAGTTTTTCGTGTTCGGTCCAAAACAAACCGACGCTCCGTACGCCGCCGGTTCGATCATGTTTTGTCCGCCGCGCCTGCCCAGACTGCCGCCGACGAACGCAATCGCTGCCGCTCCCCACCAGCCGCCAAGCTCGCCGACCGTATCAACCAAAAGCACTCTTACTCCCGACTTACTGCCTTCCGAAAGCATAGAACGCCGCTCCCATTTCACACCCTTGTCGTCCAACATTACCGCAACCTCATCGAACCGTTCAGGATGACGCGGCACAAGAATCAACCGAAGTTGCGGAAAATCGTTCTTCAAGTTTTCGTAACATTCAACGGCAAACTTCTCTTCGGGGTGCTGCGTGCTGCCCGCCAGAAAAACAATGTCCTCCGCCGAAATATCCGCCAATTTTTTCAACCGCTGCGTTTCAGGATTGTCACGGTCGGTGTTCGCACCATCGAACTTAATCGAGCCGGTAATTCGGATGACTTCACTGGAAACGCCCAGCCGACGAAACCAACCTGCATAGAGTTCGGTCTGCGGAGCAACGAGATCGAATTGCCGGAGCATCGGCGTAATCAGCGGACGAATCCAAAGATACCGCTTGTATCCGCCTTCGCCGAAGCGTCCGTTGACGATGGCAAGTTTCACGCCGTTTTTCTTGGCGGTGTCAACAAGATTGGGCCACAGTTCCTGTTCGACCAGCACCAACATATCGGGCTTGAGCCGTTGGAAGGCTTTGCTGACTGCCCAACTGAAATCGAGCGGACAGTAAAAAACTGTCCAATCGTTGCCGAAGAGTTGCTTTGCCAGGTCCATACCGGTTTTAGATGTCGTCGAAATCACGCAGCACCAGTCGGGTTGAGTATCCCGGATTTTTTGGAGTAATGGTTTCAGCAGTTTGACTTCGCCGACGCTGACGGCGTGGAACCAAACGATTTTTGTGTCATCAGATTCGGAGTCATTGTGTAAGACGTTCTTCCGTCGCGGAATACGTCCGAAAAACTTCTGCTTGAATCCTTCGCGGTACTTTTTCTGCCGCACTGTCCGATAGAGGATGACCGGTGATGCAATCAGTAGTACTCCGAGATAGATTAGGTTGAATAGCCAACGTTTCATATCAAACTGTAAAATCCTCTGTTTTTAAGTTATTCTCTTGCGTAAAAAGCGGACATTTCGCTATGATTCGGCTAGAAAAAAAATTACCCAACTGGGCGCCGAACCAGTCGAAACGTCTAATGGTAACTATACACCGTTTTCCCCCCTTTGGCAAGGAGATTTTTTCAAACGTGCCGCAAACTGGGTGTGTAAAAAATTAGTTGTTTTTTTCTGTTAAAATGGAGAGTGTAGCAGCTAAGTTGCTGTAATTTGTCGCATCTTTTTGCAATTTATCAGGTTCCATCACATTCTTCGTGTAATTGTTATGTTTCGCACAAAGGCACAAAGACCACCAAGGATGTCCGGTAATTTCAAATCCTTCGTGCCTTTGTGTGAAAAAAACAGCAACTTTTGTGATACAGACACAAAATTTTTTGGAAAAAGACAAAAGATGAAATGTTTTAATAATTATTGAGGAAGTGTAATGACGGCAACAGGTATGAAACTGTCCGGCGAAAGCCTTAGACTCTGGCATTATTAGTCAGACACTCCGCCCCATTGTGCGGTCTCCTCTTGGAGGGCTTCCGCCGCATCGCTCGTTTCTGTTCCAGTATTTTCCTCTTCCGGCGGTGCTTTAATGGTCGGCTCACGCACTCGAAAGAAGTCTTCTTCAAGGTTGGAATCTTCCGGTGTTAGAAATTTTTCCAATATCTCTTGCCGACGGCGCAACATCAGAAGAGCAAGTCCGAACAACAGTACCAACCCGCCGACGATGACTACCAATAATTCGCTCCAATGAAATGTGAACATACAACGCTGGCGAAAATTTTTAACAAAACTATGTTCGTATGAACGCAGAGAAATGTAACATTCTTACGAGTGCAAATCTGCTTGTTTTACCGGTATTTTATACTGTAAAATGTCAATGACTGGGCTTTTTCGTTGTGTTCTTTGTGTCTTTGTGGTTAAAAAGGATTAACTACAAAGACACAAAGGGAAAAGGTAAACCATTGCCATGCTACAGTATAACAGGCTCTTATTCCGGTGTCAAACGAAAAAGCGGAGCCGCCGGGGGTGTAAAAATAAAGTGGGTGCAGCACAAGCGAGCGGGGGGCATTAGCCCCCCGCTCGCTTTCTCTCGTGCCTGCTCACTTGCGCAATGTTCCAAAGACCAACTAATTTTTTACACACCTGTCCGTTTTTTTTCTTTTTTTCTTGACTTTTGCAAATTTGGTGTTATACTACAATTAGGCTGTCTTACACTTGCTTTTAGCCGCCGCACTTGTGCGGCGCAGAGAAACACGCTATTTTTCGGAACAAAACCATGAAAAACTTCGACTTCGAACAACTTTTCGATAACATCACCCAATCTTTTGGCGACCGAATTTATTCGACGAACGCACCCCGCACAAGTACGGGCGCTAAAAAACGAAAACGCAGCCGCACCTGCCGAATCGAAGAACTCGAAAGCAGAGAAATGCTCTCCGTAACGCCGTTGGAATTCGATGCCATTCGCTCACAGTACAGTGACCTCAATTGGGGAAACTTCGAAAGTTACAACATCATCGAAGTCAGCGCCTACGGAGACGAAAACGATCCCAAACACCACGCCTTCTCCGAAGAAGGGCTACTTGCCGCTATCGCCCAAGCCGCACAATCAGCAGAAAACGACCTCATCGTCGTCCGCACCACCGCCTCGCAGAACCGAATCATCCTTGACGGCGACGCACTGACAATCAATCATACTCTTGCCGCAGCCGGAAGTACCACCATCGTCAGTTACGGCATCGCTCCGCTCATCATCGACGGAAACAACCAATCGCAAATCTTGAGAACCGCCGCCGGAACAGAAACCGTAATGGCAGGACTCACATTGGCAAACGGACGAGTCACCGGCGCAGACGGAGGAGGAGCAATCCACAATTCCGGTACCCTCACGATTACCGAATCGACCCTCACCGCAAACGAAGCAGCCGGCACCAACTCGTTCGGCGGAGGAGCCATCTACAATTACGGCTTTGCCACGCTGAACATTTCAAACACCACTATTTCTAACAATACCACAGGAGCCTCCGGCGGAGGGATACACAACCTCAGCAATGCAACGTTAAACCTGACAAATTCTATAGTTACCGGTAACACCAGCACCGGAACCGCTGAGGGAGCAGGCGGAGGCGGTATCTATAACGCACAAGATGGTATCCTGACCGTGTTGAACAGCACAATTTCTAGTAACTTCGCACGCAGCAACAGCGGTGGAGGAATTTATGGGGCTGTTACACTTACAAACAGCACAGTCTCGAAAAATACTGCTGAAAGACACGGCGGAGGAATTTACAGTACCGACACGGTAACACTTATAGGCAGCACGGTATCAGAAAACAGTGCGGGAGTCTACGCCATTTATGTTTATCGTGGCGACGGCAGCGGAATTTTCGGCACCGGCACGATAACCCTTACGGATAGCACGGTTTCCGACAACACCGGCTACTACGCTAACAATGCAATTTACAGTACCGGTACACTAACCCTTACAAATAGCGCGGTTTCAGGAGACAGTATATTCAACCGTAGGATCGTTGGAATTTCCACTACTGGTACTGTAACGCTTGAAAACAGCACGGTTTCAAGAAACAACAACGACGGAATTAACGGTACCGCCGCCAGCACAATAACGGTAACAAACAGCACTATTTTTGGAAACACTAGATCAGGAATTACAAGTGCCGGCGAGATAACGGTGATGAGCAGTACGATTTCCGGGAACGGTAGTCTGGACGGCGGCACCATCAGTAGTGGGGGGATTGTAACAACCAACACCGCCACTAGCGGCGAGTTAACGGTAACGAACAGCGTCATTTCCGGCAATTATGGGTGCGGGATTCGGACAACCAGTGGTGCGACGTCTGGCATGGTAACAATCACAAACAGCACCATTGCAGGCAACTTTGGTACTACTAACGGACGTGGAATTTACGTGAATGGGAGCTCTTTGGAACTCTATAACACGATTGTCGCCCATAACAACAATGGTACTACTGCCAATGCCGCGACATCTTCTGACATTCACCTTCAATCTGGCGGAGTCAACGGCAACAATAACCTCGTCGGCTATTTGTCGAATGCCCCTGCTTTTACGCCAGGTGTAGTGGATGGTCAAAACGACAATATCGTCGGTACTGACGCAGAGCGGGCAGATGCCCGGTTTATGGGATTCCAGCCCTACACCGCTTGGACAGAGGCTCTTTGGTATTCGTGGAATTTACGTCCCATCGGCGACGGGGCTAATTCTTCTCCCGCGATTGATGCAGGGGACAATAGTTTTGCGGACGGCTTGACTTTCGATTTGGACGGCAAGGAAAGAATTTCCGGCAACTCCATTGATATGGGAGCGTATGAGTTCGGCGGCACCATCCAGCCGCCGACGACACCGACGGATCTCCGTTGGACGGATAGAGTGATCACCGATACTCCATTGAATATAAATTTCCAGCAATCCGTTACTCTTACCTGGAACACGGACAATCATGCGGCGAACACGCGTTACGAAGTCCAGTGGAGACTTTGGGGCGGAACGTGGGAATCGTTGGCAACTCCCGTCTTTTCCAATACGGCGACCGTTACAGGGCTTGCTCATAGTTCGTTGTATGAATTTCGTGTCCGGGCGGTGGGCAGCAATGCGGTTCAGAGCGGCTACACGGATCCTCTTGAAGTACGGACGCTCACACGGCTTGCTGCCCCGGCGAGTATCGCGGCAGAATCGCAGAGCGGTACTTCGCTGCTTGTTAATTGGGGACAGTCTGCCGATGCTTCCGGGTACAGAATTCAATACTCCCAAAATAGCAACTTTACAGGTGCTAGTACCCTGGATGTTATCGGCGGCATAAATACGTCCGCCGAAATCACCGGTTTGACTGCCACCACGGTCTATTTTGTCCGAGTGATGGCTCTCGGTACGGGAGACTATTTTGATTCTGCCTACTCATCCACCACCAGTAGGGTTACAGGCGAGGCACGTCTTAGTCAGCCGGTGGCGGCGGTTTCAGAGGGGAGCAACAACACGTCGCTGACAGTGATGTGGAACCGCATTGCGGGGGCGGCGAGTTACGAAATTCAATTTGCGACCGATCCCGAATTTACCAATGCCGGAACGCCGGTTTCCGTTGAACAGACATCGGCAGGGAACGTGGTCGTACACGAACTTACCGGTTTGGTAACGGGCACGGAGTATTACATTCGTGTCGTTGCCGTCAGTACGACGGCGGGTACGAGCAGTTCGTTGCCGTCGGTTGCTGTAACGGGCACGCCCGCTGGCGCATCCGTTACTACTCCGCTTGACGCACCGGTGCTTAATGAAACGGTTGTCGTGGTCGATGCGACGACGTTGCGGGTTACTTGGAACAACATTGCGAATGCTTCGAGTTACACGATTGGATACGCTCCTTCCACTGACCCGGCGAACATTACACCGATTACAAACATTCCTGCCGGTACGACATCGTGGGACATTACCGGTTTGACCACGGGAGTGACGTATTCCATCGGAATCGTTGCAGTCGGCGATGGTATTAACTATACAGACTCGCCGCAGTCGAACATTGTGAGCGGTACGCCGATAGGAGGGGTTGACCCGCCGGATCCGGGACAGTTGACCACACCGACGGGAGTAACGGCAACGGACGTAGGAGTTACCTCGGTGAGTCTCACTTGGAATGCCGTTGCCAATGCGGCGGGCTATCGGGTGGAATGGTCGACCAGCCAAACCTTTGCACAAATTGATGGAACGCAGAATGCACCACAAGCATCGGCTACCATCGACGGTTTGACGACGGGTACGACGTATTACTTCCGTGTCATTGCAGTGGGAGACGAAAATTGGACTGATTCTAATCCGTCGGCTACTGTTAGTGCAACACCGTTTGAAGACACGCCCGACCCGAATCAACTGCCGGCACCGACACTGAACACTCCGACCACTGTCGATGTCAATACGGTATTTTTAACATGGAACCGAATAGATAATGCGTCCGGTTATCGGCTGGAATACTCGACCAATTCGACCTTTGCCGCCGGCGACGTTCTGACAATGTCGGTTGCCCAAACGGCGGGCGGAACGGTAGACGTTACCGTCCGCGGATTAGAAAGAGGGGTTACGTACTACTACCGAGTGATCGCTCTCGGTTCGGAAACGAGTGAGTTTAACGACTCACGTCCCTCTAATGTGATATCGTTTGCGACGGGAGCACCCGATCCGATGGGAATCGGTAAAGTGAAATCGACTTCCAAGACGTCGACGATCAGTTCGGTAACATTAACTTGGACGGGCAATGCGCGAAATGAGTTGTTCAGTATCGTTTGTACTACGCCGGGCGTGACGTTCAATCCTTCTACACAGGTTCAGTACATTTACACAGGCAACATGATTACCGGTGCGGTCATCAGCGGTTTAGAGGCGGGCAAGCGGTATAGGTTCGATGTCGTGGCGATGAATTCTCAGGGTAAATCGACGTATCAGCACGGCAGCAAGACGGTTTCCACGAAGGTTTCGGTGAGTACCAAGACGACGAAGTATGCTGCTCCGAAGGGAATTAAAGCGGATAAAACGAGAACGACGTTGAGCAGTGTGGCTGTCAGTTGGAATCCATCGAATTCGGTTTTGCCGTCGGGTTCGTCGGAGAGTTACCTCGTGGAGGTATGGAGTGCCAACCGCAAGACGCAGGTGTATGCGTCGGATTCGTCGAACATTGTTTTTACCAGTGCGACGAGTGCGACGATTACCAATTTGGCGGCGGGAACGAAATACACGGTCAAGGTTTGGGCGGTGGCGAGTGATGGTACGGTATCGCTTGAAGGCAGAGCGAGAGTTTCGACGGCGAAATATGCGGCGGTAAAGGGACTGTGTGCGGCGCCGGGAGTGAATCCGAACTCGGCGAGTTTGACTTGGTATCCTTCGCAGTTCGGCGAGACGAATGATTACGAAGTGTTCCGTTTGGACGGCAGAGATGAGATACCGGTGGAGTACACTCTTCGGATAGAGACTGGAATTGTGCGTGCAGATATTGTCGGTTTGCAAGAGGGCGTGCGGCACAAGTTTGGTGTCCGGGCGGTGATGAAGGATGAGACAGGTTTGGTACTCAACCGCTCGGCAATCGCAAGTGTGTCGATAAGGTTGGGATAATAGACTAGACGCTGATGTTATTTTCCTTCGCGTTCCCTGCGTACTTTGCGGTGAAAAATAAAGGATTCGCCCTTTTAGCGATTTCACTTGTGAAATGCTTGTGCGCCGCACAGCAGAGCCGCAATCGTAAGATTGCGCAACGTTTCTGCGCAATCTTACGATTGCGGCTCTGTGAACCTGTAAGACTGCAAACAGTACGAAATGGGACTTTGCGCCCATTGCGGTTAAATCTTTTTTCACCGCAAAGAACGCAAGGGATTTGTATTATTCGAGGCTCCTTTAACGATTTCACAAGTACAACCGCTCCTCTTGACTCGGATTGACGAAAACCGTTTTGGGCAACCATATCTCTTTACACAACGCTTATTTAATTGTAGAATAGTGAAATCACATACGCCCGCCACCGTTTTATGTCCAAGAAAACAACCTCAAAGAAAGCAACCGCCAAAAAAACGACTGCCGGTAAGGTAAAAAAAGCATCCAAGAAGAAGCCGAAAGTCGTAGTATGCGGCGACCTCGATGATGTCCCCATGGTCTTCAACCGGATGATGATGGAACAAATGATGAGGAAGATCGGGCAGAAACTCGAATCGCTTGAACTCACGGAAGAAGAATTCCAAACGGTTGACCTGATGAGTCTGCTCAATTCTATGCCGACTCCCCAGGCAAGCGGTCCCAAGGACAAAGCGCAAGAACTTATCTATTCGGCATACGAAACCAGCGACCCCAAAAAGCAAGTTGCCATCGCTCGAAAGGCACTCAAACTTGACCCTGACAACGTCGATGCGCTTCTAATCCTTGCGGAACAGCCGTCTCGCCGCATTTTTGATACTATTTCTGGTTATCGGGAAGCGGTACAAGCGGGGGAGCGTAGTTTAGGCAAAGACTTTATCAAAGAGCACGCGGGCTATTTTTGGGGAATGCATGAAACTCGACCGTACATGAGGGCATTAGAGCGACTTGCCGCCAATCTACGAAAGATTGCAGCCGAAGATGAGGAGTTGGAAAGCGTCCTCGTTGAAGCCAAAGAAATCTACCAAAAGATGTTATGGTTGAATCCCAACGATAATCAGGGAGTCCGTTACAGTCTGCTTTGTGTCCTTCTGGAATTGGAACATAACGATGAAGCGGAAAAACTGTACAAACAATACGAAGACGATTATTCGGTATGGTGGCTTTATAGTCGTGCCTTGCTGGATTATCGGAAACATGGCGACACGGCAAAGTCGCAAAAATCTCTGGCGGAGGCAATCGAATACAACAAACATTTCCCGCTGTATTTGTTGAGGCGCAAAAGGTTTCCGGCGAAGCCGCCGGGAAGCTACAGTTCGGGAGATGCCAGCGAGGCAGCGTACTATATGGATGACTCGGTTTTTGCTTGGGCAAAGACACCAGGAGCCATCGATTGGGTAAAAAAGTGTGTTGACAAAAAGTGATAAGGGCTTGTGTGCTACCTCATTTTCGTCATCAAAACATGAAAACGTTCACAGATATGCCATCGTACAGGGTTGGCGGGACAATTTTACGTTTTTGTTTTATTACAATCATTTTCCATTTGTTTCTCACAAAGGCACGAAGGGCACAAAGGTTTGTGTTTCTCCACTTTGTGCCCTTTGTGCGAGGAAAATAATAAATATGTAATTTTCACACGCCAGGGCTGTAAGATTCCCGTTTTCACGGGAATGACGAAGTTATGCAACAAGCCTAATCTAAAACCATCTGAACCAGATATTCTTTTGGAAATAAACGATCAATTCGTAGAAGAGCACATATCCAAGCGGACGTTTACCGCAGTCGATCCTCGCACTGACCTCCGCACCAGGACGCAAATCTAATACCGACTGATCATCTAACTTAACCTTAATAAAGACCGAATTGATACTGCTCGACATCGCACTGGCACTGCCAGAGTCCGCACGAACCTCCGCAACATTATGAATCTCCATAACCGTCCCGTGATGCTTTTCGTTAGGAGTATTTGCTAACACAAATTCGACCCGTAAAGTTTCCCCTTTCTCTTCGAGACGCTTTTTCTCTTCCATAATGTATCCCATCCGCTTCTCCGGCATCAGAAGTTCCAAGTGCCAATCACCGTCTAAATCCGCAACCTCCATAATGTATTGCATTCGGCTGATCGGACGCTTCGGTACAATGTCACGCTCCAAGTCCATCGAAACGACCACCCCGTCTATCGGCGAAGTAATGAGCAACTGCGGCTTTTGTTGCAGTTCAAAAATCCGAAGTTTTTCCTGCGCCGTTTCAAGTTGAACCTCCACTCGAGCCTTCTGTCCCATTAGATCGGCTCGGTCAAGATCATTCAACCGCGGATCCAGTAACCGACGGTTGATCGATTGGAGTTGTTCGATAAGTCCCAATACCTCGCTGCGAAGTTGGACTTCCGTCGATGCCATATCGGGACTGCGAAGCTCTAACAAGGGCGTTCCACGATAAGCGATCCCGTCTTCACCGACCATCGGTCCCTTCACCTCGTCATTGTGCTTGACGAACAGTTCCTTAACCTCTGCGTCGAGTTGCGAAAATATCCGGTGCCGGACAATCGGCTCCAACGAACCGGTGCAGTGCATCTGAAAGTTCCACGGGAAAAATATCAGCGTCGCAAGCACTAGAAAAACTAGAATGCTCACGGCAATCGTCTTCGGCAACATGTCATCGAGAAAGAGCCGCTTCGTTTTCCCCAGCGTTTTCCAAACCGGCAGAAGGAAAATCGACCGATGTTCCAATGCGTTGCCCAGTGCGGAACTTGCATGTTCGGCAACGATGTCGACTCGTTTCCGTATCTGTTCCGTAACCTGACTGTCGCCGAGTTGTTCGACAATCAGTACGCCGAAGGGACGTTTTTCTTTCTGTTTACGTTGTCTTTTGACTTTATCATCTTCGTCAATTCCCTCTTTTCTGCGGTGGACGAGAGGATAGACGGCGATCATTTTGCTATGGGCTTCGTCCACATATTTTTCGATGGATTTTTCGATTTGCGGCGGAAAATCGGCGGTGCTGCCGGAGTACCAAATCGGTTCTCCGGCACGAAGAACGACTGCCGCTACTTTACCGAGAAGGCGTACCATTGTCGCCCTTTTGTTCACGGTATCCTGTCCGCTGACCGCCGCAATCGGACAGGCTTTGCCGTTCCGTAGGGCAACGCTTACTCGGTCGCAACCGATCAGTCGGCGACCTTCGTTGGCAACGGTGTACGCTGTCAACTTCGGGTCGAGGTTTTGGTGAATGGTACGTGTAAAGTCTTCGAGAACGACCCAAAGGTTTTGCCGCTCGCTGAAATGCCGGAGTTGCCGATTCTTATAGTAATCGGTCGCATAGCGGCAGGTTTGGGCGAGGAATTGAACGAAGTTCCGTTGAATGGCGACGGGGGCGTCGGCACGGTGGATGATTTCGACGAGTCCGACGATTTCCAATTCGGTGCGGATGGGACAGAAGATTAGTAGGTGTTCGGTCGGATTACCGGCTTCTTCGTCTCCTTCGTGTCCAGAGTGCGGCGGGAGTAGTGTGCCGGTATCGGGACTGTTGAGCAACCGGGTGAGCATTCGGGAATGTTTGTCCGTATCGCTTTCTTGTAGTCGAAGTTCTTTGAAGTTGATTTGATATGCGAGTGAGAGTGTTCCTTTTTCGAGTATCCAGAGTCCTCCTCCGATGGCTCCGAGTGCGGCGGTGACCCAGCGTAGGAATTCGGCGTGAAATTCTTCCGGCGAAACGTCTCTTTTGGAGAGTTGCGCAATTTCGCCCAGCAGGGTGCGAATCTGCAAGTCGGTGCGTTCGGATGGAGTCGAGGTAGATTCATTAGAGGAACTCATACCATTATTATACCAGACTTTTCGGAATAACGACGGGGACGTTTGCAGGACAGTAGGGTGGTAATCAACGAGGTAGTGCCCTTGTTTACACACCCGTACGAGGATTGCGGGGTCATTTTATTCAGGGAGAACTTTACTCCACTGCCACACGGAACAGCGGTTTACCGAATTCGACGGTGTCGCCGTTTTTCACAAGTACGGCAACGACTTTGCCGGAACACTCTGCCTGAATTTCGTTATAGACCTTCATCGCTTCGATTAAACAGACGGTTTTTTCCGGTGTTACGGTATCGCCGACCTTGGCAAACGGCGGCGCATCGGGACTCGACGCAGCGTAGAACGTCCCGACCATTGGACTCTTGATGACGGTTGTGTTCGCAGGTTCTTCCGGGGATACCGGTACCGCAATCGTCGGCGGACTTGCCGGAACGGGTTCTCTCTGTGTGGGTGACGTCATCGGTATGCTAGACGTTATTGCTGTTGTTGCTCCTCGGCGAAGGGTGATTTGCTGTTCCCCTTGCTTAATTTCAATATCGGTCAAGTCGTTTGCTTTCATCATCTCGACCAGTTGCCTTACCCGCTTCAAATCTAAAGTATCATTCGACATAAGTACAATGTTTCCGGGTGCGTCCTTCTATCCCAGTCCGCTATTGTATCATTTCTTGTAATAATTTACAGTGTGTCTCCCGCCGGGTGTCCAGTCCGTTGACAAGTTTTCTCCATGAGGTAGTATGCTGTCCGCCAGGCGACACCGTCGCTAGACGATTCCATTCCCCTTCTTTGGAGGGGCAGGGGGTGGTTCCTCCTTTGGAGAGGAGACATTTTGCGCAGCAAAATGGCGGAGACGTTGCATTGATGTAGACAGCCGATACTCCGGCGCAGAGCGACAACCCTGGCAAGTTTCACAATAGGAGTCCGCCGTGCAAAGAAATTCTTCGTTGCGTTCTCGCAGCCAAGATGGGATCATGTGTAACCAATATCAGCATCGACTCCCTGGTAAGTTCCAATAACATGTCGCCGACGAATCCTGCATTCGTTCTATCTAAATTACCTGTCGGCTCGTCCGCTAAAATCAATGTTGGTCTATTGACCAATGCTCTCGCAATGGCAACCCGCTGCCGTTCACCACCGGAAAGTTCTGACGGACGATGCTCTTGCCGCTCTATCAAACCAACTCGTTCCAACAGTTCCGTTCCCCATTGCCGTTGCTGGGGTGAAATTTTCCCTTCTGCTAAAAACGGAATCAAAACATTCTCCAATGCAGAGCACTGTGGCAGAAGATGATGTTCCTGAAACACGAAGCCGATGTTCCGCCGCCGGAAGAGGGGCAATTCCCGCTCAGAAAGCATCGAAATGTCAACGCCGTTCAGTATGACCGAGCCGGAAGTTGCCGACTCTAATGTACCGAGGATGCTCAACAACGAACTTTTTCCAGAACCACTGGGACCCGAGATAGACAAACTTTCGTTAGGCTTCAGCTCAAAGGAGCATTCACGCAAAACTTCCAACGAACCTTCTCGGACAGGATAGCTCTTGCAAAGATGCGAAACGGTAAGGGACACAACTGATAAAAAGTTCGTATGAGAATACTCTATTATATTATAAACGGTGTGAAATTGTAACTATTCAGCCATTTGTAGCGTTTTTGAATTTTTGTCAAAATGGGGGCAATGTCAATTTTCCTATTTTGTGCAAACACCCTATTTTTTCCTAGAATACGTATTTTGTGTAATTTACAGGGTTGGCGGAAAAAAAATTAGCAAAGAACAAACAGAGCCCGGTGCGGTAGCACCGGAGCTTCCGCTCCGGGCTCTGTGAACTTTTTATCCGCCGGGGCTGTAAGGCAAAAAACATAAACGCACATTCGGCTGAATAGTTATGGAATGTGGTACGTGAGGTGCTTAGGCTTTCGCCGGAAAGTTTCATACCCGTTGCCGTCATTACACTGTCCCCTTTAATAACAATACATTCCGGCTTTTGTTCAACGTTAACAAAGAGCGCAGCACAATGACGGAGGGGGCAAAAATTTTGTGGAGTTTTTTCCAGCGAGCGGGGGGCGTTAGCCCCTCACTGTACTACACAAGTCGTCCGAACCTTACAAATACGAGGTATCTGACGTGGGAGAAAGCCGGGGTTCCCGCCCAAATTGCGGGAAAATCGACCAAACCTGTAAACATGTGTGGTATAGCGAGGCGTTAGCCCCCCCGTTGGTTGCGAAGTGTGTTGGTTTTCCATCGGGGGGCTAATGCCCCCCGCTCGCTTATGTCATGAGACCACATAAACTTTGACACACCCCAATGACGGCGGGACTGTCTAATGGTATATCACTTTCCGGCGGAATCCTTAGCACTAACAAGGCACTAGCATCCCGCATAAAATCAGCACACGGACTCATCGTCTTCGTTAAATCGAACATTAAAAAGAGACGTCAAAACATCAACAACCTCCGCCGCATCTTCGCCAGTCGCTTCGAGATGCAACGTTGTTCCATTTCCCGCCCCTAATGAAAGCAAATCAATTACACTTCGGCAGTCGGCGACCATACTTCCATTGCGTAACCGTACTTCCGAGGCGAATCTCTTGCACTGCTGCGCAATCATTGTGCTCACTCTGGCATGAATTCCGCTACGGTTTTGAACGATAAGTTCCTTTGACAGCATCTCTTTTCTATGTAACATTTAACTAAACGGTGTTTCCCCGATGGGTGATGATCGAGTTGTGATTGACGTGTTCCTTCCCTCTGTTTTCAGCTCTTTATTTTCCGAACATATTATCGTCGGCTTCTGTCAGCAAAGAGAGGATATCTTCCTTTGTTTTCGCCTGCTTCAAGAAGCGGCAGAAGGTATCATCTTTCAACTGCCGTGTAATATGTTCCAGGGCACGGAGGTGGTCTCCCGGCGCATTCGGTGGCGAAATCAGTAGAAAAAAGAGCTGCACTTTTTCACAGTCGAGGGCTTCAAAATCGATACCATCGGCACTCACGGCAACGCAACCGACAAGCCGCTTCACACTCGGATGTTTGGTGTGTGGAACAGCAATCCCGCGCCCGATACCCGTCGAACCGAGTTGCTCACGCTTGATAACCGCTTCCACAATTCCTTCGTATTCTTCCTTTGACGTGCCGCCGGCATCCAAAATGGACTGCAGCATTTCTCGGATCACTCCTTGCTTGTCGGTAGCCTTAATCTCTGCCGTAACGGCATCTTTCAAAATAAAATCGGCAAACTTCATTCGCCAACTCCTTTACATCTAGTTAGGTTAAAATGACTTGTTCTAATTGGGCGCAGACGCGCCATGCATTGCATCTCAAAGGCACGTAGAAAGGTTACTCCTCGAGAGGCACGTTCTTACCGCGGTCCTTCAATTTTTCTTTATGTTTTTTGATCTGTTGTTCCAACTTGGCGACGACCTGGTCGACCGAACCGAACAGGTCATTGGATTGGTAACTGGCAACGAAATCGTTCCTCCTCTCGGTGGAGATGGTAACTTCGATATTGGGTTCATCTTCTTTGTCCAAGTCCACCGTCACGTCGAGCGATGTTAATCTGTCGAAAAACTTTTGTAGTTTTTCGACTTTCTGAATAATCTTTTCTTTTGTTGCGTCGCTTATTTCGCCGTGTCGTGTGGAAATTTTAATCTGCATTGCCGGAAAATGATATAGGGGAAAAAACCAAAGCGGACAGGGCGGAAACTCCGTCAAGCCTAGCCACCGCCCCCCATTCTACCAAAAAACCGGCGTGTAACAAGAGGGTTAATGCTTTTTGCCAAAAGTTTGGGTGTGTCAAAATAAAGTGGGTGTGCAAGAGCGGGGGGCATTAGCCCCCCGATGGAAAACCGACACACCTCGCAACCAAACGGGGGGCTAATGCCTCGTTATACCCCACATGTTTTTGAGTTTGGTCGATTTTCCCGTAATTTAGGCAAGTTGCCCCGGTTTTCCCCACAACAGATACCCCGTATTTGTAAGGTTCGGACGACTTATGGGGTATAACGAGGGGCTAATTCCCCCCGCTCGCTTGCGCATGTTGAAAATACCCACAATTTTTTGACACTCTCCCGACAAGCCGTTAAATCCGCTATTTCTTGCAAACATTGCAAATCTGGTTAAACCGATACAACTATTTTGCCGATATAATCGATAAAGTAGATACCGTTTTAGAGAAACCTCCCTCCCCAAGGATGACGCTCGTTTATAAAAAAAAGGAGTCCAAGATGTTGAACAAGCACCTATTGTTATCAGCCATCGCCGCAGTTACTGCGCTGCTCCTTGTCAGCACATATCCATCCGCCGACGCCAGTGAAAGAACGACAACATTCGACATCGGAAACGTCATCGTTCTCGGTCAAAGTCAAAATGAAGCGAGAAGAAATCCCACTATTCTCGATCGATGGCGGCAAGGATGGAATCGATTCCTAGACGATGGTTCAGAGTCTTCCACCAATCCCCGCCCAGCGCCGGTCATACAACCTGTCGTACCGACAACCCCGCCGAAGCCGCCGACCGCCGACGAAATCCGGCAGTCCCAAAACTCCTCGGCAACCAATCAGGGACAGCGGACAAACAATGCAGCAAACACTCCGCAACAACGGACAGACACCGCTTCCCGAAATGTTACAGAGACCAGAGAATCGGACAATAGAGCAACAGAGAACGAATCCGTCGTCGAAAAAATGCGGCGGATGCGCGAAGGAGTCTTTCCCGATCAAGCAGCACTCCTACAGGCTGCGCAAACCTCACGGCAAATGTCCGACGCCCGGGCGGCGGATACTTCGATAATGTTTCCTTTCGAAATTGCGAACAATCCCCGAGATTTTGCAGGCAACATCGGCAGTTTTACCGATTTACCCGACTTTACGACTCAGACTCCCGCAAATCCGGATCCTGCACAACAACACACTTTTTCACAGACTAACCTTGCACAAACGGATACGATTGCGGCTGTGCCGAATCACGCCGCAACGAGTCGTGCTGTGCCGAATCAGTCTGTTGACCCATCTGCTTATTCGCCGATCTCCGTTCAGCAACCTGCCCAGCAGCCGCTCCAACAGCCCGCCCAACAGGAAACTGCTGCGCTGAATGTCGAACCGCAACCGCAAAATGAAGGAACGCGGCAACTCATCGTCAGTACGAGTCCGAGACTCAAATTGGCAATCGAAAAGCCGGAGAGCGTCGTCGTTGGGCAGGAAATCGTTTATCAAATCAGAGTGGCGAATATCGGCGACGCTCCCGCCGAAGGAGTTGTTATCAATGCTGAAATCCCATCGTGGCTCGTTATCCGGCACAAAGACGCCAACGACGGCGGATTAGTGGAAAACCGGCGCGGAGACGGTTCGGGTACCACCGACTTGGTCTGGCGAATCAATCGGATCACTCCTGATGTTACGAATATCCTCGTGTTGGGACTCGTTCCGCAGCAGCACCGGGAAATTGCTTTTCCGATCCGTTACGATTTTGAGCGACCGGCAATTGTTCCGATTGTCGCCGTCCGGGAACCGAGATTGGAAATGGAACTCCTCGGAGCGGACGAAGTGGGGTGGAACGAACTGGTGAACTATAAACTCCTTGTCCGCAACGTCGGAAATGGAAATGCTGATAATATCAGGTTAGATCTGCTGCAAACCAGTGCGGGGGAAAGTTTTTGTGAATTTCCTGAACCGCTGCGACCGGGAGAACAACATGAGTTGGATATAAAAGTCCAAGCCGGTAGAGAACGGGAACACATTGACATTGCCGTTGTTGCGACGGGAGCGCATGATGTTCGGGCGGAGGTCAAACGCCGGCTTCGGGTGTTGCGTCCTCGATTGGAAATGACTGTACAAACGTTGCCGTTGCACTTTGTGGAGAATCCGGCGGAGTTCACGATTCGTGTACGAAATGTGGGAACTGCCGATGCGGAGAACGTTACGATTAGGGCTGATTTGCCGTTGGGTGTGGAGTACAAATCAAGTTCAGACAACGGAATGTTTGCGATTCAGCAACAGCAAAACATTGTCGAGTGGCGGGGAAAAACTATCCCGAAGGGGGAAATACAAACGTACACACTGGTTTGCGAACCGCGGCGGGAAGGCAACAACCGGATTTCGGTAGAGGCGCATGATTCCGGCGGGAATGTGTTGGTTGCCGGTAACGGTACATTCAAAGCGGAAGCTATCGTTGATTTGGATTTGACTGTGAATGCGCCCAAGGGGCCCATTGAGTTAGGACAGGAAGTCGAGTACGAAATTCAAGTAACGAATACCGGTACGAAGTCGGCGGAGGATGTCGAGATTTTGATTATGTTCGGACATCAATTTGAGCCGCGAGCCACGCGCGGTGACAGCAAGGCTGGTGTTACGGAGGACGGACAGGTCGTTTTTGAGAAGATACCTTCGGTATTGCCGAGGCAAAGTGTTAAGGTCAATGTGATTGTTGAGGCGACGAGCATAGGTACGGTTCCTATTAGGGCGGAGGTGATACGTTTTGATAGTAGCGGTGTTCCGGTCAGTTTGCAAAAGGGTTTGTCGGCGCACATTTTCAGCCGGACGGCGTCGGCGGTACAGACAGATGAGTTTTTTAGGTAAGGTTTTCGGCTGGTTCGTGATTGGTGTCGTCTTGTTTTACAAGAGGTGTATCAGTCCGTTTTTACCGCGTATGTGTCGGTTTGAGCCGTCGTGCAGTACGTATATGATTGAGGCGATTCGCAAGTACGGCGTGTGGCGTGGAGTTCTCAAAGGCATCTGGCGGATCTGCCGTTGCAATCCGTGGAATCCCGGCGGATATGATCCGCCATGAGCAAATTGTTTCGTTGACGGAACTGCGCTCGTGAGAACGCAGTGTTTACAGCATCCCTCCGAATGCAGTCCGTTGCATTCGGGTGTGTCAAAATAAAGCGGGTGCGGCGCAGCGAGCGGGGGGCGTTAGCCCGTTGGGGCAATTCGGCACGCTTAAATCACGGGAAATTCAACACTTTTTCGGTTTTCCATGCTATTGTCCATGCCATGCCGACTACCGTGATTTCGGATACCCCAAAGCATAACCAACTTTCGGGAGAAATCAGATACTCGCCTTGACAGAATGGCACAATCTCGTTACGGTTGCCACAGAACAAGGGCATTGTAGATATACCGACGCATTTAATGATGCCCCTGACAGAGCATGTCGAATTATTTCGTACCGCCCTCTACGTTAGCGGCGATTAGTTCGAAGTTTTTTCTGGCCTGCCCGTATTTTTCAAACTCGAATACAGATGGCGTTTCGCCCAAATACGTCGCAAAATCGGACTTGAACTTCACCGTTCCGCCTGCTTCTTTACTAAACAACTTCCCGCCGGACGATTCAAATCGACTGGTCATTGTCGCCAACTTCCTGCCGTCATTCAAAACGTAATCTTCCGTAAGTTCTAACACCGTTCCGCCAGACTTTGCAATTGTACTTACCTGTTTCCAAGTACCATTACAGGGTTGGCGGGAAAAATTAGCAAAGAACAAACAGAGCCCGGTACGGTAGCACCGGTGCTATCGCTCCGGGCTCTGTGAACTTTTTATCCGCCGGGGCAGTAATTGTCGTCATTTTCATACTCATTGTTAAGGTTCCTTTCGGGTTACTGGTTTAGTGCAACGTCGCCGTTGCGGGTTCGGATAAATTCGTCAAACAGTTCTTTCTTTAATTGGCGCATGCCTTTACGCAGCGTCGCCTTTTCTTCTTCGGTCAGACCGGCGGGCATCGGCTTTTCGGTAATATGCAAATCGCCCCCTTTACTGCTCATTATCAGCATATCCGCAGCAGTCGGAAGACGCCGCGCACGATCCTCCGCATTGATAGAATCCGCAAGAGCCATCGCCCGGGCATTGTCTTTGTCTCTGTCCACTCTCGGAGGCGGACGCACTATAAATACCGACTTGAAGCCGGGATACAATTCAGCAATCGACGCATCGAACTCCGTCTTGCAATTCTTCTTTATCGCAGTGAGATTAAAGTCATTGCGCACCGTAAAAACAAGTTTCTCGTCCGCAACGTCAACGCTGCACTGCGTATCGCGTCCGACCCAAACCCTGAATCGGTCTGCGCCCATTTTCTCCGCAATCCTTGCCAGCACCGGATGCAGAGCGGCGATGTCAGGAATACCGCAGTGCTGTGCTAAACCTATCGTAAAAGCGAAGGCGAACCGCTGTATGATGTCGTCGAAGGCAGTGTTGCGGCTCCCTCGCACATGCTTGGCAAAAAAGGCGTGAAAGTCGTTGATGTACTTCATAAAATCGAGGTATCTATCGGTACATCGCTCTTTGATAATTTCGTTGTCTTCGGTAAAGAGTTGGATGCTGGGATCTGGAGCGTTGATCATGACGAGCATGTTGTAGAGTGCGGCGGTGTGGACTTGCTGTGGTTGAAAAATCGTGCCGGGCGTGAATTTTCCTTCGTGTTTGCCGGTCATGGCTTGTTTGAGGAGATGTGTTGCCCAGTCGAAGTTTTCCCAGTCGGTCTCCGGCAGGTCGATGAGTTCCGGCGATTGTTTGGAGCGTATGGCGGCTTTTGCGCCTTCGGTGCATCTGTATCGGGCATCGGCGAGAAAGTCGTCTGTGTGGGCGGTACGGGGCGTTTTAGCCGCTCCGCTTGCGGAGTGTGGGAGAACGGCGGTTGCGGTGGCGGTTTCGCTTGCGGAGAGTGTTTTATCCGCCGCACTTGTGCGGTGCGGGGAATCGGCGGTGGCGGTCGAGGCAGGTGCGGTCGTTGGTGCCTCGACTTGCAGGTTCCCCGCCTTTCCCGGAGGAGGCGATGGCGACGCTTGCGTTATTCTTGATGAATTTGAATCTTTCTTTCTTTCTTGAATTTGAATTTAAGTTTGTTTGTGCCGATTCGACGGGAAAGGGGGAGGCATTTTGCGCCACAGATATGGGGGAATTTGCGCCATTCGGGCAACCCACCATGCACTTAAGAACGTTCGTGCCGATAAGTCAAGTTTGAATTGCCCTTGACCGAATTCGGGAAAATCCGTTTCATGACAACTTGACTCGAATTGAGAATCCCCCCATAATTGGGGGAACTATTTTTGTATTGAAAGGGAGAAGTACGATATGACCACAATCGACGTGTACACTGAACGTGATGCGTTCATACAGCGTGATTTACGCCGAGACATCAGATTGGATTTGAAATTGATACAAAAGATAGACACACTGATTGCAGATGGTTGTGCCCCTGATGTGGAATTGGCAATTAAACGACGGGATACCGTCTTGGGCTTGATATTTTATAGAATGGAGAGATTGAATGGCAATTTAGATTGCCCCTTTCCCGTACAATGATTCCTCGTCCATGGATTGGTCGAATGCCTCTTCTACCAGTTGCACCCTTTTTTCTTCTTCTCGTCGTTGTCCATCTTCGACCCTATCAGAAAGCCGCCCTGTCAGTCTGTCTGACTCGGCAGACATTGCTGCTCTTTTGTTCGGGTCATCTTCTCTCACTTCACGTAGGAGTGCAGAACGTGCTTTTCTCGCTAATGACTGCCTTCCGCCCGATCCATTCTCAATCGCACTGTCATTGAACACACCCAGTCCGCTACAACCCATCGCAGCGTTGGCGGCTACCTGTAACTGCTCGAACTGACCGATGTTCGCTAACGTTTGCATTGTTCTTCCTTTTTCATTGTAGCACAAAACGACCGGCAGTTGCGTTGGTCGCTCTGTCATTGCTTCCGTCCGATTTAATACCTG
>Ga0099364_10001703_pt1 | contig 36005 bp, 28 predicted proteins | sample TergutTh196P3_FD_73070 | JGI IMG/M metagenome (GOLD analysis project Ga0099364, IMG submission 73070) | Microcerotermes parvus P3 segment gut microbial communities from Pointe-Noire, Republic of the Congo - Th196 P3 | ecosystem: Host-associated > Arthropoda: Insects > Digestive system > Gut ... | reverse complement strand
CGCGTCGCGCGTGCCCAGCACCGCCGGATTAAGCGAAACGCCCTTGTGCAGTATCGACGCCAGCTTTATCTCCTCGAACATATCCATGCTGTCGTTCGACGACACGCCGTCGGTGCCGAGCGCGACGTTGACCCCCGCCTTCAGCATGTCCGGCACTCTCGCCACGCCGCTCGCCAGCTTGAGGTTTGACACCGGATTATGCACGGCCGAAACGCCCAGCCTTGCCATAATCTCCATGTCGCCGTCCACCGCCCACACGCAGTGCGCCGCGACCGTCCGTGTGCCGAACACGCCCATCTCCGCGAACAGCTCCGTCGGCGTCTTTCCGTGCCGCTGCCTGCACTCCTCATGCTCGCGGCGCGTTTCGCTGATGTGGACGTGCATCCCCAGCCCGTTATCGGCGGCATACGCCGCTATCGGGCGCCACAGCCGCTCGTTCGAGGTATACTCCGCGTGTATCGACGCGTCGATTTTAATGCGCCCGCCGTCATGGCCGTGCCAGTCGCGGACGACCTCTTTCATCTCCAGAACCATACGGTCCGTGTCGAAGTCATAGTCACCGCCGAACGCCTGACAGGCGCGCGAGAGGTTTGCGTTTATGCCGCTCTCCGCCACGGCGGGCACAACGGCGCCGTAAAGGAAATACATGTCCATAACAGCCGTCGTGCCGGAGGCTATCGCCTCGGCCAGCCCAAGCGACGCGCAAATCGCGGCGGCCCTGCCGTCCAGCTTGTCCTCATAGGGGAATATGTAGTCAAACAGCCATGTCTGCAAGTCATGCCCGTCGCCCCAGCCGCGAAACGCCGTCATCGGTATATGCGTGTGCGCGTTGACGATCCCCGGCAGCAGCAGCTTGTTTTTGCCGTCATAGATATGCTTCGCGTCCTCCGCGGGCTTTTCCGCTCCGGCATACGCTATCCTGCCGTCCCTCACGCCGACAAAGGCGCGCCCGTCAAGCGTTTCAATGCCCGAAAACAGAAAGTCAAGCATGGCCTACATATCCTCCAAGCATTTTAATATCAGCGCCGAGAACCTGCCGCGGCACATCGCCGCCGCGTCCAGCACCTCTTGCTCGTCAAGCGGCTGATCCAGAACGCCCGCCGCCATATTCGAGATGAGCGAAAAGCCCAGTATCTCCATGCCCGCGTGCCGCGCCGCTATGACCTCCGGCACGGTGGACATGCCGACCGTATCGGCGCCCAGAACGCGCGCCGCGCGTATCTCCGCCGGCGTTTCGTACTGCGGGCCGGTGAAGAACATATAAACGCCCTCGCGCAGCTTCTGCCCCAGCTTCGCCGCCGCCCCGCGCGCCAGCTCGCGCAGCGCGGGCGTATACGTCTTTGACATATCGGGGAACCGCGTGCCGAACTCGGGGATATTCGGCCCCGTCAGCGGGCACTGCCCGGTCAGCTTGATGTGGTCGTTTATCACCATAATGTCGCCGACCGCAAAGTCGAGGTTCACGCCCCCGCAGGCGTTCGTCACAATGAGCTTGTCCGCGCCCAAAAGCCTTAGCACCCTAACCGCGAACGTCACATCCTCAAAGCCGTAGCCCTCATAGGTATGCACGCGCCCCTGCATCACAGCCACGCGTTTGCCGGACAGCGTCCCGAACACGAACTGCCCCTTGTGCCCGGGCGCCGTGGACGACTTCATGTGCGGCACATCGCCGTATGGCACGGCGGCCGCGTTTTCACACTCGTCCCCGAGGAACCCAAGCCCCGAGCCCAAAACAAGCGCTATCTCCGGCTTGAACCCGCCGATTTTCGCGGCGATGGCGTCGGCGGCCTCCTTGTACATATCAAAGGTCATCTCTCGCTCATCCTCCTGTCGCGCTCCGCCTTTACCTCCTCAAGCTCCGCGTACAGCCCGTCGATACGCTCGACCCTGTCGGGAAGCTCCTCGGCCGAGGTGTCGGGGTCCTTGTGCGTCTGATAGACCAGCTCCCCGATCTCCATAAACTCCGTGCTGATCTCGAGCTTCAGCCTTTTGATCTTTGTGTTAAGCGCCGAAATGTCCACAGATTTCTTCACCGACGCCTTGACGTTTTTCGCCGCCTGCTCCGCGACGTCGGCCGCGATCTCCGCGCCCTCCCTTACCTTAATTACCACCTCGTCAAAAAATGAGTTCATGCCAATATCCTCCTTTTATATTTTAATGCCCCCGGCATTATAGCTCACCCCAAAAATTCTCTCAGCAGCGACCGCTCGGGCAGCAGCTCGAGGCTTATCCCGGGAAACCTCTCCAGCGCGGGATATATCTGTTTCAGCTCATGCTCGCGGTCGATGCCCGCCGGCACCTCCTCCAGCATCGGCAGCGCCGTCCCGCGCATTATGCACAGCTCATACGGCATCTCGGTGTCTATCTGGAACCCCGCCAGATCCTTATACGGCGAGATATACTTCTTTTCGCCGTTGCGGACCGACCCCCACGCCGCCATCGTGCGCGCCGGCTCCCAGCCGCGGAAGTTGTTGTCGCGTATCATGCGCCGCAGGAGCCGCACCCATGTCCCCTTGAACAGCGTCCCGCCGTTATCCCTTATATTCGCGCGCGCGCTCACGTATACCTTCTGCGTAAATTCGTCAAGCCCCTCCGAGAACATGGGGTTCAGCGCGTGTATGCCCTCGAATATACATATGCCGCCCTTGGGGATATAAAGCTCCGTGGACATATCGGGATGGCGGCGCTGGTTCGGAAAGTCAAAATGCGGTATCTTAACGGTTCTCCCCTTGCGCAGCTCCGCGATATGCTTTGTAAACAGCGGTATGTCAAGACACAGCGGCGACTCGAAATCAATATCGCCCTTAGCGTCGCGCGGATGCGTCGCCAGATTCACCGTCCTGAAATAATCGTCCATCGAAACAACCTGACAGTCGTGGTCCATTGCCAGTATATACTCCCTCAGCTTCATGGCCGTCGTCGTCTTGCCCGACCCCGACGGCCCCGCCAGCAGGATTATCGGCACGCTCTCCGCCCTGTCCGCCAGCACCTTCGCGCAAGACAGCACCTTGCTCTCATACTGCCGCTCGCACTCCGCGGCAAATTCGGCGGGGTTCCGGCTGTATTCGGTTATGCTCTCCAATGTAAATTTCATGGCCAATAAAATCCTCTCTTCCTTTGTGTGCCGTCGGATTGGTAAAAACTGATTACAAACTGTTGTTTTTTGTCAATTTTTGCCTGTGAGTTATTATATTCCGACGCGTATTTCTGGTTATATGCCCTGTCTATAAAGCGCGTATCGGGATGCACCAGCCGCGTTACACCTCCGCCGCCCAGCGCGAGGACGCTGACCTTCTCCTCCATCATGATTATATTGTACAGGCAGTCATGCCCGTCCGCGCTCCATCCGATGTTCTCGAAATCCCCCGCCATAAACTTCTGCCGGTACAGGTAATACGGCCCGTAACCCGCCCGCGGCAAGGCTTTAAGGCTATGCTCTATCATCTCGGACACATGCTCCTCCGGCGGCGCGGAGTCCCCCGACATGTCCGAACCCCGCTTGCGCGAGAGCGTGTGTACAGTTATATTCTCCGGCTGTAAAGCAATAACGCTTGACAAAGTTTGCTCGAAATCCCCCGCGTTTTCGCCCGGCAAACCGGCTATAACGTCCATGTTGACCGCCCCGAACCCCTTGGTCAGCTCAAACGCCCTGTAAACCTCCCCGACACCGTGACGACGCCCTATGAGCTCCAGCGTCTTTTCGTTCATGCTCTGCGGGTTGACGCTTATCCGGTCCGCGCCGTACTCCCTCATGACGGCGGTATTCTCCGGCGTAATGGTGTCGGCGCGACCCGCCTCTATGGTATACTCTTCGACGTCCCCGAACGGTATATGCCGTCCGACCGCGCCCAGCATACGCTTAAACAGCTCAAGCGGCAGCGCCGTGGGCGTGCCACCGCCGATATAGACCGCCTTTACCCTGAGCCCCAGTGTTTTTATAGTCTGTGCCGTTTGCTCCAGCTCATACTCCAGCGCGCTTACAAACGGCTCCATATACTTCCCCGACCGGCCCGCCGCCGCGCTGACAAACGAGCAGTAAGCGCAGCGCGTCGGACAGAACGGCACGCCGATATATATCGCCGTATCCTCCGGCCCGAGCTTTACCCTCAGCCCCGCTTTTGCGACCGCGAGGCAAAGCTCAGCCCGCTCCGGCGACACCCCGTACAGCCGCCGCATCTCCTCCTGCGCCTCTTCGCCGTCAAGCCCGCCGTTCAGCAGCGCAGTCATCAGCTTCGCCGGCCGTATGCCAGTAAGCCATCCCCAGGCAGGCGCTCTGCCGGGCAACGCGGGGGCGCCGCCCCCGAACCCTGTGCTATCCATCTTCCATGCTTTCGCGCATGTATTGGTTATACGCGCGCTCGTGGTCAAGCGCCGACGCCTGCCCGTGCCCGGGCAGCACCTTGAAGTTGCCGTCCAGATCCGCCAGCCGTCTCAGCGACTTCAGCATATTCGGATAGCTGCCGCCGAACAGGTCGCAGCGCCCGCACTCCTCATAAAACAGCGTGTCGCCCGTGAACAGCGCGTCGCCGCATTGGATAACGCACGAGCCCAGATTATGCCCCGGCGTGTGCAGCCACGTAAACTCCAGCCCGTCAAGCGTTATTACATCGCCGTCCTTTACGGTGACGTCGGCCTCCACATGCCGCTTTCCCCGATAGTGCGAGCGTATATACTCCGTAAAGCACGGCGTGTCCAGCTCATGTATAACGAGCTTGAAGTCATATTCGTCGCGCAGCTCCGGCACGGCCGTAAAATGGTCGAAATGCCCGTGCGTGATAAAAACATACTCCGGCGTAAGCCCGCGCTCGCGCAGCCGGTTTATTATCTGATCAGGATGGCTGCCCGGGTCGATTATGACACATGACTCTCCGTTATCATCCGACACAATATAACAATTAGTTTTAATTAGTCCCAAAACAACCGTGTCAATTACCATGCCTCATAACCTCCTGCACACTGTTTATGCGCCGTATTCTGTTGATAAGCTCGTTAAGCTCCGTCCGGTCATGCACCCTTGCCACAAGCGTTATCAGCCCCTCACCGTCGTCCGTCACCTTCGCGCTGAAGCTCGGCAGCGGTATTTTCAGCCCAGCGACCGCCGTGGCGACGTCTATGGCGAGCCCGTCCCTGTCCTTGCAGGTGATACGCAGCCCCGAGCTATACGTGCTTTTCTCGTCGTTTGCCCATTCGGCGCGCACCCAGCGCCCCCTGTCCTTCTCCTTGACCTCGGCGGCGTTTGAGCAATCCTCCCTGTGTATGGAAACGCCGTACCCCTTGGTGACAAAGCCGGTTATACCGTCGCCCGGCACGGGCGCGCAGCACCGCGCGAATTTGATAAGGCAGTTGTCCAGCCCCTCGATTATAACGCCGGAGGAGTTGGGCTGGTGGTGCTTTATGTTGCTTATAACGCGCTCGACGATGTTCTTTTCAGACTGTATACGGTTCATGCGTATAAGCTCGTCGTTTATGCGGTTCACCGCCCGCAGCGCCGTTATGCCCCCGTATCCTATCGCGCCGTAGAGATCGTCGAGCGTGGCGAACGACAGCTTCCTTAAAAGCTGCTGCTTTATGTCCTCCTGCCCCAGCAGAGCGGCGGAGATGCCGCTGCGCTTCAGCTCGGCCTCAAACTCGATTTTGCCCTGCTGGACATTCTCCTCGCGCTTTTCGCGCTTGAACCACTGCTTTATCTTGCTTCGCGCCTCGCTGGTTTTCACCATTTTCAGCCAGTCGCGCGTGGGGCCGTGGCTGTTCTGCGACAGCACCTCCACTATATCGCCGTTTTGCAGCTGATAATCCAGCGCCACAATGCGCCCGTTCACCTTCGCGCCGGTCATGCGGTTGCCCACGGCGGAGTGTATGGCATATGCGAAATCAATGGGGTTCGCGCCGGCGGGCAGATTTATCACGTCGCCCTTGGGCGTGAATACAAACACCTCGTCAACAAACATCTCGACGCGCAGGTTCTTGATAAACTCCTCGGCGTCGGCGTCCTGCTGCGACTCCAAAAGCAGCCGCACCCAGTTAAGCCGCTCGTCCATCGAGAACTCCTTCACGCCGTCTTTATATTTCCAGTGCGCGGCGATCCCGTACTCGGCGACATGGTGCATATCCCATGTGCGTATCTGTATCTCGAACGGTATGCCCTCGCGCCCTATGACGGTGGTGTGCAGCGACTGGTACATATTCGGCTTGGGCGTGCTGATATAGTCCTTAAAGCGCCCGGGCATCGGGTGATACAGCTCATGCACCAGCCCCAGCACGGTAAAGCAGTCCACCGTATCCTTGACGATAACGCGCACGGCATAGAGGTCGTATATCTCGAATATGGCCTTGTGCTGGCTGAACATTTTCTTATAGATGCTGTAAATCTGCTTTATGCGGCTGTCGATATGCGCGTCGATCCCTGAATCCCCCACCCGCGTCGCTATCACCGCGCTGACTGCCAGCAGGAAATCGTCGTTGTGCCCGACGCGCACATCCAGCTCGTCGGTGATCTCCTTATACGCGATCGGGTCAAGACATCTCAGCGCCAAATCCTCAAGCTCCGTTTTCAGCTTCGACATACCGAGCCTGTGCGCCAGCGGCGCGTAAACCTGCATCGTCTCCAGCGACTTCTCGCGGCGCTTCCGCTCGGTGTGATACTCGATAGTCCGCATATTATGAAGCCTGTCGCAGATTTTTATAAACAATACGCGTATATCCTTTGCCATCGCCATAAACATCTTGCGCAGATTTTCCATCTGTTCTTCTTCTTTGCTGTAGGAGGTGATCCTTGTCAGCTTGGTAACGCCGTCGATCATCCTCGCCACAGTCTCTCCGAACGCCGACACTATATCCTTATAGGTATACCCCGTATCCTCCAGAACGTCGTGCAGAAGCGCCGCGATAATCGTATCCAGATCCATCGACATATCCGTAAGTATTATCGCCACCTCAAGCGGATGCGTTATATACGGGCTGCCGTCCTTGCGGAGCGTGGAGGCATGCGCCTTTGCGGCAAACTCAAACGCCGCGTCCAGCCGCTCCTCGTCAAAATTCGGGGCATAAGCGCGGATGCCCTCGACAAGCGCGTCATAGCGCTCAAACAGCTTCCTGTCCGTTTCGGCATTGCCCGTCGTATAATTTACCGGCATTGAGTGTACACCCCCCTTTTATCTTATATCCGCAAGCTCCATCTGCGCGCTCGTCTCCCCGCGGAAATCGTTCAGCGTCAGCTTAAACGCCAGATCCACCGTATCGCCAACCCTGTACGGAAAGCCGTCAGCCTGAAACCCGAAGCACACAACGCTGCGGCTAACGCCTCCGGCGCTTATCTCCAGCCGCAGATGCCTGCCGTTCTTCAGCGGGATCACCCGCCTGATCAACGCGCGGTCCAGCCGCAGCACCGGCTCGGGGTTCCCCGCGCCGAACGGCCCCAGCGCCGCGATCTCCATGGCGTTGCTCCGGTTAATCTCGGACGGCGAAACTATCGCGTCTATGAGCAGCGCTTCCTCGCGCGGCAGCTGCCCGGCCGACGCCGCCGCGTTCCGCGCGGCCTCCGCGAACTCCTCTATGCGCGCCGTTTCCAGCGTGAAGCCGGCGGCGGCGGCGTGTCCTCCGAACCCCAGCAGCGTGTCCCCGCAGCCGCCCAGCATCTCCGTCAAATCCATATGCTTGGGACAGCGCGCCGTACCCTTGGCCTTATCGCCGTCGTATGTTATCAAAAACACGGGCTTCCTGTAGCGCTCCAACAGCTTCGACGCCATTATGCCCGTTATGCCAGGGTGCCAGTCCCCGTGCGCCAGCACGATCGCCGTACCGCCGCCGTCGCCGCACATCTCCAGCGCCTGACGCATCATAACATTCTCAATCTCCTTGCGCCGCTCGTTAAAATCATTAAGCGCCGCCGCCAGATACCGCGCGCGCTCCGTGTCGTCCGTCTGCAAAAGCTCAAGCGCCGTATCCGCCGAGCTCATGCGCCCCGCCGCGTTCAGCAGCGGCGCTATAAAAAATGATACGGTGTCCGCCGTCACGGGCTTGTTCTCCCTGCCGCTCAGCGCCAGCAGCCGCGATATGCCAATATGCTTCCCCAGTGTTTCCAGCCCGCGCCGCGTGATATACCGGTTCTCATCGACAAGCGGCGCGAGATCGGCGACGGTCCCCAGCGCGGCAAGCCCGGCATATCTCATGCCCTCATTTTCGCCCTCCAGCGCGCAGACCAGCTTAAACGCCACCCCCGCCCCCGCAAGCTCCGAAAAGGGATAAACGCTGTCCGCCCGCTTGGGGTTCACGACCGCAACCGCGTCCGGCAGCGTATCGCGGCAGGTATGGTGGTCGGTTATTATCAAATCAAGCCCCATGTCCCGCGCCGCCGCCGCCGCCTCAAACGCCGTAACGCCCACATCGACCGTGACCGCCAGCGCGGCGCCCCGCGCCTTCAGCTGCTCCAGCGCCGAAGTGTGCAGCCCGTAGCCCATCTCCCGCCTGTCGGGGATATGGTGGATGCAGTCCGCGCCCTTCGAGCGCAGATAGTCTGTCAGTATACATGTCGCCGTAACGCCGTCCACGTCATAATCCCCGTAAACGGCTATTTTCTCGCCCGCCCCGACGGCGCGTTTTATCCTCTCGACGGCCTTCTCCATGTCGGGCAGCGCGAACGGGTCATGCGGCAATATGTCGCTCCATGTCATGCCCCGGGCGGCTAAAATAGAAGCGGCGAGCGAGCCGCTCTGCGTTACAGGAAGCGTTCTCCACTGTGCGTACCTCAATTTTAACCTCCATTATTGAAAATCATTATACTATTTTTGAGCTAAGTTTGTCAAATCCGTAAAATAAATGTTTCACGTGAAACATTCAGAACAGACATTCCGCGACAAATTTCAGCTCCTCCCCCGTCACGGGATGCCTGAATCCCAGCTTATACGCCTGAAGCATCTGGGTGTTCCAGCCGTTTATGCCTTTGCCGCCGCCGTAAAGCAGATCCCCCAGAATCGGATGCCCGATATGCGCCATATGCACGCGTATCTGGTGCGTGCGTCCGGTGTCCAGAGTACACTCGGCGCGGCTGTAACCGGAATACTCCTCCAAAAGCCTGTAACGCGTGAGCGCGGGCCGCCCGTCCGGCACAACCGCCATACGCGTGCGCTTTGAGGGATGGCGGCCTATCGGGGCTTCAATAACGCCGCTTTCGGGCTTCGGCGTTCCCCTGACAATACAGATATACTTGCGGGTTATCTCACGTCTTTGCAGGGCGGCGCACAGCGCGTTATGAGTGAAATCGTTCTTCGCGGCAAGCATAAGTCCCGGCGTATCCTTATCCAGTCTATGCACTATGCCCGGGCGCGTTACGCCGCCGATACCCGATAACTCCTCCCCGCAATGGTTCAAAAGCGCGTTTACCAGAGTGCCCGTCGGATTGCCCGATCCGGGATGCACCACAAGCCCGCGCGGCTTGTTGATCACCAGCAAATGCCCGTCCTCGTAGAGAATATCCAGCGGTATGTTTTCGGGCTTCGCGGCGGACGGCGCGGGTTCGGGGATATTGACGGCAATCTCCTCGCCGCCGCTTAGCCGGTAGCTTTTCTGCACGGGCCTGCCGTTTACGAGGACGCCGCCGCCTTTCAGCAAACGCGCAAGCGCGCTTCGGGAAAGAGTCCCGCCGCGCGCCAGATAAACGTCGATACGCTCGCCTATATCGGCTTCTTGACTAAAATAAACAGGCATGTGATTATCCCGCCGAATGTCAGCGCAATATCCGCGACATTGAATATGGCGAAGCTGACAAACAAAAACTCGAACATGTCCACGACAAAGCCGTCCAGAGCGCGGTCGATCAGGTTCCCCAGCGTGCCGCCAACCACCAGCGTCAGCCCGGCCAGCAGAAACGGGCTTTTCACCCGCTCTTTGATAACAAACCAGACGACGGCGGCGATAACGGCCGCTCCCAGTATTACAAACGCCCAGCGCATATTCGGCAATATCCCGAACGCCGCGCCGCGGTTCTCCGCGTATCTCAGCCCGACTATATTGGGGATAAGCCCGCGGCCTCCCGCTCCTTGTAAATTCTCGGCGCTCCAGCCTTTCAGCCAGCGGTCCAGCGCGATAATGCCGGCTATGCCCAAAAGGCAGATGAGATAACGTTTTATCATTTTTATTAAGGATATATTTTTATCCGACAAAATAACAATCCTCCTCCCACTTCACTGGGTTTTCATCTATATACCGCCATATGCGTCTGTATTCTTCTTCGTTTCGGATTATATGGTCGTGGAATGATTTCTGCCATATCGAATATCCGATTTGTTTTGTTATGTACGCCTTCATACTACGCACAATTCCTTGTAGGGGCGACCGTCCCCGGTTGCCCGCTTCCTGTCCCAAAATCAATATCATATGGATATGATTCGGCATTATAACATATTTAGGAACAGAAACGTGATTCCGGTTATTGTGGTTTATCGCTATGTCAACAACCTGTCCTATTTCAGATAATTCAACATATGGAAAGGTTTGCGGGCGACCGGGGACGGTCGCCCCTACAACCACCTTGCCCAACAGCTCATATTTGTCCTTAACGCATATCGTAATGAAATAATATCCGGCGCTTGAATAATCATAATCCTGTAACCGCATCTTTTTTCTTGCGAGCAATTCCCTCACGCCGTTCTTTCCTCTCTTTAACCTTTCGCCCTGCAAAGACGGGACGCTTGCCACAGCCTCAGAGCGCGCCGGCGCAGAAAATGCTTATTAGGGGGTGTTAGTTATTTCTCTTTTACCATCCCCGTGCAGCGGGGGCACAGGCCGTCTGTTACATCGCCGCCGAAGCACCAGCAGCGCGCGCACTTTTCGCCGCCGGCGCGTTCCACCACAATCTCAACGGCTTCGCCCTTTTTGAGCGTTACCTGTGATACTATCAGGATGGTTTTCAGGTCGGCGTCCTTAAACAGCTCGTATGAGGCGGCGTCCAGCGTGAGTGTGACATGCGCCTCCAGCGCCTTGCCGATGACCTTGTCCGCGCGTTTCTTCTCCAGCTCCAGATTTACGGCGTCACGCAGTTCGATGGCTTTGTCCCAGAACAGCGCCTGTTCCGCCGAGAGCTTCAGGCTTTCGTCATACCGCGGCATGTCCGTCAGGAATACGCTCTGGGTATCATCCGCCGTTTGGGTGTATGAGAATATCTCGTCGGCGGTGAAGCAGAGGATCGGCGCCATCAGGCGCGTAAGGCCGCCCAGCAGCATATACAGCGCGGTCTGCGCGGATTTGCGCGGCAGGCCCCCGTCGCAGTAAAGCCGATCCTTTATTATGTCGAGGTAGAAGTTCGAGAGATCCGTTACGCAGAAGTTGTGCAGAGCGTGGTAGACCGTGTAGAAGGTGTAGTTGTCATAGGCGGCGTTTACCTTTTGCGTCAGGTCGTTGAGCCTTGACAGCGCCCAGCGGTCGAGCGGCAGCATTTCAGAGAGCGGCACGGGGTCGGCGGGGTTGTAGCCCGCGAGGTTGCCGAGCAGGAAGCGCGCCGTGTTGCGGATTTTCAGGTAGCTCTCGCTGAGCTGGGCGAACATGGCGTCGGATATGCGCATATCCTCCTGATAGTTCGCCGAGGATACCCAGAGGCGCAGGATGTCGGCGCCGTATTTGTTAACGACGTCTATGGGAGATACCGTGTTGCCCAGGGATTTTGACATTTTTCTGCCCTCGCCGTCCACCGTCCAGCCGCTGGAGATAACCTGTCTGTACGGGGCGCTGCCGAACACCGCGACGGATACCAGCAGTGATGAGTTGAACCACCCGCGGTACTGGTCGTTGCCCTCGAGGTAGAGGTCGGCGGGGTGTCTGAGGTTATCCCTTGCTTTCAGCACGGCGGCGTGGGAGCTGCCCGAGTCGAACCAAACGTCCATGATGTCGGTTTCCTTACAGAACGACGTGTGCCCGCATTCGCAGGCGGTGCCTTGCGGCAGTATGTCTGCGGCGGCGGTTTCGTACCACGCGTTTGAGCCTTTTTCGCGGAACAGGTCCGCGACGGCTTTTATCGACGCGTCGTTTATCAGCGGCTTGTTACAGCTTTCGCAGTAGAATATAGGCAGCGGCACGCCCCATTTGCGCTGGCGCGAGATGCACCAGTCGCTGCGTTCGCGTATCATGGAGGTCATGCGCTCCTCGCCCCACGCGGGCATCCATTTGATTTTGCCGATCTCCTCGATCGCGCGTTCCTTCATCGCGTCTACCGAGGCGAACCACTGCTCGGTCGCGCGGAACAGTATGGGGCTTTTGCAGCGCCAGCAGTGGGCGTAGCTGTGTTCGATATGCTTTTGCGCCAGCAACGCGCCGGAGGCCCGTAGGTTTTCCAGTATTGCCTTTTGCGCCTTGGCGTAGAACATGCCGGCAAACTCGCCCGCGTCGGCGGTCATGACGCCGCCGTTATCGACGGGCGTGACGACCGGCAGATTGTATTTCCGGCCGATATAGAAGTCGTCGGCGCCGTGGCCGGGCGCGGTATGCACACAGCCCGTGCCGCTGTCGGCCGTGACATGTTCGCCGAGAATGACAAGGCTTTCGCGGTCGTAGAACGGGTGGCGGGCGGTCATGTATTCAAGCTCCGCGCCTTTCAGCGTTGTGAGAATCTCCGCGCCGTCCCAGCCGATGGCTTCCTTGACGGGGCCGAGCAGCTCTTTGGCGATTATATACGCCTCTTCGCCGGATTTTACCAAAATGTAATCCAGCTCGGGGTTGAGGCAGATCGCGAGGTTGCCGGGCAGCGTCCATGTCGTGGTCGTCCATATGATAAAGCTGATTTTATCGGCGGGGAAATAGCGCGAGAGCTTGCCCTTGTCGTCTTTTAGCCTGAAGCCGACGTAGATGGATTCGTTGCCGACGTCTTTATATTCTATCTCGGCCTCGGCCAGCGCCGTCTTGTCCCGGGCGCACCAGTAAACGGGCCGGAGCCCTTTGTAGATATAGCCTTTTTTCGCCATTTCGCCGAACACTTCTATCTGGACCGCCTCGTACTCGGGCTTGTAGGTCAGGTACGGGTCGTCCCATTCGCCCATGACGCCCAGTCGCTTGAACTGCTCGCGCTGCCTGTCCACAAAGGTTTCGGCAAATTCGCGGCATTTGTCGCGGAACTCGGCGGTTGAGACATCCTCCAGCTTGTGCTTTTTGAGCATCGCGCTCTCGATGGGCAGGCCGTGGGTGTCCCAGCCGGGGACGTACGGCGCTTTGCAGCCCGTCATGTTTTTATAGCGGATGATTATATCCTTCAGTATCTTGTTCATAGCGGTCCCGATGTGGATGTCGCCGTTGGCGTATGGAGGGCCGTCATGCAAAATAAAGAGGGGCTTGCCCTCGTTCCGCTCCATTATTCTCTCATAGGCGCCCGCGTCCTCCCACTCTTTCAGCTGGACGGGTTCGCGCTTGGGCAGGCCGGCGCGCATGGGGAACTCGGTCTTGGGCAGGTGCAGGGTGGCATTGTAGTCCATAATAATTTCTCCCTGAATTTTACGACGGGCGGGGATGGAACCCCGCCCCTGCGTTATTTTTTTCGATGGGCGGGATATAACCCGCCCACGCGTTCAGTTTTTGTAGTTAGGGCCGAACTCCATTTCCAAATCGTCGAAGTTTGTGCGGGGCTTGGGCGCCACGGTGTCCTCCTCGGGCTTCCAGATGTCGGAGAGGTCGGATTCGCCGCCACTTCCGAACTGAACCTCGTATGTCTTGGCTTCGGACGGCAGCAACGGTTCTTCCCCGCCGCTCTCGGCGGGCGGTGGCGGCGGAGAGGCGGCAGACTCGGGTTTAACCTCGCTCTCGATGTTTTTGGCTATTTCCGCCTGTACCGAGTCGTCTATGTCCTTTGCGGCGGCGGCGGCGGTGTTTTGGCGTTTTGACTTGGGGGTTTCATCGACGGGCAGCGAGGGTATGGCGGCGAGCAGCTCGATCTCTTTAGTGTAAAGCTCGCGCAGATGGCTGACGAATTTGATTGTCTCCCGCTTGACCGAGTCGAGGCGGGCCTCCTCCCGTTCTATCTCGGAGCGGATGCCGCGCTTGTGGTCGGAGACGGCTATGTGAGCCGATGAGATCAGCTCCTCGGCCTGTTTTTGGGCGCGCTCAATCACCTCGGTTGACTCTTTCTGCGCTTTGAGCGCCATTTGGCGCATCACGTCGTCAACGCTGCGGTATTCCTCTATTTTGTCCACCAGAACCTTCAGCTTGTTTTTCAGCGTGGCGTTTTCCTTAAAAAGAGAAGTATAGTCGGCGGTGACCGTTTCGAGAAACTTGTCCACGCCGTCCATATCGTATCCGCCGAAAATCGCTTTTTCAAAGGTTCTGCCCTGTAATTCCTGCGGCGTAAGCAAATCTTCACCCCCAGTCGGTCAATTAACAATGAACAATGTACAATTAACAATTAAAATCACAATAATTGTTCATTGTTAACTGTTAATTGTTCATTGTCAGAAGTACATGCCGGAGCTTTCTAGTTCGTCGAGCAGGTCGCCCAGTATATCGACGTTGTAAGGCGTTATTATATATGTGGAGTTTGCGACCTTTTTGATCTTGCCCTCCTGCGCGTAGGCCACGCCGCTTAAAAAGTCGATAAGGCGGCGCGAGATCTCCTTGTTGGCGGATTCCAGGTTCAGTACGACGGTGCGCTTTTCGCGCAGATGGTCGGCAACCTCGGCGGCGCTTTCAAACCTGTCGGGTTTCATCAGCATGACCTGAAGCTGCGTTGTGGTATGTATCTTGACCACCTTTCCGCTTTTTGTGTCCGCCGAATAGTCGGGTTCGTTTCTCGCGGGCCGCGAAACTATCTCGATGCCTTCGTCGTCGTCCTCTGTATAAGGTCTGGTAAGCCTGAGCAATCCGTCTATGATACCCATTTTTGTGTCCCTCCACTAAAAAATTATAAGCGCTCGCCAAAAATAGCCGAACCGACCCGCACCATCGTAGCTCCGGCGGATACGGCGTATTCATAGTCGCCGCTCATCCCCATGGACAAGATGTGATTATGACCATTATCCAATAATTTTGGTGTTATGTCAACATAAATTTTATGTAATTGTTGAAAATATTTTATAACCGGATGTTCGTCAGACCCAACAGGTGGTATAGTCATTAGCCCCCTGACCACAATATTCTCAAATCGTGTGATTATTTTTACAATATCCGACAATTCGTCGGGCGGGAATCCTTTTTTATTCGGCTCACCGCCGAGCTTGACTTCCAGAAGTATGTCCTGCTTTATATTCAGGGCTTTCGCCGCTTTGTCTATCGCCTGGGCCAGCTTTAGGGAATCAACGGACTGGATAAGCGACACGCGGCCCACGACGTCTTTGACCTTGTTGGTTTGCAGGTGTCCGATGAAGTGCAGCTGGGCGCCGCGGTAGGCGTTCTCTTTGATTTTCCGCAGCATTTCCTGAACGCGGTTTTCGCCGCAGACGCGGATACCCGAGGCTATGGCGGCCTGAATCTCTCCGGCGGAGCGCGTTTTTGTCGCCGCTACAAGCGTTATGCCGCCGGGCTCGCGGCCGGCGGCGGCGGTTTTTATTTTTTCGTGGATTTCGTTAATTGTCCGAGTATACTTTCCCATCGTATATATCCTTTGCGCCTATTATCATTTTATCGGCGGGCAGCAGCTGCGACGCGCCCGCGGTCACCGGATCGAACGCGGCCAGATAGTAGTTGTCGCGTTCGCTGATTATGTCTACGGGCTTGAACACGGCGCGGCTGCCCATGAGGCAGTAGACGCCCGTGCGTCCGTCCGCGTTCAGCCGTATCGCCTCTTTGGGGACGCGCAGGCCGCTGTATGTGTCCAGTATGACGTCGCTGGGCAGGCGTCTTGTGTTGATAAACTCGGCTTTGTTGGTGTTTGCCGTGAGTGATATGAGCGCCTGGCCTTCTTCAAAATGTATGCGCCTTATTCTGAAGTCCACCGTTGTGCGGGCGGAGTCGGTAAAGCGCAGGGTGAGGGCTTGGCCCTCTTTGAGGAAGCGGGCGTCGTCCTCGGGGATTGAGATTATGTGGCCCCATGAGAAGCCGTCCGCCTGTTTGCCCATGTTGTCACGCACGAGGGCGGCGTCGCCCGGCGGGTTTTGGAATACGGCGAGCGTTATATCGTCGAGGGAGGCCATGGTGAAAACCTCCTCGAAGCCGTCTACCTCGGTGGTGAATATGCCGGAGCGCTCGGCTTTTATGTCCGACACCGCCGTTTCACGCTCGGCGCGGAGGGCGCGTTCGCGCGCTTTAAGCCCCGTCAGCGTATCGCTGAGATCCGCGCCGCGCCCGTACGTGTGTTCTCTCCTGAATACCAGCGACTTAAACTCCAGCCCTTGGTCCAGCACGGACACGCGGTCGCCGGAGTCGCGGGCGTTAAGCATGTCCGTGACGCGCGCGTAAATAAGCCTGTCCAGCTGCGACACGTCGATGTTCGCCGCCGTATGCTCGGCGACGTATTCCATATCGCCGATACGGCGGCTCAGCTCGGAAAGGCTGTCGGCAAGCTCGATAGCGGCGCGGTTTTGGTATATGTAGAACGCCGTGTCGCCCTTTGCGAGGCGTTCGCCGTTTTTCACCGCCGGCATCGTTATGCCGTCCGCGCGCGTAATCAGCTCCTCGTCACGCGTGAACCAGCCGTTGGCGGGGATCACGTCCTCTATCACGAAAACCACGGCCTCGACGGTTCTTAGCGGGTCGGCGAGCGCCGTGATGATATGATACCCCATGTAGACGGTCACGAAGCCCACTAACAGGAACGAGACGAAGGACAGTATCCACGAGCGTTTCATACAAGTCCGGCGGCGCTGTCGTCGAGGTTGAGCGGGATCGGGCGCGCGGGCACGATCGTCGAGATGGCGTGCTTGTAGATAAGCTGCTGCCGCCCCTCGGAGTCCATTACCACCGTAAAGTTGTCGAAGCCTTTAACGGTGCCTTTGATCTGAAACCCGCTGACAAGAAACATTGTGACCGGCACATGCTCTTTGCGCGCGTAGTTGAGGAAGGTATCCTGATGGTTGGTCTGTTTAATCATTTTTATCACCTCTTCCGATTACGGCAACTCCCCGCGGAGGGGTTCGTATAAAACACCCGGCCCTGCGGGGCCACCCTCTTTACGAAAGAGGGCAGGGAAAACGCGGACCGCAATTGCATTATATCATATATTATAGCTTATGTAAACCGGCGATTTCGGCGATTTTTGACGCCTCGCCAAGAATATTTTCCGAGAAGTCTATCCACTGCACATCCGGCATTTTGCCGAACCATGTCATTTGGCGCTTGGCGTAGCGGCGGGTGTTCCGTTTTATGGCCTCCGCGTCGCCGAGTTCCTTGTAGCCTATGGCCTGAAGCGCGGTATGGCAGGGCGGCGGGACGCGGCTCAGCAGGGCGTTTATCTCTTCGGGCAGCCCCAGCTCCAGCATACGGTCAACGCGCCGCTCTATGCGTTCGTACAGCTCGGCGCGGTCGGCGAAACGGATGCCGATGATCAGCGTTTTCCAGCGGGGCGGGATTTTTTTCGACTCCTCGTGGTGTTCGGATATGGGCCTGCCGCTTGAATAATATACCTCCAGAGCGCGGACGATACGGCGTTTGTCGTTGGGGTGCAGTCTGGCGGCGGCGGCGGGGTCAAGGTTGGACAGTTCGGTGTGCAGGTCATTGCGGCGCTGTATATCCTCGCGGAGTCCGGCGCTGCCCTCGGCGCGGTGTATGCCGTACAGCAGCGCGTTCAGGTAAAGGCCCGTGCCGCCGGTGATTACAGGGAGCCTGCCGCGTTTCAGTATATCGTCCGCGCACGCCGAGGCTTCGCGGGCGTAACGCGCCGCCGAATACGGCTCGGAGGGATCGCAAACGTCTATCATATGGTGCGGCACGCCTTTGCGCTCGGCTGCCGTTGGTTTTGCCGTGCCGATGTCCATGCCGCGGTAGATTTGCATGGAGTCGCAGGAGATTACCTCGCCGCCGAATTTGAGCGCAAGTTCAACGGACAGCGCCGTTTTGCCCGACGCCGTGGGGCCGATGACGCACAGTACCATATCCTTATCCTCTTAAAAACTGCTTGTATATATCTTCTTTTGTCATCACGACGGCGACGGGGCGGCCGTGAGGGCAGTGGAATATGTTGTTGTCCTTCAGCACCCAGCGGACGACCTCCAGCGCCTCTTCCTCCGAGAGGCGGCGGCCGATTTTGACCGCCGACTTGCAGGCGATCATCTCGAGCAGGGATTCGCGGATTTCCTCCCACGGGGCGCGTTTGCCGCGCCTCAGGATAGCGGCGATCTCGGAGAGCATCGGCGCGGCTTCGGATACATCGACGCCCTCGGGCAAGGCGCGGACCGCAAGAGAAGCGCCGCCGAACTCCGAGATTTCAAAGCCTATTTCAGCGACGATCCCCTCGTTTTCAAGGATCACGGCACATTCGGGCGGCGCGAGCGTTATGACGGCGGGCGCTATCAGGATTTGGGAGAGCGGCGGGCCGCTGCTCGCGGCGAGCTGTTCAAACAGCTTGCGCTCGTGCGCGGCGTGTTTGTCGATCAGTATCAGCGCGTCGTCCCGTTCGACTATGAGGAAGCCGCCCAGCGCTTCGCCGATATAGCGGAAATCTTGGGCGGGGGGGAGTGTTTGCTGGGCAGGAGGGAAAACACCCGGCCCGGCGGGGGACGGCGCGCCGGGGGCGTCGCGCCCTACGGGATAGGGCGGCGGGGCGGCGGGGGGTGTGGAGGGTTGTTCCACGGTCAGGGTGTTTGCGCGGGTTTTGGCGTAGGAGGGAAATCCGCCGTCTGCGGGCGGCACCCCCTTTACGAAAGGGGGCGGGACGGCGTTATATTTTTCCCCGCCGTCTGCGGGCGGCGAGTCGGGGGCGTCGCGCCCTACGGGAGGCGCGGGGGATGTGCCCGTGTTTATGGTCCAGCGTTTGTGTTCGGGGTTTTCGGACAGGGCGTCGCTGACGCCGCGGTTAATTATCTCGTAGACGGCGCGTTCGTTGGCGAATTTGACCTCCAGCTTGGCGGGGTGGACGTTGACGTCGTAAAGCTCCTCGGATATGGTCAGATGCAGCGAGCATACGGGGTGGCGGCCCGACGGGACGGCGTGGCGGAACGCCTCCTCCAGTCCCGCGTACATCGAGCGCGAGCGCACGGGGCGCCCGTTTACAAAGAAATACTGCATTTCGCGGGAGCCGCGGGTTATCGCCGGACGCGCGGCATAGCCGCAAAGGGCGCCCCCGAGGTGTTTTGTTTCGATTTTTATAAGGTTTGACGCCGTTTCGCGGCCCCACAGGCTGTGCAGGCACGCCGACAGGCTGCCGCCGCCGGGGGTGCGGATTTCCTCGCGCCCGTCGCGCATAAACGAAAACGCGATGTCGGGGCGTGACTGCGCCGCGCGGACGACGGCGTTTTGTATTTGAAGCGACTCGTAGTTGTCTTTTTTCAGGAAAGCGCGGCGGGCGGGGGTGTTGTAGAACAGGTCCCTGATTATAACCGTTGTGCCCAGCGGGCAGCCGGCCTGTGAGGCCTCGGTTATCGCGCCGCCCTCGGCGCGGACGGCCGTGCCGAAGTCGGAGCCCTGTTCGCGGGTCAGCAGATCGACGCGCGATACGGCGGCTATGGCCGCCAGCGCCTCGCCGCGGAACCCCAGCGTTTTTATGCGCGTTAAGTCCTCGGCGGTTCTTATCTTGCTTGTGGCGTGGCGCTGAAACGCCGTCTGCGCGTCCTCGGGCGACATGCCAGAGCCGTCGTCGGTGACGCGCAGGAAAACAGAGCCGCCGCCGGTTATCTCGACGACGACGGACGACGCGCCCGCGTCTACGGCATTCTCTATCAGTTCCTTTGCGGCCGACGCCGGGCGCTCGACAACCTCGCCGGCGGCGATCAGGTCGGCGACATGCGGCGGCAGCGCGCGGATTTTAGGCATTATTTGCCCTCCAGCTCTTTTAATATCTCACCGGCGCGGGCGACGACCTCGTCCGGCAGCCCGGCCAGCCGCGCGACCTCTACGCCGAAGCTGTCGTCGGCGCCGCCCGGGATGATTTTATGCAGAAAAACGATGCTTTCGCCGCGCCTTTGCACCGCCACGTTGAAGTTGCGGACGCCCGTAAGCTGGCCCTCTAGCTCCGTCAGCTCGTGGTAATGCGTGGCAAAAAGGGTTTTGGCGCCGATTTTGCCGGCGACGCGCTCCAGCACGGCGCGGGCGACGGCCATGCCGTCGTATGTGGAGGTGCCGCGCCCGATCTCGTCGAGAATGAGCAGGCTGTCGCCTGTGGCGTTTTTGAGTATATCGGCGACCTCGGACATTTCGACCATGAAGGTTGAGCGTCCGCCCGCCAGATCGTCGTGGGCGCCGATACGCGTGAAGATTCTGTCAACAATGCCGATACGCGCCGCCCTCGCGGGGACGAAGCTGCCGATGTGGGCCATTATCGTGATCAGCGCGATTTGGCGCATGTATGTGGATTTGCCGGCCATGTTCGGGCCTGTGAGTATGATTATCGGGGCCTCCGAGCCCAGCTCGGCGTCGTTCGGGGTGAAAACCTTGTCGGCCGCCATTTTCTCGACTACGGGGTGGCGGCCCTCGGTTATCTCCAGCTTGCCGGAGAGGTCTACTACCGGGCGGGTGTAGCGGCCGCGCTCGGCGGCTTCGGCGTGGGACAGCAGGACGTCGAGCCGCGCTATGGCGCGGGACGTGCCCCTGAATCTGCCGACGCCCTCGATTATCTGGTGCAGCAGGTCGTCGAACAGGTCGCTCTCCAGCTTGTTCAGCCGCTCCTGAGCGGAGAGGATTGTACTCTCCATGTCTTTGAGGCTGTTTGTTATATAGCGTTCGCCGTTGGCGATGGTTTGCTTTCTTATGTAATGCTCGGGCACCAGATGCATATTGACCTTGGTGACCTCGATATAGTACCCGAACACGCGGTTGTAGCCTACCTTGAGGTTTTTTATGCCTGTCGCGGCGCGTTCCTCGGTTTCCATATCGGCTACCATGATGAGCGAGTTGTTCTTTACGCCGCGCAGCCTGTCCACCTCGGGGTGATAGCCTTCGCGGATAATGCCGCCCTCGTTCTGGGTGGTTTCGGGGCGGTCGAGCAGAGCGGCGCATATCAGTCCGGCAAGGTCTTCCATGGGGTCTACGCGGGTGTAAAGCTCCTGGATAAGCGGCGCGGCTGCGCCGGAGAGCAGCTCGCGTATGCCGGCGAGCCTGAGGCACGCGTCGCCCAGCGCGCGCACCTCGCGCGGGTTGGAGCGCCCGTATACGGCGCGCCCGACCATTCTTTCGATGTCGGGGAAGCCCTTTAGGAGAGAGCGCAGATCGGAGCGGACGATGCTGTCCTTGTAGAAATATTCGACGCCGGAGAGTCGGTTCTCCAGTCTTATCGGGTCGCGCAGGGGTTTTTCGACGTCGGAGCGCAGGACGCGCGCGCCCATCGGCGTGCGCGTGTGGTCCAGCACGCCCAGAAGGCTTGTCTCCCTTTTGCCGGCGAGGGAGGCCGTCAGCTCAAGATTGCGGCGCGCCGCGGCGTCGAGCCCGACAAATTCGCCGGTGTTATAGATGTGCAGGATCCCCAGCGCCGCGCCGCCCTGCTTCTGTGTTCTGCGGACATAGGCGAGCAGCGCTTCGACGGCCTTTCGCGCGGGCGGGAGCTGGCTGAGCAGCTTGGACATTTTGTCGCCGAAGGCGTATGCCACGGGGTCGTAGGGGCGGTCCGCGCCGTCGTCGGGGGTGAAGTCAGTGGTTTCGATTATCTCTTTCGGGTTGAAGCGCGCGAGCTCGCTCTTTACCTCCTCGGTTCCGCTGAGGCGCGCGGTGTACGCCGTGCCCGTGGATATGTCCGCGAAGCACACACCCGCGCTGTCAAGCCCGTTATAAACGGCGGCGATGTAGTTGTTGGAGGCTTCGTCCATCATGTCGCCGTCGAGCAGGGTGCCGGGCGTTACTATGCGCACGACATCACGCGATACAAGGCCCTTTGCGGTCGCGGGGTCTTCGGTCTGTTCGCAGACGGCGACCTTGTGGCCCGCGGCGATTAGCTTTGCTATGTAGCCGGTCGCGCTGTGGTGGGGCACGCCGCACATGGGCATACGCTCGTCCGCGTTTTCGACGGCGCGGTCGCGGGTGGTAAGCGTGAGCCCCAGAAGTCCCGACGCGAGGCGCGCGTCGTCGCCGAACATCTCGTAGAAGTCGCCCAGACGGAAGAACAGCAGGCAGTCTTTGTGTTTAGCTTTTATACTGAAATACTGGCGCATCATCGGTGTCATGTTAGGCATTGCCACACTCCCTTTAGCGTGCCTTAGCGTATATGTAAGCGGGCGGGAGCCGAACCCCCCGCCCTTGCTGTAATAACCTTATTTCGCGGCGGGATATTCGTTGCACAGCAGGCGGTACGGCGGCTCGTCCTCTTCGATTACGCTGAAGCGCGGGACTTCGCTGTAGAACCTGTTGTCGGTTTTGTCGTCGTTGCACATCGACACCTCGCCGATCAGCACGGGGCCGAACCCCTCCTCGGCCCAGAATTTGTGGTAAAGGCCCTGATACAGCGTGATGCTCTCGCCCGGCGTAAGGCGCACGACCGTGCCGGAGGGGACGGTATAGGAGCGCCCGTCGGACAGGACGCGTATGTCGGTGTCCGCAAAGGCTCCGTCCGGCGTTGAGTTGTAAAGCTCTATCATCAGGTTGCCGCCGCCGCGGTTTATTATGTCCTCCATTTTATTGAAATGGAAGTGCATGGGCGTTATCTGATTTTCCTGTGAAAGGAGCAGCTTTTCCGCATAAGGCTTGGGGTATTTGGAATTATTATAGCTGCCGTTCCGCAGTGTTATCAGCGCGAGGCCGGTGTCTTCAAAGTCGCCCTTGCCGTAGTCCGTTACGTCCCAGCCGAGCATGTTGTCGCGTATTTCGTCGTACTCGCGGCCTTTGGCCTGCCACTCGTCCGGCGTCCACCGGCAGAACGGGGGCAGGACAAAGCCGTGCTTTTCTATGATTTTCTCAAAGTTTTTTATTATACTGTTGACGGCCGAGCGTTTCATATGCGTTCATCCTTTCGTTTTCGGGGGGCCGCCGCGAGGGCGGCGGGCGGACGCTGCCGCGATGTAATAATGATACTATAATCCGGCGGAAGTGTCAATAAAGATTACGAAATTTCGATTTTGGCGGTTAACGGCACGATATTGATGTAGGTTACGCCGGGGGCGAGGGCCAGCGGTTCGCCGTCCGGCAGAGCGTAGACGAACGGGTCGGCGGGGGACTCTTTGCTCCACTGTATTTCCTCCGCTTTGCCGCCGCTTATATAAATGCCCTCGCCGGTGCCGGTCAGCTTCGTTCTGAGCCGCCCCTCCCTGTCGCCGGGTACGGGCGACACCTCGGCGCGCAGCACCAGCACGTTTTTGACCGTGACCTGGGAACTGTCGGAGCCGTCGGTCATCGGATTGCCGTACTGGGAGACATAATACAGCCCGTCCTCCTCGAAATACTCAAACAGGCCGGTTTTATAGTTCGAAAACGTTACGCCGACCGTTTTCGCCGGTTCGCCGCGTTCCGGCGTTTCCGGATCGGCGAAAAGCAGGCTGTACGGATCGTAATCCTCATCGTATAATACGCGCGCGGTTTTATGTTCGGTTAAAAAGGTTTCCACATCGGCGCCGCTTGCCATCATGCTGTGTTCAAGGCCCGCCGACCTGCGGCGGTCGTCGTCGCGGTAGAAAAACGGGAAGCCGCCCAGCAGCCCGTTAAGCGTGTACAGGCCGCGGTCGCGGATGAGCAGGCGCGCCTCCTCGCTGTAGCCGACGTGCATGAGCAGCGCGTCGTGCCCCTGCGCTATGTCAAGGTAATAGGCGCGCGTGCTGCGCACGGTGCCGATGACCTGCACCTCCGACGTGTCCTTGAACATGCCGACGATGCGCGTGATGCCGCCCTCGGCCAGAGCTTCGTAAATAAGGTCAGCCTTTGAGATGCCCATAAGCGGCAGCGCGGCCTTTATGTTGTTATACATGACCGCGACGGGGCGGCGTCTGATGTGGGTTTCGGCCAGAGGCAGCCCGTTCAGCGGGTTCATAGCGCCGTAGTCAACAGGCTCGGGCGTCGGCTCCGGCGTCGGAGTGGGCGTTGGCGTCGGGGTGGGCGCGGGGGTGACCTCGGGAGGCGGCTCCGGTTCGGGTTCCTCGGGCGTTTTTGAACAGCCGGAGAACAGCAGCATAAGCGCGAGCATGACAAGAGCGGCTTTTTTCATTGTCGGCAGGCTCCTTTTTTCAGATGACAGATTACAGAGTACAGATAACAGATAGCTGTGTGGATTATACACCTTATGTTACGGTTTGTCAAACGGTGCGGGCGCGTAAGTTTTGTTAGAAATGCACAAATCCGTATAAAATTTTTGTGAATGTTAATGACTATACAAATCCGTGTTTGTATGGTAATATGTTAATCAGAAAATCGTTATTCCCCAATACATTATAGGAGGTATTCACCAAATGGCAAATCTTAACCTGAAAGGGCTTTATAAACGCTATCCCGGCAACGTAACCGCAGTCACCGATTTTAACCTTGAGATCGAGGACAAGGAGTTTGTTGTTCTTGTAGGTCCCTCCGGCTGCGGAAAGTCCACCACCCTGCGTATGGTCGCCGGTCTTGAGGAGATCACCGAGGGTGAGCTGTACATAGACGGCAACCTCGTAAACGAGGTGCCGCCCAAGGAGCGCGACATAGCGATGGTGTTCCAGAACTACGCGCTTTACCCGCATATGTCCGTATTTGAGAACATGGCTTTCGGCCTGAAGCTGCGCAAGACGCCCAAGGACGAGATCAAGCGCCGCGTCGAGGAAGCCGCGAGGGTTTTGGAAATCTCGCATCTGCTTGACCGCAAGCCCAAGGCTCTGTCCGGCGGCCAGCGCCAGCGTGTCGCGCTCGGACGCGCCATTGTCCGTAACCCGAAGGTCTTCCTGCTTGACGAGCCGCTTTCCAACCTTGACGCAAAGCTGCGCGCCCAGATGCGTACGGAGATCACGAAGCTGCATCAGCGCCTTGCCACGACGTTTATCTACGTTACGCATGACCAGACCGAGGCCATGACGATGGGTACCCGTATAGTCGTTATGAAGGACGGCTTTATACAGCAGGTCGCCGCGCCGCAGGTGCTTTATGAATCGCCGATCAACCTGTTTGTCGCAGGCTTCATGGGGACGCCGCAGATGAACTTTATCGAGTGTGAATTAAAAGACGACGGCGGAGTCACAAAGCTCATATTCGGAAACTCGTCGGTCACGCTGCCCGAGGTCACCGGCCGCCGTCCCGAGGTGCTGGCCTATAAAGACAAGACGGTCATTATGGGTATCCGCTCCGAGGATATTCACGACGAGGAAGTCTTCCTTTCGCAGTTCCCCGACTCGCAGGTCGAGATGGGCGTTGAGGTCGTCGAGCTGATGGGCTCCGAAACGTACCTTTATATGCACTGCGAAGGCCGCCAGATCACAGCCCGCGTATCGCCCAGATCCAAAACGCGCGCCGGCGACAAGGTAAAGGTCGCGTTTGACTCGAAGAAGATACATCTGTTTGACAAAGAAACGGAAAAGGCGATATTGAACTAAATCCCTCCGTTAGAGGGGAGAACGCGCAAACGGGCGGGGGAAAACCCCGCCCTTATGTTTTGAACACAAAGAAGCGCGATATGACATAGTTTAGTATAACGACGATGATTACGAGCGCCGCCTTTACCGCGATGTCGTAAAGCCCGAGCAGCGTATGGAATATATACAGGCCCGCGACGTCGAGCGCGATGGTCATGCCGCGCGCGCCGGCGAATGAAATGAACTCCCGCAGCAGCGCGCGGGGGTTTTCGGCTTTTGAGCGGAACACGAACAGTTTGTTTATCGCGTAGGCGAACAGCACGGAGCAGACGACCGCAACGATGTTTGAGATGTTCGCGTCCATTCCGGCGGCGCGCGTCAGCAGCGTGTACAGCGCGAAGTTGACCAGCGTTGTACAGCCGCCCGCGAAGAGATAGCGTATTATGCGCATAGTGTTCTCCTTTTAGAAGCGCCGCGGAATGGGGGCGCGGCGCGATGATGGCATCGCGCCCTACAAACCGCGGAGGCTGCGTTCCGCGTCGGCGCGGGCTTTTTGTATAACGGAGATATTATAGCCTCGGGGGAGATTCAGCTCGGGAAGGCCGTGCTGACGGGTGCCGAAGAAATCGCCGGAACCTCGGAGCTGCAAATCCAGCTCGGCTATTTCAAAGCCGTCGTTGGAATTTTCCAGTATTTTAAGCCGTTTTGCCGCCAGCTCTCCGGCGCCGCCGCCGAACAGCACGCAGAACGATTCGCGTTTTCCGCGTCCGACGCGCCCGCGCAGCTGGTGCAGCTGCGCCAGCCCGAAGCGGTCGGCGTTCTCCACTACCATGAGGTTGGCGTTGGGCACGTCCACTCCCACCTCTATGACGGTGGTGGCTACGAGTATGGGGATTTCGCCGTTTGAAAAGCTGGCCATAACGGCCGCGCGGTCCTTTTGCTTGAGCCTGCCGTGGGCCAGCCCGACCCCGAACCTCGGAAAAGCGGCGGAGAGGCGGGCGTGTACCGTGCCGACGTCGGCTATGTCGGCGGCGTCCTGTTCCCCGATGGCGGGGCATACGACAAACACTTGGCCGCCGCCGGTCACGGTTTTTTCTATGAATTTATTTATACGCTCCCTGTACCCCTCGTTTACGGCGTAGGTTTTCACGGGCGTTCTGCCGGGGGGCAGCTCGTTCAGCGCCGACACGTCCAGCTCGCCGTACAGCAAAAGCGCAAGCGTGCGCGGTATGGGAGTCGCCGACATGTACAGCGTGTGGGCGTCTCTGCCTTTTGACTGGAGCGTTTCGCGCTGGGAAACGCCGAAGCGGTGCTGCTCGTCGGTGATGATAAGCGCGAGGTTTGAAAACACTGTGTTTTTTGAGATGAGCGCGTGTGTGCCGACGATAAACTCAATATCCCCGCCGGCAATCTCTCTGTGTAGTTTGGCCTTGTTCGCCGGTGTTATGCGTCCGGTCAGCAGGCATGACACGACGCCCCATTTGTCAAGCAGCGGCTTTAACGTGGCGTAATGCTGCGCGGCGAGCAGCTCGGTCGGCGCCATGAGCGCTGCCTGAAAGCCGCCGCGGCACGCGCGAAGCCCCGCGTAAGCGGCTATCATGGTTTTACCCGAGCCGACGTCGCCCTGTATCAGGCGCGCCATTAACGTGCCGCTCGACAGCTCGTTCCCCACTTCGGCTATGGCTCCGCGCTGAGCGCCGGTCAGCTTGAACGGCAGCGAATCCTCAAATTCGCCGGCGTCCAGCGGCGGAAAGATATGGCCCGTTTTTGCCATGCGTTCGCTTTTCAGCTTGGCCAGCTTTAGCGCGAGGGCGTACAGCTCGTTGTACGCCAGCGTGTCGCGGGCGTTTTGCAGGCTCTCCATATCGTCGGGGGCGTGTATCTGCCGCAGCGGGTCGTCACGCGAAACCTCGTGGCGTTCCAACGCCTGTTCGACGGCGGAGCGGAGGTTATACTGGGTAAGCCCCTTTGTAAGCCCGTATACGGGGACGACGCGGCCTGTCGCCGCGCCCTGGCGGCTCTCCGGCTCGAACACCGGATTCGTCATGCAGACGCGGCCGCCGTTTACCTCTATTTTACCGTAGAATACGTATGTTTTGCCCTGTACCAGAGAGTTTTTGACATAGGGCGAATTGAAGAACGTGAGAAACAGCCGTCCGGTTTCATCGACGGCTGTAAGTTTCGTAAGCGACAGGCCGTCCCTTACGCGGGATTCGCGCGGCGTTTCGGCAACCATGGCGCGCACGCAGCAGGAGAGGCCGGGCAGAAGCGAGCGGATGTCCAATATATTCGTTCTGTCCTCGTAGCCGGCGGGATAGTAGCGCAGCAGATCAAGCGTCGTGTTCAGGCCGAGGCGGGCAAACGCTTTCGCGCGCGCCGCCCCGACCCCTTTTAACCCGAGAATATCCGGCATCAGCTGAAATATTTCACTATCGCGGACGCCAGCAGCGACGCCAGCTTATACTGCTCGTCCTCGCTTACAAGGCGGCTGAAATCGCCCACGTTGCTGACAAAGCCCGTTTCGATCAGCGCCGACGGCGCCCATGTCGGGCGGAGGACGAAGAAGTTGGACTGCTTTGACGAGCGGTTGCCGTAGACCGGATCGGCCTTGACCGTGCTTACCAGCAGGTCGGACAGCTTTTTGCCCGCGTTGTTGCGGTAAAACGCCTCGAACCCTCTGATATTTGACGAGTTCGTACTTTCGGCGACGCTGTTCGCGTGCATCGAAATAAACATATCGGCGCGCAGCTCGCGCGACTGCTCCACGCGGTCGCCGAGCGACGGCAAGGTGTCGCCCGCACGCGAAAGCGTAACCGCCGCGCCCTGTTCCTCCAGTATCGCCTTGAGTTTATAAGCGAGCGCTATATTTATATGTTTCTCGGCCAGCCGCGCTCCCAGCGGGCCTATCGCGCCCGTGTCGGTTCCGCCGTGGCCGGGGTCGAGCAGTATGCTTATGCCGGTCAGCGGCTTATCGCCCGTCTGCGCCCTTGGGCGGCGCTTCAGGTTAAGCGTCAGCGTATCGCCCTCCGCCGTGAGGTAATAGCCGTCGAAACGGTCGCCCACGGTCAGCGTGTAGACTGCCGCGCCGTTTGCCGTTTCGGATTTTATATTGGTTACAACGGCGCTGCCGGGAAGCGTTACCCTCGGCGCGGAGGCCGAGTTTGAAACGGTATAGACAAGCGTTTTGCCGTCAAACTCAATATCCGTGGCCGTCAGGCTGCCCGTTTTCAGCGCGAGCGTGTCGGTCTTGGCGCCGACTGTATATGAGGCGGAGCTGATTTCGCTTCTGAGCGCCGAGGTTTCGTCTTTGATAATGCTGACATCGGAGCTTTGCACCCAGCCGCCGACGGCGAGGCGTATCCAGTCGCCGTTGCCCGCGACGCCCGTGATATAGTCACGCTGGCCCTTTACCAGCTCGGCCTTTGGCCCGCCGGTAGTCGAGGAGTTGGGGAACATATACGCGTCGCCGGAGGCGACGGCGGCATAAAACGGCGTTCCGGGCGTTATGGAGATCAGCGCGCCGCCCGCGTCGCGGGAGTAGTTTCTGCCGCCGTATGTCATCGTGTATTTCGGGGTCCCGATGTTGACCAGCCTGCCCGTCGTGCTTGTGGCGGGAAATGTATACTGATAGGTATACGTTGTCGGGTAGGCGCCCGTGCCGGGGGCTGTTTTCGCCGCCGGAGTCATGTCATGGGTCCGGCCGCCTATCGTCACCTTGACCGCCGCGCCGATCGGAGCGGTACAGCTGAGTGTGACTGTTTCGCCGGGTCTGCGGTACTCGTCGGCCGTTCTTGGGAACACCGAGCCCGCGGCGATGTCAACCGTACTCATCGGCGAGGCGGGCGTGACCGTCGCGGCCTTTCTTGTCAGGGTAACGGTGACGGGCGTTTGGCCCTCCTGAGTGAATCTGAACGCGTTGTCGCCGACGCTGAGGTTGGCGTGGAAGCCGAAGAAGCCCTCTTTAGATATGTCCTCGACCTCTTTGCCGTTGACGAAGAGCTTTTTACCCGGGTCGCAGGTGCCGAGTATATAGTACGCCGTTTCGCCCGTTGTCAGCGAGGCGGAGGTGGGTCTGCCGACGGCCAGCCTGCCGAGCTGTATCTGCGGCATTTTGAACTCGTCGGCGACGGGGACGGAGGGAGGGGCGGCGGGGCGCGGCGAGTCGAATATCATCGACACCACTTCTTTTACGGCGCTGTTTTTAAGCGTGGCGTATCTGAAATGGATAACGCCGCCGACCTCGGGGTATTTGGCGTTAAGCTCCGCCTGACGCGCTATCTCCTGACCGTCGTACCACGCGTTATCCGCGTTTTTTGCCTCGTCCACTCGGTAGATAGCCGTGCCGATATAGAGCTTGACGTTTGTGCCCTTGACAACGTCAACCCACCATGGCAGCAGTTTTGCGTAATCGGAGTTGGTCGCGCCGATGTTCCAGTATATCTGCGGGGCAACATAGTCCATCCAGTTGTTTTTTACCCATTTGCGCGAGTCGGCGTATTGGCTTACATATGACTGGAAGCCGTTTGTGTCGCTGCCCAGCGCGTTTGTGGACTTGTTCGCCCATATAGCGAACGGCGACACGCCGAACTGGGCGTCGGCCCTCGCGGCCTTTACGGCTTTATGCGTATCCTGAATTAATTTGTCTACGTTGCCGCGCCGCCATTCGGCTTTGCTTGAGTAGCCGGAGCCGTATTTGGCGTATGCCGCGTCGTCGGCAAAGTCGGCGCCGGGATAGAAATAGTCGTCGAAGTGGATGCCGTCTACTTTATAATTTTTGACTATTTCGACGCAGCCGTCTATGATCAGCTGTCTTACCTCGGGGATGCCGGGGTTGAAGTACAGCCTTCCGTCGGGATGCGCGACGGTCCAGCCCGGGTTCTTTCTCGCGGGGTTGTTTGCGGCGAGCTTTGCAAGGTCGTGCTGTTTGTTGGTCGCGCTGCCCTGCGTTATCCTGAACGGGTTTATCCACGCGTGCAGCTGAAGGCCGCGCGCGTGCGCCTGCTCCACCCAGTATTCAAGCGGGTCGAAGCCGCCGGCGGGGGCCGTGCCCTGCGCGCCGGTCAGGTAGCTTGACCACGGGAAGATCGAGGATTTGTAAAACGCGTCGGTCGTGGGGCGGACTTGCAGAATGACCGCGTTGTACCCCATGTCCGCGGCACCGTCCAGTATTGCGTCGGCCTCTTTTTTCAGCTGGTCGGCGCTGAGTCCGGGCTTGCTGGGATAATCCAGATTCAGCACGGTGGCGACCCACACGGCACGAAATTCGTCCGTCTGGGCGGCCTTTGATTCGACGGGGGCAAACAGCGCCGAAAGCAAAAGCGCCGTTATCGCTATGGATATTATTCTTCTGATTTTCATTTGCAACCTCCGTATCGCGGCTTATAGATTAACATAACACAACAGATGAATTACATTATAAACTATAAATGGAATATTTTCAAGTATTATGTTGATGGAATTTATTGGGGGCGGGCGACCTGCCGTAAACCGCGTCTTACGGAAGCAGCTGCGGGTCGTCGCCGGCGTCGCTCAGCTCCTCGACGGAGAGGAGCTTTCTGTGTAATTTTCTCGTGCGTACGCCCGCCAGCTCCTCCAGTGTTCTGTCCGCCGTCTGGATCTGCTTATGCGCCTTGTCCAGTGTTTCGCTGAACTTGATAAATTCTGTCTTGACCTCTCTGAGAGTGTTCCATACCTCCTGTGAGCGCTGTTCGATAGCCAGTGTCTTGAACCCCATTTGAAGCGAGGCCAGAAACGCGGACAGCGTTGACGCCCCGACGGCGATGACCTTATACTTTTCACGGAGTTCTTCGAACAGCGCGGCGTCACGGATTACCTCTGCGTACAGGCCCTCCGTCGGCAGAAACATCAGCGCGAAGTCGGTGGTTTTCGGCGGCAGGATATACTTGCCGCTTATATCTCTGGCAAACGCGCGGATTTTCTGCGCCAGTGATTTTCGCGCCTCGTCGATAGCGGCCTTGTCCTCGGCGTCGAGCAGGCGGTTGTAGTCCTCGATCGGGAACTTCGAGTCGATGGGCAGCCATAGCGGCGTATCGCCGCTGCCGGGCAGCTTGACGACAAACTCGACGCGTTTGCCGCCGTCTATCTCCACGTTCAGCTCGTACTGGCCGGGGGCAAGTATGTCTGAGAGCAGTTTCTCGAGCCGCACCTCGCCGTATGTGCCGCGCTCCTTGACGTTGATGAGCGCGTTTTTCAGGCTTTTCGCGTCGGCGGCGAGGTTCTTCATTTCGCCAAGGCCCTGCTGGACGCTGTCGAGCTGTTTGCTGACCAGCTCGAAGGATTGCGCCAGCCGCGCTTCAAGCGTTTTTTGCAGCTTTTCGTCCACCACTCCCCGCATCTGCTCAAGGCGTTTCTCGTTGCTCTCCTGAAGTGCCTGCATTCTGCTCTCCAGAGTGGCGTTGATTTTTTCGAGCTGCCGGTTTGTCTCTTCGCGGCCGGCGCGCAGGGTGGACTGGACGCTTTCGTGTATCATGCCGAAGCGCTGAAACTGCTCGTTCGCGGCGGCGGCGACCTGCCTTTGCACGCCGTCGCGCTGTTCGTCGGCGGCGCGTTTCAGCAGTGCTTTGATTTCGCCCAGGCCTGATTTTTTTCCGCGGACGAGCAGCAGCGCCGCGATAAAAATAAGCAGCGCGACGGTTATTACGCTTAGAATAAGTTGGATGTTCATTACAGTCCTCCCTGATTATGATAAAATACGGCCAGCTGCGTCCGGTCACGAAGCCCCAACTTGTCAAGAATGACGCTCAGATAATTTCTGACCGTGCCTTCGCTAAGGTACAGCGCGTCCGCTATTTCTTTGTTGTTGAGGCCCTTGGCCACATGCTCGATGATCTCCGTTTCGCGCTCTCCGACGCCGAACTCCGACAGGTCGTGTTTTGCGGGCCCGCTGATAAAGGACGGCAGCTTTGCCACGATCTCGCCGCCGAACACGCTTTGGCCAGACATGACGGCTTTCAGCGCAGTGGCTATCGTTTCGGCGTTCTGTTTGATTAAGTAACCTTTTGCGCCCATGCGCAGCGCTTTTACAATATATTCGTTGTCGGAGAAGGTTGTAAGGAAAAGTATCCTCGCGTTTGGATATGTCCGCAGGATACGCTCTCCCGCCTCAAGACCGGACATGCCGTCCATGCGGATGTCCGTCAGCAGTATGTCGGGGCGGACACTCTCGTACAGCCGGACCGCCTCCTCGCCGCTCGCGCCCACGGCGGCCACCTCAATCTCGGGGTCGGCCTGAAGTATGGTTTTGAGCGACGCGCATATAAAGCGGTCGTCGTCTACGATAACGATTTTCAATCTCAATCCCCCTTTGGAACCGAAATAAAGATTTTGAACCCCTTGTCATACTCCGCGCGGAAAATGCCGCCAAGCGCGTTCACGCGGTCGGCCATGTTTTGCAGACCTATTCCCTTTGCGCCTTTCCCCGTTCCGGACGCCCCGTTATCCCGTATGATGAGCTGGCAGAACGCGGGATGCTCGGTTACGGCGACGGACGCTTCCGTGGCGCCGCTGTGGCGCGCGATATTGTTCAGGGCTTCACGCGTGACGGCGGCGAAACAGTTTCTGAGTCTGACGGGGAGTTCGCCGGCGTCGTAACGCAGCCTGACCGGACAGAAATTGAACGCGCCGGTCATTTTCTCCAGTTGCAGCCTGAGGTCAACGGATTCGTCGTACAGGTCGTGGACGCTGCTGCGGACGCTGTCCATCGCCTCGGACAGCGTGCTTTTGACTGAATCCAAATCGCCGGTCAGTTTGCCGTCCGAAGCGTTGGCGACGCGCAGAGCGCCGAGCTGCAAAATGGAGCGGGTAAGCAGATGCCCCACATTGTCGTGGATCTCACGGGCGATGCGGTTGCGTTCCGCCAGCGTCGCCAGACGCACCTCATAGTCCTGCCTTTCCGTCAGCTCGCGGTTTTCGCGCTCTAAAAACGCGGCTTTTTCATTCGCGTCGTCGGTCAGCGCGAAAAACTCGTCACGGGTTTTCAGCTGTGACGACGTTCTGTATTGCAGCAGAAAGGCCGTGCCCGAGGCCAGCGCGGCGACCACCGCGGTTTGCCAGCCGCCAACGAACAGACCGGCCGGAAGCGCGGCGCACCAGCAGAACCTGAGCGGCAGCTTTTCCATACCGGCGCAGTCGTAAACGACGAGCGGCAGGAAGATGGTAAACTCGGGGATTATAAGGCATGCCGCCGCGTATGCCGCGCATAAAACCATCGGGACTTTGTTTTCAAAGTAATCGCAGAGCGAGCTGACGGCCAGCGCGATAAGCATGACGACAATTGAGAGCCACCGTATGTCCGACAGAGACAGCGCCAGCAGACACAGTCCCAGCAGCACCAGCTTGTCGGTCAGCTTTTGCATAATCCCGCGCCCCCTTTGCGGACATTATATCATAGGCGCAAAGCGCCGGTCGGCGTTGACGCCGAATGATATAATATTTAATCAGTTATAATGTCCGTTTGCGGACATTATATCATAGGCGCGAAATAGCTGCAATACCGATAAATATGAGGTCTATGACAGACGGAAACACCTGACGGAATATTAAATCCTGTCAGGTGTTTCTATATCTAAATATCCCGTGCTATTCTGCGTTACGGCGATACAGTCACTGTCAAGACCTGCTTCGCCGACGCGGGCTTTTTCGCAGTCGCCGCCATCCACAGCGTTACCTCGCCCTCAGTATCCCATTCGCCTTTCGCCGTCTGCACCGCAGCAGCGCCGCCGCCCTGCTGAATAACCGTGTTGGCCTTGTACTTTATTACACCCTTGTTCACTTTGTAATTCGGCGCTTTCTGTTCGCCGAGGACATTGATTCGCTTCGCTTTGCTTGCCGCAGTAAACGCGCCGTTATCGTCCGCGGGCTTCGGGGCGCTTCTGATGAAATACGGCGTTTTCGCGGGCTTCGCGCCCGTCAGCGGTATTATGCCTATGCCGTTTGTGCTGCCGTCCGAGCCGAAGAACTTGCCGTAGCCGTTCGCGTCGACAACCTTGCCGTTTGCCGCTCCAACCTCGATGTCCGCTTTCAGCGACGTTGTGCCGTTTTTCTCAGTGAGTACCCATTCGCCCGTCGTAGCGCCTGTAGCGTCCGCGCCTATGACGTAATTCACCACTAATTTGTCCATTTTCGGGCGTTTGTTTATCTTCGGGAAAGTTATGATAGTCGCGCCCTCGCCGGGCTGTTTCGTCGTTTTTTCAATCGCTTTGTCAGAGAGCTGCAGCTCCAAATCCTTGTTGAGCAGCTTGTTGAACTTCGTGTCGCTGAACGTGTCGGCTTTCGCCGCTTTCCATTTTTTGCCGCCGTCTATGCTGAACGCTACGATTGTATAGGTTTCAGGTTTTACAAACAGTTCTTTTGTGAGGTTTATCGAGAAGCCGCCTGCAGAGCCGGGGACTGTCAGGTCGGTGCCGCTGTAGTCGATGCCGGATAGCTCGGGATCGGGACCGTCCGGGGCGTCACCCCAAATCGCCCACAGAGTTCTGTTTGAACCAATATTAAGCGGAAGTCCTATAACCGGGCCGGTCGAACTGCTTGACCAGCCGAGGAAAATCTTTCCGGCGGGAGGTGTGAAAGTGTTCACCGGAGTGTAAAGACCGGACGGAACAGTCACAGGCTCCATAGTACCGCCTCCGCCGTTGGCGTTGAAGGAGACTGTATAGCTTTGGCCGCTTCCGGCGCGTTCCCAAATTGCGTCCAAATTGGTGGAAGGAGGCCATGAGTCCGATGTAACTTCGAATTTTTCGCCGGGCTGATAAATTATATCGTTGTGCGTGTCATGCCAGCCTTTGAATTCCATTACGTAAGTATACGGAAATTCAAAAATTCTTGCTTCGAAAGGATTGGCTATAAGCGTATGTTCTTCGCCTTTTACCGCAGTCACGATATAACTCATTCCAAAGAGTGAATTACTTGCGTTTATTGCCAAATTACCGATACCGCTGTGATATGCTATAATCCGCTCATTGTCGCCGGGGATGGGTTCCCACTGTGCATAAAGCGTATTTGACATATGGGGGCTTCCGCCAAACGTAAATTCATGCCCGGGCGAAAATAAGTAACCGCCCGTTCCGAGTTGCTGGGCCGGCTGATACCAGCCTGTAAATGTATAGCCGTCGCGTGTAAAAGCGCTGTCCGGCAAAGAATCCTTGGCAAGCGACGACCTTACCATAGGCGCCATCAGCCCGTCGCCGCCGTTTGCGTTAAAGTTTAAGTAAGCGGTGTTTGCGCCCACTTCCAGCCACTGCGCGTACAGCGTAATATCATCGGTGACGTTTTCAAACACCGCGTACACCGGGTAAGGCGTGCCGCTTCCGTCAAACGCTGTGTTCCACCCTGTGAATGTGTGATTTGCGCGGGTGAAAGTATTGAAAGTGTTTGCCGGGACAGAGTAGCTCTCGCCGTCTGCAACGCTCGCGGCTGCCATATTACCGTTTCCGCCGTTGGCGTCGAATGAGATTGTATGGGTTACGGCGGGCGGCGGCT
>Ga0099364_10001702_pt1 | contig 36008 bp, 27 predicted proteins | sample TergutTh196P3_FD_73070 | JGI IMG/M metagenome (GOLD analysis project Ga0099364, IMG submission 73070) | Microcerotermes parvus P3 segment gut microbial communities from Pointe-Noire, Republic of the Congo - Th196 P3 | ecosystem: Host-associated > Arthropoda: Insects > Digestive system > Gut ... | reverse complement strand
GCGACGCGCGTGCCTGGCAAACCCCACCCGGAGCAAGATCGAATAGGGGAGGATGACGCGGCCCGCCGACTCCCGGGTACGATCGCTCAGATAAATGACTGGACACGACAAAACCCGGCTTACGAAATCCTTCCCGTTTTTTTCCTTGACTAAGCGCTGATATTTATATAGGATACTTGCGTTGCGTGTCCGTAGCTCAGCTGGATAGAGTGTCGGCCTCCGGAGCCGAAGGTCCCGGGTTCGAATCCCGGCGGGCACGCCCAAACATATTAAATCCGAACCGATTACGCCCTCCGTTCGTATTGTAAAACCGCAGTCGCGATATGACTGCGGTATTTGTTCGTCTGCGCGTGGACGGATGTGTTGCGTCCCGAGAAAGCTATTCAGGGATTATTTCGATCGTCAGAAATTTTGTGAAGCCCGCAATATTGAAAATAGCCATTGCAGCGGGAGAGGCGTTTTTAATCGTCATTTTCCCCTGAGCGGACATTTTTTTATAAACCATGAGCAAAATCCTTAAGCCGGCGCTTGAGATATACTCGACGGCGCCGAGATCAACGATCAGCTCTTCGACGCCGTCAAGAATGGATAATTTTCCGTCGTCAGGATTTGCGAGCGCGGCTTCCAACTCGTCGGCGTAACTGCCTCTGAGCGGTTTCGTGAGCGTTAACGTTAGTGACTTGCCGTTGCGTTGTCTTTCGATATCCATTTGCGGCCTCCTGTTAATAAGCTAATCACAACATAAACAGTCTAACATTTTTCGGGGCAAAACGGAAAACAAACACCGCCTGTTGATATAATTCCTGTTGTCAGTGGAATCAGATTGCGCGTCAAAGAAGAGGAGAATTTAAATGAGCGAAAGAGATTTGCGATATGGGGAGAGCGGCGTTCGGCTGAATATGTCCGGCGCGAAATCCACAGAGATTCTAATGGGCAGGGAGAGCTCCCCGGTCATTGACCTGGACCGCGCCTTCCGCCTGGCGATGGAAGATGGGCTTATAGCTTCAGAGCCTTTGAAGCGGTTGCTTTCGCCGGAAGATGAGGTCACGGTGATCATCAGTGACATCACCCGGTTTTGGATGCGCCAGGACAAGATATGCCCGCTCCTTGTGGAATATCTCCATACTGAGGCGCGAATACCCTGCGAAAATATCGCGATCCTGATCGCTTTGGGTTGCCATCGCCCTCAAACCGTACAGGAGATGAAGACCCTGGTGACCCCCGAGGTTTTCCAAAAAGTGCGGGTGCTAAACCATGACTGCGAAGCCGATGATCTTGTCGCTGTGGGGCATACCTCGCGCGGCAATGAGGCGCTTGTCAATCCTCTGGCTGCGAACGGCAGGAAAGTGATTGTTATAAGCGGGACGTCGTATCATCTTATGAGCGGCTACAGCGGGGGCAGAAAGAGTATTCTTCCCGGTATAAGCGGCCTTTCGACAATCCGGCGCAACCATATACATTCCCTCGCGCCGGACCTGCCAAAGACGAGTCCCCTCATCGGCATGGGAGTTTTGGAAGGCAATCCCGTACACGAGGATATGACAGAGGCGGCGCGGCTGGTCGCGCCCGTATTCGGCGTCAACATTGCCATAAACTCCAACGGCGACATCTGCCGGATCATAGCGGGGGATTTTGAGGCGGCCTGGGAGGAGAGCTGTCGGGAATGCGAACGCCTTATGGGCGTGCCTGTCCGGGAAAAAGCGGATATGGCGGTGGTGAGCTGCGGTGGTTTCCCAAAAGATATAAATCTCTATCAGGGTTGCAAGTCTCTCATAAATGCGGCCCAAGCGGTGCGGGACGGGGGCGAGATCATATTTTTAGCGCGCTGTCAGGAGGGCGGCGGCACGCCTGCCTTCTTCAACTGGATCGAACCCCTGCGAAAAGGCGAATTGGACGCGGCGCTTCGAGCGGATTTCACAATTGACGGATATATTTTCTACGCTTTCTGCGAGGTGTTGGCGAGGTTTGACGTGCATCTGCTCACGGATATTCCATCTAGTGAGCTTGCGGGAATGCGCATTCATGTGTATAGTGACGCGGGTTCACTTTCAAGGAGCGTGGACTTCGCGGGAAAGAAGGTATATGTGATGCCCTTCGGAGGCAACACGGTGCCGTTTCTTCAAAACAACTAATACGGAGGTATGAGATATGAAACGGAAATCGGTAATTCTGACAATTGCTATGATGATGGTTTTTTCGGCATTTACCGGCTGCGTTGCGGCGGCGCAGAGCGATTCGGTCAGGTTGGGCCTCATTCAAATAATCGACAATGGAGCTTTCACAGACATGAGAGAGGGCTTCATCGCCCGTATGAGAGAGCTTGGCTATGACGAGGAGAGGCTGGAGATCGACTACAGAAACGCGGGCGGAGACGCCGGCACGCTGCATTCCATCTGCCAATCGATGGTTGGCGCGCGAAAGGACCTGATTGTAACCATAGGCACTCCGACAACCCAGGCCATCGTGAACATGGAAAGCGGCATCCCCGTGTTCTTCATTTCCGTCTCGAACCCGGTGGCGGCGGGCGTCATTACGGATATGTCAAAACCGGACAAGCTTGCGACCGGTACTTCCAACGCAATTCCGGTGGACGAAATGTTCAGGCTCGCCAACCAACTCACGCCCGGCTACGAGACCTACGGCGTAATCTACAGCCCCAGCGAGATCAATTCCGTGACCACTGTTGAGAGCGCAAAGCGGTACATGGACGCTAACGGAATCGCCTACAGGGAGGCGACTGTGACGGCTTCATCGGAGGTGCAGCAAGCGGCCTTGGCTCTTGCGGGGAGAGTGGACGTTATCTTTGTGCCGAACGATTCCATAGTGCAAAACGCCATGGCTCAGGTGGCGGAGGTGGCGAGGGACGCTAAGATTCCCGTGTACGGCAGCTCAGCCGTGATGGTCGCTTCCGGCGCGTTCGCCACGATCAGCATTGACGACCCGACGATCGGCGCAATGACCGCCGACATGGCTCACGAATATCTCAGCGGCAAACCGGTGGAGGATATACCGGCGGTGGTGGTTTCCGATTTCACAATGGTGATCAACAAAACCACTGCGGACGCCATCGGCGTAACCCTGCCCGATGAAATTCTTTCAAACGCGGTCCTTATGGATTAGACGGTGATCAGCGAAAGATAAGGAGTACGGTATGCCGTTATTCATGGGCTCGGTGCAGTTGGGGCTGATTTACGCGTTGCTGGCGATGGGAATTTTCGTGTCATTTCGTATATTAAACATTCCGGATTTGACCGCGGACGGCAGTTTCACCCTTGGACTGTCGGTATCCGCTGCGCTGACGGCGGCGGGCAATCCGTTGTTGGGTTTGGGCGCGGGGATGCTGTGCGGCGCGGCGGCGGGAATGTGCACGGGTGCGCTTCAGACCAAGCTGGCGATTCACTCCATCCTTTCGGGGATCATCACCATGAGCAGCCTGTACACGGTGAACCTGTTTGTGTTGGGCAGCCGGTCGAACGTGACGCTCATAGGCAGCAATACGATATTCACCATGGCAACGCGCGCGTTCGGCCTGAACAGAGAACTCGTGAAAACCCTGCTGCCCCTTCTGCTGTGCGTGGCGCTGGCAGGAGCGCTGCGTTGGTTTTTCAGGACTCATCTGGGGTTGTGTATTCGCGCGACGGGCAACAATGAAGCGATGGTACGCGCCTCCTCCATCAACGGAGACATGATGAAGATTACGGCCCTTGGGGTCTCAAACGGATGCGTGGCTTTGTCCGGCGCGGTTCTGGCGCAATATCAGGGCTTCGCCGACATAGGCTCTGGCGTGGGTATCATGGTGGTGGGTTTGGCGTCGGCCATCATCGGCGAGGCGTTTTTCGGGAGGCGCTCCGTGGGCATAGGTTTGCTGTCGGCTATATTTGGATCGCTCGTATATCGGCTCATCATCGCAGTTGCCCTGAGCGGCAACTTCTTCCCTGCTTACGCGCTGAAACTCGTCTCGGCGGCAATTGTCGTGCTGGCGCTTTCCCTGCCGGCGGCGCGAGGGCGGCTTTCATTGATGAAAGCCCGAAGGGAGGCGCGGCGCAATGTCGGCGCTTGAGATCAGGAAAGTGACGCTTATATTTAACAAGGGGACAATAAACGAACAGCTTGGATTAAGAGATTTGTCGCTTTCATTGGGGCCGAAAGAATTTGTCACGGTCATCGGCTCGAACGGCGCGGGAAAATCCACGATGTTTAACTGCATCGGCGGCGTATATGAACCGGACGCGGGACAAATCGTTCTGAACGGCCGGGATATAACTTATATGCCTGAGTATAAACGTTCCGCATTCATAGGCAGGATTTTTCAAGATCCCATGATCGGCACGGCGCCGGACTTGACCATCGAGGAGAACCTTTCCCTGGCGTTCTACAGGTCTCGGAATCCGCTCGGCCCCGCCGTCCGAAAGGAAGGCGTTGAAATGTTCCGCGAGCGCCTTGCGGGGTTTGGCATGGGGCTGGAGAGCAGAATGAAGGTAAAGGCGGGGCTTTTGTCCGGCGGTCAAAGGCAGGCGCTTTCATTGCTGATGTCGGTGATAAGTAAGCCTAAACTGCTTCTTTTGGATGAACATACGGCGGCGCTCGACCCACAGGCAGCGGAAAAGGTAATGGAGATCACGGAACAAGTCGTGAGGGAAAACAGTTTTCCCACGATGATGATAACCCACAATCTGAACGCGGCGCTAAAAACGGGAACTAGAACTATAATGCTCGACGCGGGCAGGGTGATTTTCGATCTCTCTGCCGAAGCGCGGGATAAAATGACGGCAACGGATTTGATGCGGATGTATTCAGAGCGCTCCAGCCATCGGCTCGACTGTGACAGGATGCTGTTGGCCGACTGAAAAAACGGGCGAACTGCGTTCGTTCGCCCGCCTCGTCTTTGAAATTACCGCGCAATGCCGGGACGGGAATCCTTACCCGCCAGGAAATGCTGTATCAACAGCAGGCCGGCAAGAACGCACCCGCCTATTAAATCCGTGGTGAACCCGCCGTCTATCAGGCAGAAAGCTCCCGCGAAGGAAGCCACCCGCAGAAGCCAATGGATTTTCGTAAAGAGGTATCCTTCAACGGCAGCCCCTATCATGAAGACCCCCGCACACGCGCCTAACGCGACGCGAAGCCCTTCGGCAAACGTCGTGTCTATCAAAAGCAACTGCGGCGAGTAGATGAACATGTAGGGGACTATAAAACCGGCTATCGCTAATTTTACGGACGCAAAGCCGGTCTTCATCGGATTTCCTCCCGATATTCCCGCTGCCGCGAAGGCAGCCAGCGCAACGGGCGGAGTGAGGTTGGCGAACATAGCGAAGTAAAAGGCAAACATATGCGCCGCGATCTCCGGTATGCCCAGTCTCGCGAGAGCCCTCGCCCCTATCGTGGCCGTGATGATGTACGCCGGGATGGAGGGTACTCCCATGCCCAGGATCATGCAGGTGACCATGGTGAAAAAGAGCGTGAAGAACAGGTTCCTTTGGCCGATCGAAATGATGGAGTCCGCCATCGTGATCCCGAAACCTGTCTTGGAAATGGATCCGACGATGATGCCCACGCAGGCGCAGGCCACCGCCACGGGAACCGTGGACCGAGCGGCTTCCGCGAAGGCGTCGCACAGGTCCTTAGGGCTCATTCTGGTCGATTTGTTGAGGGATGATATTACCACCGTCGCCACTATCGTGACCACGGCGGCCAGAAGGACGGTCCAACTGGTAAATAACAGCAGATACACCAGTATGATTATGGGAAGCAGCAGATGCCATTTGTCCGACATCACGGCTTTGAGCTTGGGTAATTGCTCCTTCGGCAGACCATACAGGCCCAGCTTGCCCGCTCTCATTTGCACCTGGATGATGATGCCCAGGTAATACAGCAATGCCGGGACAGCCGCGTGTATTATGATCGTGGAGTAGCGGACGCTCAGCATCTCGGCCATTATGAAAGCAGCCGCTCCCATGACCGGCGGCAGTAACTGTCCTCCCACCGACGCCGACGCCTCCACCGCGCCGGCAAATTCCTTCGAGTAACCTGTTTTTTTCATCAGGGGAATGGTGAACGCCCCGGTGGTGACCACGTTGGCGACAGCCGACCCGTTTATCGAACCCAGCAGGCCGGAGGACATGACCGCAACCTTTGCGGGCCCGCCCTTCGTGTGCCCGGCAAGAGCCATCGCGACATCGTTGAAGAACGCTCCCATGCCGCACTTGCCCATGATCGAGCCGAACAAAATGAACAAAAATATGTAACTTGCCGCCACGCTGACCGAAGTGCCGTATATGCCTTCCGTGTTCGCGAAGAAGTGATTCGAAAGCTGCGCCCAGGTGTAACCCCTCTGTTCGAAAATCGGCAGGGAAATATTAAACACACCGCGAGGGCCGTTTAAGCCGTACAGGATGAATATCACGCTCAGGATGGGAAGCGCCCACCCGGTCGCGCGCCGCGCGGCCTCAAGCACCAGAAGCGTCAGGATCGTGGCCGCGTATATGTCGTAATCGTTGGGCCTGCCGGCGCGGCTGACGACGCCCAAGTAGTCCATCCATACGTATATCGGAACGGACACGGCCAGTATGATCAGTACCCAATCAACCCACGACACCTTTTTATAATCGCTTTTTCTGCTGAACGGATACATGATGAAGGCAAGCGCCAGCATCATGGCGACATGCAGCGAACGGTGCTTCAGAATGACGGGCGTTCCGATATAGGATGTGACGAAATGGTACAGGGTGATCGCGACGCATCCCCAATAAAAGAGCCGCGATATGACGGGATTTGCGATGGTTCTGGTGCTCGCTTCCTTATCGAGCTTTTCTATCAGTTCCTGCTGCGCTTCGGTGAGTTTGCCTTCCATCGCCTGGGCTATGGCTTCGTCGGATAGGACCTCGTCCATGGACTCGTCTTTTTTCCTGTCAGTATCCATTAAAATCACCTTCTTTCATTAATACTCGACAACCATGCGCAATCTTGCGTGATGGGGCAGTTCGCTGCCCCTCGTGACATGTTCGCCGGCCAGGGTTATCTCCTGAGTGGCAGTGTGGGAGTTGAGCCACACGATCTCGGAGAACCTTTGCCCGATCTCCTCCATGTGGATAAGACCGTCTTTCACGTAACTTACGCGCCCCTTGTTCTCCGGGATTCCGGCGCCGTAAGCCGGGAATGTTATCGAGTCGAGTATGAGGTCATGGTTTTCGTCGATATGGTAGTATTCGTTCCAAGGTATCTTTTCAAGTGAATGTATCCATCCGAAAAACAATTCGTCGCCGATTTCGGCCGGGGTTTCGACGTAGAGTTCCCCGGTTTTCCAATCGTATACGCGCAGATAGACCGGAGGATCCGCGCCGGCGCAGGACACCGCGCACAGCAGGACACCGGTCAGGATGACCGCCGCACGGAAAACGCGTAAGCGTTTTCCGTGCCCGGCTGTCTGTCTAAATACCATGGAGCGGCCCTTCGTTTCCGTTATTGTTACTCCAAAATGCCCTTATCCTGATAAAACTTGACGGCCCCGTCGTGGAAAGGCACGGAGGTGCCGATTATGCCGCGCAGCGCCGTGTCGAGGCTGATGTTCGCCCTTGCGGTCGCGTGCGAGGAATGGATCGCTTCCAGCCCCTCGGGGGAGTAAATATTCTCCAACAGGTCGTACACGACGTCGTCGGGCACATCCTTCTCAATCAGCATGATGTTCATAACCGCCGCCGTGACCGTGTCCTCTTCCGTGCCATATACGTCGGCCGGTATCACAGACTCGATATAGAAGGGATATTTTTCCAGCAGATTCTTGAGCGGTTCGCCTTCCATCGGGACGAACGCTATCTGTTTGCTGACGCCTATCTCCAAAATCGTGGCGTTGCCAAGGCCGGAGGTTACGAACGCAACGTCGAGAAGGCCGTTCTTCATCTGGTCGGCTGCCTCGCCGTAGCTCAGGTAATCGACCCTGCAATCGTCATAGGTCATTCCGTGCGCCTCGAATATCATGCGGGCGTTAAGCTCCACGCCCGAGTTCGGAGCGCCCACCCCGACGCGTTTGCCTCTCACGTCGGCAAAAGATTTGATGCCCGAGTCGGCCGTCGTGACTATCTGGCAGACATTCGGCCACAAACCCATCATGCCCCGCAGGTCCGTCGCGGGCGGTTCTCCCTCGTAAGCCCCGAAGGACTCGACGGCCTGGATGACCGCGTCGGCCATTGCAATAGCCATCTCGCCCTGGCCGGTCTGGAGCGCGTTGATGTTTTCCCCGGTGGCTCCCGTGGCCGTGGCGGACGTCTTATAGCCCAGGCTGCCGATGAAGGTGGAAAAGGCCCCGCCGATCGGGAAGTAAATCCCGCTGGTGGGGCCCGTCAGCACTGTGATGAAATGATCCCCGCGCTGCACTTCCGCCGCGACCACCGCAGGGCACGCCACCATCAACCCGACCGCAAGCACTGCCAATACCATTGCCCTCTTTTTCATTGTTCAACTCCTCCTGTAAAATAGATTTTGGCGCTGATGAATTAATAGCTTATCCATCAACCCAACGAGTTATTATAAAATAAAAAAGCGCGCGATGGCAACTACCGAAAACCGCAATTGCAAACGCGTAAAAACCCCGGCTTTACGCCGGGGTTTTAATCCTTACGATTTTGCCGCCGGTAAATCGCCGGCTTACAAGCGAACTATCTTTCGGCGCTGTGGGTGAAGTAGAGAGTTTGTCCGTCGCGATTGACGAGCATTACGACAGTCCTTGCCTCGCCGCGCAATTGTCTGTTCCAATCGGATAAGCTCCTTATCTCGCGCCGGTTCACCTCCAGTATTTGGTCGCCTTCCCTGAGCCCCATTCCTTCCGCTATCGATCCGCGCTCCACTCTCACCACGACAAGGCCCCTATCGTTTTCAAGATTGTACTCGTCCATCAAGTCAGGCGTTATCTCACTCACCGTAGCGCCCACTTGAGTGGATTGGGAACCGTCGTCGCGTTCTTCGCGATCCCCTCTTCTGCCCGTCCTTTCGGACGATTGATCCGAAGGCGCCTGGCCGAGGGTGACATCGAGGGACCGCTTCCTCGAATCGCGGTAGTATTCGATCGCGACCTCCTCGCCGGCTAGTTTATTGCGTATGTGAAGGACGACATCCTGGCTGGATTTCATCTCCCTGCCGTCGATGGCGACGATAACGTCGCCGCGCTCCAAACCCGAACTTTCGGCCGGGGAGCCGGTCAACACGTCGGCTATGACGGCGCCGTTCTCTACGGGGAGATCATAGGCCTCCGCGAAGCCGGGCGTTACGTTCTGGAGTACGACGCCGAGCCATCCTCGCTTTACCTCGCCGGTTTCGATCAGTTCATCCATTATCTGCTTTGCCATGTTGACCGGGACGGCAAAGCCCAGGCCCTGCGCGAACGGAACTATTGCCGTGTTGATCCCCACCACTTCGCCGTCGAGATTAATCAGCGGCCCGCCGCTGTTGCCCGGATTGATCGCGGCGTCGGTCTGCATGAATCCCTGGAAATTGATGTTGGAGGATTGGAGGGTGCGATTCTTCGCGGATATTATGCCCGCCGTTACGCTGTGCGCGAAGCCGTGCGGGTTGCCTATCGCTACTACCCACTCGCCTACCTGCGCCGCGTCGGAATCGCCGAGCTTCAGGCTGGGAAGATTTCTCTCGTTGACCCGGATTACCGCGAGATCGGACGTCGGGTCCTTGCCTATCAGCTCGGCCTCGAAGGTCCGCCCGTCGAGCAGAGTGACGGTGATCTTATCCGCTTCGCCCACCACATGATTGTTGGTGAGTATGTAGCCCTCTTCGCCGTCGACGATAAACCCGGACCCCCTGCCCCTCATCGGGATCATCCGCCGGAAGTTGTCGAATTCACGCCCGAAGAACTCCCTGAAAAACGGATCGTCCGAAAACGGACTCATTCTGCGTTCTACGATGGTCTCGACGTCGATGTTGACGACCGCCGGGGAACACTCCTCGACGATCTTAACTATCGGATTGCCTGTGAAGGGATCGGACGCCGCGAACGCCGAACATGCGGCCAAGATCAACGTCATTGCCATTGCCAATCCGATTAGCGCTTTTCTAACTTTCATAAACGAACACCTCCATATATTGTTTTCATGTCTATCGTGATTATGATTATAATCGCGGAGGCATTTACGGCAATGACGTAAATATTCAATTTTCATATTGAATATTTACCGGAGGAACCATTCGGCAGGGCGGCGCCTCGCCGGTTTTACCCCTCCAGGAATTTATCCACAGCCTCCGCAATATCGTCGAAGTCGCTGTGGAGAAGGTGGCCTGCGATGGCGCTCAACAGTTCGCCTGTCGCTTGCGACCACGTTCTTTTCCTTAACTCCGAGATTATTTCATCGGCGGTCGTTTCGTCATAGTCCTCGCAAGCCGCTTTGACCGCAAGCAGCTTTTCGCGCAAATAATCCCTGTCCTCGTCCACTGCCGCGTCGTCCGTCCCGACGGGAGGCTTCAGTTCTTCTATTACTTCTTTTAAGGAGTCGAGGAACGACGACAGCTCGTAAACCGCTATTTCCGCGTCCCCGTCACGTCCCAGTGTTTCCAGTCTGAACGCGTAGGCGGAGAGCTCCGTCTTGCCGATGTTCGCGAGAGCGCTCTTCATGCCGTGAACGTGAATGATAAACGCGCGCAAGTCCTCGTCGGATAAACTGTCCTGCTTTTCGTTTATCGCTTCCAGCACCGCGAGCGACTTGGAGGCGTCGCGGACGAAAATTTCGGCGAACATCGGATCGATACCCGATTGCGGCTCGGCGGACGGGGTATCGGCTTGCGGCACAAGAGGCGTCTCGGCGTTTTTGGGCGCGTTTTGCGCGTCCGCCGCCGCCTTCGCCTCCGCAGTCTTCTCAGGATGCCTATCGCGTATCAGCTTATTCAGCACGGCGTTCAACTGGCGGACGTCGATCGGCTTTGAAATAAAATCGTTAAAACCGTTTTTGAGGAATTCTTCCGCCTGTCCCACCACTGCGTTTGCGGTCAGCGCCACTATGGGATGTTCATACCCCATCCCTCTTATGGTGTTCGTCGCTTCAACACCATCCATTTCCGGCATCATATGATCCATAAAAATGATGTCGTACTCCTTGCCCATCTGGATATTCTGGATGGCTGCGCGGCCGCTGTTTGCCGATTCGATATTCAGTTTGTACGGAGTCATGAGCCCCTTTGCCACGTAAATATTCGTCTCGACGTCGTCGACGATCAGAACCTTGCCGTAGGGCATCTCTTCCCGCGTGATCTGCACCCTCTTCATCTGCGCGCTGCTCCGTGTGCGGAATTTGCGCAAGTTTTTCGCCGATTCCCTGCCTAAGGGCGGCGAGTCTATCCTGCCCTGCGGCAGGCACAGGGTAACTGAGGTGCCCTTGCCCAATTCGCTCTTTATGGTACTTTCGCCGCGCATCATGCGTATCAGGTTGCGCGTAATCGCCATCCCCAGTCCGGTACCTTCAGTCGAACGGTTATATTCCTCGTTGAACCGGGAATACTCGTCGAATAGCTTGTCCACCTGTTCCGGAGTCATTCCCTGTCCCGTGTCGATCACATCGATTACGAGAATCACCGTGTCGTCATCCCCGCCGCCCGCTTTCTCGGAAACGGCCAGCGTGACCGTGCCTTTGTCCGTATACTTGAAGGCGTTTGAAAGTATGTTGTTTAATATCTGTTTAACGCGAAGTACGTCGCCGGCCACGTACAGGGGTAAATTTTCGTCGACTTCAAGCTCGAATTCGATCGGTTTACTGCCGATCCGCATCATGTTCAACTGCGCGGTATCGCTGATAAGGCTGGCTATTTCGTATTTTTCGGTGACCAGCTCCATTTTGCCGGCGTCTATTTTGGAGAGATCGAGTATATCGTTGATGATACCGAGCAGCATGTCGCCGGAAGTGTAAATAGTTCCCAACGCTTCCTTCACCTTACTGTCGAGCGATTCGTTTTGCAGTTGTATTTCCGTAATGCCCAGGATCGCGTTCAAGGGAGTGCGTATCTCATGGCTCATAGTGCTGAGGAAAGCGCTCTTGGCCTTGTTTGCCGCTTCAGCCTCCACCTTCTGTCTTTCGGTATCACGCAGGATGTTTTTAGTTTCGTTAATATCCACCAGCGCGCCCGCTACACGGAGGGGGTTACCTTTTTCGTCGCGGATTGTCTCTCCCGAAGCGCGATAAAACGCGTATTCGCCGTCTTTTCGCATCAGCCGGTATTCAACGTCATAGGGCGTTTTTCCGGTCCTGTCGAGTAAATGCTTCCCGAAAGCTTCCAGGGTCGCTTCCTTATCGTCGGGATGCAATCGGTCGCTCCAACTGCAAAGCACGTCCGGAAAATCGGTTTGATCCGAGAATCCCAGCATACTTCTGAATTCATCCGACCATATGAACGGATTCTGCGGGTTTACCAGGTCGTCCATATTGACCTCCATCTCCCATAAACCTATCTTGGACGCTTTAACCGCCAGGTTCAATTTCGCCAACTGTATTTCGTTCAGTTCGCGGGCTTCCATGAGTTCCATCTCGCGTTCATGTATGTTGGTCATATCGATAAGATAGGCGACAATGGCGAAACTGCTTTCATATGGGATCCTGATAAATTCCACGTCCAGCTTCCGCGTCGCACCCTCCATACTGACTTCCATATCGAACTTGGCGAATCCTCGCTCGAACGCCTCCACAAGCTTTTCGCCCACGGAAACGGAAGGCTGTCCGTTCGACTGGAACGCCGGCATACCTTTTATCATGCGATCCAGAAATCCGTCGAGTGTTTCGTCTTTTGTCCCGAACCCCATAAATTTCATAGCGGCCGGGTTGCAGTCGATCATCTTGAATTTCGAGTTGAACAGAACGTTCATCTGCGGGTTCGACCCGAACATGGCGGATGTGGTGAACTGTGCCGCCTCGGACGCGTGGACGGCCTTCTCCGCTTTGTTCAGGGCGATTTTCAAATCCTTTTGAAGCCGCGTCATCTCCGAAACGTCGTCAATTCTGCCCACCACGCCGGCCACTTCCGTTTTTTCGTCGTAGACGGGCGTCGTGATCATGTTCAGGATTTTGCCTTTCAACTCAAAAGACCAGTTTTGCGGCCCCGCCGTATAGGTTTGCAGCATCCTTACCCTGATATGGTCATGTTCGGGCTTTAGCAGGGGAACCTTGATGCTCTGCCCTTCGAAAAATATATCTTTATCCAGCAGGTCGCCGAGAAGTAAACCGTCGAACAGCGTTATCTCGTAATCCTTATTTGCGCTGCATATTATGCCGGGGTAATTGTAAACGACGGTGCTCAATTTCGAGGCGGTGGCGTTGATTTCCTGCGTCATCCGCTTCTGCTCCCGCAGATCCCTGAGATACGCCGCTATCGAACTTTCGCCTTTGAAATCCACCCGGACCAGAATGACGTCGACGGGTATCAGTTCGCCATCCGGCAACTGATGGAAAAATTCGAAACGCATGTAGCCTTCTTCAAACGCTTTTTTGAGATTCCCGTTAATCGTCTCGCTCGTTCGTCTGCCGTCCGGCTGAAACTCGGGCACGACTTCGTTAAATCTATCCATGAATTCCTGCTTGCTTGGCATATTGAAAAGCCTGACCGTCTCCTGGTTGCAGTCGATAAGGTTAAAATCCTTGTCCCAAAATTCCGCGCAGATGGGGGTCTTGTCCAGCATGATCCTCATGCGTTCGTCCGCCTGGTGCAGCTGTTCCATAAACGCCACCTTTTCGAGGACGGCCAGTTTATTGTCGTGTTCCAGCCTTGCGTCTTCCATCGATTTGATCATACAGTTCTCGGGGATATTTACGCCCAGGGCGATTTTCCGAGCCATTCCCCGGCATGATTCGCTGCCGCAGGCGCCGCAGTCTACATGCTGTTTTTCTTTAGAATCCTTATTAAGGAGCATATAGGCGTCCATTATGTCCTCGTCGGTTATTTCCGGAAAAAGCGTGTCAATAGGGTCGTATTCCATCATAAAACGCGACAAATCGAAGGCGGTGTCATATTTTTTATATAAATCGGTAAAATATTTTTTCGAGCGGCCGTCGGCGGCCTTTTTCCTGTTGTCGTTCATCACGCCGTTTATCTCGAATACATTGGACGAATGTGAGCAGGCGGTGCCTATGTTGCAGCCCTCCCGGCAATTTAAAACGTCAAAAACGCCCGGCAGGATGTCTTCCGGCGACTCGGCGAATAATTTCAGTTCATTGAAGACGGAATAGCCCTCCGCCTTGTCGATCCTCAGTTTTTTTCCCAAAAAGAATTCGATATTTTCTTTAAGCCCTCCCGGCATGGAGAAAATTGAACCCAAGCCGCTCTCATAATGGTCAAAGCCGGTTTCTTCCTCCGGCAGTTCTATATCATGCTCTTCGAGGTATTCCAGCAACTTGGTAAACGTAACGTTGTACTGCGACAACCCGGTATGATCGAACTCTTCAGCCTTTGCCACGCAGGGCGAAAGCGCCGCTATGGCGTCATTCACCCCTTCATAATCTTTCATGTAAAGGGCGATGCACCCCATGGGGCTTTGCACAGGGGAAAGGTATTTCAATAAATCATGCCGGTAAATCTTGCAATAAGTGACGACAACCGGGCATGGCTGCGTAATAAGATGCGCGGAACCGTTTTTCTCTATATGCCTGATATGCGCCCAGACGCAAATATCCGCCCCCAGAGACACGTCGTATATCTTTTTCACGCCCGCCTGTTTGAGGTAAGTAAAAAGCCTCTTCCATTCGGGTATGTTCACCCTCACTGCGGGCGCGGCGATGACCGAGATACTGGTCCCGTTCGACAGGTCGTTAAAGAAACGCTCGGTATCGTCTGTATAGTACCTCGCCGTATGCTGACACGCGGTAACGCACCGGCCGCAGGCGATACATTTTTCGTGATCGACCTTTACTTTTATTTTGCCGTCCTTATCCTGATAAGTAACGTTGGCCGGCTCCATCGGGCACTCCCTTACGCACCTGTTACAGCCCGTGCAGAAATCTTTATTCGTCCGAATATGTTCTCTCATAACCCATGGCCTCCTTCGTATCTCCGGTTCGCCGCTTTTATCTTTGTTCGGATTATTATCTTTCGACGGCCGCGACTTTATCCCTTATCTCGTAAAAAACCTCCGCGATTGTCGGGTCGAATTGTGTCCCGGCGTTCTCCATGATTATATTGAACGCCTGTTCCGAGGTGAAAGCTTTTTTGTAAGGGCGTTCGGAGACGAGCGCGTCGTACACGTCCACGATTGCCATAACGCGGCCCTGAAGAGGGATTTCATTCTCCCTTAAGCCGCGCGGATAACCCTTTCCGTCCCAGCGTTCATGATGATAGCCGGCGAACAGTTTAGCGTTGTGCAAAAACTCGACATTGCCCGTCCGGGCTACGATTTGATCTACGACGCGCTCGCCTTCCGGGGAATGCGACTTCATTATTTCGTATTCTCCATCGGTCAGTTTGCCGGGTTTGTTCAAAACGACGTCCGATATGGTGATTTTACCCACGTCATGCAGGCGGGCGGAGCAAATGAGCAAATCCAAATCCATCTCTTTGAGTTTGTCGGCGTGTAAATCCCGCTCTATCATAGCGCTCACCAGCAATTCCAAATATGACGCCGTGCGTTCGATGTGGCCGCCGGTGGTCTGATCCCTGTTTTCGACCATGTCGGCCAGGACGTAGACTATACCGTTCTGGGTTCTCTGGAGTTGAATCGTCTTTTCCTGAAGCTGCCGCGTCCGTTCGCGGATCAGCCCGTCGATGTCCAGGTGGGTTTTTATCCGGTTCTGCAAGACGGGCGGAGAAAACGGCTTGGTGATGAAATCCACCACGCCGAGCTGAAAACCGCGCACCTCTACCGCGGCGTCGGTCATGCTCGTAAGGAATATGACCGGAATAACAGCCAGCGAGGGATTTTCCTTCAGGAGGCCCAACGCTTCGAATCCGTCCATCTCCGGCATTTCGATATCCAATAAGATCAAATCCGGCGTGACTTTTTGTATATGGGCGAACATCTTTGCAGCGGATGGAAGCGTGATTACCCGGTATTGCTCCTTGAGAGCCTCTTTTGCCACGGACAGGTTTGTGTCGTTATCGTCCACAACGAAAATAGTTTTTTGCATGAGAACACCACCATTTGACGAGATAGTAATTAATTTAACAAGTTTAACAGAAAAACAGGCCAGTTCGAGTACCTTTTTTTGCGGCAATAAAGCCGCGCGTCAAGACCTTATTATCTTACCCCGCATTCCAGAGCCTGTCGGCGCATTTAGCCCAGGCCGACGCAATATCGGCGGTTTTGGAGCAAAGGCGGCCCACATCCTCCGGTGCTTCCAAATCCGTTGAATGAGCCCCTGATTCCTCGATGATCTCCCGGAGCATTTCAGGGTTATCCAGCAAAGGGCAAGGACGCAGGTGGTTTTCATTGAAGGGATGGCGCTTTCGGTAGGCGGCGAAGATCGGCGACTTCAGCGCTTCAAGCAGGCTTACTTCGTTGATGTTGTAGTTTGCGTAGTGGATAAAAGCGCATGGCTCCACGTCCCCTGCGGCGTTGATGTGGAGATAGTTCCTCCCCGCTGCGATACAGCCTTTGGTATGCTCTCCGTCGTTCCAGAAATCCATGGCGAAAATCGGTTTCGTTACGCGGATCTCGCGGATACGGCGGTACATGTGCTCGCGTTGTTCGGGCGTCGCCAGTAGTTCCGGTTTGGCGTCCCTGCCGACGGGCATGTAAGTGAAATTCCACGAGAACCGGCAGCCTCTCGCTATCATGTCGTCGACGAAAGCGTCGGACGCCACGGCTTCGGTGTTATGGCTGTGGTAGCATGTTGAATAACCGAAGGGCAGTTTGTGGGCTCTCATCATCTCCATTGCGGCGAGGACTTTCGCGTATGCGCCCTCTCCGCGCCGCATGTCCGTGGCGGTTTCATCGCCCTCGATGGAGAAAGCCGGGGCGAAATTTGCCGCCAGCAGCATTTCGCGGCAGAAGTCTTCGTCGACTAAAGCGCCGTTCGTAAAGGCTGAGAAGTAGCAATCCTGATGCGTCTTGCAGAGCTTGATTATGTCGTCCCTGCGCACGAGAGGTTCTCCGCCGGAGAATATATAGAAGAAAATACCCAGTTTTTTTCCCTGGCTGCAGATCGAATCCAGGGTTTCAAAGCTCAGGTTATGATTTTCGCCGTATTGCGCCGCCCAACACCCGGTGCATTTCAGATTACAGGCGCTGGTGGGGTCCAGCAGTATCGCCCAGGGAACAAGGCAGCCGTGTTCTTTCTCCGCTTTGTGCTTAATCTCGTTTCTCTCCATATTGCCATTGACGACAAAGCATTCCAGAAATTTACGCACGCACCTCGCGTCGATTTCGTCGAGCACTCCCCCGATAAAATTTCGCCATACGCTCTTTTCGTCGCGAAGCGCGTCTCGAATGACGCTTATGGGTTTTGTGTACGCCGATTTTGTATCAAGCATCGTCAGAACATCCAACATGGCGGGAATCCTCTCGATCGGCTTGTCGGACAAAAAACCCAGAAATCGGTTCACCAGGGATCTTTTTATTTTGTTCATAAATATGCCTCCCGGACACTACAAGCTGACAGGCGGCCGAACCTGCCGACGCGTTAATTGTGCCAAGTATTTTACCGTCAGTCAATAGCGCGAATAGCATATAACAGGTGTGGATTATTTACCTGTATGATAAGATATTGGGCGCTTTAATTGTCAATAATCCTAAGTTGCGCGAGGGTGATGATTGGTGTCTTTTGCGGCATATTTGGTACTTGAAAACGCGATGGTCTTCGAGGGCAGGTCCTTCGGACGGGCTGCGGGAGCGGACGTTATCGGGGAGGTCGTTTTCGCGACCGGGATGACGGGGTATCTCGAAACCCTTACCGATCCCAGTTACTACGGTCAGATTATTGTTCAGACTTTTCCGATGATAGGGAACTACGGCGTGATCCCCGGCGACTTTGAAAGCTCCGGCCCGAAACCGAAGGGCTACGTGGTCAGGGAGTGGTGTGAAAAACCGTCGAATTTCAGATCGCAGGGCGACATTGACGCGCTTCTCAAAAGGGAGGGCGTTGCCGGGCTGTGCGGCGTTGATACGCGGGCGATAACGAGGATAATACGCGAGTACGGGGCGATGAACGGGGTCATAACATCCAACCCCGCCGGAGTGGATATGGATGCGCTGAAAGGTTACGTCATAAGCGACGCGATAGCGAACGTCTCGGTCAAAGAGCCGGCGGTTCTCCCGGCGAAACGGGCCGCCCTCTACAGAGTCGTATTGTGGGACTTCGGAGCGAAGAGCAGTATCGCGGCATCGCTTGCCGAGCGGGGATGCGAGGTCACGACCGTGCCTCACGACTATACGGCGGAGCAGATCGCGGCCCTTCGGCCCGACGGCTTGATGCTGTCCAACGGCCCGGGAGACCCCGCCGGCAATCGGGGCATTATCGAAGAACTTAGAAAAGTGACGGGGACCGGGCTGCCGATATTCGGGATATGCCTCGGGCATCAGATAATGGCTCTGGCGATGGGCGCCGAGACTGAGCGCCTGAAGTACGGCCACCGGGGAACGAACCAGCCGGTGCGCGACAACAGGACGGGCGTCATCCACATCACGACGCAGAATCACGGCTACGCGGTGATTTCGGGCAGCATACCGGAAGACGCGGCCGAAATACGTTACGCCAACGCCAACGACGGAACCTGCGAGGGGCTGGAATATAAGACCATCCCCGCGTTCACGGTGCAATTTCACCCCGAGGCGGCAGCCGGCCCGCGCGACACTGAATTTCTTTTCGGCCGCTTCACCGATATGATGGAGGAATACAAAAATGCCAAAAAATAAAAACATCCGCCGAACGCTCGTGATCGGGTCCGGCCCTATAGTGATCGGCCAGGCGGCCGAGTTCGATTACGCCGGAACCCAGGCTTGCCGCGCCCTGAAGGAGGACGGCATATCCATCATCCTCGTGAACTCCAACCCGGCGACGATAATGACCGATACCGCGATGGCAGACTCGATATACATCGAACCGCTCACCGCCGCGACGTTAAAACGCATCATACAGAAGGAACGCCCCGACAGCTTACTGCCGACACTGGGCGGACAGACCGGCCTCAATCTCGCTATGAAACTCGCCCGCGAGGGCTTCCTGGAGGAGAACGGCGTCGCCCTTCTGGGAGCGAAACCCGAGACGATAGACAAGGCCGAAGACAGGAAACTGTTCAAGGAGACGATGGAGCGCATCGGACAGCCGGTGATACCGTCGGACGTCGTCAGTTCGGCGGAAGCGGCCGCCGGAACGGCGAGCGCCATCGGGTATCCGGTGATAGTACGCCCGGCGTTCACGCTGGGCGGAACGGGCGGAGGGATCGCGCGCGATGAAGCCGAACTCCGCAAAACCGCGCTAATCGGATTGAAATTCTCCCCCATAAACCAGATTCTCGTCGAAAAATCCGTCGCCGGGTGGAAGGAGATCGAATTCGAGGTCATGCGCGACTCCGCCGGAAACTGCGTAACCGTTTGCAGCATGGAGAATCTGGACCCCGTAGGCATCCACACCGGCGACAGTATTGTCGCCGCGCCGGCCCTCACTCTCTCCGACAGGGAATACCAGATGCTCCGCACCGCCGCGCTCGACATTATCCGTGAACTCGAGATCGAAGGCGGCTGCAACTGCCAGTTCGCGCTCGATCCCGACAGCTTCGGCTACGCGGTCATCGAGGTCAACCCCAGGGTCTCCCGCTCGTCCGCTCTCGCGTCGAAGGCGACCGGTTACCCGATAGCGAAAGTGGCGGCGAAAGTAGCCATAGGCTACACGCTGGACGAGATACCGAACGCGGTCACCGGTAAGACCTGCGCCTGCTTCGAACCCTCGCTGGATTACGTTGCCGTGAAATTCCCAAAGTGGCCGTTCGATAAATTCGCCTCCTCGCCGCGGACGCTGGGCACTCAGATGAAAGCGACCGGAGAGGTCATGGCGCTCGCCGACAACTTTGAAGCCGCGTTAATGAAAGCCGTGCGCGGCGCGGAGATACATCAGCAGACGCTCTACCTCTCAAAACTGGAGCCGGCAAGCGACGAAGAACTGAAAGAGGCAATAGCGCGCCCGACCGACGAACGTATATTCCAGGTGTTCGAGCTGCTGCGGCGCGGCGTGGCTTGCGAGGAGATATTCGCCTTGACGAGGATCGATCGCTGGTTCCTGTATAAACTGAAAAATCTTGTAGATTTTGAGGAATTATTGCGGCAAAACGGATTGGACGACGGGGTCTACAGTGAGGGCAAGCGGCTCGGTTACCCCGACGCGGTGCTCGAAAAAATCTCCGGGGAGAAGGTTACGCGGCACATCCCCGCGTCGTATAAGATGGTCGATACCTGTGCCGGCGAATTCGCGGCAAACACGCCGTATTTTTACGCCTCCCGAGGCGAGAATGAGGCTGAGGAGTTCAGGAAAAAGTCCGCCCGCGATAAGAAAACGGTGGTGGTGCTGGGCTCCGGCCCGATAAGGATAGGCCAGGGGATAGAATTCGACTACTCCAGCGTCCACTGCGTTGCGGCGCTCAAGAAACAGGGATACGAGGTCGTTATAATAAACAACAACCCCGAGACGGTCTCCACTGATTTCGACACCGCGGACCGCCTTTATTTCGAGCCGCTTACGCCGGAGGACGTCGGCGACATTCTGTCGCTGGAAAAACCGGCCGGGGTGGTCGCCGCCTACGGCGGGCAGACCGCGATAAAGCTGGCGCGGTTCCTTCATGAAAATAATTACCCGATACTGGGTTCGTCCTTCGACAGTATCGACCTTGCGGAGGACAGGGAGCGGTTCGACGCGCTGCTCGGGCGTCTGGGAATTCTAAGGCCCGAGGGCGGGACGGCGCTGTCGGCGGACGAGGCCGCCGGTATCGCCGGACGGCTGGGCTATCCGGTGCTGGCGCGGCCCTCATACGTGCTGGGCGGCAGTAACATGAGCATCGCCTTCTCGGAGGAGGATCTGCGCGAATTCATGGAGATAATCCTCTCGGGCCCGATCCTTGGCCCGGTGCTGATCGACAAATACCTGCGCGGCATCGAAATAGAGATCGACGCGATATGCGACGGCGAGGATATACTGATACCCGGCATCATGGAGCACGTCGAGCGCGCGGGCGTGCACTCGGGCGACTCGATTGCCGTCTATCCCGCGATTAACGTCACCGACAGCCTCATCGAGAAAATAGTTGCGCAGACGAGGAGCATCGCCCTCGCGATGAAAACGCTCGGCCTCGTTAATATTCAATACATAGTGCAGAACGGCGAACTCTACGTGATAGAAGTAAACCCGAGGGCGTCGCGCACGGTGCCGTATATAAGCAAGGTGACAGGTATCCCGGTGGTTGATCTCGCGACTCGCGCAATGCTCGGAGGGAAGCTCGCGGATATGGGTTTCGGCACAGGGCTTTACCCCCCCGCGCCGTACACCGCGGTCAAGGTCCCGGTGTTCTCGTTCGAGAAACTCCACGGCGTCGACACGCACCTCGGCCCCGAGATGAAATCTACCGGCGAAGTGCTGGGTATCGGAAAGACGCTGGAGGAAGCCATGTACAAGGGCCTGTCGGCGGCCGGTTACGATATGGGGCGTATGGGCGGCGTCCTCTTTACAGTGCGGGACAACGATAAACCGGAGATTGTGGACGTGGCGAAAAAATTCGCGGCGCTTGGGTTCCATCTCTACGCTACGAGGGGGACGGCGAAGGTACTGGCGGGCGCGGGGCTGCCGGCGATGGTGATCCACAAGATAAGCGAGGCCCCGGATAACGTCGCGACTCTCATAGAGGACGGTAAGGTCGCCTTCATCGTCTCGACGTCCGCGAGAGGGCGCGAACCCGCGCGCGAGAGCGTGCAGCTGCGCTCGCTGGCTGTCCGGCTCGGCATTCCCTGCCTGACCTCCATTGATACAGCGACGGCGGTTGCGGATTGCCTTAAGAGCCGTTACAGCGAGGAAAACACCGAGCTTGTCGACATAGCCGACATGCGCAGGGCCAAAAGGAAGCTTAGTTTCAGCAAAATGCACAGTTGCGGCAAGGACGACCTCTACTTCGACGCCTTCGAACAGGAGATAGCGTCGCCGGAGTCGCTGTCGATAATGCTCGGCGATAGGCATTTCGGCGTTGGCGGACACGGCGTGGTGATGATAAACCCCTCTGACAAAGCCGACGCCTACATGCGCCTCTTTAACAACGACGGAAGCGAGGGGTTCACGAGCGCGTCCGCGATAGCCTGCACGGGAAAATATCTTTACGAGAACGGGCGCACGCAGGGGCGCAAGGCCATGACGATAGACACGCAGGGCGGGGTGAGGAGCCTTCGCGTCCGCACCCGCTACGGCAATGTCATATCGGGCGAGGTCAACCTCGGCGTTCCGACATTCGATCCCCGATCGATCCCCGCCGATCTGGAGGGAGCGAAGATCATGGGGCGCGTGGTGGAGATCGGCTCGATGACGTTCTGCATCACCTGCGTCTCTCTCGGCAGCCCGCACTGCGTGATCTTCTGCGACGATCTGGAGCGCGTTGACATAAACAGGGCGGGCCCTGCGGTGGAGTGCGCGCCGTTTTTCCCGAAGAGGACGAACGTTGAGTTCGTTCGCGTCGTGGACGATCATACGCTGTCGATGCGCATATGGGAGCGCGGAGACGGACAGACGCCCGCAAGCGGCAGCGGCGCCTGCGCGGCGGTGGTCGCCGCCGTCGAAAACGGCTTCTGCGCGAGGAATGGCATGGTGAGGGTGATACAGCAGGGCGGGGATATGACGGTCGATTACTCGGGAGAAGAAGTGATCCTCCACTGCCGCGTCAGAAAGGTCTTCGACGGCGTGGTCGAGATTTGAAATTTGATGTAAAATAACCCGGTACGGACACCCTGGTTATTTATCAAGTATACTTTAGGAGGAAGTCTCTTGAGCGAAAACCCCAACCCCGTTTTTGAAACATTGATCGGAAAAGCGATTGCGGCGCGGGAAAACGCTTACGCCCCTTATTCGTCCTTTCGCGTGGGAGCGGCTCTCATGACGAAGGACGGAAGCATTTTCACCGGGTGCAATATCGAGAACGCGGCGTTCTCCCCGTCGAATTGCGCCGAGAGGACAGCTATTTTCAAAGCCGTCTCGGAAGGGGCGAGAAACTTCGCCGCCATCGCGGTCGCCGGCTGGAAGGACGGCGCGGAGTCGGGCCCGGCGTATCCGTGCGGCGTATGCAGGCAGGTGATGATGGAATTCTGCGACCCGAAGAGTTTTCTGGTCATTGCCGCGTCGAGCGACGGCAGTTACGAAACTCGCCCGCTCGAAGCCATAATGCCCTACGCGTTCGGGCCGTCGAACCTCGTTTGACGGCAATAAATTTTACTACCGCGCGAGCGGAAAAAACTGAGGAGGAGATGTTATGAAAAGAGTTTGGGCAGCATTATTGATGGCGGGACTTTTCGTCACGGGACTGGCGGTTGCCGGTTACGCGGCGGTGGGCGCGGAACTCGCGCTTATCACCGACTTGGGCACTATCGACGACAAGAGCTTCAACCAGGGTTCCTGGGAGGGATTGGCGCAGTACGCCGAGGAACACGGCATTACGCATCAGTATTTCCAGCCCTCGGAGCAGAGCGACGACGCGTATCTTGCCGCTATCGACCTCGCGGTGAGGGGCGGCGCCAAGCTGATCGTTACGCCGGGCTTCCTGTTTGAAACGCCGATTTTTATCGCCCAGGACCGGTATCCCGACGTGCATTTCGTCTTAGTCGACGGTACGCCGCACGACCCGGACTACAGCGAATTCCGGACGGGATCCAACACCGTAAGCCTGCACTATCACGAACTTGAGTCGGGCTTCCTCGCCGGATACGCCGCGGTGAAGGACGGGGCGCGCAGCCTCGGCTTCATGGGCGGAATGGCCGTCCCCGCGGTCGTGAGGTTCGGCTACGGATTCGTGCTCGGCGCGGAATTCGCGGCGCAGGAACTGGGGCTCGCGGACGGATCCATACCCCTCAACTACCACTACACCGGAGCCTTTGAGGCGTCGCCCCAGGTTCAGACGATGTCCGCTTCCTGGTACAACGGCGGCACGGATGTCATCTTCGGCTGCGGCGGGGCGGTAGGCAACTCGGTAATGGCGGCGGCTGAAAGGGCCGGCAAGAAGGTCGTCGGCGTCGACATCGACCAGTCGGGCGAGTCTCCGACGGTTATCACCTCCGCGATGAAAAATCTGAGGGTAACGGTCTATACCTGCATCAAGGATTTCTACGAGGGCAACTTCCCCGGCGGGCAGGAAAAGCTGTTCTCCACCAAGGACGGAGGCGTCGGGCTTCCGATGGAAACCTCGATATTCGATTCCTTCAGCCAGGCCGACTATGACTCAATCTACAGGTTGCTGGCCGCCGAGTGGATCCGACTGCCGGCGGAACTTGCGGACGGAGGCAGCCCCATGGGGCTTCCGGTCAAAGCGGTAACCCTGTCGTTTATCGAATAATCGATCGCGAATAGAATAACCCGTCTTTGCGAGTCGCTAACGCTCCTCGCAAAGACGGGTGATAAATAATCGGACGTATTTCGTTTTATGAGGCAGTGACACGAATGGAATTTATAATTGAGATGTGCGGCATTACGAAAAGTTTTCCCGGAATCGTGGCTTGCGACGACGTGACGCTTAAATTAAAACAGGGGGAAATTCACGCCCTGCTCGGCGAAAACGGCGCGGGCAAATCCACCCTCATGAGCGTTTTGTTCGGCCTGTATCAGCCCGAAGCGGGAGAGATCAAAAAGAGCGGGCAGACCGTCCAAATCCGGGGACCGAACGACGCGACGCGCCTCGGCATCGGCATGGTTCATCAGCATTTTAAGCTGATACACAACTTCACCGTCCTGGAGAACATCATACTCGGCGTCGAGCCGACCCGCCGGGGCTTCCTCCATAAAGACGAAGCCCGCGGGCATGTCATGGAGCTTTCGGCCCAATACGGCCTGGAAATATCGCCGGACGCCCTGATCTCCGACATCACGGTTGGAATGCAGCAGCGGGTGGAAATACTGAAAATGCTTTACCGGCACAACGATATTCTTATTTTCGACGAACCGACGGCAATGCTGACGCCCCAGGAAGCCGCCGACCTGATGAAGATAATGAAGGGGCTCGCCGCCGAGGGCAAATCCATCTTATTCATAACCCACAAACTCGACGAAATCAAGGCGGCCGCCGACCGCTGCACGGTGCTGCGGAAGGGGCGCGTCATAGGGACGGTCGAAACGGCCTCCGTCTCGAAGGAAGAACTCTCCGAGATGATGGTCGGGCGCAAGGTAAGCTTCACTTTGGAAAAATCGGACGCGAACCCCGGCGGCGTCATCCTGGAGGTCGAAGGCCTCACCGTGAGAAGCCGCCTCACCGGGAAGAACCTGGTGAACGGCGCGACGTTTAACGTGCGGGAGGGGGAAATAGTCTGCATCGCCGGAATCGACGGCAACGGGCAGACAGAACTCGTGCACGCGATCACGGGCCTCTTGCAGCCGGACTCCGGAACTATCCGTTTCCTCGGCCGCGACATAACGCGCTTGGGCATCCGCGCCCGAGGCGCGGACGGGATGGCCCATATTCCCGAAGACAGGCACAGGCACGGCCTGGTTCTCGATTATGATCTTGCCCATAATCTGGTACTGCAAAGCTACTACACGGGGCGTTTTCAAAAATTCGGCTTCCTTAATTTCGACGAAATCTACCGTTACGCCGGCGATCAGATAGGCCGCTTCGACATCCGCTGCGGACAGGGGCCGGCCACTATCACCCGCAGCATGTCGGGAGGAAACCAGCAAAAAGCGATAGTGGCCCGCGAAATCGACCGGTCGCCTCAACTGCTTATAGCGGTGCAGCCGACCCGAGGGCTCGACGTCGGGGCGATCGAGTACATCCACAGGCAGATAATCGGAGAACGGACGAAGGGCAGGGGGGTGCTGTTGGTTTCCCTCGAACTGGACGAGGTGATGAGTATAAGCGACAGGATACTCGTGATATATGAAGGCCGGATCGTCGCCGAAGCCGACCCTGAAGAAGTTACGTATCAGGACCTCGGCATCTATATGGCCGGCTCGAAGAAGGGGACTGCGGCGTGATGGGCGGTAAAACCAGGAATATACTTAGCGGGGCCTCGTCGTTGAACGCGATGGCGTCGGTGATGGCAGTCATTATCGGGCTCGCGGCCGGACTTTTGGTACTCCTGCTGAGCAATCCTTCCAGGGCTCTGGCCGGATTCGGCGCGATACTTACATCCGGTTTCTCGGACATGAGGCAATTGGGCCAGGTCCTCTACTTCGCGACTCCGATAATCATGACGGGGCTTTCCGTGGGCTTCGTAAACAGGACCGGCCTGTTCAACATCGGAGCCTCGGGCCAATTCACCGCCGGAGCGTATGCGGCAATACTCGTCGGGGTGCGGGGGGCGGGTTTTTTGCCGGTTTGGCTGCACTGCGCGGCGGCGCTGGCGGCGGGAATGCTCGCGGGCGCTCTCTGGGGCTGTGTCCCCGGTATCCTGAAAGCGTACCGGAACATCAACGAGGTGATAGCCTGTATCATGATGAACTATATCGGGATGTTCCTGACGAATTTCCTCATCACGAGGACGGTTTACGATTCCCTAAGAAACCAGTCGATGCGGGTGCCGAGAACCGCGAACCTTCCCAAGGCCGGTTTCGACGCTATATTCGCGGGTTCAAGCGCCAACAGCGGTATTATCATCGCGATAGTCACGGCAGTGATCGCTTTTATCATTCTGGAAAAAACCCGTTTCGGATACGAGCTGAAAGCCTGCGGTCTGAATCGGGACGCGGCGAAGTACGCGGGCATCAACGAGCGCCGGAGTATCATATGGGCGATGACATTGGGCGGGGCAATGGCGGGCCTGGGAGGAGCGCTGCTGTATCTGGCCGGTTCCGGTAAGAGCCTTACGGTGGTCGACGTCCTCGCCCCGGAGGGCTTTAACGGCATTCCGGTCGCGCTGCTCGGCCTGAACCATCCCATCGGCATAATATTTTCGGGCTTTCTGGTAGCCTACCTGAGCGAGGGCGGGTTCAACATGCAGCTCTACGGCTTCGCGCCCCAGGTCATCGAAATCATCATCGCGGTGATTATTTATTTCAGCGCGTTCGCGCTGCTGATCAAGAGTTTCATTCAATCGAGGGCGGGCGCCGGGGTTGCGCCGGGCGGCGTTGAAAAAGGGAATGATTGATTATGAATATTCTTGACGCAATATATTTTATTGTTCAGCAAACCATGTTTTTTTCCATACCCCTCCTGTTGGCGGCGCTGGGCGGCATGTTCTCGGAGCGGAGCGGCGTCATCAACATTGCCCTTGAGGGGATCATGGTCATGGGCGGCTTTTCGGGGATATTGTTTATCAACACTTTCCAATCCGCGCTGCCGGGCCAGTCGGCCCTGCTGTACGCGATGCTCGTTTCGGCGGCGACCGGAGTGCTTATATCCCTCCCCCACGCCTACGCGTCGGTACACATGAAGGCAAATCAAATCATCAGCGGCACGGCGATAAATATGTTCACTCCGGCTGTCGCCATCTATGTTGCGCGCATGATACGCACGGTCCAGCAGATACCCTTCGACGCGAATCAGTTCCGCATCGAGAGCTTCCCCGTTTTGGGAGGTATCCCGCTGATAGGGCCGAGCCTGTTCCAAAACACATTCCTGACGACTTACGCCGGTTTTTTGATACTTGCGGCGTCGTGGGTCGTCTTGTATAAAACCAGATTCGGGCTGCGGCTTCGCGCTTGCGGGGAGCATCCCCAGGCGGCGGATTCCGTAGGCATAAACGTGTATAAGATGCGCTACGCCGGGGTCATGATCTCCGGGGCTTTGGCCGGGCTCGGCGGGCTGGCGTACACTATACCGACGTCGACGGAGTTCAACGCCACGGTGTCGGGCTACGGCTTCCTGGCTTTGGCGGTCCTTATCCTCGGCCAGTGGAAGCCTGGGCGCGTCCTCGCGGCGGCGTTCTTTTTCGGGCTGATGCAGGCGATAGCCTCGTCGTATTCGGGAATCGCCTTCTTGAGAGGTATCCCGCTCCCGAGTAATTTCTATAAAATGATACCCTATATCGCGACGCTGATCGTTTTGGCGTTCACATCGAAAAATTCCATGGCCCCGCGCGCGGGAGGCATCCCATACGACAAGGGCGGCCGGTGAGGGCCTACTGAAAGGAGCAGCATAAATGAACGAGAAAAAAGGCAAGGCGGTTTTGGCATACAGCGGAGGACTTGACACATCGGTGGCAATTCCGTGGCTGGTGGAACAGGGGTACGAAGTGGTGACGATGACGGCCGACGTTGGACAGCAGACGGACGATCTCGACGAGATAAACGAGAAGGCAATCAAGACCGGTGCGGTCGCGGCGCACATGATGGACTTGCGCCGCGAGATGATCGAAAACTTCATCTGGCCGGGGCTCAAGGCCAACGCGCTGTACGAGGGCACCTATCCGCTCAACTCCGCATACTCGCGGCCGCTTATAGCAAAAGCGCTGATCCACATCGCCCAGCATGAGGGCGCGGTGGCGATAGCCCACGGCTGCACGGGCAAGGGGCAGGACCAGGTGAGGATAGAGGTGTGCGCCAACGCGCTCGACCCGTCGATAGAAGTGCTTGCTCCCGTCCGCGACTGGCACATGACGCGCGAGGAGGAGATGGAGTACGCCCGGAAACATGACATCCCCGTGCCGGTGACTCGCCGGAGCCCCTACAGCCTCGACGACAACCTGTGGGGCAGGTCGTGCGAGTGCGGCGCGCTTGAGGACCCCTGGAACAAGCCGCCGGCGGATGCCTACGGCCTCACGGCGGCCCCGGAGGACGCGCCGGACAAGCCCGAGATCGTCGAGATAACTTTCGAGAAGGGCATCCCCGTCGCCTTAAACGGCAAGAGAATGGATGGAATAGAGCTGATCGGCAGCCTCAACAAGATGGCGGGCGCGCACGGAGTCGGCCGGATAGACATGGTGGAGAACAGGCTGGTCGGGTTCAAAAGCCGCGAGGTCTACGAGGCTCCCGCCGCCGTGACGCTGATAACGGCCCATAAGGCGCTTGAGACGATAGTGCTGTCGAAGGATGTGATGAGGGTGAAGGGCGGCATGGAGAAGACGTTCGCGGAACTCGCTTACGAGGGCTGCTGGTTCTCGCCGTTGATGCCCGCGATACAGGCGTTCGTCGATAAGACTCAGGACGTCGTCACCGGGACGGTGCGCGCGCGCCTGTACAAGGGCATGGCGGTGGTGGAGGGCATGAAGTCGGAAAACGCGATATACCGCCACGATCTTGCCACCTACTCTGACGGCGACGCGTTCGACCACTCGGCGAGCGTCGGCTTCATCAAGGTGTGGGGCCTGCCGATCAAGACGTGGACGCAGACGCACAACAAGGGTGAGGCGAGGTTCACTACGGACGTTAAGACGACTACGCTCGCGGGATAACCGCATATGCAGCGCTACGCGCGTCACATCGTGCTTGACAAAATAGGTAAAGCGGGGCAGAAGAAGCTGCTCGCCGCGCGGGTGTTGGTTGTCGGGGCCGGAGGGCTCGGTTCGCCGGCTTCCCTCTACCTCACGGCAGCCGGCGTGGGCTGCATAGGGATCATCGACGACGACGAGGTCGCTATCTCCAACCTCCAGCGGCAGATACTTTACGACCCGGACGATGTGGGGCACAGGAAAGCGCAGGCGGCTCGAAAACGCCTGGAGCGTTTCAACCCCGACGTCACAGTCGAGATACACGAAACCCTGCTCACCGCCGATAACGCGGCCGGGATAATCGAACGGTACGACTTCGTGATCGACGGAACCGACAACCTGGAGGCGAAGTTTTTGATAAACGACGCCTGCGTGGCCGCCGGCAAGCCGTTCGTTCACGCCGGGATCGGGACTTACTACGGCCAGGTGATGACATGCGTGCCTCGCGAATCGCCCTGCTGCCGCTGCGCGTTCGGCTTTTCGGACGATTACGGGCCCCGGCGGCGCGGCGGGGTGATCGGCGCGGTGTGCGGAGTGATCGGAAGCCTGGAGGCTCTTGAGGCGATAAAGTACATCACCGGCGCCGGCGACCTGCTGACCGGGCGCATCCTCACGTTTGACGCGCTCGCGCTCGAATTCCGCACGATGCTCCTCGCGCCGAGGGATGGGAAGTGCCGGGCCTGCGGGGATACGCGCGGTGAAGGAGCGCCGCTTTGAAAGCGTTTTTTGCGGCGGCGGCATTCATTTTAGTCGCCGCGTCCGCGGCGGTCGCGGCGGAGAACACGCTTGTCGCGGACTCGATGACCTACGACCCCAACGCGGGAGTGATTACAGCCGCCGGAAATATCCATGCCACAAACCCCGACGGCGAGGTTTTCGGCGACTTCGGGATCGGTACGCTGGACGGAAACACCATCGAAATGACAGGCAGCGTCAGAGGACACTACAGGGACGCGGAAGGCAGCGTCATAAATTTCTCGTGCGATTCGGCGCTGATCGTGGGACGCGACAGCGCCGAGCGCGTGATCACGGGATCGGGAAACGTAGAGTTGTCGAGAGGCGGCGACAGGCTGTCGGCCGATCATGTCGTGTGGCACACGGGCGCGCCGGTATACAGCGCGTCGGGCGGCGTGCGGGGAGAATTCGATACCTATTCGATTGACGCCGACGAGGTGTCGCGGAACCACGAGGATTTTTCCGCGCAAAACGTCAGGAGGTTTTACGAGCGTATGAGGAATATAACGATGTCGGCCTCCGAGGCCGACGGAATTATACGCGACGATGGCGTCGCGGAAATGACCGCCCGGGGCAATGTGGTTATCACCATGCCCGACAGCGAGGGAGTGATGACCAGGGCGACGGGCAATACTGGTGTATTCTCGGAGACGCGGGGCACGGTCGTATTGTCCGGCGGCGCGGCGATAAATCAGACGGGCCGCGTTCTTAACTCCGAAAACATTGTGTACTTCCTCGATACGGGGCTGATGGACGCTCATGGGAATCCCTCCATCGTCTTTGAAATGGACAGGTAAAGCCGGTTGCGCGCGTCGCTCGAAGCCGTAAGCCTTTTCAAGCAGTTCAAAAAAAGAATGGTCGTCGAGGACGCGAGCCTGGTCGTCAACAAGGGCGAGATCGTCGGCCTCCTCGGCCCCAACGGAGCGGGCAAGAGCACGACGTTCTACATGATGGTGGGACGCATACTGCCGGACTCCGGGCAGGTCCTGATAAACGGGCAAAACGTCAGCGCGCTGCCGATGTACGCGAGGGCCCGGCTGGGCATCGGCTATCTCCCGCAGGAGCCGTCCGTGTTCCGCGCGCTCTCCGTTACCGACAACATAAGGCTGGTTCTCCGCGCAAACGGGACGAACGCCGCCGACGCAAACGCGGAGAGCGAACGGTTGATCGAAGAGATGGGATTGTCGCATGTAGCCGGCGCCCCCGGATACGCGCTGTCGGGCGGCGAGCGCAGAAGGATCGAGATAGCCCGCTGCCTCGCGATGGAACCCGACTTCATACTGCTCGACGAACCGTTCAGCGGGATCGACCCGGTTGCCGTCTACGACTTGCAGGAGATAGTATCCACCCTCAGGAACAAGGGATACGGCATCCTTCTCACCGACCACAACGTCAGGGAGACGCTTGCCATAACAGACAGGGCGTATCTAATGTACCAGGGCAGGATATTCCTGGAAGGGCCGCCCGAAGAGATAGCAAACAACCCGGACGCGAAAAAATATTATCTCGGCGAGCGTTTCGAATGGTAAAAACCGACAAGTCCTCCGCGCAGATGTCCGGCATGGCGGGCAGGGCGATGAGGATGATGGCGGGCACGCTCGCGAGCAGGGCGCTCGGACTGTACCGCGAGGTTCTGACCGCGCGGTTTTTTGGAGCCACGCCGTTGCTGGACGCCTTCAACGCCGCCTACACGCTTGCCAATCTGTCGCGCCAACTGCTCGCCGAGGGCGCGTTATCGGCGAGCTTCGTGCCGGCGTTCTCGCGCGTCCACCAGCGGGACGGCGAGGATGCGGCCCGCTCGCTCGCGCGTCAGGTTTGGGCCGTGATGCTTGTCGTCTGTCCGGTCGCCGTTCTGCTCGGCGTCGCCGCTTCGCCCATCCTGGTGCGAATACTCGCGCCCGGTTTTGAACCCGAGCAGGCGCGCCTTGCCTCAAGCCTCACCAGAGCGTTGTTCCCTTTCCTGTTTATCGTATCCGCCGGCGCTCTGGCGATGGGAATATTAAACAGCATCGGCAGCTTCTTCATTCCTGCGGTGGCCCCCGCGGTAAGCAATCTCGTCTTTATAATAATACTATTGGCCTCCGGCGCAAACATATCCATATGGACGATGGTCGCGGCGGTTCTAATCGGCGGCGTCTCCAACGCGGGATTGCAGTGGGGCGCGGCTTGGAAGCGCGGGTATCCCCCGTTGCCGTCGAGGCCGGACATATCGAACCCGGACATGCGCCGTATGCTCTCCTTATTTCTGCCCTACGCCGCCGGACTGTCGCTTAACCAGATCAATCCGGTGATAAGCCGAATGCTCGCCTCCTACCTCGGCGGCGGCGTCATATCGGTGCTCAACTTCGCCGACAGGATAATTCAGCTTCCGCTCGGAATTTTCGTGATCGCCATCTCCCAGGCGGCGCTGCCGATGCTGTCGCGCCTCGACGCAGACGACAGAGCGGGCTTTCAGTCGTTCGTCAGGGACGCCCTGCGCTTCAACCTGTTTATCGTCCTGCCCGCATCGCTGGGGATAATTCTGCTCTCGGAGCCCATTGTCAACATTCTCTACGTGCGCGGCGCGTTCGGCGAATGGGCATGGAAGGCGACGTCGGGCGTACTCGCCTGTTATGCCGCCGGGCTTCCGGGGATGGCTTGCAACAACCTTATCATGCGCGCGCTCTACGCGAGGGGTATGCCTAAAGCCGCCATGCGGGTCACCGCCTTCACTGTCGCGGCGAACCTCGCGTTCGGCCTCGCGCTCATGAGCCGCTTCTCGTACCGGGGGCTCGCGGCGGGAACGTCGGCCGCCTTCACAGGCGCGGCATTCCTCGGAGCTTACCTGCTGTCGCGCGACGCCGGGGGGAAGATCGGCCTGTTCGGCGCGGCGTGGCTCGCGAGGTTGTCCGCGTCGTGCCTGATAATGTGCGGGGCGCTCTGGGCCGCAATTTCGCGGTTCCCTTACGAAGCCGGCGTTTCCCTCTCCCGCAGGGCGCTTTGGATGTGCGCGATGATTATTTTAGGTTCCGGGCTTTACGCGACAGTGACCGCGACCTTAAAATGTCCCGAATGGACATGGATAAAAGAAGCGTTAAGGAAAAAACAACGGAGGTGTGAATCATGAAGGTTTTTTCGCGCAATATCCGATTCGCGGCGTTTCTTGCCGCAGCCGGGTTTTTTTTGACCTGGGCGTTCCCGGCTTCGGCGGCCGACCGTCTTCTAAGGGAGGTAGAGACGCTCTTACAGGCCCGCACGGTCTCCTGTCACATTGAGGGGCAGGTATTGGGGGACCTCATGCTGAACTCAAGGGGCAAACTCACCTTCCTCTATGTGGACAGAAAATTGGCCGACGCCTTGGAGCGCCTGCGTAAAGCGGACAGTCTGACCGTAAGGTCTTCCAACGTCCCGCCGCAGATATTCGACTACGCCGCCGCGTCGAGGAGAAGGGGGCGCTCGTTTTTCGTCGCCAGAGTAGAGGCGCTGAAAAATTGGGATTTCGATTCATCCATGGTATCGGCCGGGGGCTACTCGCCCGCGAGAGAAGATGTGCTCACGGGCGTGACCGACAACCCGTTCCGGGAGATAAAATTCGGCGAACTCAAACTCACCGGCGGCTTCGACGCTTATTTCGCGTTCTTCGTGCCCTCCGAATACGCGAAGCCGGGCGAGACCATCAGCCTGGGCTACGCGGATTACCAGACGGACTGGCCCGTACCGCGCTGAAAAAACAGGGGGGATTCCACATGCACGTATACTCATGCGCAGAGTGCAAACATAAATTCGATACCGAAGGTTACGCAAGCCGATGCCCCGTCTGTCGCTGCAAAGTGCTGATACACCTGGAAGGCGAACCCCGCAGGGCAAAAAAATGCGGCAAGCACGGCAGCGGAGGCTGCGGCGGCGGATGCTCCTGCGGCGGGCATTCATGAAAGATAATTTTCTAACGCTTGGAATAGAGACGAGTTGCGACGACACGGCGATAGCCGTGATGCGTGGCGGGCGCGATATTCTGTGCAGTCTGGTGTCCGGCCAGGCGGAGGATCACGCGGCGTTCGGCGGCGTCGTTCCCGAGATCGCGTCGAGGCGGCATCAGGAGACGATAATACCGCTCCTCCGCAAGGCGATGCGCGAGACGTGCGTTACGCCCCGTGACATAAACCTGATAGCCGTAACCGCGGGGCCGGGGTTGATGGGCTCCCTGCTCGTCGGCGTGATGACGGCCAAAGCCCTGTCACAGGGCTGGGGCGTGCCGCTGCTGGGAATAAATCACATGGAAGGCCACCTTTACGCCCCGATACTCGCCCACCCGTCGCTTGAGCCGCCATTCCTGTGCCTGATCGTATCCGGCGGCCACACGGAGATAGTTTTTGCCCGCGAGGGGCGCAACTATACCCTGTTGGGCGAAACGAGGGACGACGCCGCGGGCGAAGCTTACGACAAAGCCGCGAAGCTGATGGGCCTCGGATACCCCGGCGGCCCGCTGATAGAAAAAATGGCGCGGTCCGGCGACCCGGACGCGTTCGCCTTTCCCGTCGGAATGAAGGGGACGAAGAGTGTCGAGTTCAGTTTCAGCGGAATGAAAACAGCGCTCCGAACGACGGCCGATAAAATTATAACCGGCGGCGGAGAACTCCCCGTCGCCGATATATGCGCGTCATATCAAAGAGCGATAACCGAGGCGCTGCTGTCCAAATTATCGCTCGCCGCCGAAATGACAGGCGCGCGGCGCATCGCCGCGTCGGGAGGAGTGGCGGCGAACACCGCGCTGCGGGACGGGCTTCGCGAGATAGGGGAAGCGCGCGGATGGGAGATATTTATACCGCCGAAAGATTTCTGCACGGACAACGCCGCGATGATAGCCGCCGCGGGTTACGCTGCGTATGCGGACGGCGAACGCTCGGATTTATCGCTCTCGCCCGACCCGGCGTGGTCAGTGTGGGGGAAGGAAACAACATGACAACGGACGCATAACGCACACCCGGCGGCGTATGGCACGTGACGTTGCCGCCGTCGAATCCGAGCCGCTATCCTGCGTGTCGGTCGATTTTACCTTACAGACCCAATCGGCTTTTTAGCGCTTCCTGCAAAACATTGGAGAAATTTACATTTGCGTTTGAAGCGGCGATATTGAGCCAGTTTGGAAGAGTGACGGTTTTTTTCACGGCTTTGTTTTTTTCCTCCTCGCGCAGAAGAGACAGATATACATCCACAAGAACTGCTATCCGCCCTTTTTGGGAACTAATCTTGTCAAGCGGCGTCGGTGACGGAATGGGCCGATTCATATCTTCCATAGTCAAAAGGTGCCCGCCCAACGCGTCTTTCGCCCTTCGAAGCGCCTCGTCGACATCATTGCCGAAAGTCACGCACCCCGCGAGGTCGGGGAACTCGACGCCTATAAAATCGTCATCATTAAATAGAATTGCCGGAAAAATATAGTGATCGTCCCTACGCACGCAAATCACTCCTTTACACCCGCTTGACGCTTGATATTGCCCCAAGTACCGGACGGTATATCCTTAACGGGATGAACTATCGTAACGATTCCCTTTTTGCCGGGGTGAATAAAATGGTGATGGCTTCCCGTGACGCGCTTCAAAATCCATCCGTCCGCCTGTATCAACCTTATAGCATCTTTCGAACTGGGAATCGTCATCACTCGTCATCACTCCCCCGAGTTTTTCACGCTCAATTGTGATAAATTTGTCAAAGAGTGATATAATGAACGCGGCCCCGGTTATGGGATGCCCGGTTGAGGATGGTAGCCTCAACCGGGACTTACACCCAGGCTAAGACC